>Ga0055584_100005128_pt1 | contig 12850 bp, 11 predicted proteins | sample OSDHelmetaG_FD_58716 | JGI IMG/M metagenome (GOLD analysis project Ga0055584, IMG submission 58716) | Pelagic marine sediment microbial communities from the LTER site Helgoland, North Sea, for post-phytoplankton bloom and carbon turnover... | ecosystem: Environmental > Aquatic > Marine >... | reverse complement strand
TTGCTTTACTGTTTTATTATGGTGTCATTCTTTTTTTATTATAAATAAAATATTAACATATTTTAAAATTTCAAAAATTAGTATTTTCATATCGTTATTATATTTTTGCTTATCACCGACTATTTGTATTTTTTCATCTGTAACTCTCAGAGATTTTATAATTTTTTATTTTATCTTAAATTTGATTTTTTTTATTCTTAGGTTTATTAATAAGAAAAAATTATTAGATATTTTTATGTGTATTATAAGTATTTCACTTATTTATTATTTACATAAGCAATTTCTTCTTTTATTTTTATTTTTTTCTTTAAGCTTATATATATTTGTAAAAATATTTTTGATTTTAAATAAAGGATTTAATATTAATAAATTTTTTATATTATCTTTTTTTTTATTTATATTTTGTATAGTTAATTTAATTGATATTGGTAACACTTTTTCCAGTCTTAATGGATTTCAATCAGGTGCACTAGTTGAGCAAACTATAGGTCGTGCAAATTATTTACAATCTACCTATCTAATAGATGATATTTTTACATTTATTTTTTATATTATTCGAAATTTTACTTTGTATCTTTTAGAGCCAACATTTTATAATATAAATAATATTCTTTTAGTTGACCTTGTTATTATTTTTGAGAAGTTATTTAAAATTTTTGTTATGTTTCTTTTTATAATATATTTTATTTATAGAAAATCACAGATAAACAATCAAAAAATTTTAATTTTTACTTTTCTAATTATCGCTGATTTGTCTTTTTCCCTTGGAACTTTTAATTGGGGAACGGCATTTAGGCATCAAGTTATTACATTTGGTCTCTTGACATTTTTAATTGCATTTGTTCTTGATGAAATGGTAATAAAAAATGAATAAATCAGAAAATATTTTAAATCTATCTGTTATAATTCCAATATTTGATGCAACAGATTCAATTAAATTATTAGTTAGCTTCTTTTTAAGCCAAAGATTTAAACCTAAAGAAATTATACTATTAGACTCAGGTTCTAATATTCACATTACTAAATACTTTGAGACATTATCAAAAAGTTCAGAAATTGTAATATATAAAAAAATAAATTTTTCTCACCCTGGTACAGCCCGTAATATAGGTATTAATATTTCCAAATCTGATTATTTAACTTTTTTTGATATTAATACTTTACCCAGAGTTAATTGGCTCAAAAAGTCTTTTGATATAGTAAAAAAAGATAATCTTAGTGTTTTGTTTGGCAAAAGAATCACTTTAGATAATTCATTTATTAAAAAAATAATAAAATATTCAACATATGGTAATTCAAGCTATGTCAGTTTAACTGGAACAATTATTCTTAAATCTTTTTTAATTAATAATAATTTTTTCTTTATAAATACTCGTGCTGGAGAAGATATAGAATGGATAAAAAGAGTAAAAGCTAAGACAAATCACATAAATACTGAAATTATTTTATATAATGGTCTTTCTAATAATATAATTTTCAATCTTAAAAAATGGTTTATTTATTCTATGTCATATTCGAAGGTATTGAAAGATGTTAATCATCAAAAGAAGATATATTTCTTTGCTATGATTTATTCTTTATTGGCTATCTTTTTTTTGGAAAATTATTACTTATTTTTGTTTTTCTCTCTAAATTTTTTAATTTATTTAATTTATTTTGCCTTTGTAAGACCCGTATATTCAAAAGTAAATTTTAAAGATCTTTTTCCATTTAATTGGATTTTAATATTTTTTATTAGAATACTTTTTGATATCTCTAAAACACCAGGTCTGCTAATAGGATATATAAGGACTCTATTTAAAATATGAAAAAAATCAAAATCTCTATAACTGGATTAGGATATGTAGGGCTTCAGGTAGCTTTAGCTTTTTCAAAAAAATTTTATACCGTTGGATATGATATCAATAAAGAAAGAATAAAAAATCTCCAAAATAATAATGATCTGACAAATGAAGTTTCATCTCTAAATTTAAAAAAATCTAGCTTGATTTTAACAAATAAAATAACAGACCTTAAAAGCGCAAACTTTCATATTATTGCTGTACCCACACCTATTGATACTAAAAGAAAACCTGATTTGAAAATAATAAAATATGCAACAAAGAATATTAGTAAAATTATTAAAAAAGGAGATATAATAGTTTATGAGTCAACGGTGTATCCAGGGTTAACAGAAGAAATTTGTATTCCAATTCTTGAGAAATTTACTAAATTGAAATCAAATAAAGATTTTTATGTTGGTTATTCTCCTGAAAGAATTAATCCAGGGGATAAAAAAAATAATTATCAAAAAATTAATAAAATTGTCTCAGCTCAGAATAAAAAAACATTGGAAATTATACAAAATGTCTATCAATTATCTACCAGAGGTAAGGTTATTAAAGTGGATAGTATTAAAATTGCTGAAGCCGCTAAAGTAATTGAAAACACTCAAAGAGACTTAAATGTTGCTTTAATAAATGAATTTTCACTTATATTTAATAAAATGAATATTGACACATATTCAGTTCTTAAAGCTGCATCTTCAAAATGGAATTTTTTAAATTTTAAACCTGGATTAGTTGGTGGTCATTGTATTGGTGTTGATCCTTATTATTTAACATATAAGTCAAAAAAAGTAGGATTTAATCCAAAATTAATTCTTTCGGGAAGAAGTATCAATGACAACATGTCTAAATACATTTTTAAACAAATTACTAAATATTTTGATAAGAAAAAGAATCTAAAAGTTAATTTAATGGGGCTTACGTTTAAAGAAAATTGTCCAGATACTAGAAATTCAAAAGTTATAGATCTTGCAAATTATTTTATTAAAAAAAATCATAAGGTAAATCTATTTGACCCTTACCTTGATAGTATCAATTTAAATAGTAAAAAAAAACAAAAAATTAAATCTATAAATGAATTTAAAAAAGCTGATGTCATACTTATTGCTGTCAACCATAAACAATTTTTAAAATATAGTACTAATTTTTTTACAGAAAATATTTTTAAAAATGGTATAATTTTTGATGTTAAAGGACAATTTAGTAAATTAAAAAAATATCAAAAAAATCATTATAAATATATTACACTTTAATGAAAAAAAAAAAAATTATTTTTTTTATTAATTCCCTAAGATTTTTTCTCTCACATAGAATTAATCTTGCCGAAATTACTTTTAATAATAATTATGATGTAATTATAGTTGCTAAAAAAGATATTAATTCAATTCCTCAACATTTAAAAAAATATAAATTAATTGATCTCAGTATAAGAAATTCAAATTTAAATATTTTTAGTGAAATTCAAAATTTAAAATTCATTACAAATATTATAAAAGAACATAAACCTGATATTTGTCACTTTATTACTGTAAAGTCTATCTTCTATGCTGCTTTATTGCATAGAAAGTTACGCAATACAAAAATAGTTCTTTCATTCTCTGGTATTGGATCGATATTATCAAATAAAAAAATTACTTCTTTCATATCTAAAATAATTTTTTTAAAATCAATTAAAAAAATTTTATCTTTAAAAAACATTAGAATAATATTCCAGAATGAAGATGATAAAAATTTTATTAAAAAAAATACTAATTTTTTAGACTATAAATCTTATATTATTCCAGGATCAGGTATCAATTTAAATGATTATTCTTACAAAAAAATAAAAAAAAAAAATAATGTTAATTTTTTATTTGCATCGAGATTACTTTTAGACAAGGGTTTGCAAGAGTTTATTGATGCTTCTCAATTAATTCTTGATAATAAGTATGATGCCACTTTCACTATAATTGGCGAAGTAGACACTCTTAATCCTTCGAGTATTAATATTAACAAAGTCAATGAATGGAAGAATGAAGATAGTAAATTTTATCATGGATTTCAAAGCGATATAAAAGAATTTTTAGAGTATTCTGATATTGTTGTCCTTCCATCATATAGAGAGGGGTTTCCAAAGATATTAATAGAGGCTTCTGCTATAGGAAGATTAATATTGGCATCAAATGTTCCTGGCTGTAAAGATTGTGTTGAGGATGGTGTTAACGGATTTCTTTTTGAAGTTAAAAGTTATAAATCTTTATATGAAGGAATGGTTAAGTTAATTAATAATAAAATAAATTTTGATATAATGTCTATTAATAGTAGAAAAATTGCAGAAAAAAAATATGATATATCTATAGTCAATAAAAAACACTTAATGATATATAATTCTTTTTAAATGAATGTGTTAATTACAGGATCAAGCGGTTTCATAGGTGGTAATTTAATTAATCTATTAAAAAATAATAAAAATATCTTAAATATATATGTTCTTGATAGGTCTAATAATAGTAATTTAAAAATTGACAATATTAAGAATATAAGTTTATCTAATTTGAAGAGCTGTAATATAAAATTTGACTCAATTATTCATTTAGCTAGTAAAGCCCATATTAATGATTTTTCTTTTGAAGATTTAGAATATAATTATAATTTAGCAAAAAAATTAATTTTATTTTCAACTTTAAATAAAATTTCTAAATTTATTTATATTAGCACAATTAAAGTTTATGGTGATACTAATTTAAATGATATAGATTTTACTGAAAAACATGAACCTTCTCCAAAATGTTTATATTCAAAGTCTAAATATAAAATTGAAAGAGAAATTGTAAAATCTTTTAAAGGTTCCAAAACAAGTTATTATATTTTAAGAATTCCGCTTGTAATTGGAAATGGAGCTAAAGGAAATTTAGATAAATTAATTAAATATATTTTAAAAGGCATTCCTCTTCCTTTAAAATATTCCAATAATACGCGTAGCTTTATTTCACTAACAAACTTAACACATTCTATTCAATCTTTAATACTAAAAAATAATGTCGTTTCTGGAATTTTTAATCTTTGTGACAGCAAGCCTATTTCTACTTTAGAACTTGTTAAAGAAATAAAAGCAAAACTTAAATCTAGGTCAATTATATTTCCATTAAATAAATATATAATTAAATTCATTTTTTTTGTTTTTGGAAGACCAGATGATTATCTTAAAATTTTTTTATCACAGACAATGGATAATAGTAAATCTAAAAATAATTTTATATGGAGTGAGGTTATATCAACCAAAGAAGAAATAAATAATATGGTTAAAAGATATAAAAAAAAATGAAGAGATTTTTTGAATTATTTTTTGTTTTTATTATTATTCCTTTTATTTTTATACCTTTTTTGTTGATATCATTAATTATTGTTTTACAAAATGACGGAAACATTCTTCATTGGTCAAAGAGAGTTGGTAAAAATGACAAAATTTTTATGATGCCTAAATTTCGAACAATGAAAAATAATACGCCTCAATTAGCAACTCATTTATTGGTAAATCCGAAATTATACTTAACTTTTAGTGGTAACTTATTAAGAAAAACAAGTTTAGATGAGTTGCCTCAAATTTTTTCAGTATTAGCGGGTCATATGACTTTTGTGGGGCCTCGTCCAGCTCTTTACAATCAATATGACTTGATTGAAGCGAGAAAAGAAAATGGAGTCAATTGTCTTAAACCAGGTATAACAGGACTTGCTCAAATAAATGGAAGAGATGAATTGACAATAATTGAGAAAGTTAAATTTGATTCTTTATATTTGTCAAACAAATCTATATTTTTTGATATAAAAATCATTTTTCTTACATTAAAAAAGGTCATAACAAATAAAAACGTATCACATTAAGTTAGAAGTCTGAATTTATGTTTAACAAATTAATGAATAATTTTGCATCTTTATCTAATTCTAATAAGTTACTTATTTTAATATTTATTGATACTATCATTTTATGGTTTTCTTTATATCTTTCAATATCTGTGCGTGTAGGCTATTTTTTTTATTCATATGACTTAAGATATTTAGTAATTGCTATTATTTCTCCCTTAATTTGTATACCAATTTTTTTTAAAATAGGTTTATATTCTAATGTCATAAGGTATATAAATTTCAATTTTATTATTAAAATTTTTTTAGCAATCTTTTTATATTCCTTAGTATGGGGTGCGATTACTTTAATTATAAATCCTATAAGTTTTCCTAGGTCTGTTATTATTATAAATATGTTTATTTCATTAACCTTAATAACTAACACCAGGGTATTGGCTAAGCTATTTTTTGACTATAATTTGAATTATCTTAAAACAATAAGCAAAAATATTATAATTTATGGAATTAACTATGAGGGGGTATCTCTATTTGAGTCAATCAAAAATAATCAAGCTTATAGAGTAGTTTCTTTTATTGATGAATCGAAAGAATTTCAAAACAGATATATTTATAACTTAAAAGTAAGATCAATTAGAAAAATCTTAGATTTAAATTCTAAATTCAAAATTCATGAAATTTATATAACAAAAAAAATTACATCTAAAGAAGAACGTAATTTATTAAGTAAAATATGTGATGATCAAAAAATATTAATAAAAACTAAAACAAATAATGAGTGGAACAATTTAAATTATAAAAATACAAATATAAATTTATTTGAAAAAATTGAACCATCTGAATTTTTAAAAAGAAAAATTGTAGAGTCTGACAATATCTTATTATCAAAAAATATTTTTGGAAAAATTGTTTTAATTACAGGTGGTGGGGGATCTATTGGGTCCGAGATAGTATCTCAATTAGTTGATTTAGAGCCCTCTCAAATAATTATATTTGAGCAAAATGAATTTGCTCTATTTAAGGTAGGTGAAAGATTAAAAAAATTTAATAAAAAAAATATATCCACAATTTCTATATTAGGCTCAACAACTAATAAAAATTTAGTTGAAGCTACATTCAAAAAATATAATCCATTCATTGTTTTTCATACAGCGGCTTATAAGCATGTTAGTATTGTTGAAAATAATGTTATTGAATCTTTTTATAATAATGTTTTTGGAACTTATATTTTAACTGAGGCTTGTTTAAAATTTAAGATTAAAAATTTTGTTAATATATCTACAGATAAAGCTGTTTTGCCATCTACTTTTATGGGATCTACAAAAAGAATTTCAGAAATGCTGATTCAAGTAGCTTGTAAATCTAATAGTTTTACAAAATATTCAATTGTTAGATTTGGAAATGTTGTAGGTTCTTCTGGCTCAGTCATACCAATATTTCGAAAACAAATTAAAGCGGGTGGACCATTAACTGTTACGCATCCTGATGTTACAAGATATTTCATGTCTATATCAGAGGCAGCTCAATTAGTTATGCAATCTTCAAGTTTAGGAAAAAATGGTGATATATTTATATTAGACATGGGTAAGCCAATTAAAATTTATGAATTAGCAAAAAAAATGATTGAGGATGAGGCGGAAAAATACAATCATAATAAAGATCAAATAAAAATTATTTTTACAGGACTTCCAGAGTATGAAAAAATAAACGAAGATTTATATTATAACTTAAATAAAAAAGTTTCTCAACATCCTAAAATATATATCGATCAACAAAACTCTAAAATTCATCCTGATTTTTTTAGTGATTTTCTAAAACTTATAAAAAATTATAATACTTTGTTACCTGAAGATTTAAATTCTTTTATAATTAAATATATTAAATTTAAAATTAGAGATCTCTAATATGAATTTTTCTATCGTTATACCTTGCTTTAATGAGGAAGAAAATATTTATAATTTATTTGAAGAAATAAAAAATTATTTACCGATGTTTAAATATGAAGTAATCTTAATTGACGATTGTAGTACTGATAATTCATATGAAGTCATAAACAATTCTAAAATTATAGAAAATTTAGTTGTTATTAGAAATAAAACAAATAAAGGGCAAAGTTTTTCCTTGTATGAGGGTGTAAAAATTGCAAAAACTAATACGATTGTTACTTTAGACTGTGATGGGCAGAATGATCCAAAAGATATACCTAAATTAATTAATTTATATTTATCAAATAAGGATATTTATCTAGTTGGAGGGATAAGAAATAAAAGAATGGATAATGCTATAAAAATATTATCTTCAAAATTTGCTAATTATATTAGAAATATAATTTTTCATGATGAATGTGTTGATACTGGCTGTTCTTTAAAAGTCTTTGATAAAAATATTTTTTTAAAATTCCCTTTCTTTGACAGTATACATAGATTCATACCTGCTTTGTTTAAGGGCGCAAATAAAAAAGGAGTTTATATAAATGTAAATCATCGTAAGAGATTATATGGGAAGTCAAAATATGGAACAATTAAACGTGCTTTAAAAGGAATATCAGATATAATAAAAGTAATGCAAATTATAAAACAACTAAAATGTTAAGTTATTTTACAAATCTTGAAAAGATAGAAGTTATTTTTTTAATAATTGGTTTTACTGGGCAGGGTCTCTTTGCATCAAGGTTTATTGTTCAATGGCTTTATTCTGAAAAAATTGGAAAAAGTTCCATACCTATATCATTTTGGTATTTAAGTATTTTTGGAGGCTTAGGACTTTTATGTTATGCTATTTATAGGCAAGATCCTGTAATAATTTTAGGGCAAACATTTGGAATATTTATTTATTTAAGAAATTTAATTTTAATTTATAAGGATTAATATGACAAAAATTGAAAATTATATTAGTGGAAATAAAGTTTCCTTTTCAAAAAAAACCCTAACAGTTATGGACCCATCAACTGGTGAAAAAAAATCTGAAGTTGTTATGTCTGGTAAAGAAGATTTTGAATTAGCTGTTAATAGTTCAAGTTCAGCTTTTGAAAATTGGTCCAATTTTACTCCTTTGAAAAGATCTAGGGTTCTATCAAAATATAGAGAATTTATTGAAAAAGACATCGAAAACTTAGCTAAATTAGTTTCTTCTGAACATGGAAAAACATTGGATGATGCAAAAGGATCTGTAATTCGTGGTTTAGAAGTTGTAGAATTTGCTTGTGGAATTCCGCATCTATTGAAGGGTGAGTTTTCTCAAAATGTAGGAACTAATATTGACTCATGGTCAGTAAGACAGCCTCTGGGAGTGACAGCTGGCATAACCCCATTTAATTTTCCTGCTATGGTACCAATGTGGATGTACCCTATTTCTATAGCATGTGGAAACACATTCATTTTAAAGCCTTCTGAAAAAGATCCATCTTGTGGTATGAGATTGGCTGAACTTTTTAGTGAAGCTGGGTTACCTGATGGAGTGTTTAATGTTTTAAATGGAGACAAAGATGTCGTGAATATGATTTTAGAAGATGCAAATATTCAATCTGTTAGTTTTGTTGGGTCAACCCCTGTAGCAAAATATATTTATGAAACTTCTGCCAAAAATGGAAAAAGAGTTCAGGCTTTGGGGGGTGCTAAAAATCATCTAGTAGTTATGCCAGACGCAAACATAGATCAGGCAGTAGATGGAATTATGGGAGCGGCATATGGATCTGCTGGTGAGAGATGCATGGCAGTTTCTGTGGCAGTAGCTGTTGGAGATGTGGCTGATGAATTGGTAGAAAATATCAATAAAAAAGCTCAATCATTAATTGTTGCTCCTTGGACAGATCCTTTATCACAAATGGGCCCAGTTATTTCAAAAGAACATAAAGATAAAATTATTAATTATATTAATAAAGGAATTGAAGAAGGTGCAAAATTAATTTTAGATGGAAGAAGTATAAATATCCAAGGTTATGAAAATGGTAATTTCGTTGGACCAACATTATTTGATAATGTTACTAAAGAAATGCGTATATATAAAGAGGAAATATTCGGCCCTGTTCTCTCTGTTGTTAGAGCAAAAAATTATAATGAAGCACTAGAACTTGTAAATAATCATGAATTTGGAAATGGAACAAGTATTTACACCTCAGATGGTGAAGTTTCTAGGCATTTTACAACAAATTGTAAAATAGGAATGGTTGGAATAAATGTTCCTATACCTGTTCCAATGGCTTTCCATAGTTTTGGAGGTTGGAAACAGTCTTTGTTTGGTGATCATGCAATGCATGGAGAAGAAGGTATAAGATTTTACACTAAATTAAAAACTATAACATCTAGATGGCCCAAGAGTATCAAATCAGGGCCTGAATTTGTTATGCCTACAAACTAATTAATGAAGGTATTAGTTACAGGTAACGCTGGCTTTATTGGATTTCATGTCTCAAATTATTTATTAAAAAATAATCACACAGTTATCGGTATAGATAATATTAATAGCTATTATGATGTAAAGCTTAAAAACTCTAGATTAAATATATTAAAAAAATATAAAAATTTTCATTTTTACAAGTTTGATTTGATTAACATCAGAAAACTAGATAATTTGTTTAAAAAATTTAAAATAAAATATATTATCCATCTTGCTGCACAAGCAGGTGTAAGGTATTCTATTGATAACCCAAAAACATATTTTAAAAATAACCTTGAGGTTTTTTTTAATGTTTTAGAAGTTAGTAAAATAAATAAAATTAGTCATTTGATATTTGCGTCAACAAGTTCTGTGTATGGTGAAAATAATAAGTTCCCTCTTAAAGAAAACGACAATACAGATAAGCCCATCTCTTTTTATGCGGCTACTAAAAAATCAAATGAAGTATTAGCACATTCATATTCTTACATTTATAATTTACCTTGCACTGCTCTTAGATTTTTTACAGTGTATGGACCTTATGGAAGACCTGATATGGCTTTATTTAAATTTACTAAAAATATATTGGAAGATAAAAAAATCCATCTTTATAACAACGGTAATCATTCAAGAGACTTTACGTATATAAATGACATTGTAAGTGGAATTATTTCAATATTAAAGAAAAAAGACAGTGCAAAAAACATTTTTAATACATTTAATATTGGTAATGGTAATTCAAGAAAGTTAAAAGATTATTTAAAAACAATTGAAAAAAAATTAAATAAAAAAGCGAAAATTAAAAATCTACCTCTTCAACTTGGGGATATTAAAAAAACACATTCTGATATATCCATGTTGAATAACTATTCTGATTATATACCTGAAACCAGTATTGAAGAAGGTGTAGATAAATTTATTGATTGGTACTTGGAGTATTATAAAAAATAATTATATTTTATTAAGTGCACTTATGACTAAGTCACTATCATTTTTTGAATTGTAATGTGTTAGACTTAATCTGACTAATCCATCTTTAGTATCAATTCCCAAAGCCTCTAAACATCTCCATGCATAAAAATTATCATTTCTAGTTGCAATTTTATTAAAAACTAAAATCTCACTAACCTCTTTTGAAGTTTTAATGTTTGAAGTGAAAGCTATAGTTGGAGCTCTGTTTTTATTTGAAATAATTTTCTTACCTATTAAATTTAAACTATCTTTTTTATGAATACAATTAAGTATTGGATTTGCAATCTCTGCCTCATGTTCCATTATTAACAGGTTCACTTTATTAATTTTTTCTCTAATTGATAATTTTTCATTATTGTAATGATGTTTGAATAAATCCATAAAATATTCATAAATTCCTATTAAAGATGCAAGCTCTTCATGATTAGGCCCTCCCGGATTTATAGTATAAGGATAATTTCCCTCTAGAAAATGATGATTTTGATTTGGTAAATTTTTTAATATTTCTTCCTTTCCATATAGGAGAGCTAAGTGAGGACCATAAGTTTTGTATAAACTAAAAGTGTAGAAATCTACATCTAGCTCTTTTACATCTGGAAATCCATGAGGAGCAAATGATACGCCATCGCCAATCACAATAGCATTTTTTTCATGTACTAATTTTGAGATTTCTTTTAAGTTATTGACTGTACCAACTATGTTCGAGCAATGAGTTACAGCAACAATTTTTGTTTTATCAGTTAACAAATCTTTCAGAGTTTCTATTTCTAGCTCAGCTGTTTCTGGATTTATTTTCCATTCTTTTATGACAGCACCAACTTCTGATAATCGTCTCCATGGACTAATGTTTGCTTCATGATCTTGATTGGTTACAATAACTTCATCTCCTGGTTTAAGTGAGTATTTCAAAGCATTAGATAAAACATATAAATTTATAGATGTAGATCCACCAATAATAATTTCTTTATTATTAGCATTAATCATTTTTGCAAAAAGTTCTGTAGCTTCATCCATGTTGTCACCTGCAATTTTAGACATGGGATAATCAGCATATGGCTGAACTTTGGTAGAAATCATAAAATTGTTCAATCTATTAATTACTTGCTTAGGAACATAACTTCCTCCAGCATTTTCAAAAAATGACCAATCTTTACACAAAGGGTCATCAAAAGCTGGAAATTGAGATTTTACAAAATCCAAATCAAGTTTTGTATTATTTAAATTCAAAAAAAGCTCCTTTTTTATTAAAAAATATTTTATACATTTTTTTAATGAAAACTAATAAAAATTTATATGATGAAGAGCTTAAAAATAGACTTGATTTAGCAGCTGCTTATCATTTAGCTGATTTGTATGGTTTTAGCGATATTATTTGGAATCACATTACTTGTAAAACTTCATCAAATAAAAACACATTTTTGATCAATCGATTTGGGCTAAGATATGATGAGGTAACTGCATCAAACCTGCTTGAAATTGATTTAGATGGAAATATTGTATCTGGTGATGGAGATATAAATTATACTGGATTTGTAATACATGGTGCAATTCATAAAACCAGAGAAGATTTAAATTGTGTTATGCATTCTCACTCTAGATCTGGTCTAGCAATCTCGTGTTTAAAGGACGGTTTAGAAATTTTAATTCAAGATTCAGCAATGTTTCATAATAGAATCAGCTACCATGATTGGGAAGGGATGTCGACAAACACTGAGGAATGCGATTCTATAGCTAGAGATCTTGGAAATAATAATATAATGATATTAAGAAATCATGGCCTTCTTACTGCTGGTAAAACTATAGGAGAGACATTTATGTTAATGTATTACCTTGATAGA
>Ga0055584_100005127_pt1 | contig 12851 bp, 1 predicted proteins | sample OSDHelmetaG_FD_58716 | JGI IMG/M metagenome (GOLD analysis project Ga0055584, IMG submission 58716) | Pelagic marine sediment microbial communities from the LTER site Helgoland, North Sea, for post-phytoplankton bloom and carbon turnover... | ecosystem: Environmental > Aquatic > Marine >... | reverse complement strand
CGAAATGTTTGTGAGGCTGACGCATTCAGTCTTGCCTTCCGATTGAAAAAGGGCGTCCTTACGCAAGTACCGGTTCAACAGAGTGAAACCTCGTTGGCACGGTATGTGGATTTGTCATCACTGACTGCGCCTCGAGACGCGGCAGATCGAATGATAAAGGGTGAAATGCTCTCGGGCGTTGACGCTTTTGGCGACGTTCCACTTGTTCGCCAGTTCTTATTTCGCCTCGCAGCAGAAAAGCACTTGTACGCAATCATTGCGCATCATGCCCTTATTGATGGGTGGGGCTTTGCCGTCTGGGTCGAGACGATGGCTTCAGGTTACAGCGGAAATGAAGTTGTTTATCCGAGCTACGTCAATTTGGTAGAAAGGCGCATGCGAAAAGCGCCGGGCGGCGCATCTCAGCGCTCTATTGAATACTGGCTGGGACGCTTTCCCGAAGCACCGCACAAAAGTTTCAAACAGTTAGGATCGAATGTTGATACGACCCACCGTCAATATAGTATTGATGTTGATAAACGCATGCGTTGGAGAGCTTTCGCTGCCCAGAACAATCTTTCCATGGCCTCACTGGCGACTGCCTCGCTTTTATTGACTATCCGCGAGGGGTTTGTCATCCGATCACCGGTTATTGGCACTCCACTGCACAATCGGGTTTCTCCGGCTCAAAAGAATTGTATCGGGATGTTTGCGACGGTGCTTCCTTTGAGCCCAATTATTAACGAAGGCGATTGTTTAGTCGACGTTGCTTCGAAGGTAGCGGCAGAACAACGTGCCGCTTTCCGTCATATGTCAGTCACTATGAGCGATTTGAAACGTGCCTGGGGGTGTAGCCAAGAAACTAGAGAGCCTCTCGAAATCACCTTCAGCTTCGAGCCTCACAATTACAACGTTGAGTTTTCTTTGTTATCTGCGCGCATCATGGCGTTCCCGCCAATCATGCAAAACCGACCTGTTCAGCTTTACTGGCGCGAGTATCAGGACCACGAGCCGGCGATCATTGATCTCTGTGTAAATCCAGAGTTCGATGGTCCAGAATTTACTGACGACCTAATCGAAACCATGCTGGAGCGCCTTGATGCGGCCGTCCGTGGGAAGGATGGTGGCGCGAGGCCGTTGGCGCAAAAGAACGTCGTTTATACTAACCAGGAACAAGAGGCTCGTATTTTTTCTAGCGCTATCGGCGGCGCCGGGGAACTCTGGACGATTTTTTGCCGCAGTGTTGAGAATTATCCGGACTGCGTGGCGGTGAGCGATGCGGCGGGTCAAGAATTAACCTACAGGGCTCTTTCCAGTAAAGCGTTGCACTTGGCGCAAATACTCCATCAATGCGGAGTAAGGGGTGACCAGCTAGTCGGCCTCGCAGTGTCTAGAGACCACCAACTTATTGTCGGAATGTTGGCTATTTTGGCCGCAGGCGGAGCTTATGTTCCGATTGATCCCGAATACCCGGAAGATAGAAAAAGCTATCTGATAGAGGATTCTGGAATAAAGTTGCTGCTTGTTGATAAAAAGACAACTGATCATATACCCGACCTGACGGGCGTCGAAAAAATACTTATCGATGTTGAGGGAACATTGAAGGAAGATACCTTCCAAGTCTCCCCTATCGCCCCAAACCAGGCGTGTTACGTAATTTACACCTCAGGGACGACGGGGGCTCCAAAAGGCTGTGTCGTTACGCATCAAAATGTTGCCTCTTTGTTGGGGGGTGCAGCAAAAGATCATGATTATCGTGAGACAGACGTTTGGACTATGTTTCATTCGTTCGCTTTTGATTTTTCGGTTTGGGAAATCTGGGGAGCGCTTGCTACCGGTGGCGAAGTCGTGGTGGTTGATAGCGCTACTGCGCGAGACCCCGAAGCCTTTTTAAACTTGTTGCACGACCGTCAAATCACTGTTTTGAACCAAACTCCTACGGCTTTTCAAAGCCTCTTAAGCGAACTTGTTTATCAGAAGGAGAACGGGGTTTTTCCACAGCTAGCCTTAAAAAGAGTCGTGTTCGGTGGGGAGGCGCTGAACCCTGCGATGCTGAACGAATGGTTCTCCACAGTGGGCACCCAGGCGGTTCTCACTAATATGTACGGTATTACTGAAACCACTGTTCATGTTACACAACGTGATTATGGGCCTGAAGATACGGGCCTGCCAAGCGCGTTGGGTGACCCTATTCCCGGTTGGCTGTTTACCCTTCGCGACGCTTGCGGCAACGCCGTCTTGGCTAATGAGACCGGTGAAATTTTGGTCGGGGGTGCGGGTGTCACCCGAGGCTATCTCCGACGGCCGCGATTAACCGCGGAGCGTTTTATTCCGGACCCCGATGGCGTGCCGGGATCGCGGTTGTACTGCGCTGGGGATATGGCACGTTTGGACCCTGAACTGGGCCCTATCTACGTGGGACGGAGCGATAGGCAAGTCAAAATCCGAGGTTTTCGCGTTGAACTCGGAGAAATTGAGGCCGCAATGTCCGGCTTGTCGGGCCTGCGTGAAGCAGCTGTTTTCGCGCTGGATGCCTCCAACGGCATTGGCAAGCAACTTGTTGCTTGGGTCGTCGCAGAGCGTGGAAATAGAAATTCGGAGAGCAGTTTGCGAGATCTGCTTGCCCAGAAACTGCCAGCTCACATGATCCCGAATAGAATTTTCTTTCTCGAAGCCTTCCCCAAAACTGCTAATGGCAAACGCGATCATAATGCCATTCTTGCAATGAACCCATTGGCACCATTGCAAGAAAAAAAGCAGTTGAACGCGAAGTGCACGATGTTGGCCAAGGTTTGGACCGAAATTTTGGGCTGCACTGTTCAGAGACCCGACAGCAATTTCTTCAGTCTTGGAGGGGACAGCATCATAGCCCTCCGCATGCTATCTCGGGTTCGTGAAATTGGTTATTCGATCGACATCACGCAAATTTATAAGACCCCGATCCTGAGCGACCTCGCCAAACATATGCAGGCTACGACACAAACCGAGAAAACCGTAGTTGATGATGTACCAGCGGAGGGGGAAACAAATCATTTTGCCATGACCGCAACCCAAGTCGGCATGATTTATCATGGCGATAGTCTGCCAGAGGCTGGAATCTTTCATGATCTGTTCCGTTTCGAGGTCAAAAAACCTTTCCATGCGGGGCGGTTTAAGGAGACCCTCGATCGAGCTACTAATTGGGCTGCGCCGCTAAGGACGAAATTTGATCTGGGGCATACTGAGGGTATGCAACAGATTATAGAGAGCACCGGACAAGTCGTCGCCCGGATAAACGACCTTCGTGGCCGAGTAAAAGCACCAGAAAATCTAGGGGCGTTGGCCGTCAGCCCGGAATGGCAATATGATGTGAACCAGGCGCCGCTATTCCGTGTTCAAGTAGACGTCATCAGCGATGATAAATTCGGCTTACTGGTCGGCTTCCATCACGCTATTCTCGACGGGTGGAGTTTCGCCAATCTAATGGCTGCTATATTAGCGGACTATTTTGACATCCAGAAAATCACGGCCGCACCTGACCGAGGAAGAATTCAGGCTGAGGCAAGCCGACAGCAGCAACAGGCGCGTGATAATCACGGCGATAAAGCCTATTGGAAACCCATCGTGAAATCACTTCCCGTTTTACCAATCGCGTCGCCCCCCCGCATAGATATGATCACATCGCGGCGTAGTCTTGGCGAAGCGCGCGCAACTCACGTGCGAAAAATGGCGCAAGACTTGGGGCTTTCTCTTCGAACATTGTTGCTCGGGGCCCATTTTCAAGCCATTGCAGATAAAACATTTCCTTCCGAGGCCTTCAAGAGCCCTACCGTAACTGGATATGTGGCCAACATTCGACCAAACATGGCCGGTGCCGATGAAGCTTTGGGAATGTTTTTGAATACCTTGCCGATTGTCTGTCCTGATGACGACTTCTCCAACGTTGGGCGATGGTTGCAAAAATTAGCCGAAGCGGAGGCAGAATTCCTAGAAAATCGCTTTATGCCTTTGCCAGAAGTTCTTCTCCATTCAGGCGGCAATCCAGTTTTCGAAACTGCCTTTAATTTCGTTCACTTTCACAATTATCGAGCGGGGTTGGGATTAAATATAAAACTCGTCGAAAATGTGGAAATTTTCGAGCGCACAGATATCCCTTTTCTGGCCCAATTTGGAGTTGACCCCAGATCTGACGAAATCGAGTTACTCCTTGTCTCTAATAGGCTTGAAGATACCGATGATACGATGGAAAAATTCGTTCAACACTATTTTGATGTGCTTGATCGAATGCTGAGTGTTCATAAAAATGCACCCCTGACACAAGATCTTTTGCCAAGCTCAGCTGTTATTTGGACAGAACGAGAAGCTACTTTGAGAGAGGCTTGGCGGGACATAACCCAAAACGATGTGCCAAGCCCCGACGCGGATCTATACGCTCACGGAGCTGACAGTCTGCTTGTAACCAGGTTTGTTGCGGTCGTGAAACGAGAGACGAAGGTTGAATTGCGCACCCGAGATTTTTTGGAAAACCCTACACTTAAAAATGTTGCCCGGCGCCTCGATGAATTAGCGGCAACCCCTGTAGCTAATCAACCAAGACTGAGGCGTCGTGTAAAACCGTCCCCGGTTGTAAGGCCCTTAGATTAATGGAAAATGGGGATATCGCTGACCTTTCAGCCTCTCAGAGACTGATTTGGAATGCTTCGCAGGGAGCCAATGTAGATGCCTACCGGGTCCCTCTCATTTTGGAAGTCGCGGGGGCCATAGAACCCGATCGGTTGACCGATGCATTGCATTTACTTGTCGCGCGTCACGAGGCCTTGCGCCTTGCTATAGTCAACGAAAATGGCACACCTCAACAGTATATTCGCGACGCCGATCAGGTCACGATCACAAGCCACACATTGTCCGGTCGGGAACTATTTGAGAACTTCGTGACCGAGCTCCTCGCGCAGCCGATGAATTTGGAACAAAGTTGTTTCAATGCGCACGTGGTTATCTGTCAAAACGCTGGTCGGATAGATCTGTATGTAATCCTCGATATGCACCATCTAGTTTGTGATGGCTGGTCCATGCAGATTTTGGCCGACGAATTTTTGGCTCTCCTAGAGGGCCGGCAATTGGATCCGGATCCCATTCAATTTATTGATTGGGTCGAATGGAGCGCCTCACGTCAAAATAACGAAAACGATTACGAATTTTGGCGCCAGCGCGCAAAAACGTGGGGCCCCGAGAGCGATTTATTTGCCTCCTCCCGGCGCAGTATCCGCGTCGATACGCTCACAAGCAGTCTCACCTGGAATACGTGGAACCAAATCGAGGAATATGCGAGACATCAACATGCCAGCCCGTTTGAGTTTCTGGTGATGATTTGGGCTCAAATTTTGGGCAAATACGCCAAAGCTGACCATCTCACTTTGGCAACGCCTTGGAGTAACCGTCTAGACGAAGAAACACATCGCGTTGTTGGCTGTTTGGTCGATACTGCCATCGTTCGAATCCCGATCGATCACGATAAAGATCCGCACACATTATTAGATGAAACCAAAACAGCAATCAGAGATTGCCTAGGTTCGTCGGAACCCGGCTATAATGTGATATCGCGGATACTTCTCGACAATGGCGTGGTTCCTGATAGCAATCTCTTAATTGCGCTGCAGCCGCCCCTGCCTGAAATTGTCGGCGAGAGCCTCACTTTGACAGCGCTTCCCACTCCGAGCTTTTTCGCCAAAAACGACTTGACGCTGCGGATAACGCCATCGGCGCAGATGGCTTCGGATACCGGACCGAAGGCGCGGATCGAGTTGGAAGTTCGCAAAGGCATTATGACGCCGTCGGATGGGGCGGACTTGATCGCCGATTTTGAAATGCTCTTGCAAAATGTCATTAATGCGCCGAACCGACCTACTTCGCACTGGCTGCCCAAAAGTACTTGGCGGGGACCAAAGCAAAAGGTAAGCGCGCCATATGGGTCATCAATGACCAATGACGAGAATCGCATAAATCATGTGTTGGAAATCTGGCAAACCTTTTTGATGCGACCAGAACTCGATCCCGATGACAACTTCTTCACGGAAGGCGGCGATTCAATTCAGGCACTAAGGTTGGTCCAGCATCTGCGCCAGGCTGGCGTGAATTGCCGGCCGCGCGATATTTTTCAGTATCCTACCGTGCGCAGGCTTATTCAGGCATTGAGTAGTGAAACCAAGAGCGGATCAATTATATCAAATGATGGGCACGAAACGCCGAATTGTGGTCAGGATGATCATGCGCCGCCACTCGAGCCTTGGTTTTTTGATCTCGAATTAGCCAATAAAAATCATTGGCTTCAAGCGGTTTGTCTGGAATTTAAAGAAGCCCTTAAGGAAGAATACCTTCGCTCGATACTCGATCAGATACACGCCGAACACCAAATTTTCGGTCGTCGCTGGATTCAGGATTCAGTCGGCAATTGGTACAGTCACAACACAGCCGTTAATACAGCTTATACTCTTTTGTGCGGCAACGGGGCTGTGCCTGAACTTCCCGACATCGTTCATGGTCCGCTTTCGTGTCTCGCTTATGATCGTGACCAGAAACAACTGACCTGGACCATTCACCATCTGATCGTTGACACCGTTTCCTGGATGGTTTTGCTAGGGAAATTAAGTGAGCTTTTGTCGAGGCCTCAAACCGACGCTCTGGTTTCTGCGCCGGTTGAAACGAATGTCATTCTTTCTGCGCCTGAAGAAATGCCAGAGGCTACACGACGGCCCATTCGGCCTCCGCCACAAATTGCTATCGACAAAGCCTTGGGGTGCCATAACCATAACGTGCCCGGCGAGCGCGGCAAATACGGGCAACAGCAATCCATCGATCGGACATATGCCCCGTCGACGGGGGAAGCTTTCGAACCTCTGCTTGGTCAAGGATTCACACGTGAGGAAATCCTTTTGTCAAGTCTGATTGCGGTGATGGCTGGGCACACCCCTGAAGGCACAAAGCTCTCTTTAATGATTGAACACCATGGCCGCTCAATGGATGCGCTTGGCTCGCAAAAGACGGAAATCGGCTGGCACACTGTGATGGCCCCCATAACCGTCGAAGTATCGCCAACGGATCCGCCTACCAGCGTTCTTATGGCAACCATGGAGGCCCTCGAGACACGTCGGTCAAGTGAGCTACCGGTTGTCGGACAAGGTCCATCAATTTGTTTTAACTACCTCGGCAACGTAACGGCAAAACGCCTGGATGGATTTGAAGTCATACCCTTCCCTGAACTTGCGCTTTATGACCCCGACGGCATCCGCCCCTTTTCCCATGAGATATTGGTCTGGGAAAACGAAGAAGGCCTGCATTGGAGGTGGTTGTGCGGCCCGGAAATGGATACCGGTGAGATAGAAAAATGGTTGGCGGCTATCGAAGAGCAGTGCCAATTGCTAGCGAACACCGCGATGTCACTGAGTTTTGTTTTGCCGGCGGGGCCTTTGGCCGAAAGTTTGGTCGTGCGGCAGTATGATACTGGTGAGCGGAACCGTTATGTCGAGCAGGCATTGGCCTATTTCGAAGGCGGTTATGATCCTGTCTTGATCACACATACAGTTGGCCTGTTGATTCAGCGGCACCAAGCGCTACGAAGCGACTTTGTACGCGATAGTCGCGATCGGATTATCCATCGTGTCAGTGGTTGCGACATCGGCACCGATCAGAACGGTCTCCCTATTCGGTTCATCGACCTCTCAGATCGGCCGGAAAACGCGGCAAATCATTTTGAGGAGCTTTGTCGTAAAGATGCAATGAGGGGCTTTAGTCTCGATCGCGCACCACTAGCTAGGTTTGTGATTGGTGACCTGGGAAGCGGAAACTGGGCGCTCGGGTTGATACACCATCATGCCATATTGGATGGCTGGTCGTTACCGATCTTGATGAAGGAAGCATTCCAAATAATGGATGGCGCCGGTGCCGACTTGCCGGCAGTTTCTATTCAGCATCCAGACCTTGCCCGTGCGCGCGTAGCACACCCTTCAAGCGGAATTGTAATTGCCGATTGGCGACAAAAGCTATCCGGCCTCGAATTGGATGGCCGCATAGAGTTGCCGTCAACGGGCGCGCAGATAACTACTGCTGAACATGACCTAGAAGCGAGCCTGGGCGAAGCACTGACCGATCGATTGGAAGCCGTTGCCGCCGATTTCGGCGTGACGGCCGGCAGTTGGCTGCTTGCTGTCTTTTCCATTGCCCGTCATAAAATAGGATGGTCTCCCACGACTTGCTTTGGTGTGACGACCGCTGGACGCTCTATCATCGGGCAGGACCTTGAAAATTTTGTTGGCCTTGCTGCAAACACCTTGCCTTTTGTTTTGCCAATGTCTGGAAGCGAGACCTTCGCCGAGTATGTACACAAAGTGCATGATCAGTCCGCTTTCTTGCAGGCTTCCGTCGATTGCCGCTTAACCGAGTTGGCGGCTTTGGCGGGGATGACCCCCGACGCGATGGTCGAATCACTATTCGTGTTTGAAAATTACCCTGTCGGCGAACTTAGAGGGCGGCAGACGGCTCTGACCGACGTCCGGATGACTGCAAACGCACACATACCTCTCTGTCTGGCCATTATCCCTGGCGATGTGTTTTCGTTTCGCTTGGCTTTACGTGGCGGCAAAATTACCCGGGCAGTGGGGCAGAATTTTCTTGATACGTTCATCTTTTTGACCGAACAAACAACTCATTATCCCGACGTTTTCTTACAGGCCTTAGCTACCGAGAAAACATCGCGTCTTCAGCACAGCCTTATGTTGGGACAAAGCCCGAGTTCCTTGCACCCCACGCAATCAGCTTTCGATTTGTTAGCCGAAAGTGCGCGCCTATATGGCGACCAGGTCGCTTTGTCAGTAGATGGTAGCGAAACCACCTACGCAGAATTGTATGCGCAAGCGAAAATCGTTGCGACGGCACTCCAAGAACGCCTATCCGTACCCGGGCAGGTGGTCGGGGTACGACTGCCGAGAAACACCTCGCTCATTACCACACTTTATGGTATTTCGGGAGCGGGGCATGCGTGCCTAATCGTCGACGTGGAATTGCCGGCACTTCGCCAGCGCGCAATGCTTGACGCTGCGAGACCGGCACTCGTTGTTGATACAGCCGAACCGCCGTTAGGATTATACGCGACGATAAGGTTCGAGGAGCTTTCGTGTAAGCGCCAGGCCGCACCTTCGTTCAATATAGGCTCTATGCCTCCCCAAACGCTTGCGTATATCGTCTTTACTTCTGGGTCCACGGGAACGCCAAAAAAAGTTGCGGTGCCTGTCAGCGCTCTTGCGAACCTCGGTATTGGCCAGGCAGCACGGATGGGATTGCAAACGGGTCATCGTGTTTTGCAAATGGCCTCGCCCGTATTCGACGCCTTTTATTCCGAGGTCTTGATGTGCGTTGCCAGCGGCGCCACCCTTTGTTTGCCCGATGAAGGGCGCGGCGTCACTCATAGCGACCCAGCAGTGGTCTTGAAGAGGTTGGCAATCACGCATGTGACAATGCCGCCAAGTCTGCTGGCTATTCTGCCAGTTGAGCAAATGCCCGCTCTCCGGGTCATTCTGGTGGCCGGTGAGCGCGCCAATGCGGCACAGTTGAAGGCGGCTCTGCGCGCCGGGAAAATCATTCTCAACGCCTATGGTCCTTGCGAAGCCACCGTTTGTGCGACAATGGGATCATTGGACAAACATGTTGTTGAAGGAATTGTCCCCGACCTCGGTCAAGTTATGGACGGCATAGATGCGTTTGTTCTCGACCGCGACGGGCGTCCTGCCAAAGACGGCCAATCGGGAGAGTTGGCGATCTCTGGTAGCCTGGCTTGGGGATATTTAGACGATCCCAGGAAAACGGCTGAATGCTTTCGTCCTCATCCTTGGGCTAAGAGCCAGAGCGAACGGCTCTATTTTACAGGGGATATGGCGGCTCGGGATGAAGATGGGAATTTAATTTTTCAGGGCCGTCGCGATCGGCAGATCAAGATAAATGGCCACCGCATTGAACTGGGCGAAGTTGAGCGGACCGTTGAATCACTCGCTTCCGTAAAAACTGCTTTTTCCGACCTGATTCAAGAGAATAATCGAAAGCAATTGGCTGTATGGATACAGTTTGACGGTGATCAAGATGTGGATTTACGTCGAATTTATAACGAATTGGTCGAGATACTCCCGCCTGCTGCGGTTCCTCGCAGTTGGGCCGTTGTAAAAGATTGGCCGCGCAACCCATCGGGGAAAATTGATCGCAACGCATTACCAATTCCGACAAATTTAGGTTCACAAGTCGTTGTGGATGTCTCCCAAGGACAGGAGATAGGTGATCCGCGGCACTTGTCAGTCGTCAAGAAGACGTGGGCTGAGGTGAACGGTGGCGCAGAACCAAGCGATCACGATGATTTTTTGTTTACCGGTGGTGATAGTATCAAAGCTATACAGCTTTCTGCGCGATTGTCTGCTTTCGGTATTGATGTAAGAGCGCGGGAACTCCTAACTGGGATAACCCCTTTTGAACTCGCTGGCAAAGGCGCGGGTCAGATGGAGGAGCCGCTTTCCTTTCCAAAGAGTTCTGAACTAGCACCGACACAACGTATGTTGATTGAGCGGGTGGGGAACGTACCGAAGCGCTGGTTGCTATCGACAGAAGTGGAATTAGACTCATCGGATGACCTTGATAATATAGCGGATATTATTTCCGGTGTATTCGAGCGCCACGACGGCCTGTCTGTGACGCTGTCCCAGAACGCTGAAATTCAGCAAGTGAGCTCAGAGGTTCTTGGTTCATTTGTTTTTTGCGCCGATGGTGCTCAAGAACCGCGCATATTTTTCGACGGCTTGCGCGACATGATTGATCCTTTTTCTGGCCCTAATTTTGTCGCCGGTTTATGTCAGATTAATGGACGAACGGTTCTTCTTCTCTGCGGTCATCATTTGATCTTGGATGTGGTCAGTTTGCGTGTGCTTATTGATGAGATTAATGGCGCCCTTGAACACGGGCCGTTGATCGGGAAAGCGCCGTCTTTTCTTAACTGGAGCAATCAGATTGTCGAAGAAACTAAATCGGGTGGTTTCGATGCAGAGCGGCTCGATTGGCTCGAAAAGCTCTCCGGCCCCTGCGCCTCAGAGGCACACTTTGTTGGCGAGCGCCCCAAAGAGTCTCAGACTATTCGAGTTTTGCAGCACCTTGATATAACCGATCAGAAACGTGCGGCTAGTCAATGGGAAGCCATTCTGATGCAGGCGCACGCCGATATATTGTGCGGGCCGACAGCCACCGACCTGATTATAGAATGCGAACGTCACGGACGGTCCTACCCCCCGGATTTTCCTAGTGAGGCAGTAGTCGGCTGGCTGACCGCAAGCTTTCCGGTTCGAGTTCGATCTGGTGGCGAGCCTCAGGAGATAGAGCAGCAAATCGCTAACGTTCCGTCAGGCGGTACGGGCTTTCTTGCGTTGCTTCATATTTCAGGTGGGACTGATACGGTTTTGCGGGATGAGTTTTTAAAAAAATGTCGGATGTCTTTCAACTTTTTGGGAGAATTACCGTCGGATAATGAGGCTACGAACGTCGGGACAAACACGTGGGATGTCGAACCAGAAACACGCCGCCTTCAGAATCTTTCGGTGGAAGCTTGGACTAGTGGCCGTGACTTGGTTGTGCGCTGGGGTTTTGACCCAGCCTTCTGGCCTGAAGCCGAACAAAGCATCAAAGAAATAATGGAACGAGCTTCGCAGCTGGCGAAAGTGCGTTGGGAAAAACACGATAACTTACCGGAAAAAATGACCGACGAAGAAATGCAGGCATTGATAGGTATTCTAAAAGCGCATTCTGATGAATGATCAAACGATAGAAGAAATTCTCCCGCTGACGCCCATGCAAAAGGGCATGTTGGTTCTCGCTTATGAAGCGTCAAGCAGCTTGATTGGCGATCCATATGTCACCCAAACTTGGGGATTTTTGGGGAATGTTGATAACGAAGAAACTACCGGTACGCGCCTAGCGAATGCCCTTAGGCACGCTTTACAGATGGTGACTGACCGGCATCAAGCACTAAGATCTGCCTTTATTACCGAAGGCCAGTCTGAGCCCCGCCAGGTTATATTGGGAAACGTCAAAGCATCGGTGAAATGTCACGACTGGCGTACAGAGGCTACTCCCGAAAAACGATTCATAGCCGCCCTGAAAGCAGACCGCGAAAAGGGTTTCGATCTTGACCGTGCGCCGCTCATACGGTTGCAACTATTTCAGACCGCTAATCAGTGGCGGTTTTTGCTGACTCATCACCATATCATTCTTGATGGCTGGGCGTTGAGTATAATATTCGATGAGTTGCAACACTTCCTTAAACACCTGGAAGCGGACACCCTGCCACCCGGTGTAAAGCTCGGCGATATACAAAAGCGTTTTCAGAAACCAAGTACCAAGGATCTCGCACCTTTTTGGCATTCAATGCTCGATGGCTGGACAGCGAATCCAATACAGAGCGCCGGGCCTACACTACATCAAAGCGGCCACACTCGGACAAGTCGGACAATTCCCGCAGAAATCGTTTCATCTTTTGCGCGTGCGACGCAAACTTGGCATTTAACCCAAGGAGAACTTGCGACCGCGGCGTGGATCTTATGCTTAAACCTGTTTTGTAACGACGACTGGATTACGACAGGGCTAACGACATCGGGTCGCGACGATCGGCAGGATGCCGAGGCCGTGGTCGGAATGTTTGCCAACACTCTGCCGATACGAGTTGCCTGCCGATCAGGGCTTTTGTTGAACAAATTTATCGCGCGCGTTGCCGATCTCATGCGGGAAGTTATCGAGCGGGACGACGCCGATTTGAACGATTTGCAGAGGCTGTCCGGCGCAACGATGGCAGACCCTCTCTTTGACACCCTGATCGC
>Ga0055584_100005126_pt1 | contig 12852 bp, 8 predicted proteins | sample OSDHelmetaG_FD_58716 | JGI IMG/M metagenome (GOLD analysis project Ga0055584, IMG submission 58716) | Pelagic marine sediment microbial communities from the LTER site Helgoland, North Sea, for post-phytoplankton bloom and carbon turnover... | ecosystem: Environmental > Aquatic > Marine >... | reverse complement strand
GGGGGGCCGTGCGACTTCCGAGATGCCTTCGGCGCGCCCCCCGCGTCGGCCTGGCCCGCCGCCGCCGGCTACGCCCTCCTCGTCACCGGCGGCCTCTGGCTGGTCCAGCGTCGAGCGCTCGACCCGCCCTTGAGCGCGGTGCCCTACCTGCTCCTGGCCGCCGCCACCGCCGCGGCGCTCTGCGGGCTGTCCGCCATTCCGCTCCCGTAGCGCTCCCGTCGGGTGGGGCGGCTCCGGCCCGCGGGGCCTGCGCCGGCTCCCCAAGCCCCCTTCGGGGTCTCGGTCCGCAGCGGCCGAAGCCCCTGCGGGTCTTCGGCCGCCGGCACTCTTCCTACCGCACCGTCCCGCTCCACTCGACGACCACGAACCCCTCGCGGCGGGGGACTTCCGGCAGCTCCGGGGGCTCCAGGTCCTGCGGCCCGTCGACGGACTCGAAGTCCAGGTGCACCCGCAGCAGGGTGTCCGGCGGCGGATCGATGCGCAGCGGCGCGATGGCGTCGACGAAGGGCTGAGGCAGCAGACCCACCCGAACCCAAGGGGTGTCGGCGTGGGCGTCAGCCCAGAAGGTCACGAAGTCCTCGGCCTCGTCGTCGCTGAGGCCCAGCCGGGGAAGCACCGCCTCCAGCCACGGGCCGAGCCCCTTGCCGGCGATCACCCAGCCCCGCTCGGGCATGGGCCACCAGCCCGCCGGCGCCTCCCAGAACAGGGCGTCGGCGGGGCGGCCGGTGGCCAGATCGACCAACTGGCCGTTGGGTTGCGCCTCGACGGTCCACCCGCCGGCGTAGGGGGGCCGCGACGCCACCACATCGACTCCCCCGACCGCCACGCTCACGCGCGTGGGCGCGGGGGGGTAGAGGTACAGCAGGGGCTCGGCGAGCTGGATGGGGCGCATGCGCTCGTCCAGGCACTGCAACGCGCGGCCGTAGGGCGTCATCGTGAACCAGGCCCGCAGGACGCCGTCGTCGGCCAGGGCTGCGATGTCCTGCATGTGCTCCCGAGCCTCGGTCTCCGATGCCCGGCGGGCGGCCTCGAGCGCCGCCACGTGAGGGTGGCCAGCGGGCAGGCGCATCACCGGCGTTTCGGTGCCGACGACGGTGCCGAGGGGCTCCAGGACGGGCAGCAGCTCGACCGTTCGCTCCGCCGAGAGCAGCGTGCAGGCCCCGCCGTCCGGCATGGGCTGCGAGGTCACGACGGCCTCGGCGGCGAGCCGCCGGCTCAGGGGTGCCGCGTAGAACGTGTGCGTGCCGTCGGGGTTGGGGCGTGCCCGGAGCACGTCGCCCGACTCCGCCCGCCAGTGGTCGGCGAGGCGCTGGAACGTGACCGTCGGCCGGGATCCGTCGGGCAGGGGCAGCGTCGCGGCAAACGCTTCCGTCTCCGGGGCGGCCACCAGGGCGTGGGTCGTCGCGTCGGTGGCCCAACGCAGGGGCTTGCCGAGCTCCGCCGCGAGCACCGGCGCGAGGTGCTTCGCCTCGTCGCGCTCGCCTTCGTCGCCCACCAGGACGAGCAGCGCCGCATCGGTCTCCACGAACCGGGTGAGGAACGCGGGCACGGCGTCGATGGCGCGCTGGGTCTCGGCGTCGGGGCCGTAGCCATCCCAGTCGGGGCCCAGGAGGAAGCTGCCCTTGTCGGGGCTGCCGGCTTCGACGCGTCCCAGCAGGATCCGGCCTGCGCAGGGCCCGTCGGGCACGGCGCCCACGGCCTCGACCGTCGCCACAAGGTTCCACCATTGCTCGTCGGGGGTCGCCTCAGCGAGCAAGCGGGGCTCGGGCCAGAGGGCCTGCGCCGGGGTCCAGGTTGGGTGCAGGGAGCCACAGGTCAGCTCGTCGGGCGTGGACGCGGATGACGGGGCCCGCGCTCCGGATTCGGCGCCCGCGGCCGCCCCGGCGCCTGCTTCCTGGGCCGCCTTGAGCGCCGACGGAACCCCCAGCGACTCGCCGCACCGCAGCGCTGCCAACTCGGGGTGGGGCTCGGCGTCGAGCAAGCGTTCGACCACCGGGCACGCGACGGGGTCGGCCAGCAGCTGCTCGAGCAGGGCCGTCGGATCTCCCCGACCCGTCCGCAGCCGCACCGTCAGCGCGCGGAGCTGGGCCGCCCGGGAGTCGGGGAACCGGGTGTAGGTCGCCTCCAACGCGGCGATGGAGCCTTCGAAGTCCCCCAGGGCCTGCCGCGCCCGCGCTTCGAACAGCGCCAGGGGCACCGGCAACGTCGCCGGATCGATCTGCGCCAGGGCTTCGTGGCCCAGAGCTGGCTCGCCCGCCTTGCCGTAGGAGAACGCGCGGAGCAGCCAGCCGGTGGGGTCGTCGGGCCGCACGTCGGCCATGGACATCACCCAGCGGGTCTGGCTGGTGTAGAGCGAGGCGGTGCCCGCCAGCGTCAGGGCGAGGGTGCCGAACACCGCCGCACCCAGGCCCCAGGCGAGGGGGCGCCGGGCTGCGCGCACCCGCTCCTCGAAGGCGGGCAGTCCGTCCTGCATGGCCAGCGCCACGAGCACCGCGGGGAGGTAGAGGTAGCGGTCGAAGCCGAGCCAGAAGACGTCGCCCACGATGCCCGTGGGCAAGAGCGTCGCGGCCGCGCCGCCCAGGAGCAGGAGCGGCCGCCAGGCCCGCGCAATCGCGAGCGCCACGCCGATCGCCCCCAGCAGCGCCAATGCGCCGAGCTCGCCCGCGTCCCAGCCCGCTGCGTGCTCCCAGGCCAGGCAGCGCATGGGCCGAAGGGCGGGCAGGAGCAGCGCTTCCACCCCCATCGCGAGCCCGTGGGGCACCCGCGCGTAGAGCTCCGAGGACCCCAGGAGCGACAACCCGGTGCCGCCCCCGCCGGGCCGCGAGAGCAGCCAGCCCCGGGCCAGCAGTGCGGCCGCCCCCCCGAGTCCCGCGCCCACCACCGCCCCCACCGAGGTCTTGCGGCCCAGGGCCTCGGCGACGACGAGGGCCGCCGCCGCCGGCGCGAACGTGATCTTGCAGAGCAGCCCGGCGGCCCCGGCCAAGGCCGCCCCCACCGCGCCGCCGACGCCCCGCGCCCGCAGCGCCCACGCCAGGGCCAGCAGCGCGAGGCCGGCCAGGGCGTCGGATCGGCCGTTGATCCAAAGCCAGGCCTCGCCCAGCGCTGGGTGCAGGGCCACCCAGGCCACCACCGCCAGGGCGCCCGGCCCCCGGCCGAGCAGGAAGAAGAGGAGGGCGCAGACCGCGAGGTGGATGCCCAGTGAGATCGCGTGGTGCACGACCGTCGAGCCCCCCAGCGCCTGGCCCGCGGCCAGCGTCGCCATGGGGATGGGGCGCCAGGTCGTGGCGCCCATGCCCGGCACGAAGCCGGGATCGATGGCCGCGACGTAGTCGTCGGACGTGTGCGTCCAGGCGCCGACGACGTCCTCGGGCCCGTCGAGCAGCGGGTTGTCGAGCAGGGTGTGGTCGTCGTAGACGTGCGTGCCGGTCAGCGCCGGCCACGACGCCGCGACGAGCAACGCGAGCAGACCGACGAGGCCGAAACGGAGCATCGAGCGATGCTAGAGCACCGATCAGAAAGCCGCTCGGTCGCCCCGCTGGTCCAGTCGCCCCATCTCGGCGTTGCTCCTCTTTGCGTGTCCAGACACGCGGCATCGTCGCGCCTTGACCTGGGCCGCCTGTCCGTCGCGCTGCTCGGTCGCGACCATCTGTTCGGCGCTCGGCAGCACCGACCCGAAAGCCGCTCGGTCGCCCCCGCCCGCCTCAGCCGGTGAGCATGTCCCGGCAGGCCTGCTGCCAGACCGGGGCCGCGGCCTCCCAGGTCCAGGCGGCGGCGCGGGCGGCGTTGGCCTCGGCCAGCTCCTCGCGGCGAGCCTGGTTCGACATCAACTCGATGGCCGCCCGCTGCAGCGCCAGCGGGTCGCCCGGCGGCACCCAGGGGCTGCCTTCGGTACCGAGCAGCTCGTGGAACACGGGGAGGTCCGAAGCAAGCACGGCCGCGCCGTGGGCCATGGCTTCCAGGGCGACGAGCCCGAAGGTCTCCGCCCGCGAGGGCACGACCACCAGCTCGGCGCCGGCGTAGCGCCGCGCCAGCTCCAGGGGGCCGAGCCACCCCGGCAACTCGATGCGGTCCAGCCAGGGGGCCAGCGTCTCGCGCTGCCGGTTCAGCCACTTGCGCTCCAGCTTCGGCGAGGCCGGCAGGCCCCCGGCGATGCAGACCGTCGCGTCGGGCAGGGCATCCAGGATCTTCGGCAGCGCCGTGAACAGGACGTCGGTGCCCTTCGACGAGTCGAAGCGGCCCGCGTACAGCAAGGAGCAGTGGGAGCCGGACGCCGCCCGCCGCTTCGCCCCCAGGGGCGCCACGCCGACGGCCCGGTCCACGCGGGACGACACGGCGGCGGCCGTCGCGCGGGACGGGGCGACCACGGCGTCGGCGTCGCGCAGCGCGGCCCGCTGCAGGACCAGACTCTGGGTTTGTTCCGTCACCCCGCGGGCGGCATTGAGGGCTGCGTGGTCCACGTGGACGGCCAGCAGGATGGGCCAGCCGTGCTCGGCTCGAAGCTCCGCGGCGAACTCGAACAAGAAGCCGTCGTGCACGACCAGGCAGTCGGCGCCGACGTCCCGGGCCCAGCGACGCGCAAACTCCAGCTGCCCCGGCGCGCGCAGCCGGAGAACGGGCGGCGGGCCCGCTTCGGGCAGGGGAGGGGGCAGGTCCATCAGGCCGGTGGCGCGGGGGCGCCAGTCCTCGAACGAGAGCACGGAGCAGCCGGGCCAGGAGCCCAGGAGCTCGCCTACGGCCGTGGACAGGCCGCCGTTGGCGACCGGCGGGAAATCCCGGGTGAGGTGCAGGGCGCGCACGGCGGCAGCATCGCAAAGTCCCCGGGTCGGTGGTGGCCCCCGTCCGGTCCCCCCCCCCGCCGGGGGGGGACTTCCCACCGTTTAGCAAGCCCCCACAGCGGGAGTCGCAGCACCCGCCGTGAAGCGACTCGGGTCGTAGAGGCTGCCGGACTTCAGCATCCCGAAGAGGATGCGCATCAGGCGGTCAGCGACCGTCCTCAGCGCCCGCCCGTGACTGTGGCCCCGCTGCCGGAGTGCCTTGTACTGCTGCTTGCTCCGCTCGTCGTACTGCGAGGCCACTCGGGCCCAGTGGTAGCTTGCGAAACGCAGTCGGTCATTGCAGGCCCGGCGCATGACCACCCGAGACTTCTTGCCGCTGGCTCGGGTGATCGGCGCGACCCCTGCGAGGGCTCGTAGAGCCCCGTAGTCGCGGTTGGCAATGGCCTGGCTGGCCTCCGCGAGCATCATGGCGGCGACCACTCTTCCGACCCCGGGCAAGGAGAGGAGGATGGCGGCGTCACGATGCTCGTCTGGCTGCCCCGGTTCGGGCGACTCCGAGACAGCAAGTTGCTTGAGCAGCTGCTCCATGTCCTTCTTGCAACTCGCCCGCTGTGTGTGCAGCAGCTTGAGTTGCGGGAGGAGCACCGTGAGCTGTCGGGTTGCGGCCTCGGTGGTCCCGGGGGCGACGTAGACGGGTTGCTCCCGAAGCACCGCAAGGACGCCCTTCGCGTCCAAGCGGCGAATCCGGTTCTCCCGCAAGATTCGCGTCACCTGTGAGGGGCGCAGGCGCGCGACGCTGGCTGGTGTCGGCGCCTTCTCGAGCAGCGCCCAAACCCACGGCTCCGATGCATATGGAGACAGCTTGAGCACCGCAGGGAAGTAGCGACGCAGCTGGGTGACCAGCCGGTTGCCGGCGCGGTTCTGCGCGTTCCGCAGGTCCTCGTCGATGCGACACAGCTCGCGGAGCTCGATGACCTCAGCGGCGGACGGGTCCAGGCGGCGATACAGGTGTCGGTCTGTCCGCAGCGCGTCAGCAATGACGAACGCATCCCGTCGGTCGTCCTTGGCGCCGGCAACCGTGTGGCGGTCGCGAAAGCGGTCCATCTGCTTCGGATTGAGGCCGTAGACGTGAAAGCCCCGTTCGATCAGGGTCTCGACTACCGGGCCGCTGGTCATCTCGATGCCGACTGCGACGTCCTCGGGGATCCCCTCGCTGGCGGCGAGCAGCCGCTCAACGAAGGCGCCGATCCCCGCGCCGCTGTGCTCAATCCAGCACTCGAACTCCACGCTGCGATTGAGGTCGAGCACGCAGGCTCGATGCCTCTCGGCCGCCCAGTCAACGCCGACAAGCAGCTTGTATTTGTCACTCATCTCAAGCCATCTCCTCTCCTGTCGACAACCTGGCCACGGTGCTCATCTCAGCCCTGTACTGGCGCTCGAAGCGCGACTTCCCACCGGGTGTCCACCGAGGCCTCCCCGCCAGGGCACGAGTCCCCCCCCCGGCAGCTCGTGGCGCTGGGGGGCAAAGGGTGCTCCTGACGGGTCGGCCGACATCGAGGCCGCCACGGGGGCGGCCGTTGTCAAAGGTCGGAGCGACCGGCCCGGGCCGGTCCCCCGCCACCAAGGGTGGCAGGGAACAACCAGGCGATCACTGCTCGTGAACGGTATAGGGGGGCTGGCGCGGCGTCGGGCGGACCCGAAGTCAGTCCACGATCGCGTCCAGGGGTGAGGCCCCGGTGACGTCCCAGCCCTCGACGTCAGTCAGCTGCTCGAGCCCCGGCAAGAGCGACATCGGTCCCCCCCGGAACTGCGAGCGGTGGCAGGCCAGGGCTGCTACGCGCACTGCGGGGTCGATGGTCACCCGGACCGCGGGCTCGCCGCCCAGGGTCTGAAGACCGGCCTTCACGATCCCGGTCTTCTTGAGTGCGCGGTAGATGGGCCGAAACAGCTCCGGCGGGAACACGGCGGTCGCCAGCGGAATGCCGCGCGCGTGAGCGAGTGCTCGGAGCCAACCCGTCACCGCGAGGTGGTCCCGGTGTCCGTAGCCGCCGTCGTCGCCCAACGTCACCACCAGCGCCGGCTCCAGCTCATCGACCAGCGCCTCGACCGCCGCGGGGCCCAGGTCCTCCAGCGCCCCATCGGGCAGCCCCAGCACGCGGGGCTCGGCTCCGATGACCGCGCACGACGCCGCGAACTCCCGGCGCCGTGCCTCGGCCAGCGGCTGCCGGGCCGCGTCCTCGGGGGGCCGTCGATCCACGCCGGCTTCCCCCGCCGTGGCCGCGGCGATCACGACCCGGTGGTGGTCCGCGAGCCGAGCCAGCGTGCCGGCCGCGGCCCAGGCCTCGTCGTCGGGGTGCGCGAAGACTGCGAGGACCGTGGCCATGGCCCGAGGATACGCCGTCGCCGGGCCCGCCGAGGCCCGGGCCGCCCAGGTCCCGGGCCGTGGGAGTCCCGTGCGGAAGACCGCCCGCAGGTCCGCGGCCCGCCGCCCGGATGATGGCGTCATCGGGTGCAAGGCCCGCAGCGAGGGACCGCTGGAGGACAACATGAAGATTTCGATCGGGGCGCTGCTCGCAGCGCTGCTCGTGCCCGCTTCCGTGCTCGCCTGCGGGGGCCTCTTTTGCGATGCGCCACCGCCGGACGATGAGCCCGGGCAACCGCCCATGGCGGTGGACCAGAGCTCCGAGATCATCCTGTTCGAGGTGGGCGAGGAGAGCCTCTCGGCGACCGTGAGCATCGAGTACACGGGCGACCCCGCGGCGTTTGCCTGGGTGGTGCCGGTGCCGTCGGCGCCGACCCTGGACGTGGTGCCCCCCGATGCCTTGCGGTTGCTCGGGACGCTGACCGCGCCCCAGGTGGCGGTGCCGCAGCTGACGTCGACGCGGGTCGAGTTCGGGCGCAACTGCCCCCCGCCGCCCCGCAGCTCGTCGTGGGGCGACGACGACGACGCCACGCCTCCGAGCGACGACGACGACGACGCCACCAGCGGCACCGAGGATCCGGCCTCGGCGGTGACGCTCGAGGCCCAGGGCAACGTCGGTCCCTACGACTTCGAGGTGGTCTCGTCGCCGGACCCCCAGGCCCTGGTCGGCTGGCTGCGCGACAACGGCTACCTGATCACGCCGGAGATGGAACCGTGGGTGGAGCAGTACGTGGCCGAAGGGATGTCGTTTCTGGGGCTGCAGCTGGCGCCCGAGCAAGGCAGCGAGGCCATCGCGCCGCTGCGCATGACGTTCCCCCCCGGTCCTCCCATGGTCCCCTTGCGGCTGACGGCGGCGGCGTCGGAGCCCTCGTTGCGGCTGCTCGTGATGGTCCTGGGGAACGCAAACTACGCCCCCGCCAACGTCGAGTGGGAGACGGCCTGGGCCCAGGGGATCCGGATGGATCCGCGGTCCGGCTTCACCAACTACGAAGCGAAGCTCGCGGCGTTTGGGGATCGCGACGGCGGTGCGTTCTGGGTCGAGTCGGCCGCCCCCACCGGGACGTCGGCACTGCGGTCGGTGCGCGAGGGGCTGGAGGCCACGGCGGCGGGGTTCCCCGAGTCCCCGGGGGCCGAGTGGCTGCTGGAGCGCTGGGCGGAGCACGACCGGTTCACGAGGCTGGTCGCCCGCCTGGCGCCCTGGCAGATGACCGTGGATCCCGTGTTCGAGCCCCAACTACTGAACGCCCAGCTGGCCGTCCCCACCACGAGCCGCCCGCTCTGGAACAACCCTGGCAGCCACCTCCCCCCGGGCTGCGGGGGGGCGTGGTGCGGGTCCGGGTGGTGCGGCCTGACCGACAACGGCCAGGCGGGCTGCGCGTGCGATGCAGGGTCCGGGGCGCGGCTGATCGAGTCGCCCCAGTTCGGCGGTCCGGGCTCATCGAACCAGGCCTGGTCGACGACTTGCGTGCCCCTGGACTTCGACCCCATGGCGTCCATGGCCGCGGTCGAGTGTCCGGCGGCGGCGTGTGCGGGTGGCGACTGCGTCCTGCGCGCGGGCCACCCGGTCTGCGTCTGCCCCGAACTGACGGTGGCGATCCGCGGCTTCGGGAACCCCGGCATCACCTGCGCCCCCCTCGCCGAGCGGGGCCAGGCGCAGGATCTGGATTGGCCCGGCTGGCCGCCCGATGTGCCGACTCGCTTCGTGCCGTGCCCCGACTACTCCACCGTCGACGAGGACGGGCCGCGGCCCGCCGGCTGCTCGCTTGCGGGCGGCGCCAGCGCGCTCGTCTTGTTGATCCCTGTGTTGGCGTGGCGGCGCTCCCGGGACCGGTCCGCCGCCTGACGCTCCGGGGACGCCGTCGCGCTCGGACTCCCGCTTTGGGGGCCCGGGCGCGGCGGTGCGGGGGGGCAACCCTGGGCGCGCCGAACTCGCACGGGGTCTCCCGCGCGGCGGCGACGGTCCGGGTCTCTGGGCGCCGGGCGGACGGGGGCTGCGGGTGGCGGCCGCCCTACGCGCTGTCCGCCGGCGTCGCTCGGTCCGCCGCCGCGTGGATCGCCGCCTGGATCGCCGCGTCGAACGCCTCGGGGTCGAACGGCTTGGCGAGGAATGCTGCTGCCCCTGCGGCCAGGACCCGCTCGATGCGCTGGCCGCCGTCGTATCCGGAGATCAGGATGACCGGGGCGGTGTTTCCGGCGGCTCGCATCGCCGTGAAGGTCTGCTCACCGTCCATCTCCGGCATCGCCAGATCCAGCAGGACCAGGTCGAACCCGTCGGGCTCGGCCGCGCAGGCACACAGGGCGTCGGCGCCTCCCTCGACCCCGGTCACCCGGTAGCCCCGGCGGGTGAGCAGGCGCTCGGTCGCGCGGCGAACCGCCGGCTCGTCGTCGACGAGCAGCACGCGCCCTCCTCGGTCCGCGGGGCGGTCGGCGTGGACCGGGCCGGCGCCCCGCGGGGGAGCCGCGGCTGCGGGCACCGCGATGGTGAAGCGGGTCCCTTCGCCCGGCTCGGTGTGCAGGTCGATGGTTCCGCCGTGGCCGGTCACGATCCCGTAGACCACGGCCAGCCCCAGGCCGGAACCCGCGCCGGACTCCTTGCGGGTGAAGAATGGCTCGAAGGCCCGCCGCGCGGTCTCGGCGTCCATGCCCGCGCCCGCATCCGCCACCTGGATCTCGACGGCGTCGCCGCCGTCCGGGCCGGGGACCGCGCGGGCGCGGATCGTCAGGGACCCGCCTGTGGGCATTGCGTCGCGGGCGTTCAAGCAGAGGTTCATCAGCACCTGCTGGAGCTGGCCGGGATCGCCGCGGACGTGCAGTCCGGGCTCCAGATCCGTGGCGATGACGATCGACTTGTCGAAGGTCCGTCGGTGCAGGCGCAGCACGGCCTCGACCACCTCGGTGATCGGCACCGACGTGGTCTCGCTGGGAGCCCGGCGCGCGAACGTCAACAGCTGGTTGGTCAGGCTGGCGCCCCGCTGGCCGGCCTGCTGGAGGTCGGCCAGGACCTCGGCGAGCTCGGCGTGGCCAAGGCGCTCGGGCTCGAGCTCCTGAAGGTAGGCGACGTTGCTGAGCATGCCGCCGAGCAGGTTGTTGAAGTCGTGGGCGATCCCCCCCGCCAGCTCCCCGATGGCTTCGAGCTTCTGGGCCTGCAGCAGCTGATGCTGCAGGACGTCGCGCTCGTTCTGGGTGGCGGTCAGCTGGGTCTGCGTCCGGCTCAGCCGCCGGCCGAGCCGCTGGACGACGGTCACGGTCAGCGAGGCGACGACGAGGCAGGTCGCGGCGCCGATGATCAGGTAGTCCGCTGCGATCTCGCCGCGGAACACCAGGCTGAAGCCGACGACGATCAGGGCGGTGAGGGCCTCGCCGACCACCAGCGCCAGCAGCAGGACGTGGAGCGGTGAGAGCCGGTCGAACCAGCTCGGGGAGAGGTCCGGCCCAGAGTTCATGCCCCATCATGCCCCCCGCGTGAGGCCCGACCAAGCGACCTGCGGGGCGCGGCGGCGGGGTGTGCGGGCGCTCTAAGGCGCGACGAACTCCCCCAGGGTCTCCCGCGCGGCGGCGACGAACGACTCCGGCAGGGGCTCCAGGCGCGCGAGCAGGGCGGCGGCGGCATCCCGGGCCGGGCCGAACTCGGCGGCCAGCTTGCGGCGTGCCTCGGTTCGGCGCTGCCACTCGGCGACCGTGGGGATCAGCTTGGCCTCGCGAATGGAGACGAGCCCCACGCCGTCCAGGACCCGCGTGATGGTCCAGCCCGGGTCGACCTCCCACCAGCGGAAGCTGAACTTCGCCGACGCGGGGAACGCGTGGTGGTTGTTCTGCAGTCCTTCGCCGGCGATGAGCAGGCCCAGGACCCAGGTGTTCCGCGAGCGGTCGCGGGTCTCGAAGTTCCGGTGGCCGACGGAGTGGGCGAACGCGTTGACGAGCCAGCCCTGGATGGGGTGGCTCATCATCCCGACCCAGAACGCGGCGGCCAGCAGCCAGTACCCGGTGGCCGCGGCGAACCCGACCGCGACGGTGGCGTGCAGGAAGTACGGCAGCAGGGCGAGCACCGGGTTGCGCAGCCAGGCCGGCACCGGGAAGTCGAGGTCCCGCGCCCGCCGGGTCAGCTCGGGGTCGCCGCGCTCGAGGCCGCGCTGGATGGCGATGTACGCGTGGTACTGGGCCAGCATCACGCCGGGGATGCAGCCGTTGTGGGGGCTGTGGGGGTCCCGGGGGGTGTCCGAGTGCTGGTGGTGCAGGCGGTGCATGACGACCCAGGCCTGGGGGTCCATGCCGGTGATCCAGGGACCGACGGCGACTACGAAGCGGCGCATGCGGGGCCCGAGCTCGATGGCCAGGTGGGCGAGCGCCCGGTGATAGAAGACCGAGATCCAGGTGATGTTGAGGAGGTAGGCGGCGAGGAACACCGCGGCGCAGAGAAGCAGGTACATGAGTGCACTCCTGGGCACACGCCGAAGCGCGCGCTCCGACGGGAACGACAGGGAGAAGGCGGAGTCAGGACCGCCGGCCGACCGAGGCGATTGCCTTCGGCGTGGCGGTAACTGACCAACTGGTCATCAAAGTAGGCAGCCTCGTTGAGGCCGTCAACCGACAACTGACTCCTTGGTCATTTACGTCGTCTTGCGCCGGGAAGAAGCCTGCCTGGCCGCGCTCGCTCGGCGGCCTACGTCCCCCGGATCGCTCCCTTGCGCCGCCCGGTCATGGGCCTGCAGCCCCTGGACTCAGTGCCCGCCCGCGCCCCAGATCTCCTTGAGCCGGCGGTCGCGCCCACAGCCGGTGCGGTAGCGGAGGTAGTGGACTTCGTTCTTCTGCCAGAAGTCCTGGTGGTACTCCTCGGCGGGCCAGAAGACGGCGGCGTCTTCGACCTTCGCGCCGACGGTCTTCTTGAACTTCGCTTCGATGGCCGCCTTCGTCTCCTCGGCGATGGCCTTCTGTTCGGCGTCCAAGGCGAACACCGCGGGCCGGTAGACGTCGCCCCGGTCGCAGAACTGGCCGCGGCCGTCGAAGGGGTCGACGTTGCGCCAGAAGACGTCGAGGACCTTGCGGTAGTCGAGCTTGCTGGTGTCGTAGACGACCCGCACGACTTCGACGTGGCCCGTCCCGCCTTTGCCGACCTGCTTGTACGACGGCTTCTCGACGGTGCCGCCGGCGTACCCCGACACCGCGGAGATCACCCCTTCGAGGGGATCGAAGGCGGACTCGAGGCACCAGAAGCACCCGCCCGCGAGCAGCGCGACGCCGTGGGTGCCTTCCGTCGCCGACGCGGGGATGCCTTCGACGTCCCGGGGCTCCTCGGCCTGGCTGGCGCCGGGGGTGCAGGCGGTGAACAAGGAGGCGAGCGCGAACAGGGGCAACCAGCGCATGGCGGATCTCCAGAGGGGGCGGTGGCCACCCTCACAGGACCCATACGGCGACGGGCCCGGACTGGTTACGCCCCGGCCCCCCGGTTGGATCGACCGCGCGCTCACCGGCGGCGGCGCGCCACCCCCACGAGGCCGAGCAGCATCAGCAGCGACGCCGACCCGCCGGAGCCCACGCTGGAGCTGCAGTCCTCGCAGCCGTCGCCGCCGATCGTCGAGTCGTCGTCGTCGCCGAACACGGCGTCGTCGTCGTCGGCCGCGTCGTCGTCGTCGGCCGCGTCGTCGTCGTCGGCCGCGT
>Ga0055584_100005125_pt1 | contig 12852 bp, 10 predicted proteins | sample OSDHelmetaG_FD_58716 | JGI IMG/M metagenome (GOLD analysis project Ga0055584, IMG submission 58716) | Pelagic marine sediment microbial communities from the LTER site Helgoland, North Sea, for post-phytoplankton bloom and carbon turnover... | ecosystem: Environmental > Aquatic > Marine >... | reverse complement strand
AATCAAGACTTGTTGTATACGAATAGTTTTGATAATGGCATGGCAAATTATTTCATGGGACTATACCGTGTTCCTGGGGTGGTAAATGTTTTTGTTGGAAATCAAATTTCTAATGGACAATCTGGCGGTACGACCTTAGGGTATTATACACCAGGTTTGGATATCGTTTATGCGATCCAAAGTGCTGTAAGAGGAACAGGAACAACTTTGACACATGAGCTAGGGCATTTCTTTAGTTTACCTCATACCTTTTCTGGTTGGGAAAACAGTGATTATAGTGCTGTAATGGCGAACACAACAGGTCGTACACCGACGATCACAACAACTGGTGGTATAGTAGAATATATTGCTCGTTCAGGTGGACTAGAAAACTGTCAAATTGCAGGAGATGCTTTTTGTGATACAGATGCTAATTACTTATTTGGATTTTTTGGAGCGACTTACAACAATGGTTGTGATTATGCTGCAACAGCAATGGATCCTAGAGGTTGGTTGTTCCGCCCAGATGTAATTAATGCTACTCCAAGTCGTTTTAAAATTTTAGAAGGAGAATCTGTCTTTGAAGAAATGTGGTTGAAGAACAATTCGACTAAAGATAAAATTTACCCTAAAACATTGGTTGTCATAGAAGCAGAGTATACTTTAAGTGGCTTAACTACTATGATGTGGCAAGATACCGTTGGTGATTCTGATTCTACGGATATTTATTGCGGAACCAATTCAGAGGATAATATTATCGGAACGGGAGTGTTAGATCTTGAAAAAGGGTTTCTTGGCTTAAATAACCACCGTTTGGAGGCAACAGTGTCGGCACCAACGGCACCAAGTTTGACTTTTGTGGCTGCTCCTGCAGAGTACACCGTTATTTCTGCTACAGGTAATCACAGAACAGAGATGGATAGCTTGAAAGTAACGAATACAAGTACAACGGTTATAGTTCCTATGGGAACAGCTATTGTTGCTACCGATGTTTTTTATAATGGAAGTACTCAAGTTTCTTCTGGTGACAGAACGTATGCTTTGCCAAATGCATTGGCACCAGGGGAGTCTTATACGTTTCTAGCAGCAGATTTAACAATAGATGCTTTCTTATTAGCAGGAGTTACTTTTGGTGTTAATACTTATGCTCCTTACAGAGATACTACTGGAACGACTTCTGAAAACGTAATGAGTTATTACGATGATGCTTGTGCAACTCAATTTTCTGTAGAGCAAGGAGATGCTATGAAAATGGATATTGCTTCTAGAGGTTTCTCTACGCTTTATTCTACGCCATCAGATATTACAATTACAGAGACAGCAGTTGTTCTACATCCTGTAGACAATTCTATCGCTCCTCAACCTTTAGTACATTTTGCATGGAATCCTGTTAATGGAGCTACAATGTACCACTTGGAAATTTATGAAATTAATGCAATTGGTGCTGTTTTGTTAGGTGGAGAGCAATTTGATGTAATAATTACAGGAACGGATTATTGGCAAACACTTAGTGATGGTAGCCGTTATGAGTGGGTGGTGACACCTTTGAATGCAACTACTTTCTGTGATAGAGGAATTGCTTCTGAAAAAGCGAAATTTAGAGTTAATAACTGGAATGTAGGGGTAGAGAGTGTAGAAGCTGAAATTGAGTCTTCTAAAATTTATCCAAATCCAAGTGGCACTCGCCAAGACGTTATTTTAGAAGTAGAATCTACTGTTATAGGGTCTGCTCAAATTACGATCTTTAATGGTATTGGACAAGAAGTAATGCCAACGCAAGCTATTTCTTTGGTGCCTGGTAATAATGTTCAAAAATTATCTACTTCAACGTTGACAGCAGGTTTGTATGTTGTGAATGTGAAAACAGCAAATGGAACGACTAGTCACAAATTGTTGATTAAAGAATAAAAAAACGTAGAAATTTCTACGATAAAATACAAGGGGCTGTCTAAATTTAGACAGCCCCTTTCTTATGTCAAGATTTATGTCAAGAATTAAAGTTAGGTTTGATAAAACGTTTTTCGTATTTCTACTAACACTTGTTCTATTTGTATTTTATTGGGCATTTTAGGAAGGGTAGAAGTGGCATAGAGTTGCTCAATTTTAGCTACTTTTTCTTCCGCTCTTTCCATTAAGGTGTTGTACTCAAAGACCCCTTTTCTGATTTCTAATAAGGCGGCACGATTGGGGCGACGAACATTAATCGTACCTGTAGCCAAAATTTCTTCTGCCATATCCAAGAGCCTAAACGTGTGCATGATATTTTTGGCATCATAATTTTTTCCATGAGCAATCGTATTTTCATAACGACTATCATTTCGCTTTGCGACCCAATCCCAATATTGCTTATAATCTTTACAATCTTTACAATACTTCTTGTAGCCATCTTTATTAAAATATAAAATAGCCACTTGTTTCGCTTCCTTAGGAATACTACTCAAAACAATCGTATCGACTGTTTTAGGTCTAGTAATTCCTTGAAAATCATGATCTTGCTTTGTATCATAATACAAGCCATAAATATTTTTCATGTGCGGAATATTGACCAAACCACAAGATTCTTGTACGAATTGACGTTTCGTCAACCATGTTTTTAAACCAATTGCTCCTTGTGCCTCTTGCACATAACAAAAATCCAACACGTCTTTGCGTATTTTGTCCATTGGATTCATGATTTTTTTGTTCAAGCCCCTTGCTTTTTTGATTTGAGACATCGCATAACCTGCAAAGGTATCTTTGCATTTTTTGGACAAAAATAAGGCAGGAGCTAATTTTTTGAACAATGGATGTTCATACAAAATACAGTCTTTAGGCGTATTTAGTAATTCTAAGATATTTGGATTGTTTTTGTATAATAATTCGACAAAACGCCCTAGCTCATAATAAACTTCATCATTTTTGGCATCATTCACTTGGGGTGTATAATCCAAGCCATAAAACGAATTTTGAGGCAAGACAAAAACACCTTTGATGTCAGTATCTGACGTAGGGAGCGACAAACCATAAGCTTTACTGCCACTTATGCCCTCAAATAAGAGCAAGTTTTGTGTTTTAAGATCGCTAATCGTTAACATGATCTGCATTAATAAATTCTCTGAATAAATGGTTTAATAAAGAGCTAGGAGCTTGTTCCGCAGGCAATACCTTTGCTTTTAATCCAAGCTCGGTTAAGTTTTTATGGATAAACTCTTGAATGATCGGAACGGGTTCTGTCAAATCTCCTTCTTGCGCTGCAATCTTTCGTTTTGTCAAAGCTTGAATGGCGGTGTAAAGCTTTTCTTCTGACTTTATTTGTTCTAACAAAGGTGCAAATTCCATTGGAGGCGCTGTCTTTTTATTACAAATCCAATAAGCCGCTAAAAGTGGACGCAAGACATAAAAATATTTTTTGATGTCCATCAAACCATCTACCAAGCCTTTTTTAGAAGAGCTTTTTGCCAAGCCTAAATAATGAAAAGCAGTAGAACGTGGTTTAAAATAGTCCTCCGTTAAATTCCATAACCTTGATTTGAAATTATAAGGATCTAAATAAACAATAGGAGACTGTAGCCATTCAAAAGGGCTGGCATTAGAGCCTTTAAATAGGCGCAAGGTCTTGCGTAAGTCCCAACCTGTTAAATCTAATTCGTTTGCATCAATGGCAAAATCCAGCATATCTTTTTGCTCGTCTATAGACAAATACCAATCTCTGGTATGGACATAAATAAAACGAACGTCCCAATCGCTATTTGGAGAAGCAAAACCCCAAGCTCGACTTCCTGATTCACAGGCATAGAGTATTTTGATTTTGTGTTCTGTTTCTAGTTCTTTTAAACGCTTAAGTATTAGCTGTTTCATTGTTTTTGTTTCTACGATTCGTGTTTTTATGGAGGAGTTTTAAGCCCTATTTAAAGGTAACGGAAGGCATTTCTATAAAGTTCCTTTTTTTTTGCAATAGAAAGTTCCTTTTTTTCAAAACAAAAAGAAAAAAGATGGATTCAGCAGCTTTTTGTACGAATTTTATCAAAAAAATAAAAATAAACACAAAAAACCTAGATAATCGAATAAAATATTTGGTAAAAAAAAGGTTTATGATTATCTTTGCACTCGCTTTTAATGCTCAGATAGAAATGTTTGATTGTCAAAAGCCGATCGAAAAACTATTTATTAACCTTTTAAAAACAAGCATTTTCCACATGGAGAACCTTGAAAACAAAGACAACGAAGAGAAAGTTGTTGAAAACAAGCCAGCAGTAGAGCCTACTGTTGAAGGAACAGTTGAAAAAACTGTTGAAGAAACTACAGAAACTATCGAAGAAGTAGTGGTTGAAGAAGTTGACCACACTGATTTTGACTGGGATAAAGGTCCTAAAGGAGTATTGAACTACGAGGACAGTGTAATTGCAGAATATGAAGCGTTATATGAAAATACGTTAAGTTCTATTAAAGAATTTGAAATCGTTGCTGGTAAAGTTGTATTTATTACAGCTAGTGATGTTGTTTTGGATTTGAACTGTAAATCGGATGGTTTAGTATCTCGTACAGAATTTCGTGACATGCCTGAATTGGCTGTCGGTGATGTTGTAGAAGTATACGTAGAAACTCAAGAAGATAAGCGTGGACAATTGGTGCTTTCTCGTCGTAAAGCTAAATTACTGAATGCTTGGGCTAACATCGTTTCTTCTTTCGAAGAAGGAAAAGTGGTTACTGGTACTGTAATTAGCAAAACGAAAGGAGGTCTTATTGTAGACATCGACGGATTGGAAACTTTCCTTCCTGGATCTCAAATTGATATTCGTCCAATTATTGACTACGATGCTTACGTTGGTAAAACAATGGAGTTCAAAGTAGTTAAAATTAACGAATCGATCAAAAATGCTGTTGTATCTCACAAAGCACTTATCGAAAGTGATTTGGAAGAGCAACGTCAAGCTATTATCTCTAAATTGGAGAAAGGACAAGTATTGGAAGGTACGGTTAAGAACCTTACAGACTTTGGTGCTTTCTTGGATTTGGGTGGTGTTGATGGTTTGTTGTACATTACTGATATTTCTTGGGGACGTATTAAGCACCCAAGTGATGTATTGGAAAATGGTCAAAAACTAAACGTTGTAGTATTAGACTTTAACGATGATAAAAAACGTATCTCTTTAGGTCTTAAACAACTACAACCTCATCCATGGGATGTATTGGCAGAAAGTGTTGAGCCTGGTTCTATCGTGAAAGGTAGAATTGTGAACATTGAGGATTACGGTGCTTTCTTGGAAGTTACGCCTGGTGTTGAAGGTCTTATTCACGTTTCTGAGGTTTCTTGGAGCAGTCAGCCAATTAACTCTCGTGAATTCTTCAAAGAAGGAGACGAGCATGAAGCTAAAGTGGTTACTATCGACCGTGAAGATCGCAAGATGTCTTTAAGTTTGAGAAAACTACAAGAAGATCCTTGGACAAACATCGAAGAGAAATATCCTAAAGGCTCTCAACACAAAGGTGAAGTGAAAAACTTGACTCCTTATGGTGTGTTTATTGAGTTGGAAGAAGGAATTGGTGGAATGATTCACATTTCTGATCTTTCTTGGACAAAACGTTTTGCTCACCCTGCTGAGTTTACAAAAGTAGGTGCTGAAATGGACGTTATCATTCTTGAAATCGACAAAGATAGCCGTAAACTATCTCTAGGACACAAACAATTGGAAGAGAATCCTTGGGATACTTTTGCTGATGTGTTCCCAGAAGGTTCTACACACGAAGCTACTATCTTGCGTCGTGACGACAGAGGTGCAATCGTATTGTTGCCTTATGGACTAGAGGCTTTTGCTCCTATTCGTCACATCAAGAAAGAAGATGGAACGTTGGCTGAGGTAGATGAGCAATTGCCATTCAAAGTAATTGAATTCAACCGTGATGACAAACGTATTTTAGTTTCTCATTCTCGTTACTATTCTGATGCAAAACGTAGTGCTGACCAAGCAGGTAAAGAAGCTGTTAAAGCTGAAAAACAAGCTGCTAAGAAAGCCGTTAAGCAAGTGAATTCTAACACAGAGAAAAGTACACTAGGTGATTTGAATGTTTTCTCTGCATTGAGAGAGCAATTGAAAACTGAAGATACTGCTGATAAGAAAGAAGTTGTAGAAAAGAAAGAAGCTCCTGTTGAAAAGAAGGATGCTCCTGCTGAAGATACTACTGAAAACAAAGATGGCGAATAAGCAATCTTTTGTTGAAAAATAATAAACGGATGCACAATTATTGTGCATCCGTTTTTTTGTTTAAGAAAGCTGGAGAAGGGATCAAAGGAGTCCTCTCCAAACTCAATCTATTTAAGCGTCAAACATACAGGTTCAAAACTATCTTATTATGAAAGTAATTCACTTAATATTGTTGCTTTGTTTCTTACTTGGGGCTTGCCAAACGGAAGTTAAGGAGCAATCTAAGACCGAAAAAGAAAGCTCTAATATACCAGTCGTTTCTCCAATAAAGTTCCAAAATAAGGGACATGAATTGGTGTACAAAATGGTTCAAAAAGTAGGCGATTATGAAAAATTGAAAGCCCTTAAAGATGTGTCGTTTACGTATACTTTCCAAACCATAGATCATAAAACAGATGTATCTAAGGAGTACTATATTTTTGAACAAGAGTTGTCTTATGGAAATTATGAAAAACATGAACGCACGTTTCCTGCCTTAGATGGGAAGATTGAACAGGGCTTTGATGGTCATTCATTTTGGATGAAACACAAGGGTGTTTTGTTGGAAGCGGAGGAGTATCTAAAACCTACAGAATTTCGCAGAAAAGCCAATTTTTATTGGTTCACGATGATGCAAAAATTATTGGATTCGGGGCTTGAATATGAATACATAAAAGAGGAAATAATTGATCGTCAGCCGTATGATGTTGTGAAAGTACTTTTCCCTTTGGAAGAGGGGAAGGCAAGAGGAACGTATCAGTTGTATCTTAATCAAAATACTCATTTAGTGGACCAGTTTTTATATAGAGTTGCTGATGTTAAGGTGCTGGATCCTCGTTTGATGAAAATAGAATATGAGGAAGTGGATGGTATTTTCATTCCAAGTACAAGGAAAAATACAAAATCAAATTGGGATGGAGTTGTATTTAAGGAGGAATGGAATAGCATGTTTTGGACCGATATTAAGTTTGATAATGGCTTGTCTAAAGAAATAGTTGCAATTAAAAAAGGAAAAAATTAAAAATAACTAAACAATTGGTTAGCTTTGTTTAAACTACTTCTATAAAAGCTTATTATTATTATAACATGGCAAGAAAAAAAAAATACATAGAAGCAGAAGTCATAGAAAAAGCAATGACTTTATTCTGGAGAAATGGCTATGCGGCGACTTCTATGCAACAGTTGGAAAAGGAAATGGGGATCAATAAATTTTCTATATACGCTAGTTTTGGTAGTAAGAATGGTGTTTTTTTGGAAAGTCTCAAATGTTATAAACAACAGTTAAATTTTCTTATTAATAAACTAAAAGCTTCTTCTAGTGGTGTCAAAGGAATTAAGCAATACTTCTATGATTTTATAAGCTTTTCAAAAGAAAAAAATTTATGTAAAGGCTGTTTGGTAACAAACACTGCCAATGAATTGGGCGAAGATGCCGACGCTGAAATAAAGCTAGAATTGCGAAATTTTACAAACGAGGTTCGACAAGTATTTGCGGATACTTTGGCTCAGGATACTCGAAAAAAAGGTAGTGAAATTAATGCGGAAGCGGACTATTTAATTATTTCGATGGTAGGTTTAGCTTCTGCCTCAAGAATGTTCTATGAGGAGCAATTGAGGCACTATATTGAAAATATATTTAAAAATATATAATTTTTTAAACTAAAACTAACTGATCGTTTAGTTTTAATAGGAACATAATCTATTTACAGCCAATTAGAAACAAAGACATTGGCAAAATATACAAATCAAAACTATAATATGATGAAATTAATGAATTTAGTATTCCTTTGTACTTTACTTTGGTCTTGCCAAACAGAGGTGAAAGAGGAAGCCAAAGTGGAGGATACAGCAGAAAGTACTCCTGAAGTTGCCAAAGTAGTCTTCCAAAACAAAGGACATGAACTAGTTTACAATATGGTTCAAACAGTAGGGGATTATGAGAAATTTAAAGAACTAAAAGACGTTACTTATAAGTATACCTATAACACTCCAGATGGTAAAGTGGATATTGCTATGGAGAGCTATATTTTTGACGGAGAGCTTTCTTATGGAAGTTATATTAAGCACGAACGTACTTTTCCTGCCTTGGAAGGAAAGATCGAACAAGGCTTTGATGGCGCTTCATTTTGGTTTAAGCACAATGGAGAAATTTTGGACGGAGAGGAGTACCAAAAGCGTACAAGGTTTAGTAGAAAAACCAATTTCTATTGGTTTGCTATGTTGCCAAAATTACTAGATCCAGGATTGAATTATGAATATATAAAAGAAGAAATTCTTGAAGGTCAATCGTATGATATTGTTAAAGTTTCTTTTGAATCGAAGGAAGGTAAACCAACGGATATTTATCAGTTATATATTAATAAGGAAACAAAATTAGTAGATCAATTTCTATTTACAGTGGCGGAGTTTAATAGTATGAATCCTCGTTTGATGAAAGTGGCGTACGAAAAAATAGGAGATGTTTTGATTCCTAATACAAGAAAATATACCAATTCAGATTGGAATGGAGTACCTGTGAACGACGAATGGAATGTTGTAGAATGGACAGAAATTAAGTTTGATAATGGTTTGACAAAAGAGCTATTTCAATAAAAGTCAAAACAAAATAACATAAAAAATGCAGGCTCTAATCTAGAGCCTGCATTTTTTTTTAATACGAAAATATGCAGCTTAAGCCCCAATTATTTTCTTGTATTTTACGGTTTTTTCTTTGTTGTCTTCTCCTCTGTCGGTAGAAAAAGAGCCTTTGTTTCGATCTGTTTTTTTGAAGTGAAAATCGTCTATCTATAATGCTTTACAAAATTCGGTCTCGTTAGTAATAAGTTTCCAATCTGCTTTGCCCCCAAAAATACCATCCATTCCTGGATCAAAAATATTGTTGATAACATCTGGTGATTCTCTAGAAAGTTCATTGGTTGTTAAGGTGTTGTTTTCGTTGATGAATAAGAATTTTCGGGAAATAAGTGGTGTAGTAAGATCATTGAGCGTGCTTTGAGTCCAAACCTGTGTCATCTTAAAACCAGTGCGTACGCTTTCTCCTTGCTCAAATAATGCCGCCATCAATTGGACGCGCTTATCTTTTTCTAAGTTAGTTTCTATCCCTGTAGCTCCATTAGCTCCAGAACGCACTTCCGTTCCCAATCTAAACTGAATATCTAACTCCATTGCCAAAGTTCCTTCTTGTTCTTTATAGGTTACTGCTAGTCGCACTATTTCGATAACTAAACCTCTAATAGTCTGAGGAGAGCTCATTACATCTTCGATTAGCCAATAATTTCGACCTCCTTCTTGACCGACTTTTGCTAGACCTACTAACACTTCTAGCCCTGCCGCAAAGTCATTGCCATCGAAATCTTCATCTACTAATTTCCACGTCCATTTTTTATTTTTTAGTTGTAGATATATTGGTATATTAGGTATTCCACCTTCTGAAAAATTAGGTATTTCTAGGCTTATAATAGGGTCTTTAGTAGAGGATATATGTGTAGTAGTGACACTGGAATCTGTTATCGTTGTTTGGGTTGACTGTATGGTCGTTGTTGTTTCATTACAACTATAGCCTATAATTCCAAGTAATAGTAGGGTAAGGTAAAGGGATTTCATGTGGAGTGCTTGTTAAGGAATTAATGTAATTGAAAATAGCCCTTGTATTCTGTAAGGAATTGTAAGATACAAGGGCTTTAGTAAATCATTTATAATGCTTTGCAGAATTCTTCTTCATTAGAAGTAACAACCCAATCTGCCTTTCCTCCAAATAAACAATCCATTCCAGGGTCTTTGATTGTTTGTACCTCTCTTTCACTACTAGTGCCTACTTGTTTAATAGTTAGTTGATCCTCTTCATTGTTCATGATGAACTGGCGTGTTATTGTTGAAGTCGTCAACTCTATTGTATTGTCTTTTTTCCAAGTATGTTCTAAAACAAAGCCCGGTTGGACACCTTTATGAATCCCAAATAAGGCTAGAGCTAATTTATTTTTCTCCAATTCTTGTAAATCGGCTTCATAGCCATTGTCTAGATAGCGATGATTGGGACTAGCCCCTGGCTGAAACTCAATATGTAATTCCATAACAAGTTTTCCATATTGTTCTCTATAGACAACTTTTAACAAGGTAATATTGAGGGAAAATTTTTCTATTGTTTGGGGATAAGCATTTAGGCTCGAAATGATCCAATAATTCTTCTCCTGTTGCTTTATTTGTGTAAAACTTACGTGAATTTCTAATAGAGCAGCAAAATCCTCTCCTATAAGGTCTTTGTCGACCAATTTCCATATCCACTTTTTATTGACCAACTGCTCGTAGGTAAAAGTGGGAGCACTATTATTACTTAATTGATTGTTTTTTTTCATCGTTTATTATAGATTTTGGGCGAGAGACTGTTTTCGAAAACAGAATCATGCGATGTACTTAGCTAGGTTGTTAATAACTCATGTTACGCAAAGATTAATGGAATTAAGATAGAAAGCTTAACTTTATAGGATGCAAGATAAATTAGACTTATACACAGATTATTTATTAACAACCGTTCATCAAGCGACAGCCACCGGCTTATCAAGATTAGTAGATGGAGCTATTTCGCATGATGAAATAACAAGATTACTAAGCGAAAATGAGTTTGGCTCTAGAGACTTATGGAAGTCAACAAAAAAGCTAGTTCGAACGCATGAAACAGAAGATGCATGCTTGATATTTGATGACAGTATTATTGAAAAAAAATATACAGATGAGAGTTCTTTAATCTGTTGGCATTATGACCATAGTGTAGGCAGAAATGTAAAAGGGATTAACTTGTTAACTGCCTTTTATCATAGTCATAGTTCCGATCAAGAACTCGCATTACGAGCACCAGTAAGCTTTGAGCTTATTTTAAAAACACAACATTTCTGTGATTTAAAAACGAAGAAAGAAAAGCGAAAAAGCTTAGTAACTAAAAATGAATTATTGCGAGAAATGGTTCAATAGAATATACATAAATAGCTAAAATTCAAGTATATATTAGCAGAAAGCTGGTTTGGCTCTTCAGAAAATATGCTTTTTGTACATAGAAAACAAAAGTTCTTCATCTTTGATATGAAAAGCAATCGAAAAGTAGTTCTAAGTGAAAAAGATAGAAATGCTGGTCAATGGATAAGAACCTGAAGGCTCAGCGAAGCTAATTGATGAATTAGATATACCAGATAATACTCCTGTAAAAGTTTGGTTAAAAGAGCTGGAAATCCCAGTACTTTTAATCAAGCAGATCTTTATAAACAAGGATCAATCTATTGGTGTACGATTTCTGGTTTCGAATGACTTTAGCTTGTCGAATGACGATTTCACTACAATCTATAAAAAACGATGGAGTGTAGAAGAGTATCGCAAAAGTTTAAAACAAAATGCAGCAATAGCTAAGTCGCCAACTAGAATAATAAAGACACAGAGTAACCATCTGTTTGCTTCTATCTTTGCCTATGTGAAACTGGAAAAACTCAAGTTTATCCAGCAACTAAATCACTTTGCAATAAAGTCTAAAATTTACCTTGCTGCTAATAGAACAGCTTTCAATGAACTTTGTCTATTAAAGATGAAAAATCTATCTCTTGCGTAACATTAATTAATAATGTATTTTTTTATATATAATAGACTTTTATAGTGGATTACGGCTCCCTTATAATGATCCTGCAAATGAATCATCATTAACGGTTACCTCCCACTCTTCAGCCCCCAAATAATCGTGCCCCGTATCAATACCTGTATAATCTGGATTAGTTTTATTAGTCACTTCTATTTTTAACCCTCCTTTACCATCATTAATACAGGTAAATTGTCGACTTACCATTGCCTGTGCAGCACTAAGTGTTTTAGAAGTCGTCCATTTTTGACCTACATTTAACCCCGCTTTTACCCCTGCACTTGTTTCGCCAGAGACTTCTCCTTGTGGTGAAGGCAAGGCTACCGCAATCTTTTGTTGTTGGGAAGCTTCTAAGGAACCAGACAAGGTTGTTTCGCTCGACTTTGTAATTTCAGAAGTAGTTAAAGTAAATTCGAAATTAATGGTAAATACTAACTTTCCTTGTAGGGATAAGTACTTGGACTCGACAGTACCTATATCTATTTTAAGCCCTGTAGTTGATTGTACATTGTGTCGAACATTATATAATATCCAGTAAGAATTTTGACCTCTTTGTACTTTTCCAAACTCATATAGAATGTCTACTTTTCCACCTAAGTCATGATTTACAACATCTTTGTCAACTAACTTCCAACTCCATTTTCTGTTTTTGATAGCATCATAACTTAGTTGGTTATCTATACTGGTTCCACCTTTTGCTTCTAATTCTTTGATGTGTGCTTCAATTTTATCAATACGGTTTTCGAGTATCTCAATCGTCTGTTTTTCAGAATCACTAATTAATGCTCCATCCTGAGAGTCTGCCGAAGTTGCTGTAGTATAAACATCTTCTAGCTGTCGTCTAATTTTTTTAAGTAGTACTTTTTCTTCTGCTAGGTTATCCATGGTTTATTGATTTTAGTGTTTCGTTATTGAATGCCAAATTTTGCTTCCATTTCAGAAAGTGCTTGCCCAATGCTTTTTAATAGGTTTACTGTTCCCTGATCTACTGTCGTCTTATTTTCCGCCTCTTCCTCTTCAGTCACTTTATCCCTTACTAGATCAATGATCTTTTGTAGCTTCTTTATTTGAGCTTCTTCGGCTGTATCTTTCAAGTCA
>Ga0055584_100005123_pt1 | contig 12858 bp, 9 predicted proteins | sample OSDHelmetaG_FD_58716 | JGI IMG/M metagenome (GOLD analysis project Ga0055584, IMG submission 58716) | Pelagic marine sediment microbial communities from the LTER site Helgoland, North Sea, for post-phytoplankton bloom and carbon turnover... | ecosystem: Environmental > Aquatic > Marine >... | reverse complement strand
GACGACGCGGCCGACGACGACGACGCGGCCGACGACGACGACGTGGCCGACGACGACGACGTGGCGGACGACGACGACGCGGCCGACGACGACGACGCGACGGGTCCTGCGGGCGTCTGCGGAGCGGGCGGCGCCCTGGACTGCGTGGCGAACACCGACTCATCCAACAACGGCGGCCCCGACAGCACGCAAGCCGTGCAGGACTACTCCTGCGCCGGCGCGTTCGAAGAGACGGGCCCGGAGATGATCTACGCGTTCGTGGCGGACCTGGACGGGGACCACACAGTCGCGATCACCGGCCTGACCTCGGACCTGGACCTCTACGTCCTGCTGGACGCCGGCGCGGGCTGCGACCCCGACGAGTGCGTCGACTTCAGCGGCAACGGCAACACCGACGACGAAGCGGTCACCTTTGCCGCCACCGCGGGCCAGACCTACTACATCGTGGTCGAGGGCTACGCCGGCAACACCTCGGACTTCGACGTCGAGATCACCTGCCCCGTCGGTCCCCCCGCGTGCAACGACGCCCTGGACCTCGACTGCGCCGCCTCCACCGACTCCTGGAACAACGGCGACGCCGGCAGCACCCAGGTCGTCGACGACTACGGCTGCGCCGGCTCCCCGCAGGAGACCGGCCCCGAGTACGTCTACGCCTTCACCCCGGCCGTCGACGCGACCTACGACGTGGCACTCACCGGCCTGAACGAGGACCTGGACCTCTTCGTCCTGGAGGACGTCACCGGCAGCTGCGACCCCGATGAGTGCGTCGACCACTCCGACGCCGGGGGCACCAACGACGAGTCGGTGTCGTTCACTGCAGTGGCCGGGACGACCTACTACATCGTGGTCGACGGCTACGCCGGCGCGGTTTCGGACTTCGACGTCTCGGTCTCCTGCCCCGCGGTCGGCGATGACGACGACTCGGTCGGCGACGACGACGACTCGGTCGGCGACGACGACGACTCCGTGGGCGACGACGACGACTCCGTGGGCGACGACGACGACTCCGTGGGCGACGACGACGACGCGACCCCGCCGAGCACTTGCGTGGACGACTGGTCCCTGGACTGCGCCACCAGCACCGACTCCTGGAACAACGCCGGGGTGGGCAGCACGCAGGTCGTCGATGCCTACAGCTGCGGGGGCCCCGCCGAGACGGGAGCGGAGTACGTCTACAGCTTCACGGCCGCCGACAGCGCCGACTACACCGTCTCGCTGAGCGGGCTGACCGCCGACCTGGACCTGTTCCTGCTCGAGGACACGGGCAACGGCTGCGACCCCGACGAGTGCCTCGACTCCTCGGTCGCCGGCGGGACCAACGACGAGTCCGTCACCTGGACCGCGGTCGCCGGCGTGACCTACTTCTTCGCCGTCGAGGGCTACAACGGGGCCGCGTCCGACTTCGACATCGAGGTCACCTGCGGCGCCTGCGACTCGCCCGACTCCGTCGCCTGCGCCGACTCCTTCCCCGGCGCCAACGACGGCGCGGGCAGCAGCAACCTGATCGACGACTCGGACTGCGCGCCCACCTTCACGTACGACGGCCCCGAGCAGGTCTACGAGTTCGTCGCCGCCGCGACGGGTTCGGTCACCATCGATCTGGAGAACCTGTCGGGCGACCTCGCCCTGTGGGTGTACGGCCAGGACGCCGCCGGCACCTGCGACCTGACCACCTGCGTCGAAGGCTCCGACAACATCGGCAGTCAGGCCGATGAGTCGGTCACGTTCTCCGCCGTCGCCGGCGAGACGTACTACGTGGTCGTCGACGGGTGGGATGGAGCGGTCAGCTCCTTCGACCTGTCGATCGCCTGCAACTGAGCGGCCGCCGACAGCGCCCGTCGACCCCGGGATCCGCCATCAAGCCCGCCGCCTCGCCCGCGAGTCCGTCCGCCGCCCCGCCCCGCGGGCTGATCCTGGCGATCTTCGCCGCGTCCGGTGCGTGCGCGCTCATCTATCAGGTGCTCTGGATCCGGCTGTTGAACCTCGTGTTCGGCGCGACCTCGTTCGCCATGGCCCTGGTGCTTGCCGCGTTCATGAGTGGGCTCGGGCTCGGCAGCCTCGTCGCGGGGCGCTGGGCCGACGGGCTCGCCCGACCGATCCGCGCGTACGCGTTGCTGGAGCTGGCGATCGCCGGCGTGGGGGCGCTGATCCCGTCGATCATGCCCTGGCTGGACCGACTGCAGTCGGCGCTCCTGGCCCCCGACGCGTCGCTGCCCACGGTCCTTGCGGTTCAAGGGGTGAGCTGCTTCTTGTTGCTCTTGATCCCCACGACGGCCATGGGCGCGACGCTGCCCATCCTGTCTGCGTGGATCGCGCGGAACCCCCGCACCCAGGGCCGCGATCTCGGGGCGCTGTACGCCATCAACACCCTCGGCGCGTTCGCGGGCACGGTTTTCACGGGCTTCTTCGCCATCGAGGCGTTCGGCATCCCCACGACGAACTGGCTGGCCGTGGGGCTCAACGTGATCATCGCCGCCTGGGCCTTGAGGCTCGGCGCCGCCCCCGTTGAGCCCAAGGAGCCGTTGGCACCGGGCGGCGCACCGGCCGACGCCGGGCCCCTGCTGGCCTTCGCCGTCGCCGCCGGCGCCCTGGGCCTGGCCCACGAGGTCGTCTGGACGCGGCTCATCGGCATGGTCGTCTGGACCACGACCTACACCTACACGACGGTGCTGGCGACGGTGATCGGGGGCATCGGACTGGGCAGCCTCCTCGCGGCCCGGGGGACCGATGCCTCGCCCGATCCGGTGCGGCGATTCGGTCGCCTGCAGCTGGGGATCGGGGTGACCGCCATGGGGATCTTCCCGGTGCTGGCCTTCGTCATCGAGCGGGCGCCGTGGGCTCTGCAAGCGCCCGGCGGATCGTTCGCCGCCGGCCAGGCGATCTCGGTCTTGCTGTGCATGGCGGTGACGGCGGTGCCGTCGCTGCTGATGGGCGCCACCTGGCCGGCCCTGGCTCGAGCCGCCGTCCGAGGCCGCGACGACGTGGGCCGCGAGGTCGGCCGGTTGTACGTGTCGAATACGTTCGGGGCGGTCGCCGGTTCGTTTGCTGCCGGCTTCGTCCTGCTGCCGATGCTGGGTTCGCTGTCGTCGGTGATGCTCCTGGCGATGGGCAACCTGGTGCTGGGCGCGGCGGCGGCGTTCCCCGGCCGAGGCGCACCCAGCAGGGAGCGGACGCGCTACCTGGTGACGGTGGCGGCGGCGCTGCTCCTGATCGCGAGCACCGCCGGCCGCGTGGACATCGAGGACCTGTACGCGGCCCAGCTTCCCCCGGGCAGCCAGATCCTCAGCGTAGAAGAGGGCGTCACGTCCACGGTCATGGTGGCCGACCACAACGTCGATCCGCCCGTCCGCCGCCTCTGGATCCAGAGCGCCTGGGTGGCGGGCAGCGGCGGCGGCCACGTGATGATCGGTCACCTGGGCGCGCTGCACGCGGCGAACACGACCAGCGCGCTGGGCATTGCGTTCGGGACCGGGCAGTCGTTCGCCGCGGGCCTGCGCCACGGGTTTGAGCGGCTGCACTGCGTGGACCTGAACGACGCCGTGGTCGCGGCCGGCGCGACCTGGTTCGCCGACTACAACGACCGCCTGCTCGAGCACGACCAGGTCTCCGTCTTCATCCAGGACGGCCGGAGCTTCCTGAGCCGCACGGACGAGCGCTACGACCTGATCATGATGGAGCCCCTGCAGCCCTGGTCGGCCGGGGCGGTCAACCTCTACACGAAGGAGTTCTACGAGCTCGCGGCGCTGCGCCTGGAGCCGGGCGGCGTCGTCACGCAGTGGATGCCCATCCACGATGCTCCGCCGGACATCATTCGGTCGGTCATTGGAACGATCGCCGCGGTGCTGCCGGACACCCGCGTCTACCTGGACTACTACGACCTCGTGATCGTGGCCCGTGCGCCGGGGCCGCCCCTGCAACTCGAGGAGTGGCAGCGCCGGATCAGCGCGCCCGCCGTCGCCCGCGACCTGGCGCAGATCGACTACCAGGACGTGGGCAGCGTGCTGTCGACCCTCCTGCTGGGCCCCGCGGACCTGCCGGCCTACGTGGGCGACGCTCCGCTGTTGACCGACTCGCGCCCGTTCATGGAGTTCGTCGCCCCGCGGACGATGTACGACAACTGGTACGCGTCCAACGTCGAGGCGCTGGCGGAGCATTGCGAGCAGCCCCTGGTGGGGTTCGCGGAGGGAGCCCAGAGCCTGCCGGCGGCGTTGACCAACGGAGCGCTGGCTCGGGAGTTCGCTCGCTACATGATCGCCATGGAGCAGAAGGAACGCCCGCGGGCCCTGGAGCACGCTCGCGCCGCCTTCAAGCTGGCGCCGACCCTGCAGCGCCCCCGGGGCTACTTCCGCACCACGACCTACCTGGTGGCTCGGGACCTGGAGCGCGACGGCCAGGTCGACGCGGCCGCCGACGTCTACCGCCGACACCTCGCCGACGATCCCGACTTCCTGGGGGTCTGGCTCAACCTCGCGCTGCTGGAGGTGCGGCGGGGCAATGCGGACGAGGCCCAGGCCTTGCTGGAGCAGGTCGAAGGGAAGCCCGGCGCGCTCTCGGAGCAGATCCAGGCCGCGCTGACGACGCTGCGAAGGCAGGCCTCGGCTCGACCGCCCGCAGACCCGCCGGCCGAGCAGCCCGCGGCCCCCGACCAGTAGGAATCAGGCTTCGTCGCCCTCTTCGGGCGGGCCCTGCTCCGACTGGAGCCCGGCGCCGATCGTGTACTGCACGACCTTCTCGTTCGAGCTGAGGCCGCACTCGTCGTAGATGCGGAAGCGCACTTCGATGTCTTGGCCGTCGAACAGGATGTCTTCGGCGGTGACCGGCCCGTAGGTCAGCTCGCCCTGAGTGCAGGTCTCGATCGAGCCGGGCGTGCAGCCCGACATGCCGTGGCCCGTGCCCGCGCAGGCCGGGTCGCCCGTGGCCTCGTTGACGCCGCTGAGGCAGGTGCTGGTCAGCGCGGTTTCGTCGAGCACGTAGTCGGGGCTGCTGACCCCCTGGCGCTCGTGGCTGTACAGCCCGTTCCAGATGTTGGGGATGTCCTCGGCGCCGGCGACGCCCGGGTCCGCCCAGTCGAAGTGGACCGTGTAGGACCAGCCCAGCGCGCCGGCCAGCGGGTCGGGCGCGAAGCTGTTCATCTCGACGTTCGCGATGAACGGCGGGCTGTTGCCCAGGCAGTTGGCGACGTCGGAGTCGTTGTAGATGCCGTCCCACCCGGTGATGGCCGGGTTGGTGGGGCAGCCCATCAGGAACAGGGCGAACAGCGGAAACACGCGGCGCATGGCGACTCCAGAGGCGCCAAGGGTACCCGAATCAGCCAATGCCGATCTGCCCGAGTCCGTGCTGGCGCCCCGGACCCATGCCGACCCAGGCTGCGGCGCGCAGGAGGGGAGCGAGCCCGGTGAAGTCGCCGCGCCAGGTGATCTCGCCCGTCAGCGCCTTGCTGCGGTCGTCGGCGACCTGACCGCGGGTGCCCTCGGCGGTGAGCAGGACCTGGGGGATCTCGACCACCTGCGTGTTGTTCTGGGCGACCTCGGCGGTGGCGGCCACGCGCAGGATGTCGTCCACCGGCAGCCGCGGGCCCTTGTGCCCCGTGCGGCCCATCCAGGCGCCGAAGCTGCGGGTCATGCGGTCCATGATGAACGGGAGCTCGACGGTGGGGTCCCCCGCCTCGCCGCGCAGCGTCACCGGCGTCGACGTGTGGAACGCCATGACCATGCGGGTCTTGCGAACACGGGGCTCGGCCAGCTTGTCCAGCGGCAGCCACGGCGCCTCGTCGGCGAACTTCTTCCAGCGCAGATCGCCGTCCTCGTCGCAGTGCAGGGCCTGCACCGAGTTCCACTTCACGCCGGGGCCGTTGGGCGGCTTGGGCGGGTCGCCCCGCAGCACCTCGACCAGGAGGGGCAAGGACCTCAGCGCCGCGAGGCCCGCAAACGCCATCTCGACGGTGAAGTCGGCGTTGTCGATGTTGCCCGTCGGCATGCCGTGGGGGCGCAGCACCATGGGCGACCACGCCTCGCCGTCGGGCAGGAAGCCCTTGCCGTGCCGGCCCAGGAGCCGGAACGCATGGCAGTCGTCGCGGTTGGCGCGCGGCCCCGGCGAGCTCCACAGCGTCTCGTCGACGACGTAGCCCAGTTCGTTGCGCAGCCAGCGCCCCGGGTGGCGGCCCAGCTTCGCGCGGCCCGGGATGCGGCCGGCGACCCGCAGGACGCAGATGGGCCAGTCGGCGAGCGCCGCGCGGATCGATTCGGCGAGGGCGTCGCTGGCCGGCGCGTCTCCGTCGGGGACGTTGGCGGCGAGGCGGCGGCGCACGGTGCGAACCGGGGCGGGTTCGCCGTCGCGGCGGACCCACTTGTGGGTGCGGGGCTTGTCTGCTGGATCGGCCATGACGCGGAACCTAACAGGGTCAGCGGGCGGCGGCGACGGCCGCGGCGAGGGCGGGCAGATCGAACTGCTCGCCGTGGGTTTGCAGCAGGTCGCGCGTCATGGCGGGGGCGCCCTCGACCCGAACGCGGACCTGGGGAGTCGAGGGATCCGGAACCGACTCGAGGGACGCGCGCGGCATGTCGTAGTCGGTCAGGACGGCGAAGTCCGTGGGCGAGCGGACGGCGTCGTCCAGCAGCAGGCTGATCGTCAGCAGCACACCCTGGTGGTTCACCGTCGTGAAGCGCACCACGGACGCGCAGCCCAGGTCGTCCTTCTGCCGGCCCACGCGGGGCCACAGCAGCACGATCTCGTCGTTGTGCGCGGGCACGGTCGCGCGCAGGGAGTCCACGGACGGCGCGCCCGAGCAGGTCTTGCCCAGATCCAGATCGGGATCGTGGGGGCGGCTGGCGGCCGGGCTCAGCGGAGGCTGCACCGACGGATTCGGCGCGGGGTCGGATCCGCACCCAAGGAGCAGCAACAACGGCAGCAAGCGACGCACCCGGGAAGGGTAGTGCACCGCCGCCGCCCGCGCGCCGGATCCCAAAGACGCCCCTTTCTGCTACACCGCGCCCGCCCGGCGCCGCCGGCCTGAACCCCGCCTCCTGGAGCTTGCACCCATGGCCTACGACTTCCTCGATACCCTCGGACTCACCGGCGTCCAGGAGGGCGCCGCCACCGGCCAGTGGCTGACCACGAACTCCGGCGAGACCGTCGACGTGTTCACGCCCATCGACGGCAGCCAGATCGGCACCGTCCGCCTCGCCAACCGCGACGACTACGAGCTCGTGGTCGCGGCGGCGCAGGAGTCGTTCAAGACCTGGCGCATGGTGCCGGCCCCCCACCGCGGCGAAGTCATCCGCCAGCTGGGCGAGGCGTTCCGCGCGAAGAAGACCGAGCTGGGCTCGCTGATCGCCCTGGAGATGGGGAAGATCCAGGCTGAGGGCGAAGGCGAAGTGCAGGAGTGCATCGACATCTTCGACTTCGCGGTCGGGCTCTCGCGGCAGCTCTACGGGCTGACGATGCACAGCGAGCGCCCCATGCACCGTATGTACGAGCAGTACCACCCGCTGGGGCTCGTCGGGATCATCACCGCGTTCAACTTCCCGCAGGCCGTCTGGGCCTGGAACGCCGCCATCGCCGCCATCTGTGGCGACACGATGATCTGGAAGCCGTCGCTCAAGACGCCGCTGTGCGCCATCGCGATCCAGAAGATCGTCGACGAGGTCTTCGCCGCCAACGGCTACACGGGCGTCATGAACCTGGTCGTGGGGGCTGACGCCGAAGTCGGTGAGGCCATGATCCATGACCGCCGCCTCCCGCTGATCAGCGCCACCGGCTCCTGCCGCATGGGCCGCCACGTGGGCGCCGCCGTCGCGCAGCGCCTGGGCCGCAGCCTGCTGGAGCTGGGGGGCAACAACTGCATCATCGTCGACGAGTCGGCGGACCTGGAGATGGCCCTGCGCGGCATCGTCTTCGGCGCCGTCGGCACCGCCGGGCAGCGCTGCACCACGACCCGCCGCCTGCTGCTGCAGCGGCCCATCGCCCGGGCCTTTGCCGAGCGCCTGGCCGCCGCCTACGAGACCGTCGCCATCGGCGATCCCCTCGCCGACGGCACGCTCATGGGCCCGCTCATCGACGCCGACGCCGTGGCCCAGTACCAGGCCGCCATTGCGACCGCGCGCGAGCAGGGCGGCGAGATCCTCACGGGCGGCGAGGCGATCGACGGCCCCGGCTTCTACGTGAAGCCGACGATCGTCTGGTCCGAAGACCGGCTCGACATCAGCCGCGACGAGACCTTCGCCCCCATCCTCTACGTGTCGCCCTACGACACGCTGGCCGAGGCCATCGACTCGCAGAACGACGCCGACCAGGGCCTCTCGTCCTCGCTCTTCACCGACCGCATGCGCGACGCGCAGCGCTTCCTGAGCCACGCGGGCAGCGACTGCGGCATCGCCAACATCAACATCGGCACCTCGGGGGCCGAAATCGGTGGGGCGTTCGGCGGCGAGAAGGACACCGGCGGTGGCCGCGAGGCGGGCAGCGACTCCTGGAAGGCGTACATGCGCCGCCAGACCTGCACGCTCAACTGGGGCGACGACCTGCCGCTGGCCCAGGGCATTCAGTTCGGGTGAGCCCTCCGCCAGATCTGGTCGCCGCGGTCCAGGCCCTCTGGGGGCCCGGCGACTGGATCGACCGCTCCCGGCCCGGTCCGAACCGGGTCTGGGAGCACCCCCGCGGCTTCATCAAGATGGGCACGGCGGGCGGCTTCCGGCAGGCCCAGCGGGCGCTCACGCAGTGGCTTCCGGCGTTGGGCACCCGTCGGCTCGCGGCGGCGTTCCCCGAGCACCGAGCGCTGCTGACGTGGCGGGTGCCGGGCGTCCCGGCGACGGCGACCCCGGCGACCTTCGAGGCCGCCGGCGCCTGGCTCCGCCGCTTGCACGATCTGCCGTGCACCGATCCGGATTCGGTCCCCCTCGCCCGCGCCATCCCTGCCCGCGTCGCCCGCGCCGCCGACGCCCTGGGGGTTTCCGTGCAGGTGAACGCCTCCTGCCTCGTGCAGACCCCCCGCGTGCCCTGCCACCGCGACTTCCACCCCCGCAACTGGTTCGTCGAGCCCTTCGGGGTGATCGACTTCGAGCACGCTCGACTCGACCACCCGCTGCTCGATGTGGTCCGGCTCTGGGAAGCGGACGAGCGCTGCCGCGATGCGTTCGCGGGCAGCTACGGGTACATCGACCCCGAGGAACTCGCGGTCGTCGAAGTGCTGCACGCGCTGCAGAGCCTGGAGTGGGGGCGGCGCCACGACGCGCCGGCGTTCGCGGCCGAGGGCCGGCGGCTGCTGGAGCGGCGGGGGATCAGCCTGGGTTGAGCAGGTCGGCCATGTCGCTGAGGCGGCGGTGGGCGTCGGCGGCGGTGGGCCGATGGGCGGCTTCCTTGGCCAGCAAGCCCTCCGTCAACTCGACCAGCGCCGGCGGAATCGACGGGACGAAGTCGGGCAGCGACGGCGGTGGCGCGGCGAGGTGCCGGAACAAGACGGTCTGCTTGCGGCTGTCGGGCTCCTGGAACGGCGGCCGGCCGGCGAGCGCGTGGAACAACGTCGCCCCGAGGGCGTAGAGGTCCGTGGCCGGTTCGGCCGGCATCCCGCGGACCAGCTCGGGGGCCACGTAGTGCAGCGTCCCGGCCAGCGTGCCTACGGGCTGGTCGGTCGGGACCGGCGTGCCGACGGCCTCGGCGATGCCGAAGTCCAGCAGCTTGGGCTGGGTCCCGTCGGGCCCCTCGTGCAAGAAGATGTTCCCGGGCTTCACGTCCCGGTGCAGCACCCCGGCTTCGTGGGCGGCGGCCAGCGCGGCGGCGATGGGCGCGAACGTCGCGGTGGCCTCGGCCGGGGAGACGGGGCCCTCGGCGATGCGGTCGCGCAGCTCCCGGCCTCGCAGACGCTCCATGACGAGGTACGGCCGGCCGTCGTCGGCCCAGTCGAAGTCGAAGACCGCAACGGCGCCGGGGTGCTCGACCCGCGAGGCGTGCACGCCCTCTTTCCGGGTCGAGTCCTCCCGGGTGTGGCGAGCGGTCCCTGCGCTGCGCAGGAACTTCACCGCCACGTCGCGCTCCAACTGCACGTGGTGGGCGGCCCAGATCTCCCCCTGGCCCCCCTGGCCGATGGGCTCGGTGAGGCGGTACTTCCCGGAGATCAGCTCGCCCGGGCGGAGCCTGATGAGGCTGCCCACCACCGCGGCCGGCGCCTTCGCGCCGCGGTTGCGGAGCTGGGCGCGGGCCCGAGCGATGAGGACGGCGGGGTCGTAGGGCTTGGTGACGTAGTCGTCGGCGCCCGCCTCAAGGGCATCGACCGTGTCGTCGGGCGATCGCGACGAGGTGCAGACGATCAGAACCAGGGGATCGTGGTCCGAATCGGAGCGGATCTGCTTGATCAACTCGATGCCGTCCATGCCCGGCAGGCCCAGATCGATGAGGCCGATGTCGAACGACTCGTGTCTCAACAGCTCGACGGCCTGTTCGGCCGAGGCCGCCTCGGTCACCGCCCAGCCGTTGGGTTCCAGGGCGGCTCGCGCCAGGCCCCGCAGCAACTCGTCGTCCTCGACGACCAGCACCCGGCGGGTTCTTGGCTGCTCGGTGCTCACGTTTCTTGCCTCCAACCCCGGGCAGAGGATGCCCGGCCCCGGCCCCCGGCCCCCGGCGCGCGGAAGTGCGCCACCGCGCCCGATTGAATGGTCCCGCTCGGGCTACTCTGATTCCGTGTGCATTCTCCGACTCCTGCTGATCGCGGCCCTGTTGCCCGCCGCCGCGGTGGCCCAGGGCCAGCTTCTGTCCTACTCCCTGAAGCCTGCGGTGCAGGCGGGGTCGGGCTATCCGCAGGTCTACCTCGTGGCCGATGCGGACTTCCGCAAGGTCACGCTGGACTGCGAGCGGGGCGACGGCGAGTCGGCGAGCTTCTCGGCGGGGTCCACCAAGCGCGGCAAGAAGCTGACGTTCGATCTCAAGCAGCCCACCGGCGAGTTGTCCTGGTCGTGCGAGGCCAAGGGCTTCTACGGGACCGGCGACGAAGAGTTCTTCGACCTGTCGTTCCGGTTCACGGCGTTCCTGGGCGGCGCCTTGGCGATCGAGGTCCCGCGCGAGGAGATCGACCTGGACGCCCAGATGCTGGTCGCGAAGGCCGACCGCGAGGTCTCGGCGGCGCACATCACGATCACGACGCCCGACGGCCCCGTGTTCGACGCCGACGTGGACCCCGGCCCCAACGAGGCCGGCGAAGAGCTGCTGCTGGAGTGGACCGGCGGGCACAAGGAGATCCTGCAGCTGGACGTCACCCTGACGGACAAGTGGGGCTTCTACTCGTTCGAGAACATCTACCCATGGAGCCTGGAGATCCCCCACGAGGATCTCCTGTTCGACACCGGCTCCCACGACATCCGGGCCGAGGAGCAGGCGAAGGTCGACAAGGCCTACAAGGACATCGACGAGGTCGCGGCGCGCTACAGCAAGTTCGTGGAGGTGCGGCTGTACATCGCCGGCTACACCGACACCGTAGGCGACCGGGCGTCCAACAACGGGCTGTCGGAGCGGCGGGCGAAGTCCATCGCCGCGGCCCTGCGGGCGCGCGGGTTCGGTGGGCCGGTCTACTACCAGGGGTTCGGGGAGGACTCCCTCGAAGTGGCGACGGACGACAACGTCGATGAGATCCGAAACCGGCGGGCGCTGTACGTGCTGGCCAGCCGGCCTCCGGCCGGGGCAAGCTTCCCGCGGGGAAGCTGGAAGAAGCTCTGAGGAGAGCGCTGATGAGGATGTACCGCTGGCTGCTGGGGGCGGCTCTGGGAGGAGCGACGGGGCTGATCGCCGCCTGCACCGGATCCACGGGGTTCGAGTCGCCGCCGGACGGCTGCCCCGACGAGGAGCTGTACGAGGCTGAGGCCTGCGACGAGGTGTACTGCGGTGCGCCCGAGGTCGTGCTGGGCGTCGGGGGCTCGAGCCACGAGCCCGTCGACGACGGCGCGACGGTGCCGGTCTGGTGGGGGAGCCAGGGTGGCTTCCACATCAACATCTCCACGGAGACCCAGAACCTCTGCCCGGTGGTGTTCCTGCGGGCGTCGATGCAGGTGCGGGAGCCCGGCGAGGCCGACTGGACGGAGATCTTCCAGCAGGAGCGCCACGTGCAGGCGGTCCGGCCCGAGCCCGAGACGTCCTCACGCCAGCAGTACTGGGGAATTCAGGGCTTCGTGCCGTGCGAGCACTGGCCGGAGTTCTACTCGCCGTCGGATCCGGACAACCCAGTGTCCTGCGGCATCGAGACCGGCATCGCCGGCGCCATCGACGAGCTCGAGGTCCGCATCGTGCTCGAGGCCGAGGATCACAACGGGCGCATCGGGACGGCGGAGACGGAGCTGCTGCCGGAGTGCTGCAACACGTGATGGGGCTCCGGGCCTCGGGGGTGTTCGCCGCCCTCGGCCTCGTTGCTTGCGCGCCGGAGCTTCCGCCGCCGGTGGTCGAGGACTGTCCCGAAGAGGACCGGGTCGTGGCCGAGGCCTGCGACGACGAGTACTGCGGCGCGCCCACGCTGGCCGTCGGGGTGGGGATCTCGGAGCACCAACCGCTGCCTCCCGGGGCTCCGATTCCTGTGGCGCGCGGAAACCAGCCCCCCGAGGGCGGCTTCCACTTCAACGTCTCCGTCGAGATGGAGCGGCTCTGTCCGGTCGTCTTCCTGCGCACCTCGATGCAGGTCAGCGCGCGGGGCGAGGGGGCCTGGGAGAGCGTGTTCGATCAGGAGCGCCACGTTCAGTCCGTGCGGCCGGAGCCGGAGGCTTCGTCGCGGCAGCAGTACTGGGGCATCCAGGCGTTTGTGCCGTGCGAGCACTGGCCCGAGTTCCTCGTCGAGGAGGACCCGCCGACCTTCGCGTCGTGCGGGGACGAGACGAGCAGGGCGGGGCC
>Ga0055584_100005121_pt1 | contig 12860 bp, 9 predicted proteins | sample OSDHelmetaG_FD_58716 | JGI IMG/M metagenome (GOLD analysis project Ga0055584, IMG submission 58716) | Pelagic marine sediment microbial communities from the LTER site Helgoland, North Sea, for post-phytoplankton bloom and carbon turnover... | ecosystem: Environmental > Aquatic > Marine >... | reverse complement strand
TGTAGCAGGGGCGTCCCCCTGTATGGTGTGTACCTGGACAATACTTTCTCTTATTGCGGTGGCAAGCTCCGCGCTATTGATCACATCGGTAATCTGCACGGCCATTTGAAATTGCTCCAGTGCATTTGCATAGCGTGCCTGCTCCGCGTACTCCACACCGCTGGCATAGAGTGCACGTGCCTGCTCAAAGTGGTAGCCCATGCTTTGGGCGAGTTCTGCCGTTCGTGAAAGCACCGATTGAACCGGGTCATTGTTATCTGCAGCCTGACCCACCAAACCGGACTTCCGGAGTCCGATAAGCGCAAGGCTTTGTAACTGCAGGGTTGCCAGTTCAATTTTCTGTGAGCGCCTGCCCTTGAGACCAGCAAGAATTTCACGGGTCATGCTGTAGACCATACTGTGATCATGTAGCTGGAAGTAGATGAGGTGTGCAGCCAGGTAATTGGCCCATAATCGCATTTCAAACATACCGAACTGCTGGAACAGCTTTCCGGCCTTAACCAGGCTGTCGATTTTTACGGTCCAATTCGCCTGGCTGTCGGTACCATAGTATTCAGAGCCGAACGAAAGCAACTTGTAAGCCTGCGATACGGAGCGGCTTCTTGTGTCCCAGGATTTGAGCCGGGTTAACTCGATTCCAAATTCGGTCCGCCCGGTGTGCAGGCTCGAAGTAACTTCAATGTCAATCTGCCGGGTGCTCTTGGGTGCATATACATACTGAAAAACCGGAACGATTCTACTGCCCGGAATGCCAGACACCATCAATACCACGTCATTCGGCCCTGATATTTTGGACTCAAACTCCGCTTCGAAAGCGTTGATCGTAATCAGCAGGTCCTCACTAACATCCTGCTGTATAAAATATTCCTGTGTAAGCGCCGGTGGTTTACCCTGGGCCTGCACCACGGGAAAAACCGGCCCCATAACAATGATAACCAGAGACAACAGTGGTATTAACAGGTACCTCTTGGTCAAAAAACTAACTCCATGACAAATAACTCATCGCATTCAAATGGATTATCACTAAGTAGACGGATATTTAAACAACATTTTAACGTAGCCTCATCGCAAGGCAGGTATCATATGGCCGATGCAATGGAAGCTCAAAACCAGATTCAACATTGAACAAAACCATCGACCACATTGTCAATTTCTTTATTCCTAATATAAGTAACAATACTCTTGAGAATCCCGGATAGAGACACAGCTGTATTTTCGACTTCGGCCATTGATTTGTTCGCCTCAGCTCTTGGTGCGTTCATTCTACTGGTTATGCTGCTATTTCCCTATTACCGTCATGCTGGACCGGACGATTCTTTTGCCAGGACCCAGGACATCATGGAGAAGCGCCGCCTGGCTTCCGGACAACTCGAGGACCTGAAAGCCCGGCAGGAGGAACTGCAAAGCGAACTGGATGAACTGACAGAGACCAACCAGGGACGCGAAGAGCAGATCTCCCGGCTCAGAAAGCAGTTGATGGATATCTCGAACCAGTTGGCAGCGATACCCACCAAAATAACCGAACCGGTCGAAATCATAACACCCGAACCGGAGCCGAAGGCTCTGACCCATGGTGTTGAATTTTCGATCCTTGGCCTCGCCACTGAAGTGAAGTCGTTTGTGATTGTTGTTGATATGTCAGGCAGTATGCTCGCGTACGAGAAACTGATGATCAACTCGGTTCTTGAGATACTAAAACCCCTGAATGAAACCAACGAGTTTGCGATTGTCGGCTACCATGGCAACCCGCAGCCGGTCCTGTGGAGTTTCCCTACCGGTAATAACCTGCTGCCAGCGACCCCCGAAAACCTTGAGCTCGCTAAAACATTCACCCGCTCGCTGGTGCGCAAGTTCGTCGGCTCAACACCCACACACTTTGCGATGCAAGCCGCACTGGAATATCCGGCAAGCGCGATTATCCTGATGAGCGATGGTGAGCCCAACAGCCCGCCGGGTTTTATCATCGAGAATGTCACGCAACTCAACCAGTTCAGGCAGACCGAAATTCACACCGTGGCCATTGGCGAGTACACGCATAACCGCAACCTCGTGCTTTTCATGCAGACACTCGCGCGTCTGAACGGCGGCGACTTCGTAGGTGTATCAAAATGAGGTCGCGCTTGCGGAACATGGGTGTTTTTTCCCTGTCGGCGATTGATTTGTTTGCGTCCGCAATGGGTGCATTTATCATCATCACCATCATCCTGATGCCCGACTACCAGAAGGAGGTCAGGCTGGAGGGCCACCTGGCGTACATCGAATCGCTCAAAGGCGAGACCGAGGCCATCCTCAATGACACCGAACTGGGTATCGTCTCCATGAGTGAAGCACTAAGTACCGCGCAGACCCGCGAGATGGAGTTGCAGGCAGAGCAGGAAATCGTGTCGAGTGAACTGGAAACCATTAACGCCAAACTACAGGCAAGAAATGATGAACCGCCACCACCACCACCGAGTCCGGTGGAAACGGAAGAGGAGCTCGGAAGTAACCTCGTGACTTTTCGCTTTCTGGGTTTGAAAACGGATAAGACACGTATCTTGCTGCTAATCGACATGAACAAATACCTTTCCGATCACCAGGCACTGGTTGCGAAGACCGTTGTACGTGCACTCGAGTCTCTGAAGACAGGATATGAGTTCGGCATTCTCGGCTTCCAGCAACTGGACACCGGTCCCCGTTACCACCGTTGGCCGGAAAATGGCAGCCTGGTTCCGATGAACAGGACAAACCGGTCGGAGGCCCAGCGCTTTGTATACCAACTGGCCGGTAAGTTCGAAGGTTCATCATCGATACAGGATGCCTTTGCCCAGGCCTTTGACACACCCGCAGAGGCTATTATTCTGATCAGTGATGGTTTGCCCAACCCGACCTACAACGGTGGTCTGCCGCCGAGAGCACTGATTCAGGATATCGTATTGTCAAATAGCCAGGGCAAAGAAATCCATGCGGTAACCCTTGGCGATTACTTTAAATACAAGGGAACGGTTGATTTTATGGAAAGCCTGGCGCGCGCCAATTCAGGTAGTTTCCTGGCGCTGGCACAATGAGCACGGCACGAATCTTCAAATTGAATGCATTATACTGGGCAGTTGATCGTCTGAACGATCAGCCCGGCGGGGGTACACCCGGTCACCGGACTGGATTAAGCCGTATTAAAAAGGATGACAGGTGACTGTGAGCAGCCCGGTAGAAACCAGAACATGCGGTCGGGAACCCTCCTGTGACCTTGTCCTTGAGGATTCGAGATTGTCCAGAGTGCATGCGCGTATCGAACTCTCAGATGATGGTCTGGTCACCATCAACGATGCCGGTTCAAGCAATGGCACCTTCCTTAACCGGAACGATCGCTGGATCCGTGCCAGGAAAGTTACACTGAGCATTGGTGACCGCATCCGTTTTGGGGATGTTGAAGTTCCGCTGGAGCGCCTTACGGCTGTTTTTGGCCGGAGCGCCAGCACCCGGCTTGAGGCCAGGCGGTTTCCTCACAGGCATGGCAAAGGCGTTGTCCAGCCGTCTGCAGGAAAAACCGATCCCGGGTCTTCGCTCAACAAACCCCGGCGCAACCCGGCAACCGGCAAAATAGAAGACAGCACTGCAAAACATCAGCCATGAAAACTCAGGGAACCCAATGACACGTCAAATCACACTTTTAATCAGCCTGGTTTCAGCCATCCTGGTCATCGCATTACTGGCACGTATTTTACCGCCAGAAGCGGCCGCTATCATGCTGGATGTCAAGCGTGCCTCATGGCCGTTTACGGTTCAGAACATCCTTTGGATCGCATTCTTCTTTGGACTTGGCGAGTTATCACTCCGCTGGCGTGCCGGTCGTCTGGATGAAAGCCAGTTTGACCGGGACTACCTGCCATTGGATGATGAGACAGTGCTTCGACCCGGTGATGACCTGACACCAATTTATCAGAAAGTCCACAGTAGCAAATACCGCAATGTCTGCTTTCTTCCCCGTTTGATTGAACGATGTGTGCTTAATTTCAATCTCGGCCAGTCGGTCGACCAGACCAACGCGCTATTGAACTCCAGTCTCGAGCTGTTCCTGCACGAATTGGATCTTCGCTACAACATGATCCGCTACATAACCTGGCTCATCCCATCACTGGGTTTTATCGGTACCGTCATCGGTATCATGCTCGCACTCAATTACGCGGGTGACCGTGCGAATGTGGAGAGCCCGGAAATGCTCTACCAGGTAACCGAACGTCTGGGTGTCGCTTTCAGCACAACACTGGTTGCCCTGATCATGGCCGCTATTCTGGTTTTTCTGCAGAACCTGATCCAGGGCCGGGAGGAAAACACACTCAATAGATCCGGACAGTATTGCCTCGACAACCTGATCAACCGGCTCTATTCGTCTTAATGCGGATCGGTTCCATGTGCTTGATCAAGCGTAGTCTTACCCACCGGGTATTGCCGTTGCTTATTGCCTTGTGCATGGCACAGGCAGCCACTGCACAGCAAGCCGAATCCATGTCACCATCGGTGGTGCTGGTTCTCAAGCTGGTTTCAAGTACGCATGTTAAGCCCACGACCGGTATCGTGGTTTCAGATAGCGGGCTGGTCGTGGTACCTGCGGAGTTTGCATCAGGCCAGGGCGAAATGATTGTGCTTGATGGCGGCACCGACATACTCAGTAATGGCCGGCCAGCCCAAATACTTGAACAGGGTGTAGCCGGCGATCTGGCGATTCTATCGGTTAAGGGTTTGAAAAGACCGGGCATAACCTTGTCTGGTAACCCCCTGGATGGGGCCAATAAACTGCACCTGGAGGCATTTCCACCGGCCGAATTTATCGCAAAAGGCTCACCTCCTTTATGGACACACATAGATATATTGTCCGATGAGCAGGGTTTGCAGGTGTCGGTTTCCCCTGAAACACCCCTGCCCTATGTATCCGGGGCAATCATTGATGCTTGTGGATACCTGGCCGGTGCGAGCTTAAGCAGCGGCCTGCAAAGCCTCGACACGGACAGACCTGTGCCGACATTGTTCACCAATGGGCTCGGAAGAGTATTGGATGAATTGGAAATCACCCTGCCCGTTGCAGTATGCAATCCACCCTTACAGCAAACCGAAACAGTGCCTGTTAAAGACGACACAGTCGTCGTGCCTGTCGAGACCACTACAGCACAGGACGAGATACTCGAAACCGGGGAGATTGAACCGGCTGATATTGAAACTCCGGAAATCCAGCTCAATGAGCCCGCTATAGCCCCTCCACCGGGCTCAATAGCTAAACCCGATCCTCAGCCAGTTGTTAACTCGAAAGAGCGCCCGTCAGTATGGACAAGTGTTCCTTTATGGCTGCCTTTACTCGGCATCATCATGCTCGGATTGTTAATCTGGAAAGGACTGTTCTTTTTTCGAGTCAGTAAAAATAAACCAGTAGAAAGTGCCATTGCCAAAGAGCTTCAGCCTGCCTCTGATGAACCTGTAACCGCGCCACTGGACGCCGGCGCAGATACTGAGGTCATCAAGCCACGTTCCGCACCGGTCATTGATTTCGAGATTCCTGAATTGAGTGAGCGACCCGAAGGCTGCGATGGCGTGCTTCTGGTTGAAGGAATGCTCAATGCAGACACGGGCTTCAAAAGGTTTTGTTTTGTCAACACCGAGCAGATCAGCATCACTATCGGCAGAGGCGATGCTGACATCAGCATTGAGCATGCGACCATCAGTCGAACCCATGCGCGGGTTGAATCGGACGATGGATTGATGACGCTTTCAGACCTCGGTTCCAGGAATGGTACTTTTATAGACCAGGTTCCCTGTTTGCCGGGTGAAGTGTTGTATTTTGAAGCAAACGATAAAATATTCCTGGGTGATGTGAACTTGACAATACGTGTGGTTAAACAAGAGGCGGAATGGGCATGATAACCCAATCATCAGCTCTACAACCCGGCTCACATATCGGCGATTTGCAGATCAACGCAATCCTGGGTGTTGGTGCATTCGGCATCACCTACCTGGTGACCGACCCGGCCATCGGCACCCGCTTTGCGCTTAAGGAATACCTCCCCGCCAAACTGGTATCCCGACAGGAAGACGGAAGCGTCATTCCAATAGATGGGCAATCAGAACCAGCGTTCAAACAGGGCCTCAAACTATTCTTGAATGAGGCACGTATCCTTGCGGGCCTTGAGCACCCGAATGTCGTCAAGGTTTTACGCTATTTTGAGACCAATGGCACCGCCTGTTTCCTGATGCCCTATTACCAGGGCCAGCCATTACATCATCTGCTTGAAACCGGGGGCATCTTTAACCGCGAAGACGCCAAAGAGCTCATGTTGCCGCTGATGGATGCACTGGAGTACATCCATACAGAGGGTGTTGTCCACCAGGACATCAAACCTGCCAATATATTTATGACCGAGCAAGGCGCACCCGTATTGCTGGATTTTGGTGTTGCCGCGGCAGGCGTCGAAGCAACGGGGCTTGCACCACGGTTGGGCAGCGAGGGTTATGCTGCACCGGAGCAGTCAAGCCCTGACGGTGTCATCGGGCCATGGACTGATATATATGGTCTCGCAGCCACCCTGTACCGCTGTGTCACTGGCAGGATTCCAACCCCGGCCGCACTCCGGCAGGAATCACTAGCCATCGAAGAAGCCGACCCGCTTACATCATTCGCTGAGTTGGCGCCCACCGGTTTGTATGGCGGTTTGACCGATGCGGTAGAGTCGGGTTTGAAGGTGTCGTGGCAGGAACGGCCCAAAGACGTCGGCATATGGAAAAAATCATTCAAGAGTCTCGACTGGCACCGCTCTGTGGTGGTTGGGGCACGTGATGATGCCTTTGAGAAAGAAAGCAAAGAATGGCTGCCCATGGTGTTGGCAGCTGTTTTCATCGTGGTCATGGTTGGAATAGGAATATTCCTGCTCACCGATAAATCACCGGAACAAACATCCGGGGTTTCTACAACGCAAACTGATCAGTCATCACCGTCCGGCAGTCCCGAGGCGCGTGAACGGGAAGCGACAGCAGAAGAACTGGAGCGCTGGCAGGGTGCACTACAGGCCGACACCGTACTCGGTTACCGGCGTTTCATCGCCGATTACCCGGACTCTATTTACAGGAACCAGGCTGATACACAACTGGATATCCTGGATGAAAAAGCCTGGGAGCAGTTATCTGCCGAAGACAGCGTACCGGCCTACGAGGATTACCTGGAGGTTTTTCCCGATGGTATTCACCAGGCCGAAGCCTTGCAGCGTATCGAGGCCATCCAACAGGCCGAGGCAAAGAAAGAACGCGAGAGACTGGAGCGCGAAAAACAGGATAACCTCGCCTGGGAAATAGCCACCAGTGAACGAACGGTTGCATCATTCGACCGCTACATCACCGACTGGCCTGCCGGCCTTCATATTGAAGAAGCCACCCGCATTCGCCGTTTGCTCAAAGATCAGTCAGAAGATGACAAGGCCTTCCAGACAGCACTGAAGTTGAACAACAAGGAAGCTTTCCAGGCATATATTGATGCTTTCCCAAGCGGTGCGAATGTCGCATCTGCATTACAACACATTGATGATCTGACCTTGCGCCCGGGCAAGACCTTCAGGGATTGTGCTGACTGCCCAGCCATGATGGTGGTTCCGGCGGCAGCCTACTGGCAGGGGTCTAAAGAAGATTCACCACTGGCCCTGAGCATGGAACAACCACGCAGGCTGGTGACCATCGATGAACCTTTTGCCGTGGGTGTTTATGAAGTCACCATGGCTGAATGGGATGCATGCTTTAAAGACAAGGGCTGTACTTCACAACCGGGTGACAATGACTGGGGAAGAGGCAAAAGACCGGTCATCATGGTCTCCTGGAATGACGCCGAAGAATACGTGCATTGGCTCAGTAAAAAAACCGGACAAAGTTACCGCCTGCCCAGTGAAAGTGAATGGGAATACGTCGCCCGGGCCGGTGAGGAAGGTGACTGGCCGAGTGGGCACCCTGCTATCGTTTGTGAGTTTGGTAATGTGGCAGGAACTGAAACAGGCTTTCGCTGGCAGCATGAACACTGCCAGGATAAAACTGCCTTGGGAACCACTCCCGCGGGATCATTCAGGGCCAATAAACTGGGTCTGTATGACACCATAGGAAATGTCTCGGAGTGGACCGCAGATTGCCTGAATCTTTCCTATATCGATGCACCCGTTGACGGCAGTGCCTGGGGCCGGGGTATCTGCAGTTCACACATGACACGTGGTGGATCGTGGATTACCGGCTCAAAGGAAATCCGGCTACCATCACGCTTTAATCTCAAGAATGGTGACCGGAATGACTTCACCGGCTTTCGCGTCGTGCGTACTATAGATGAGTAGTCCGTTGAGCATCAGGATATGATTAAGCTGTGTTACCTCACATGCCTGTTAGCACTAATGGTGCTCCTGCTCTCAACGCCGGTGTGTGCCCAGGACAACGAGCCTGCTCCGCCACCTGCAACTGATGCCGCTGAAACCCCGGCAGAAGAACCCGAGGTGCCCGCCAGCCAGGAAGTTGAAATCAACGAAGACAATTACCGCCAGTTCATGGAACTCAGGGATGCCAACCGGCAGCGGAACATCATCCCGGAAAACGTCTTCAAACCCGATTCAGGCTTACAGAAACTTGAGAAACTTCCGGAGGAGTCTCAAAAGCACCTTCGCAACCAGTTGCGGGAAATCATCGTCCAGGGTGATGAGTGGAAACCCGGTGATGAGGAGACCGAATACCCCTACACACCAAGTGCAGCCGCCAGCACTGACCCATCGCTGGAGCAACAGGAAAAGGAAGCCTGGGGAGAACTGGTTGACAGCTATAACCAGCGCGAATCCCAGATTTACGAAAACTCATCCGGTTCCCAATCAGCGATGGGCTCAGAACAGGGCAGCAGCAATGCTGGTATCGGCTCCGGATCCAGCGGTGAAACAGGTCAAAGCGGCGAAGGCAGCCAGGGCCAGCAGGCAGGTCAGGAAGGCAACCCTGATCAAAGTGATACCGAAGGCACCTACTCCTTGAACGGTTCGAGTGATTCGAGTGGCGACAGCACGGCCGGTGTTTCCCAGAACGCCATGGAATTTCTGCAGGGGCTTGGACAAGGTGGTGGCGGGACTGGAGAAGGTAGTAGTGGCGACACCCCGAAAAATGGCGATCAGGGAGAGTCACCGACACCCTCCGAGGCACAGACACAAACTGGCCAACAAGACAGTTCCGAACAAGGAAATGCTTTAACTGGCAATTCACCAACCCCTCCCCGGGACCCGAATGCAAGGAGTACTGCAGGCGCATCTCAAAATGCCATGAAGTTCCTTCAAGGCAGCGGTGGGCAGGCTGAGGAACCGGGTGAATCAACTACTGGCGAGCCGGTTTCAGCCCGGGACCCGAATGCCAAAAGTACGGCGGGGTCTTCCCAAAATGCCATGGAGTTCCTGAAGGGAAATTCTGGTCAGAATAAGAACGCTGGCAGCAGCGGCACTGAATCCTCAATAGCAAACGGGGAACAGAGTGGGAGCCAGGATGGCCAGTCAGGAGGCGATCAATCAAGCAACCAACATCCCGGCCAAAATGAAGGGCAACAAGATGCCCAAGCCGAGGGTCAGGAAAACGGGCAGAAAGATGGACAGGATGCTGGTCAAGGTGATGACCAGGCTAACGAACAAGGTGCCGGACAAGATGCCGGACAGGGAGAGGGAGAAGAAGACGGACAAAGTCAGGACGGGCAGCAAAGCGAAACCGCCGAAGAGTCCAAAGACAGTACCTCCCCTGCCAGCGACGCGCCGGCATCACCTTCTGAACCCGAAGAAGAAAGCACCGCCGGCGCTTCCCAGAATGCGCTTGAATACCTGACGGAAGATAGTAATCAAGCCGGAGATGGTATAGATCCTGAACAGGACACGAACCAGGCTAAAGGCACCCTCTCCTTGCAGGACCTGCTAAATGCACAAGGTGTAAGTAATTCAACCGGCACAGCCCCCGCATTAACCAACCCGGATGAAGAGCAACTGCCCGCCGCAGCCAAGCCGGATAAAGACGGCGGTGGTTAGTACAGCATTGGAAGACAAGGTCTATAAGATATTCACCGAAAGTGAATGGATGCTGTTTCAGGAAAGCGGGCGGTTTAATGGATCAGCGGATGACCTTCGGGATGGTTTTATTCACCTGTCTACAAAACAACAGGTCGCCGGAGTGATTGATAAGTTCTTTTCAGGTGTACACCCTTTATACGTGGCAGAGTTTTCAGGTCCAGGGTTCATGCGCCGATTAAAATGGGAGGCTTCCCTTTCAAATGAACTTTACCCACACTTATATAACTCGACACTATTAGGAAGAGAAGTTGTTAGTTTAGTTAAGCTGTAAAAAGTTAGGCTACCTTAAATCTATTATTAAAGTACTTGTGCATCTACTGATATACATAGACAAACCTTGAGGCAATTTATATACTGAAGCGGCAAAGGGCGCTACAAACTGCTTTCATGGATACGGATACCCAAAAAGACCTCAATGCATTTCTTGGCAAATGCTTGGTGTCCGGTTGTCTGTGGCTTCAAATTTATTAGCACCGTTTAACCTTTGGGATTGGTTTTTTAAGGTTAGTGCTTTTCAAGCACCACTAATGTGTACATTATTTTTTGAATGGAGTAGTCAAAATCAACGTTGGAGATAAAACTTATGAGTCCTAAATTACTGCGTTATATTACTATCATGGCCACATTGGCTATGTCCTTTATGCTTGCGATATCGGCAAGCGCAAAACAGGTCAGCATGTCAATCGAGGCCCTTTCTGAAAGCCCGAACGGTATTTATATTGTTCAGATGAACGACTTACCCGTAGTCGCATACTCGGGCGGAGTCAAAGGTTTTAAGGCAACCAAGCCGAACAAAGGGAAAAAGATTAACCCTAACAGCAAGGCGGTTGTTAAATACGCTGATTATTTGACTGCCAAACACGCACAGGCAGCAAACAAAGTGGGTGGCAAAAAAGTTCAGAGTTACAAGTATAGTTTCAATGGATTTGCAGCCAAAATGAGTCTGGCCCAAGCGAAGAAAATGAAATCAGTTGACGGTGTTCTTGCCGTTCAAGCTGATGAACTTATGACCCTTGATACCGCAACTACACCCGATTTTCTCGGTCTTACTGATGGTGGCGGCCTGTGGGATCAACTCGGTGGACTCGGTAGCGCCGGTGAAGATGTCATTATTGGCATCGTTGACGGTGGTGCCTGGCCGGAAAGCCTCAGCTTCACAGACCGCACAGGTTTGAACGGCAATGGCAAAAAAGGCGGAAAACTGGACTACCAGCAAATTCCAGGATGGCACGGGAAATGCGTACCCGGTGAAGCATTCACTGCCGCCAACTGTAACCAGAAACTTATAGGTGCCCGTTATTACAACACCGGTTGGGGTGGTAATGCGGGGATTGATGCTAATTTACCATGGGAATTCAATTCGCCACGGGATCTTGGTGGGCACGGTACACACACCGCTTCAACAGCGGGTGGCAACAATAATGTTCCGCTGACCGGCGATACAGCATTCTTTGGCAGTATCAGTGGTATCGCTCCACGCGCCCGAATCGCGGCCTATAAAGTATGCTGGGAAACAGGACAAGGTGGTTCTTGTTATGGCGTTGACAGCATAGCAGCCATAGATCAGGCAGTAGCTGATGGTGTGGATGTAATCAACTATTCCGTCAGTGGTTCACGTACCAACTTCCTTGATGCAGTAGAAATCGCTTTCCTGTACGCAGCTGATGCTGGCGTATTCGTTGCTGTTTCTGCTGGAAACAGTGGACCTGGTGCGTCAACTGTAGCCCATCCGGGCCCTTGGCTAACAACGGTTGCGGCAAGTACCCATGATCGCAATTACAACGCTGACCTGACACTTGGAAATGGCGCTGGATACACAGGTGCTTCCACCAACACCACAGGTGCCGGCCCGGCTGAACTGGTCTATTCGGCAAATGTTGGTCTGGCAGGCGAAGATGCCACCGAAGTAAGGTTATGCTATCCCGGCACATTGGATCCTGCCCTTGTCACAGGCAAGATCGTTTTGTGTGACCGTGGCGCAATTGCCCGCGTCGACAAGAGCCTGGCGGTATTCCAGGCGGGTGGTGTTGGTTCATTTCTTGCGAACGCCAACGATGGCGACTCACTCAACCCGGATACTCACAGTGTTCCCACTGTTCATGTCAATAAGGCTGATGGTGATGCGATCAGAACCTACACAACCACAGATCCAGCGCCGACAGCGGAAATTTTCCCGTCTTACTTCGCACCGGTTCCCGCACCACTAATTGCCGGATTCTCATCAAGAGGTCCGTTATTGGCCGGAGATGGCAACATTCTTAAGCCTGATGTGTCCGCACCTGGAGTAGATATTCTTGCCGCGGTAGCACCTCCGGGCAACGGCGGTCGGGATTTTGCATCCTACCAGGGCACATCCATGTCTAGCCCGCATGTTGCCGGCTTGGGCGCTCTGTTAACCCAGATGCATCCTGACTGGTCACCAATGATGATCAAATCTGCATTAATGACGACTGGAACTGATCTTCTTTCCGGTGCTGATCCATTTGCGCAGGGTGCTGGTCATGTCAATCCGAACAGTGCTGCTGATCCTGGTCTGGTTTATGACTCCGGTTTTATTGACTGGGTATATTTCTTGAACCAATGGATGGATCCCAGTGATTTGAACCTTGCCTCAATGGCGATCGGTATTTTGCCAGGCTCCAAAACAATCACTCGTACGGTAACTAACGTAAGCGACGCAAGTGAAACGTATACGTTCTCTGCTTCCGTACCCGGTGTTGATGTTTCGGCAAGCCCGTCATCCTTTAGCATTGCACCCGGAACCTCACAATCCTATGACGTGACATTTAC
>Ga0055584_100005119_pt1 | contig 12862 bp, 12 predicted proteins | sample OSDHelmetaG_FD_58716 | JGI IMG/M metagenome (GOLD analysis project Ga0055584, IMG submission 58716) | Pelagic marine sediment microbial communities from the LTER site Helgoland, North Sea, for post-phytoplankton bloom and carbon turnover... | ecosystem: Environmental > Aquatic > Marine >... | reverse complement strand
CGCCGCGGGCCCGCACCGCCTCCAGACGTTCAGGTCGGGTCGGGTCGAGCTGTTCGGAGGCCGGCCGCTCGAGCGCCGCTTCGACCTCGACCGCTCGTTTGCGTCGCACGCTCGGGTGCAGCACCGTGTACAGCACGATCGCGAGCGCCGCGATCCCGAAGGGCAGATAACGCGGGTTGTCGTCGGTGAGGACCGGGTACAGCACGAACGCCGACAGCAGAGCGGTCCAGGTCCACAGGATCATGACGCTGCGCCGGTGGCCGTGACCGAGGTTCATCAGGCGGTGATGCAAGTGCCCCTTGTCGGCGACGTCGAGGGCCTGTCGCTTCGACGCCCTGCGGATGATCGCGAACACGGTGTCGAGGATCGGCACGCCGAGGACCAGGAGGGGGATGACGAGCGGAGCGAAGAAGAAGAACGTCTGACCGACGAACTCCTGGGTGTTCGGATCGGCGCGCCCCCCGACGACGCTCGTCGACACGGCGAGCATCAACCCGAGCAGGAAGGCACCGCTGTCGCCCATGAAGATACGCGCCGGGTTGAAGTTGTGCGGCAGGAACCCGATGCACATCCCGGCGGTGACGATCGCGATGAGCGGACCGATGTTGCGGTCCGAGAGCAAGCCGAGATCGTTCAATCGGTTGGCGTAGAAGAAGAACGACGCCGACGCGATCGCGACGATGCCGGCCGCGAGACCGTCGAGGCCGTCGATCAGGTTGATCGCCTGCGTCATCCCGAGCAGCCAGAGCACGGTGACCAACGGCTTCCAGTCGTTCGACAACACGATCACGTCGTAGAACGGCACGCGGAAGTAGTCGATCGTCACGCCGAACCACGACAGCGCCGCACCCGCCAGCACGACCCCGGTCACCTTGCCGGGTGGAGCCATGTCGCGAACGTCGTCGAGGAACCCCGTGACGAACACGATGAGCGCGGCGATCACGACGCCGAGCGGCTCGGAGTTGCTCTCGAAGATCAGCTCGAAGGCGCCGACCGACCAGGCGGTCACCAGCGCCGCGAAGAAGCCCGTGAGCATGGCGAGGCCACCGACGTGCGGGATCGGCGACGTGTGCACCGAGCGCTCGTTGGGCTGCACGACCCAGCCCCGGTCGATCGCGATCAGTCGCACGACCGGCGTGGCGGCGAACGTGACCAGGGCCGCGACGCCACCGATCAGGAGGTACTCGCTGATCCCCGGCGTCACGACCCGCCAGGCTAGACGTGAGCGAGACCGGGTGACGCTCTCGCGGCGGTGCGCCTCACCGCTCGCCGACCGAAGTCAGCTCGGGTCCACCGCGCCGTGCGAGGGTCGACACCCGGCACCCGCTCACCGGCACTGCCCACGCCTGCCCTCGGCCCACACCCGAGCAGTGAGAACGATCACCCGAGGACGTATCCGCCCACAGCTGACGCGACACACGCCGACGGACCGTGCTTCAGACCCCGTCGGGGTAGGCGGGGAAACTGACGCAGAGGTCGGCGACCTCGCCTCGCACCGTCGCGAGTGCCACCGCATCGTCACGGTGACGGAGTGACCGGGCGATCAGCGAAGCGATCATCGGCATCTCGGATTCGGTCATGCCCTGCGTCGTCACCGACGGGGTGCCGATGCGGACACCGCTCGTCACGAACGGGCTGCGCGGGTCGTCGGGAACGGTGTTCTTGTTCAGCGTGATCCCGGCCTCGTCGAGGGTCGCCTGGGCGACCTTGCCCGTGAGCTCCTCGTCGAAGGGGCGGAGGTCGACCACCATCAGATGATTGTCGGTGCCGCCCGACACGAGGCGGAAGCCCTCCCCCGAGAGCGCCGACGCCAGTGCCGACGCATTCACCACGACCTGATGTGCGTACTCGCGGAAGCTCGGCTGCGCAGCTTCGTAGAACGCGATCGCCTTGCCGGCGATCGCGTGCTCGAGCGGCCCACCCTGCCATCCGGGGAACACCGCCTTGTCGATCGCTCTGGCGTGCTCCTCGGTGGAGAGGATGCAGCCGCCGCGCGGGCCTCGCAACGTCTTGTGTGTGGTGAACGTGACCACGTCGGAGTACGGCACCGGATTCGGGTGCGACCCGCCGGCGACGAGGCCGGCCAGGTGGGCGATGTCGAACATCAGAAGTGCACCGACCTCGTCGGCGATCGCTCTGAACGGCTCGGGGTCCAACCGACGGGGATAGCTGGTGGTCCCGGCCACGATCATCTTCGGGCGGTGCTCGTGCGCCAGCGAGCGCACGGAGTCCATGTCGATCCGCTCCTCGCCGCCGACGCCGTACGACACGAAGTGGTAGAGCAGTCCGCTGGCGTTGACCGGCGAGCCGTGGGTGAGGTGGCCGCCGTGATCGAGGCTCAACCCGAGCACCGTGTCGCCCGGTTCCAGCAACGCCTGGTACACGCACATGTTGGCGTTGGCACCCGAGTGCGGCTGGACGTTGGCGTGCTCGGCGCCGAACAGCGCCTTCACCCGCTCGATCGCCATCGACTCGATGTCGTCGACGATGGCGTTCCCGCCGTAGTAGCGCTTGCCCGGGTACCCCTCCGCGTACTTGTTCGTGAGGACCGAGCCGGTCGCACGCATCACGGCCGGCGACGTGAAGTTCTCGCTGGCGATCAGCTGCAACCCGGTGGTCTGGCGGTCGTACTCGCGTGCGACCAGCGCCTCGACCTCGCTGTCCGGATGGGAGTCGGAGTGGAACGGCATGTGGGTCTCCTCGGGGCGGAACGATTCGGGTCTGACTCGAAGCGTGACGGTCAGAAGTCGGCTTCCAGGTCGGCGAGTTGACCGACCCGGCGGGCGTGACGGCCACCTTCGAAGTCGGTGGCCAGGAACAGATCGACGATCTCCTCGGCGAGACCGACCCCGACGACGCGCGCTCCGATGGACAGGACGTTGGCATCGTTGTGCTGACGGGCCATCCGCGCCGTGTACAGGCAGTTGCAGAGCGCGGCCCGCGCGCCGCGCACCTTGTTGGCGGCGAGTTGCTCGCCCTGACCGCTCCCGCCGAGCACGATGCCGATATCGGCCTCCCCGTCGCGGACGGAGCGTGCCGCGGCGGCGCAGAACTCCGGGTAGTCGACACTCTCGGTCGAGTCGGTGCCGCAGTCGACGATCTCGTGACCGGCGTCGGCGAGCCGGGCGATCAGGTGCTGCTTGAGCTCGAAGCCGGCATGGTCCGATCCGAAGGCGATCCGCGTCACGCTCGGAGTGTAGGAGCGCGGCGGGACCGGCGCCGAACGACGTGGCGAATTTTCCCGGCCGGACCGTCGTCGACGTGGATGCTCACGGCGAGTCGACCTCTTGGCCGCTCAGCGTTCCCTGATCGGGGCACGAGACGGCGAGGTACTCGTCGGTCAGCGGGGTGACGACGTTGGTCACCAGGCTCGGGTCGCTGCCGAACGGCACCCGCCGGGCGGCGAAGACGACCGCCGCCTCGTCGATGGTCGCCCACTCGCCGTCGGCGAGGTCGACGACGAACTCGGGCGTCGACGGGTCACGTCGGGCGAGTCCGTCCAGCCACGCCTCCGAGATCGCCGAGATCGCCGCATCGTCGGCCTCGACGGCGTCGAGTGCGTCGCGGGCCTCCGCGGACCGACGGGCGAACGGCCCGAGGAACTCGTCGGCGACGAGCGCCTCCTCCTCGGCGAGTTCGTCGGGCCAGTTGGCGAGCAAGCCCTCGTACGCCCTCGTGACCGTCGGAGCCGCGGCCACCTCGAGCGCTGCGAGGTCCTCGGGCGGGCCGGAGCCGAAGGCCGCGGTCACGGCGACGACCTGGAACGAGCCGGCGAAACGACTCCACGAGGAACAGAACGCGTCGTCGCTGTCCAGCCCGGGCGTCCCGATCTCGTCGAGCTCCGAGACGGTCACCGCCGGTTGGGGCGGCGCGGGCGTCGCGGCGGCAGTCGTCGGCGATGCCGACGACTCCGGGGCGCCGGCGGCGGTGGTGCCGGCGGCCGAGGTGTCCGGTGCGGTTCCCCCTGCCGTCGTCGGAGCCGGCGACGTCGACGACGCTGCCGGAGCCGCAGCGTCGTCCTCCGACCGGCTGCACGCGCTCACGACCGACGCCGTGACGAGCAGGAGGGCGAGCGCAGTGACGCGTGGGGCGTGGGTGTTCACGGCGCCATCGTCGCACGCCGCGCGCGAAGCTCATCGTCATGCCGATCGATTCGTCCGAACGCCCCCGGATCATCCTCGACTGCGATCCGGGCCACGACGACGTCATCGCGATCGTCGTCGCCGCACACCGCACCGAGCTGGCCGGCATCACGACGGTCGCCGGGAACGCCCCGCTCGACCGTACGACGTACAACGCGTGCGTGATCCGTGACGCGATCGATCTCGACGTCACCGTGCATTCGGGAGCCGAGCGACCGCTCGTCGCCGAACCGAAGTTCGCCGGGTTCGTGCACGGTGAGAGCGGCCTCGACGGTGCCGTACTGCCCGTGCCCGACCGCGGCGCCGACGGCGACGACGCCGTGGGTTTCATCATCGAGACCTGCCGCTCCTCCCCCGGAACCTGGCTGGTCCCGACCGGTCCGCTCACGAACATCGCGCTCGCGATCCGAGCGGCGCCCGACCTGCTCGACCACGTCGCCGGGATCTCCCTCATGGGTGGCGGTACGTTCGGGAACCGCACGCAGCTCGCAGAGTTCAACATCTGGGCCGATCCCGAAGCGGCGGCCGTCGTGCTCGGCTCGGGCGCCGACGTCACGATGGCGGGTCTCGACGTGACCCACCAGTTCGTGGTGACCCCGGAACGCATCGAGCAGGTCGCGGTGATCGACGCCCCGTTCACGAACATGATCACCGACCTCTTCCGCTTCTTCGCGAGGAACTACATCAGCCGCCACGACCGGATCCGGGGTGCCGCGCTGCACGACCCGCTCGCGGTGCTGGCGCTGACCAACCCGGAGTTGTTCGAGTCCGTCGACCGTCACGTGGTGGTCGAGACCACGGGCACCCACACCGCCGGCACGACGGTCGTCGACCGTCGCGACATCTCGGACCGGCTGCCGCCCAACGTCCACGTGCTCGAACGGGTGGACCACGAGGCGGCGTGGGACCTCGTCGTCGAGTCGCTCGTCGCCGCCAACGACCGCGCGACGCCGACCGGCACCGGGTAGCGGTCGACGACCACTCCTCGGTCGAGGTGCCGGCCCCGCCAGTAGCGTGCCGGTCGTGAGTGACACGTTCCCGCGCCAGTACGCCCGCACCCAGCGCCTCACCCTCGGCGAGCCCCGCAACCTGACCGTCACACCGGACGGCGACAAGGTGCTGTTCCTGCGGAGCAACGGCGGCTCCGATCCGGTGAACCGGCTGTGGATCGCCGACGTGGCCACGGCACGGGAAACGCTCCTCGCCGACCCGGAGGAACTGCGAACCGACGCGTCCGCCGACCTGTCGGCCGACGAACGAGCACGCCGCGAGCGGCTCCGCGAAGGTGCCGGCGGTATCACCGCGTATTCGATCTCCCGCAACGCCGAGCGGATCGCGTTCGGCCTGGGCGGCGAGTTGTTCGTCGCCGACACCACCGCCGGATCGGCTCGCCGGGTCGACGTCGACGGCCCCGTGTTCGACCCGCGGCCATCGCCATCGGGCGATCTGGTCGCGTACGTCCACGGCGCAGAACTCCGCGTCACCGACCTCGACGGTGACGGCCGGACGATCGCCGCCGAACCCGACCCGATCGCCACCGTCACGTGGGGGAGCCCCGAGTTCATCGCCGCGGAGGAGATGCGCCGATTCCGTGGTTACTGGTGGAGCCCCGACGGCACCGCCATCGCGGTGTGCCGGGTCGACACGGCACCGGTCCGGATCTGGCACATCGCCGACCCTGCCGACCCGGGCATCCGACCGCTGGCGAACCGGTACCCCGCGGCGGGCACCGCGAACGCCGACGTGAGCCTCCACGTCGTCGGTGTCGACGGTGGACAGCGTGTCCGAGTCGACTGGGATCGACAGCGGTTCCCCTACCTCACCGCGGTGAACTGGAACGACCACGGTCTGACCGTGACCGTGCAGTCCCGCGACCAACGTGACGTCGAAGTCCGCCACGTCGACCCGAGCGGCGGAGCCACGACGCTGATCTGGAGCGATCACGACGACGTCTGGGTCGAGCTCGTGCCGGGGACCGGAGCACTGGTCGGTCCCGACACGACCGTGATGTGCGCTGACCGTGGGGGCGCGCGGCGCCTGCTGATCGGTGACGAGATCGTCTCGCCCGCCGACGTCCAGGTCCGCAGTGTGATCGCCGCCACATCCGAACGAGTCGTGGTCTCGGGGAACCCGTCCGACGACGCGACCGTGCTGCACGTGTACGAGTGGACCGCGGGCGGCTTCTCGGCGATCACGGACGGGTTCGCCGTGAACGTCGCCGCGGTCGGCGGGGACACCACCGTCGTGCGCACGATGGTCGTCGACGAGCCTGGCGGACGCTGGCGCCTCCCCTCGGGCGACGCGCTCGACAGCCACGCCGAACGACCCCTCGTCCGGCCGAACGTGGCGATCACCACGCACTCGGAACGGACGGCGGCGACCGCCGTGCTGCTCCCGCACGACCACGACGGCTCACCCCTGCCGGTGCTGCTCGACCCGTACGCGGGCCCGCACGCCCAGCGCGTGCTGCGCACCCACGACACGTACTGCGCATCCCAGTGGTTCGCCGACCAGGGATTCGCGGTCGTGATCATCGACGGGCGAGGCACCCCGGGCCGTGGCAGCACGTTCGAGCGTTCGGTGCGCGACGACCTCGCCGTCGGGGTCCTCGACGACCAGGTCACCGGACTCCACGCAGCCGCCGAGCGGCACCCGGAGCTCGATCTCGGTCGCGTGGCGATTCGGGGGTGGAGCTTCGGTGGCTACCTCGCCGCGCTGGCGGTGCTGCGCCGACCCGACGTGTTCCACGCCGCGGTAGCGGGGGCGCCGGTGACCGAATGGCGCTTGTACGACACCCACTACAGCGAGCGCTACCTCGGCGATCCGAACGATCGACCCGATGTCTACGACGGATCGTCGCTGCTCCCGCTCGCCGATCGACTCACCCGGCCGTTGCTGCTGATCCACGGCCTCGCCGACGACAACGTGGTCGCCGCGCACACGCTCCAGCTCTCCAGCGCACTGTTGACCTCCGGGAAACCACACGAAGTCCTCCCGCTCGTCGGCGTGACCCACATGACCCCGCAGGAGACCGTGGCCGAGAACCTGCTGCTGCACCAGCTCGACTTCCTGCGGCGGTCGCTCCCGGACGGACCGGCCAACTAGGTTCGCCGCATGAACGACCTCCTGCACGAGCTCTACCGCGGTGTGGCCGTGCACGCCAACGCCGACTTCGAACACACGGCGGCGCTCGAGTTGCTGGCGCTGGTCATGGCGGCCGATCGCCGCCTCGACCAGACGGAGGTCAATGCGATCAAGGACATCTCCGACGACTGGCGCGACGGAGACTTCACGTTCGACAAGTACCTCGGACCGGCGATCGTCCGGGCCCAGGATGCGATCACGAAGCAGCAGGTCGTCGAGCTGATCGACGACATCGACGCCCGGATCAGCAGTCGCGTGTTGCGCCGCGCGCTGTTCTCCGCGGCCCGCGAGGTCGCGGGCATCGACGACGAGGTGTCGCCCGAAGAGGGGTCCATCCTCGCCGAGATCGCCGTCCGCTTCGGCTGAGCCGGGCCGGATCGTTCGATCGCGGCGTTGCGCCTCGCCGCTCACGGCCCAGAGTCTGTTCGGGCTCGTCGCACCCTGGGCTCCAGGTGACCCGATCCCGACTCGGCTTCGCTCCGTGATGCGACCGCTCGGTCCGGCCGTCCTGCGGCGGCGCTCACGTCTTCGGCCTGCCGGGAGCACAGGGCATGCCGGCGAGTGGCTGCTCGTCAGCTGCCTTCGGCGAGGTGTTGTCCGAATTCGCGGAGACGGTCGACCGAGTCCTGCGGTACCGGCTCGCGGCGCGAGGCGAGCGCGTCCTTGATCTTCTGGTAGGTGTCGGCCTCGAGTCCACATCGTCTGCACTCGTCGAGATGCTCGGACAACGCTTCGATCTCCGCGTCGTCGGAGAGTTCGTCGTCGAGGAACCGCTGGAGCAGCCGACCGACCTCGGGACACGAGAGTGCGTCGCCGGATCGAACGCTCGGCCAACGCCCCAACGTCATTCGTCGCAGTGCGGAGCGGATCATCGCTGCCTCCCGGTCTCCAGATCGTCGTACGTCGGCGCGGCGCCGGTCCGACGGAGTTGTTCGCGGATCTTCTTGCGCCCCCGGTGGAGGCGACTCATGACGGTGCCGACGGGGATCCCGAGCACCTCGGCGGCTTCTGCGTACGCGAGTCCGTCGATGTCGACGAGCTCGATGACGTCCCGGAAGGGTTCGCCGAGCGAGTCGAAGGCGGCGACGACGTCCGCGTCGAACTCGAGGTCGACGAATCGGTCGGGTCGGATCGCCTCGTCGTCCTCGGGCGACTGGACGAGGCGTTCCAACTGGGTGTCGGGGTCGCGCAACAGCTCGGGCCGACGGCGACGGTTGCGGTTGATGTGGGTGTTCCGGAGGATCGTGAGGAGCCAGGCGCGGGGATGTCGACCGTCGAACCGCTCGATCGCCTTGTAGGCGCGGATCAGGCTGTCCTGGACGAGGTCCTCGGCGTCGGCCCCGTTGCGGGTCAGCGATCGGGCCACGCGCAACATGACCTCGACCTCGGGCAGCACGTACCGCTCGAATGCGGCATCACCGTCGACGCTCATCGGGGGGCGCTCGAGCACGTCAGGGAGCGACACTCAACATCGGGCGGCCCGTGCTGCACTGATCGCATCCGTCCAGCTTCGCATGCGGTGTGAACCCTGCGGCGACCCGCCCCTATTCCGACCCGCCGCGACTCCGACTCCGCGTGACCCGTGTGCCACCCGGCACCACCCAGGCAGCAGACTGTGCCGATGGCAACCACCGACCACGCCGACCTCGCGCAGTTCATGGACGGCGTCGACCGCCGCAACCCCGGCCAACCAGAGTTCGTCCAGGCGGTCCGGGAGGTCGCCGAGGACGTCTTCGAATTCATCGCCGACCGACACGAGTACCACGAGTACCAGATCCTCCGGCGGATCGCCGAGCCCGATCGTGTCGTCAGTTTCCGGGTCTGCTGGGAGGACGACGACAGCAACATCCGTGTCCAGCGCGGTTGGCGCGTGCAGAACAACAACTCGATCGGGCCGTACAAGGGCGGGCTCCGATTCCACCCGTCGGTGACCGAGAGCGTGTTGAAGTTCCTCGCCTTCGAGCAGACGTTCAAGAACAGCCTGACGGGTCTGCCGATGGGCGGCGCGAAGGGTGGGTCGAACTTCAACCCGAAGGGCAAGTCCGACCACGAGGTGATGCGGTTCTGTCAGTCGTTCATGACCGAGCTGTATCGACACGTCGGTGCCGACGTCGACGTGCCGGCCGGTGACATCGGTGTCGGCGCTCGGGAGATCGGCTACATGTTCGGTCAGTACAAACGGATCACGAACCACTTCACCGGTGTGCTCACCGGGAAAGGCCTCGAATTCGGCGGGAGCCTGATCCGCACGGAGGCAACGGGCTACGGAACGGTCTACTTCCTGCAGGACATGCTCCTGCGGATCGGCGAGTCGGTCGAGGGCAAGGAGGTCGTCATCTCCGGCGCGGGGAACGTCGCCACCCACGCTGCCGAGAAGGTGCTGCAACTCGGCGGAAGGGTCCTGACGCTGTCCGACTCGGGCGGCTTCGTCCACGACCCCGACGGCATGGACGCAGAGAAGCTCGCCTGGGTGAAGGAGCTGAAGGAGATCCGCCGGGGCCGGATCGGCGAGTACGCAGAGCGGTTCCCGGGCGCATCGTTCCACGAGGGGCGGCGGCCGTGGGCGGTGCCGTGCGACGTCGCGCTGCCGTGCGCCACCCAGAACGAGCTCGGCGGCGACGACGCACGCACCCTGGTCGCGAACGGGTGCCGCGCCGTCGCCGAGGGCGCGAACATGCCGACGGAGCTCGACGGCGTCCACGTGTTCCGAGAGGCCAGGACGCTGTTCGCTCCGGGGAAGGCCGCCAACGCCGGTGGCGTGGCGGTCTCGGGACTCGAGATGAGCCAGAACTCGACGCGGGTGTCGTGGGACGCCGACGAGTTGCAGCAGCACCTCGTCGACATCATGGCCGGCATCCACGACCGTTGTGTCGAGTACGGCCGCACACCCGACAGCGACCACGTGGACTATGTGCGTGGTGCCAACATCGCGGGGTTCGTGAAGGTGGCCGACGCGATGCTCGCCTTCGGTGTCGTGTGACGCCGCCCCTCAACCGGCGACAGCGATGACCACTGCCAGCACGAGCCCGGCGCCCGTGAAGCAGACCGCGCCGAGCCCCACCACGCGGGCCGCGGTCGGGTGGATCGGGCTGTCACCCGATCGGAGCGGACCGTGCAGGTCGTCGTAGTGCTTCGCGCTCCAGAGCAACAGTCCGGCGCCGGCGACCACCTGGGCGAGACCGATGAACGTGAAGAAGAAGTGGAGCGACAACGACGCGTATCTCGCCATCAGCAAGCCGGCGACCATCGAAGCGATCGCCGTCCGCTCCCACGCCAGCGCCGTCCGCTCGTGTTGCAGTCCCGGATCGAAGACGGTGGTCGGCTGCGGGTTGCCGCTCATGCCGCGTCCAACGCGAACAGGACCGCCGCGATCACCGCGACGACGGCGACACCGATCGCCATCAGCATCGGCAGTCGCGACGGTGGCAACGGTTCGTCCAGGCGCATCGCCCGCTCGTTGAGTGCCCATCTGCGGTAGGCACTCGCAGCGGTCACGAAGCTCAGGGCGAGCAGACCGACGCCCAGGTACTCCTCGCCGGGGAAGTCGTCGAGAATCGTGACCGCGGCGAGGCCACCGGCCGCGAGCGCCAGTGCAGTACGGATCCACGACAGGAACGTGCGCTCGTTGGCCATCGAGAAGCGGTAGTCGGGGTCCTTCCCGACCGTTCGCGGGTCGCTCGGGAAGAGGTGTCGTCTCATGGAGCGGCGACCTCGGCGAGCGTGCTGAGGAACCGGTCGTTCTCGGCTGGTGTCCCGATGGTGACACGGATGCCCTCGCCGCTGAAGGGGCGGATGACCACGCCGCTGCGCTCCAGGCCGGTCGCGACATCGTCGGTGCGCTCGCCGAGGGCGAGCCAGACGAAGTTGCCCTGGTGGTTCGGCAGGGGCCAACCGGCGGCCGCGAGCTCGACCTCGACCCGCGCCCGTTCGGCGAGGATCGCCGACACCTGCGCCGCGATCTCGGCCTCGTGGTCGAGTGCGGCGAGCGCCGCCGCCTGGGCGAGTGCGTTCACCGTGAACGGGAGCATCGTCTTGTCGACGGTGGCGACGACGTCGGGGTGACCGACCGCGTAGCCCAGTCGGAGACCGGCGAGTCCGTGTGCCTTGGAGAACGTCCGCGTCACGATCACGTTCGGGAATTCGGGGACCAACTCGGAGACCGGATCACCGAACCCGGGGTCGACGAACTCGCGGTACGCCTCGTCGATGCAGACGATCGTGCCCAGCGAGACCTGTTCGAGCAGGCGGCGCAGCTCCGTGGTGGTGGTGGCGACGCCGGTGGGATTGTTCGGGGTGGCGAGGAAGACGAGCTTCGTCTCCGCGGTGACCGCAGCGGCGAGCGCGTCGACGTCGAACCCGAGGTCGGATGCGAGGGGCACCCGGACCGACCGCCCGTTCATGAGCTGTGTGAACACCGGGTAGACCTCGAACGATCGCCACGGGTAGACGACGTCGTCACCCGGATCGATGTAGCTGAAGGCCAACTGCTGCAGGATCCCGGCCGACCCCGACCCCACCGTCACCATCGACGGGTCGAGGCCGAGCCGATCCGCGAGCGCCTCTCGCACGGCGGTCGCACGATGGTCCGCGTACCGGTTGACCTCGTGGGCCGCCCCGGTGACCGCCTGGACGATCGGGTCGAGCGGTGGCGCCGGGTTCTCGTTCGACGCGAGCTTGATGGCGTTCGTGATGCCGTGCTCGGCCTCGGCCTGGGCGGCGCCCTTTCCCGGTCGATACGCCGGCAGGTCCGCGACGACCGAGCGGGGACGTCCGATCTGGTTGCTGGTCACGACGCCGACCGTAGCCCGGTCAGTCCGACCCGGAGAACAGCACGCCGCCCCGCTCGAGACCGCCGATCTCGTCGGCCGAATAGCCGATCTCGGCGAGCACCTCACGATTGTGTTCACCCTGGAGTGGCGCCGGGCGCCGCACGACATCGGTGGTCGCGCCGACCCCCGTGAGCGGCGGCGTCACCCGATAGGGGCCGGCGTGCGGATGGTCGGCGACCGGCAGTTCGGAGACGAGATCTGCGATCGTCGCGACCTCGCTGACGGGGAGGCCTGCAGCGCCCAACAGTTCGAGCCACTCCGCCGACGTGCGTTGCCGCAGGACCTCGGCGACGTCCTGGTACAGCGACGGGCCGTTCTCGATCCTCGACCTCCGGGTGGCGAGGCGTGGATCGTCGAGGAGGTCTTCGCGTCCCCCCAGTCGGAACAGGATCTCGTAGTGGTGCTCGTCGTACGGCAGCACGCTGATCATCCCGTCGGCCGTCGGGTGCGGCCGACGATCGGGATTGAGGATCCGCGGATAGCCGGCGGGACCGCGCGCCGGCTCCGGAATCGCAGCAGCACCGTGCTCGACGAGGAGGTACGCCCGCATCACCTCGGTCATCGCCACGGTGATGTCCGACCCCTCGCCGGTGCGTTCACGCTGCACGAGTGCGGCGAGCACGGCGTTCGCGATCACGAGACCGGCGCTCTTGTCCACGACCAGCGTCGGCATGAGCACGGGCGGCAGACCGATCTGCTCGAACAGGTCGACGACGCCACTGGCCGCCTGGATGATGTCGTCGTAGG
>Ga0055584_100005117_pt1 | contig 12865 bp, 17 predicted proteins | sample OSDHelmetaG_FD_58716 | JGI IMG/M metagenome (GOLD analysis project Ga0055584, IMG submission 58716) | Pelagic marine sediment microbial communities from the LTER site Helgoland, North Sea, for post-phytoplankton bloom and carbon turnover... | ecosystem: Environmental > Aquatic > Marine >... | reverse complement strand
GCGCCGCCGTCGGTGGTCTCGTCGGGGTAGCGGTCGGCGAGATGGTTGTGGACGATCAGGTAGTACTCCGCCGCGTGTGAGCCGATGTAGCCGACGAAGCCAGCGAGCGGCGACACCATCGTCAGGCCGATCAGGGCCGAGGTCGATCCCAGGTAGAACCACTTCGCCGGATTCACCTCCGGCGAGGAGAACTCCTGGCGAACCCAGCGAACCAGCAGCACGCCCACGACCACCAGCATCACCGGCAGCAGGTAGCGAGCAACCGGCGCCGCATCCGTGAGAATGTCGAGACCCTTCTGGTTGCGACCTCCCAGGCCGGCCGACGCGATGCGGTCCGGGGTGGCCGAGTCGGCGGCCGCGGCCACAAGCGCCAGGATCAGCATCGACCACAGCAGCCGGTGCTCGATGGTGCCGTCTCCCTGCCCCACCTTGCGGCCGTAGATGCGAGTGATCCCATAGCGCTGCTGCAGCGTGTGACCTGCGTTCCAGACTCCGGCCACCACTGCGATCACCACCGGGTCGAGTTGCAGACCAATGAGAACGAGAGCGACGAAGACGAACGGAGTGAAACCGAAGATCGCGGGCCGTGACTGGCGCACGTGTGGGTCGGCGTAGACCAGCGGCATCGTGAGCGGCTGATGCGACACCGAGAAGATCAGTGTCGCGGCAACCAGCCATTCGAGCCGGTCGGTCTGGCCATCCCACAGCAGGGCGAGCGCGGCAAACGGCACCCAGGACAACGCCATCAGGGCGTCCCAACCCGGCTGGCGGATCCAGCGGGTTCGGATGCGGGTCGATGCCGTCGGTTCGATGGTCTGCATCAGCAGTGCCCGAGGAAGGCGTTCAGCCGCCGGTGAGTCCGGCCATGTCGAAGTAGTCGCGCCACCGGGCAATCTTGCCATCTCGCATCTCGAAGATCCCCATGACGTTGATCGGGGTCTCATTGCCACCGATCACGAAGGTGTCGACCCGCTCGTTCAACACCAGGTCACCATCGGACACCTCGTTCAGCGTGTCGAAGACGATCGACTCGGACATCGCCAGAAATCCCTCGATCACTCCACGAACCGCATCGGGGCCCTCGGCCGGATCCATCGGGATGTTGTGGTAGACGATGTCGTCGGTGAAGTGACCCATGATCGCCTCGATGTCCTGGGCAGCCCAGGCATCGGCGAGGGACTGCACCACGGCTCGGTTCTCGGTGGTCATCGGGACTCCTGTTGCTCGACATCGTAAAAGCGATCGGCGGGACGGATCTCCCGCTCAGGGGAGTTTCGCGCACCAGAACTGGGCCGTCTGGCCCAGGCCACTCGAAAAGTTGGGCACATCGACCCCCTTCCACCGGTGACGTTCCGCTACACCCACGAGCATTCCGATCCGAAGAAAGGGATGCCGAAGAGTTTTCTGCGTCGGCCGAGTGCGCAGTACGAACGCGATCGGAGGTCGATCGATGCAGCATCACACCGGAAGCGTCTACCTCGATGCCCCGACGCGCGTCTCGCGCAAACCCGTGGTCTCGTCCAGCGACCGGCGGCGTTCGGTGTTGGCTGCCATCTGTGTCGGGATCGGGATCACCGCACTCACCTTGAGCAGTCTGGCGGCCGGCCTCCGCTCACTCGTGCTCGACCCCGACCAGGCGATGTCGGCATTCGACGAAGCGCTCGACGATCCCGCTGTCACCGCAGAGCTCGAACGAGAGATCGCCAGTGGGATCGAGACCGCGCTGATCGGTCCGGAGCTCGTTGACGTCGCCGCTGCATTCGACCTCGACGTTGCGGCAGAAGCCACTCGGATCGCCCCGGCGATTCTCGAGGATCCGGTCGTTCGGAGCGAGCTCCGAGTGCTCGTTGGAGACCTCCATTCCCGAGTGGTGCTCGAATCAGACGCCGCCGTTCTGACCCTCGGACCCATCACCACAGCAGTGATCAATGTGATCGAACGCGAGGCGCCCCTCCTCGCTGGAATCATCCCTGCCGAGACCACGTTGTGGACGATCAGCGGCGACACACTGCCCGATCTGTCGTTCGCGACCGACACGCTCAATCGCGTCACGGTCTTCTCGCTTCTCCCCGTGCTCTTGATCCCACTGGGATTCGCCGTTCACCCCCATCGCCACCGGGTCACCGCGTGGATCGGTCGCTGGGCCCTCGCCAGCGCATTGCTCTGCGGCCTCGCCGCGGTCGGGCTGCCGTATCTCGGCGGTGCACTCACCGGGCTCAGCGCGGTAGAGATCGCGATCCGCGCCGTGAGCCTGAAGCTCGTCGCCCCGGCGGTCATCGCCGGGATCACGGGCATGGGCCTCGTATCGTTCGCCACCATCCTGCGGAAGCGTGAGAAGCGCCGTGTCGCCGACGAAGGTGCAGCAGCGGCGCTCGGCTACGACGAACCGCCGATGTGGCAGCAGACATCTGGGCCCGCCGCTGCGCTACCGGCACGCGCTCTCATCGATGTGAACCACCCGCTCACCAATATCTGAGCGAGACCGTTCGTCAGGAAGCGGACCGCATCGCGGCGGCCGCGCCGTGAGCGGCGAAGATCACCCGCGCTGAGCGCATCCCGCCCACGGTGCCATCGAGCATCCGGTTCATCGCGTAGACCACGGTCATCTGATTCTCGACGTCGACAACGGCCATCGAACCACCCCAACCGGCCCAGAAGAGCGTGCGGTCGTTCACCCCCATCGGCATGCCTTCGGACGGCAATCCGAATCCGATCCCGAACTTCGTCGCGAGCTCCAACACGAGGTCGGTGCCGTCGGCTTGCACCTCGAAGCATCGCTCGATCGTCGCCGGCGTGAGTAGCCGGTGTCCATCGACCATCCCACCGCGAGCAAGACACGAAACGACCTTGGCGACAGAGCGCGCATTGCCGTGGCCGTTGCTGGCCGGCTGTTCGAAACGTCGCCACCGATCCGTGTTGACCATCTCCGCATGAGAGGGCTCGCCACGGTCGACGCGAGCACCGAACGAGTTCCCACCAGCGACGGCGGCCGCGATCTCGTCGGTCCGCACCTCGGCGACGCGGTCGAAGACTGCATCGGGCGTGCCGATGTGAAAGTCGGCCCCCAACGGCTCGGCGATCTCTTCGCGAAAGAACCGACCGAGTGTGCGACCATCGACGCGACGGACGATCTCTCCGAGCAGCGGTCCCTGGGTGGAGGCGTGGTAGCCAGACGCGGTGCCCGGTTCCCACCACGGCGCTTGCCCGGCCAGTCGGGCGAGGCAGAACTCGGTGTCGTACATCTGCTCTTCGGTGATCGGCTCGTCGTAGCCCGCCACGCCAGAGGTGTGGCTGAGGACATGGCGGACCAGCACACCGTCCTTGCCCGCTGCTGCAAACTCCGGCCAATAGGTCGCCACCGGCTCGTCGACCGACAGTTCGCCGCGGTCGTGGAGCATGAGGACACAGAGAGCCGCCATCATCTTGGTGGTCGACCACACATTGACGATCGTGTCGCTCTCCCAGGGCTCGGTCTGGGCGACATCGCGGTGTCCGCCCCAGAGATCGACCACGGTCTCGTCGCCGTGGATGACAACACACGACGCCCCGAGATCGCCTTCGTCGAAGTTCGTTCGAAAGTTCTCCTCGACGCTCGCAAAGCCTGGGTCGCAGTGCCCGTGGATCTCGCTCATGTCAGTACTCCAGCCATGTGTCCGCGCTACTCCGCGCACCGCGCCCTTGTCCAGCTCAACCGAGAAGCGAGTAATCCTTCACGATCTTCTGTGCCGGCACGATCCGGCCGCGATATTCAGCCGCGTCCGGGCTTGTGCAGATCCAGGCGACCGCAGCCCCGATCGCCTCGGGAGTGCCCGCGGTGAAGTTCCCCTCGTATTGCTTCGCCCGACCCGCCGCGACCTGGCGTTCGGTGGGCACATGGCCCGGATCAACGCTGAACGCCTGGATTCCGTCGTCTCGGTGTTCGACTTCGAGCAGCGGCGCCACGCGCTCGAACGCGGCCTTGGTCATTGCGTAGCCCATCCCCCATCCGCCCTTCCCGATTCGATTCTTCGGCGTCGCATAAGCAGTGGCGGAAATCATGTTGATCACGACTCCGCCGCCGGCGGCGACCATCGACGGGAGCAACTCCTGCAGCAGGCCGATCTGGGCGAAGAGGTTGCCCTCGAAGAGCTTCGAGATCTGGTCGTCGTCGAGTTCGAGGAACTCCACCATCGCGCCCGGTCCCTGGTAGATCGCGTTGTTGACGACGACGTCGATCGAACCCAGCGCGTCGAGCGCATCTCGTACCGCTGCGACCACGGTCGGGCGATCGAGCAGGTCCATGTAGAGCGGCACAGCCCTTCCTCCCGCCGCCTCGATCGCCGCTGCGGTCGTGTCGAGCCCGCCGGGGACGACGACCGAGTCGTCGCCTTCGAGACGGCGCTCGCCGTCGACCATGGTCCGAGCCGTGATCGCGACGTCGTAGCCCGCGCCCCCGAGGGCAATCGCGATCGCCTTACCGAGGCCTCGGCTCGCGCCGGTCACCAGTGCGGTGGGTCGCCCCGTCCCGTTGTCAGCATTCATCCTCAGCTACTTCCTGGTCGATTTCGCGACGGAGCGATTCCCATCAGCGCCGCGATCGTGTTCTTCTGCACATAATCCGACGTGCCGGCGTAGACCAACGACCCCAGGGCGTCGCGCACCTCTCGCTCCACTTCGAATTCGGTGATGCAGCCGCGGGCCCCGTGGATGCGGGCGGCATCGATTCCTATCGCGGCGATCGCTTCGAGCTTGGCCATTGCGGCTGGGAGCGCGGCCCGCCCGGCTCCGAAAGCCGCCGTCGCTCGATAGACCTGCAGCCGCGCTGCGTCGAGTCGCATCTCCATGTCGACGAGACGGTGAGAGACGGCCTGAAACGACCCGATCGTCTGGCTGAACTGGATCCGGCTGTTGGCTCGCTCGATCGCAATCGTCGACCAATCGTTCCACCGCACCAAGATGCGACGCCATGATCATCGAGCGCTCGCTTTCCATGCACGTCGCGAACATGCTGGCGCCGGCGCCCTTCTTCCCGAGAAGATCCGTGGAAGCAGCCACGTAGCCATCGAGAACGATGTCGCCGAACGGCGTGGCGCGAAGCCCCATCTTCGGTTGAGTGTCGGTGAAGGAGACGCCAGGCTGATCTGCTCGCACCAGAAAGGCGGAGATGCCCCACCGGCCGGCGGTCGGGTCGGTGATGGCAAAGACCACAGCGGCGTCGGCGACCGGCGCCAGCGTGATGTGGACCTTCTCACCGTGCAGCACCCATGAGCCGCCATGGCGGGTGGCCGTCGTCTGCATCGAATAGGTATCGCTGCCCGACTCCGCCTCCGTGATCGCGAGGGCACCGATCAGCTCACCTCGACAGGCCGGCGTCAGAAACTTCGCGCGCTGCGCATCAGTGCCGAAAAGAAGGACGGCCTCTTGGTAGCTCAGCATCTGCGATGCGATGGCGCAGGCCAGGCCGTCGTCGCGGCATCCGACGCCGAGGCCTTCGAGCATGAGCGCTCCGGTCACCACGTCGTGACCGCCACCACCGGCCGTCGTTGGCACGATCGCCCCGTGGAGACCTCGTTCGGCGCATTGCTGCCAACCCGACCGGTCGAACTCGCAGCCGAGGTCGCGGTCTTTGAGGTCATCGTGCTCGAGGGTCACGCGGGCCCAATCGGCGATCTCCGTCTTCACCGGATGCGCGCGATCGAGCATGGCAGCGACCACGAGATCGGGCGACGGATTTCTGGACATGGAGAGCTCGATCAGGTCGGGACTGTTTTCGGGTAACCGTAAACGGCCGCGGCGGTGTCGGCCCGCTTCACTCCGGAACGACCAGCCGGCCCGATTCGTCGACGTACTTCCACTCATCCTGGAAGTCCGCGTTGCTCCACGAACCGAGGCCTGGGTAGAAGACCCGTCCCGGGCCACGAGTGGAATCCATGCCGACAGGTGCCGATCGGTCCCACGGCTCATGTATGGACCGTCTCAGTGGAACCCACATCCTTCTCCCGGGCGAGCGAGACGAGGCCAGCGAAAGTCGTAGGGCTGCACATCACCGCCGAGCAATGTGCCCACCACCGCAATGGGGTCGGCGTCCAAGATGACGGCTTCGGATCGAGACCGACTCCAGCGAGGACAGTGCGTCGGGTGAGCTTCTGGTGCACACCGCCACCGCAATGGCCGGCTACTGGAACCAGCCAGAGCTGACCGATGCCGCGTTCGTCGTCGAGAACGCCGCCGGCGGTCTCACCACGCAGTGGTACCGCACCGGAGACGTCGTGGAACGGCGCGACGACGGGCTCAACTCGCTGCCCGGAGTGGCGGCCAGCGCCGCGGAAGTCACCGAACGCGGCGCGCTCGCCGTGATCGTCGAGACCGCCACGATCACCGATGTCACCGCCCTCCGAGTCGAACTCGCCGAGCGACTGCCGCCTGGCGCTCAGCCCGAACACATCGAGCTCACGACTGCGCTCCCCCGTACCGGGTCCGACAAGGTCGACCACGCTGCTGCGGCCGCCACGATCCGAAGCCTCGACCCCATCAGCATTGCGAAGGAAGTCAACGCGTGACCGACCCCACCGATTCCCTCGAAGCCGCGTTGATCGAGATGATCGTGGCCGAGATCACCTACGGCCAACCGATCGAGGTCGAGACCGACCTCCTCTTGAGCGAACTCGTCGACTCTCTCGGCGTGGTCCGGATCGTCACATGGCTCGAAGAGCGACTCGAAACCGAGATCGACCCAACCGACGTCGTGATCGAGAACTTCCAGTCCGTCGCTCAGATGGTCCGCTACATCAACGAACGCTGAACATCAACGAACGGTGGCCGCGGCCCGGATGGGCTTCAGACGCCGACGCGATCTTCAGGAGCCTTGTGCAGCTCGAACGCGGCGTGCAGGGCGGTGACTGCGTCTTCGACCTGCGCTTCACGAACGACGCACGAGATTCGGATCGCTGAAGTCGAGATCATCTCGATGTTGATGTCGCTCCCGGAAAGGGTCTCGAACATCGTGGCCGCGACCCCGGGGTTGGTCTGCATGCCGGCACCGATGAGACTCACCCGGGCGATGTCGTCGTCGGTGACCACCGCGTCGGTACCGAGATCTTCAGCGATCGACCCGACCGCGGCACTCGCGGTCGTGGTCTGTTCGTGCGGCAACGTGAACGAGATGTCGGTGCGGCCCTCAGCGGAGACGTTCTGCACGATCATGTCGACGTTTACCTCGGCGTCGGCCAACGTGCGAAAGAGCAGGGCGGCAACGCCAGGGCGATCGCTCACTCCCGAGACGGTCATCTTCGCCTCGGACGTGTCGTGTGTGACCGCGGAAATGATTGCTGCTTCCATGGAGGCCTCCTCGGTGACCCAGGTGCCAGGAACCCATGAGAATGCGCTGCGAACATGCAGCTTCACACCATGGGACCGGGCGAGCTCCACCGACCGCATGGCCGGTTTCGGACAACCAGTGGCGGTCATCTCGAGCAGTTCGTCGAATGAAATGTGGTCCATCTTGCGAGCATTCGCCACCAGGCGCGGGTCGGTGGTGAACACGCCGGGCACATCGGTGTAGAGCTCGCACGCATCAGCCTCGAGCGCGTGAGCGAGCGCCACGGCGGTGGTATCGGATCCGCCTCGCCCGAAGAAGGTGACGTCGTTCTCGCTCGACACACCCTGCGAGCCGCCGACCACGGGGACCTTGCCGGCTGCGAGGGCTTCCTTGATGCGATGCGGGTTGACATCGAGAATCTTGGCGTTGCGATGGGTGGTGTCGGTGAGGAAGCCGGCCTGGCTTCCCGTGAAGGAGTCGCTCTCCACACCGAGATCGTGCAGGGCCATCGACACGAGGGCGCATGCCTTGCGCTCGCCGCCGGTGATGAGCATGTCCATCTCGCGGCCCGGCTTGGTCTTGGAGACCTGGTCGGCCAGCCGCAGTAGTTCATCGGTCTCTTTGCCCATCGCAGACACGACAAGCACGACCTGGTCGCCCTTCTTGCGACAACGGGCAACGTGGTCGGCAACCTCGCGAATGCGATCCGGGTCGCCGACAGAGGTGCCGCCGAATTTCTGGACGTACAGAGCCACGGCAAAAGGCTACCGCGACGCCACGGAGATCAAGCCGGTACGAATAGCTCGATGCTCCACGACCCGTCGGCTCGGCGTCCGGTGGCCACCGGACGTGCCGCGGTCGGCACCTCCATTGCTGCAGGGTGGTCGCAGAGAAGCACCCGATGGCGCTGATCCACGAACAAGCCCGAATGAGCTGCACCGATGTCGATACCGAGAGATGTAGCTCGTCGCGACAGCTCCTGCGGAACCTGCGTCGGCGCGATGCCTGGCGGCCAGTCGCCCAGTCGCTCCCAGGTCGGCTTGCCTCGCCGATTCCGCAGACCGGCACCGCGGAGACGACGAACCAGCTCTCGGCTGTCGACCGCCGTGGCGCCGAGATCGGCAGCCCGCTCACGGTCGTTTGCATCGATGTCGTAGTGGTCGCCCTGAAAGCCCAGCCGACGCTTCCCTAGGGCCCGAGCGAAGTCGTGGAGTTCGTCATAGGACACGTCGCTCACCATGTGCGCCCAGCGCAGCCCTCGCCATTCCCAACGAGCGTCGTCCACGAGTACGGCCACCACTCGAAGATATCCGCCCCGGCCCGGTCGGCCAGGCGGCCGCGCTCGTGACAAACTCACCCAGTGCACGAGACCGATGCGAGTGAGATCCTGCTGCGGGTCCCCGCGCGGGCTCCCTACGCCCGCATCGTGCGCGTTGGTGCCGCCGCACTCGCGCTCCGCCACGGCATGAGCTTCGGCGAAATCGATGATCTTCGGCTGGCGATCGATGAGGCAATGATTGTTCTGCTCGACGGACTCCCGGACGACCACGACTCCGATATCGATGTTGTCTTCCGCATCACCGACGGACGCTTCGAGCTCGAGGCAACGCGGGGCGAGGGTGAGGATGTCGGCGAAGCCGCCGTGCACCGCTTCGACGCGATCGCGAGCGGGCTCGTCGACGACTACGACATCGACCCGAGCCACGCGTGGCTCAGATTGCGAAAGACGCCGGCCGATCCCGACGAGGACGACTGAGGGTCAAGGCAGAGTCTCGGCAGCGAGATGCCGCTGCTTCAGCGACCGCTCGACCCGAAGCCCGAATCGCCCCTGACCGTTTCGTCGAGCACGTCGACCTCGACGAAGTTCACATTCCCGACGGCCTGCACCACAAGCTGAGCGATCCGTTCGCCACGAACGATCTCGAACGGCACAGTGGGGTCGAGATTGACCATGCAGACCTTGAGCTCACCCCGATAGCCACTGTCGACCAGCCCAGGGGTGTTGAGCACGGTCACACCGTGTTTGAATGCAAGACCGCTACGGGGCTGCACAAAACCGGCGTAGCCCTCGGGCAAGGCGATGGCGATACCGGTGGGAACGATTGCACGGCCACCGCCCGGCGCCAGGGTGACGCCCTCACGAGCGACGAGGTCGACGCCGGCGTCGCCGTCCTTGGCGTAGGCCGGCAAGGGCAGGTCCGGGTCGAGTCGGAGAACGGGAAGATCGATCACGACTCGACCCTATCCAGCGGGTCTAGCCTGGCCCGATGCTCGCCTGGATGGATCTCGAGATGACGGGGCTCGACCCCGCACGCCACACGATCGTGGAGATCGCCACGATCCTCACCGACGACAATCTCGAGCTGATCGCCGAGGGTCCCGACCTGATCGTCCACGCGACCGATGCCGAACTGGCCGAGATGGACGACTTCGTGACCAACATGCACACCCGCAGTGGACTGCTCGAGGAGATCACCGCGTCGACCGTCAGCCTCGAGGAGGCGGGCGCGCAGACGATGGCATTCCTTCGTGAACACATCCCCGAGGAGCGCTCCGTGCCGCTCTGCGGCAACTCGATCGGCACCGACCGTCGGTTTCTCGCCACCTTTCTCCCCGAGATCGAAGAGTTCCTCCACTATCGATCTGTCGACGTCTCGACGCTCAAAGAGCTCGCCCGACGCTGGCATCCCGAAGCATTCGCATCCGCGCCGAAGAAGGCCGGCGGCCATCGCGCCCTCGACGACATCCGCGAGAGTCTTGATGAACTTCGTCATTACCGCGCCGCCCTTTTCGTGAGTTCGCTCCCACCCCAATAGGGTGCCCGGGTGCCCGAACCCGTCTATTCGAAGCAGGAACAGGAACCCGCCTCAGAAGAGGTGATCGAGGTTGCCCGCGGCGTGCTGCGGCTGCAGCTGCCGATCTCGATGCCTGGACTCGGCCACGTCAACACCTACGCGCTCGAAGACGAACGGGGCTTCGCTCTCGTCGACCCCGGACTTCCTGGCCCCGAATCGTGGGCGGCGCTCATGCAACGGCTGAAGACGGCCGGAATTCCGCTCGAACGGGTGCACACCACAATCGTCACACACTCGCACCCCGATCACTTCGGTGGCGCCGACCAACTGGCTGAAGAGGCCGGCGCTGAGGTCCTCACCCACGAGTCGTTCCGTTCGCTGGTCTCAGATACCAACGACGACATCGACATGGATCTGCTCGATGCCGACGAGGACGAGCTCGTCGAGCTCTGGAAGCGAAAGTTCTCATCGTTCGAGCCGACCCCGTGGGGCACCACCCGCGAGCCGCCACCCGACGACGCCATTCGCCGCTGGATCACGATGGGCGAGGGCGGCCACCGCCGTTTCCGGGGCCCCGAGCCGACCATTCGCGTCGCCGACGACGAGGCAGTCCGCCTGGCGGGCCGAGACTGGTTCGCCGTTCACACCCCTGGCCACACCACCGATCATCTGTGTCTCTACGACCCCGAAGACGGCGTGTTGCTCGCAGGCGACCACGTGCTTCCCACCATCACGCCCCACATCGCAGGCTCCACCGACGTCGAAGACCCCCTCGCCACGTTCTTCCGCTCGCTCGAGAAGGTCGCAGCGCTGGAAGGACTCACGTGTGCGCTCCCCGCCCACGGACACCCGTTCGAGGACCTGTCAGGGCGGTGCTCACACATTCGTGAGCACCACGACGACCGGCTCCAACTCCTGCGCGATGCAAGCATCGACAATGCCGATGCCCCCGTCAAAGCGTGGATGAAGGTGCTCTTCAAGGAACGTTCGTGGGGCGAAATGGCCGCAAGCGAGACCTACGCACATCTCGAACACCTCCGCATCACGGGCGAAGCATCAGCGCGTCGCGATGACGAAGGTTTGCTGCGCTTCAACCTCGCAACCAGCTAGGCGCCCCGGGCGACGAGTTCGATCTCGACATCGGCGCCGAGCGGCAACGAGGCCACGCCGATTGTTGTTCGCGCCGGATAGGGCTCCGAGAAGCGGGAGGCATATGCCGCGTTCATCTCGACAAACGCCCCCATGTCGGTGAGGAAGACATTGACCTTCACGACATGGTCCGGCCCCAGGCCGGCCGCGGCGAGCACCGCGAAGAGGTTGTCGAGACACTGGTGTGTCTGGGCTTCGATTCCTCCGACGACAAGTGCGCCGGTCGACGGGTCGAGCGGCGTCTGACCGGAGCAGTAGACGTCGCCGCCGGACTCCACCGCATGGCTGTAGGGCCCGACTGCTGTGGCGCTGGGCGCCGAGATCGCCTTTCTCACTCGTCCCCCCGAGCATTCCCGGTCGAACCTGTTTCACTTCCCAGGGGGCGCACTCGAGCCACGCTGCCGGCCACGCCGTCGGTCGTCAGCCACGAGTCGATCCCGCCGTCGACCGCCTGCCATCGCAGCCGGACATCCGTGTCGGGCTCTACCCCGGGTCCGTGTTCGAGTTCAGCGCGGACCGGGAACTTCGATTGGCCTGAGAGTTCGAGGGCTTCCTCAACCGCCATCCACTGGGCGGCATTGTTCACATGACCGAGCACATCGAGGTCGGCAAACCGCACCGGCCACTCGTCGTCGTGGACGTCGGTCGGCCATTTCGACGGCAGGGTCGTGCGGGCTGAGATCTGGCGGTCGCCGGCCGTCTCTCCCCAGATGTCGAAGAAGTCCGGAGGAAGTTTCGCCGGCCGTCCGGTTTCACCGTCGACGAAGACCCACACGGTGCACCCCTCCACATGCGCACCCCGATCGCCCCGCAGTTCGGTGCGGCGTTCCGCCCACCGTCCGCCATAGCCGCTGCACCAAGTGGCGATGTCGAGCCACTCTTCGAACGCCGGGGGCTGACGGATCTCGAGCATCGTGCGGCGGACAACCCAGTTCATCGGATTGGACAGGTTGGAGTCGGCCGAATCATCTCGGGCGACGTCTTGGAGATGTCGAACGAGCGCATCGAGACGACACCGACTGGTCGGATCGACATCGGCGAGCCGGACCCGACGGCTGGACTCGAAGACCCTTCCGGACCTCGGGCGAGGGGTGATCTCGGCGGCACCGGGTTCGGCCATGTTTGGCACCGTATACGGCCCATCGGGGCGGAAATTCGAGAAAACCGAATTAATTCAGTTGACGGACGCCAAAGAGTCCGCGACCGTGGCACCTGCCGGATGGACCGGCCGCGACCAGGAGTCGACATGAACACCTTCATGTGCAATGAGCATCAGAACGGCCTCAACGCCGCCGCCGCTCATGCGCGTGTTGACGTGCGTTCGGCTCTGTCCATCTCGACGACGTGGGAATTTGCCACGAAGCCGTATGGCTACCAGCGGTCCGGAGCTCCTCCCGGGTGACATCAATGTCACCCACAAAAGGGAGAGAAGCACTGAGGCCGCCGGAAAATCCGGCGGCTTTTCTGCTTTTCGGGCACGAACCACGACACGACGACTGACGAATACCGCAACACCGACACCAACCGACACAAAGCAACACCCACCAGGGAAGGAGACGAGGTCATGGGACCCCTCGTCGACACTCAGCTCACCGCCAACCAGCCCACCGCCAACAAGCTCACC
>Ga0055584_100005115_pt1 | contig 12869 bp, 15 predicted proteins | sample OSDHelmetaG_FD_58716 | JGI IMG/M metagenome (GOLD analysis project Ga0055584, IMG submission 58716) | Pelagic marine sediment microbial communities from the LTER site Helgoland, North Sea, for post-phytoplankton bloom and carbon turnover... | ecosystem: Environmental > Aquatic > Marine >... | reverse complement strand
ATGCCTTGCTTGAATAATTCCGTGGTTTAACCGAGCAGATGCGGCGCAATTTGCAAATCAAAGCAAGATCCCAATAGGCCTTTAGTCTAACTGTTTCGCTTGCAGCTCCTCGCTGTCAGAAGCGTCTAAGTCGGCAAGGTCTGTGGCTGAGAAATACCTCGCTAGCAGCATCCGTAGCGGCACCAGTAACGCTATCAATACTGGAAAAATAATCCCCAAGAAGCTTGCCTTCAAAATCCACAGACAGAACAAACAAATCAGTTGAATCAAGGTGAATCTATGCATGACCTTCGAGCGCACCGCACGCGTATAGCGTGTGTTGGGATAGTGCTTGGTATCGGTGATCCATAGCTTCATGCGCATGAAAAATTGATTGCCGCCTAGCGCTGCGATCCCCATGTACAAAAACAATCCGAACAGCACTGGCATCGGAATCAGATGAATCAGCGGTAGCATCAAAAAAGATGTGGCAACAAGTACGTGAATGCTAAAGGCTGAGCGCCTGTTCTCGCGAACCGATACGATACGTTCGTACGCAAACGCGTCGTTAACCGTAGTCTCCACTTGCACGAGTCCCTTAACGTGATTCAGCGAATACACAGTCGCGGCCACCACCCACGGCAATCCGAACAGCGAACAAATTGCGGTAATCAAGCCAACGATGAGCAAGTCCAAGTGAAAGCCATAGCCTTTGCGTAATTGATGCGACGGGGAATTAACGAGGCGGCTGGTAATGTTTTGATCAAGGAACAACAAGATTGTGGCCATCAGCGCAGGCACTACTGCACCGAGCTTGGCCCACAAGGGCACAGCCGCCAAGTCCACCAACCAAGGACGCCCCGTTGTGGTCGCAAACTCATCCGCAATGCGTGGCACTTCGAGCGGAATATCTGCCGCCAATAGCGCGAGGCCCGTCATCACCACAACCGCAACGGTTGGTGTAAAAGCGGCCACGCCCTGGCGAAATTCGCGGCTACCGTAGGGTGTACGGACAAAGTTTTTCTAGCCTTGCGCTAAGGCTAGAGTTCCGAGTGCGAGACCCGAGGCTAACAGCGCCGTCGCATCACTAGAGTCATCGTTGACGAACGGTTGAAAAATTGTCTTTACCGCCTCGGCAATAAAAATAAATGCGACCAGAGCGGCAAATATTTCATCGGTAAAGCGGGTGAAGAATCTCATCAACTCGCGTGCATTGAACACTGACAGTGCAATCAAGAAAGCAGCCGTTCACAGGCCAACCCACGCGTACATGGCCAGGAAGTCGAGACCAAAATGTTGGCAAGCGCCAAACAGCAAACCGGTGAAAATCACGATCGGCCCGGTGCCGCCCAATATCGTCAACGGTTGCCCGGAGAACAGCGCGAACACAATGCCGCCAAACGCCGTTGCCAGGATCATCTCGACGGTGCCAACAATGCCGCCGGTAATTACCTAGGTCAGGCCACCGAACGCAATGGCGTTAGCGAGGCAAGCGAAAAATAGAAATGCAGTAGTGGCGAGGACGTTTAGATGGAAGCCTTGTCTAAAATCATCTTTGTACCAAGGCAAGCGACGGCGAACATCTGCAAGTAACCCGCTTAATGGTCGCGGCATTATGCGGGCTATATAGACCGACGCAGGCGCATCATTCGGCTATCCTTGATAACTAAGTCATTAGGCGCGCGGTCTGCGCCAAACACAACTATCAAGATCTACCCGCTTAGTGCCGAGCGCGCAATTGCGACTGGCTTGTTTTGCCGCGTACATAGCCGCGTCAACCGCCACCATGAGTGCCTGCACGGATTGTCCTCTTATGCGCGTGCCGTAGCCGAAGCTACACGTAATATTCAGGTCTACACCTGCCACTACAAACGGAGTTGCTTCTACGGTAGCGCGCAAGCGCTCAACGACATCAGCGGCAACGTCGAACAAGGTATTTGGCTACAGCACAGCAAATTCTTCGCCGCCGAGGCGGCCAAACACATCGTGTGGCCTTAGATTGCGGATTAAACGCTCAACCAGTTGGATTAAAACTTCGTTGCCAGCAACGATGCCCTAGAGTGTCATTCACTCGCTTAAATCGATCGCTATCGATCATTGCAAAAGACAAACACGTATCGCTGCGTTCGCTGCGGGCAATTTCTTTCGTAAGCTGGTCCAGGAAATAGCGACGGTGCGGCGCAGCGGTAAGTGGATCTGTCGACGCGAGTTGCTTTAGTTTGTGTTCGCTTTGCTTGAAGGCAGTGAGGTTCGCCAAGATCATAACGGCGCCATGGTCAAAGTGGCGAATTGCGATGCGGTACCATTCATCGCCGTGATCTGAGTGAAACACGCGATCCTCAGTCGCAACAGCCTTGCTCAGTGCGGCCTCGACATCATCTTCCCTAGCTAGCGGCTGCGAATTACCTACAGCAACCGTATCCAAGCGCTGGCCAATGATGTTGGTGTCGCCGCCGAGCATCGCGCGCGCAGCCGCATTGAGGGAAATGACGGTATAGCCGATCGAATGCGCATCGTTAACCACCTCGCCCAAGCCAATAATTGCATCGACTGTTGCGCCCATGATATTCGCCAACAGTTCATGGCGAAACGAGATCGGACGATTGTAGGCAAGCACGAAACGGGCTTGACCATCGGCGTCCGCCAGCGGTAGTGACAATGTTCGAAGAACTTACCAACTTCACTGCTTAAATCGTGGGTAGTCTTGCCGGTCAGATCAAAACCCGCAGCCTTAGCGACATTGGATTCGTAAGCAAGGTATCGGAAAACCTCATCGGACTCTTTTTCCACCAATATTAGGTCGTCGGCGCAGCCGAGTGCTGGCCAATTCAAATCTTCGACGCTGGGCAGACGCCCACGATCACACAGTGCCTGCCAATGCTCGTGCAAACGCAAAATTTCGGACTTGGCTATCCGAACAGGGCTAATTTTGCTCGTAACATGAAAATCAGCATTCATCTGGTAGTTCCTTCCCCAACAGCCGAGTTACGACCGAACGCGACACCAATCCATGCGTCGCAAGCAATCCCTTTGGCCTACCCAAGCACGAGGGTCGAGGAAGAGGGTTGGGTGAAGAATTGCGATATTTGGATTTTTGTCAATCAACGCACCCAAATTGCCCTCACGACAGCGTGGCTTTCATGGATATGATAAAACCAACTAGCAAATTAAAATTGAGCGAGGTCAAGGTGCAACAACATTCGGCGATTGTTACGTTAAGCAGATTGCCAAGCTCGGCTTGGCTCGAAAACATACCTGATGGGCGCTTGTCTAGGGATGCAGCATGCGGCGCAACACAGCGTCCCGATCAACGTTGAAACGCTTTGAGATCGCCGCACCCGGTGCAAACCCATTAAAGCCGTGAAAACCGCCTGGGTAGACACGCAGTTCTGCCCGTACGCCAGCGCTCATCAGGCGCTCTGCGTAGCTGATGTTCTCGTGCAAAAACAGATCCATGTCACCGACCGGAATATATGCCGGCGGTAGGCCACTGAGATCCTCAGCGCGGGCGGGCGCAGCGTATGGAGAGATAGGCGAATTCATCGCGGTTTCGCCAAGGTAGGCGCGCCAGGCCATTCGGTTGTTCTCGCGCGTCCACACATGCGTATCAGGGTGTTCGACATCCTCCGCGGCAGTGGTTAGATTGTCGAGCATCGGGTATATCAGCATCTGAAAACTCACCGCGACCTGAGCGCGGTCACGCGCCAATTGCGCCAAGCCCGCTGCCAAGCCACCACCGGCGCTAGCACCTCCGACGGCGATGCGCTCACTATCAACACCAAACTCCCTGGCGTTTGCGGCAAGCCAAACAAGCGCCGCGTGCGCATCTTCGAGGCCGGCTGGAAACGGGTGTTCGGGTGCCAAGCGATAATCAACGGATACCACTACGCATTCACCAACCGCGCACAAGCGGCGCGCTATCAGGTCGTCTTGAGCGACGCTACCAAGCACATGACCACCACCGTGCAGCCACACCAAGGCCGGCAACTCTGGGATGCGCTCGACAGGTGTGTAAATCCGCACAAACACCTCAGGCGCGCCGACCGGGCCCGCAACCCAAAGGTCTTGAGTGCTGACATCGTCGCGCGGCTTGGCGCTTGCGGCCATCATTTCGGCAAACGCTTCCATAGTTTTGCGGGTGCGCGCGATGTCGTGCAAATCAATGCCGCCGCCAGTTGCTTCTTTCCACGCAGCCAAAGGGGCGACAAGTTCCGGATCGAGCTGTAGTGCAGGCATGGGCTTCCTGTTCTGAAAATGGTGCGCAAGGCGTGTGACGCCGTGTCGATTCTAGGACGTCTGCAGGCTATTTCGTCATAGGTTACTAGGTCGAGCAGCGCCTGCGTTGCAAAAAGTGCGCGCCCGGCGCCATGCTGATTAGAAACGAGCTGGCGAAAGCGTAACTGATATCAAGGAGCGCCATTTTCGAGTAGATATCATTCAGAGCTGGCGGGGAGGTTTCCTCGCGTTGATAGTCACCCCCCCTACAAACGGCCCGAGGCGTTTTGCTAGTACAGTCGCGTCAAGCGGTTTCGGAACATGCGCATCCATTCCCGCCGCCAGGCAACGGTCTTGATCTTCTGACAGAGCACCAGCAGTCAAGGCGATAATGGGAATGCGGCGTACACCGAGCTTGCGCTCGCGTTCTCGAATAGCGCGAATGGCCTGCAAGCCATTAACGACAGGCATGTCGCAGTCCATCAATATTGCGTCGTAGCCACCTTCCTCAACCCGTTGCAGGGCTTCCTGGCCATTTTCAACCATCGTCACGGACAGCCCGACTCGCTCCAACATCGCCCTTGCGACACGTTGATTCACTACGTTGTCCTCGGCTACCAATACGTGGCCATGTAGACGCTGAATGGGCGTCGCTATCGTTTCCACAAGCTGCGTAGCGCCGTTCGTTGGAACATCTACCACAACGGTCGCGGTGAACGTACTACCCTTGCCCGGCTCTGAGGGCACGCTAACGTCGCCGTGCATTCCTTGCGCGAGCTGTCGAGTCAGAGCGAGACCGAGGCCGGTACCACCAAATTGGCGCGTGCTCGATTCATCTGCCTGACTAAAGCGCTCGAAAATTGTTTTGATGCTAGCAGGCACAATCCCTACACCTGTATCAGTCACCGTGATTTCCAATGTTGCGGATTTCAGGCCTTGCGAGTGCCTCAGACTGAGCCCGACCACCACGGCGCCGTGCTCGGTGAATTTGATTGCGTTTCCCACTAGGTTCAACAGGATTTGATGGATACAGGCCGGATCGCCGGCGACCGAATCCGCATCTCTACCATCAAGGGCTAGCGCCTTTGTGAGTTCGTACCGCTGCCGGCTCGGGGGTGGCGCCAGGCGCCGCGAATAGTGACAAAAGGAGCAAGATGCCGACTATTGCGCACAAGCGCCATCGACCAGGGGTGCTCATCACCTTTAGGCCCTATTATTACAGACGAGACGCTGCCCGCGCAGCGCTTTCAGCGCGCCCACGGCATGTTTACGTTGCCGGGACTCAGGAAGAACTTGGGCACCTGGGTTCGGTGTCGGACGATATCGCTGAGACTTGAGCGGCGGTGACGGCTGGTGTGCTCAACAAAACTTGGCCGCGAATTTGGAGGACTCCCACTAGCGTTTCGCGGCGTTTGCGCGGATGCTAATCGAGCGTTGTTTTAGGGTGGCCTGAGTTGGGTTTAGTAAGCAATCATGTAGTTCACGATTGACCCACGTGCATCAGTGAAAAACGAAGGCCCATTTCAGTACCCATTGTATTTTCAAGCTTTTAAATAAACGCGCCGTCGGCGTGTTGTCTCAACAATTGCCGCGGTAACTCAAGCTTTGGTTGATACGATGACGCCATAGGTATTGGCGTAGTTGCACGCTGGTTCAATGGCTATATTGATTGAAAAAAAAAAGCACACCGTCAGATTGACATCGCGACTCATACGCCATGGTCAACACGCATAGTTGATAACGGCGATGCAATTGTTGCGGATCTTAATGCGCTGCCAGTTGGATTCAACAATATCAACTCACCCTGTCTACCGCCCTATAAGGTCTTTGAAGACAATAAGTTCTTTGGCGAAGCGCCGCGTAGTCTGGAAATTGACGGTGATCCGTTCCCTGGATTCTTTGCGTCAAACGCTACGGCGATATTGCAGTTTGACAAAACTGCCGCACAAACATTGTTAGAACAAAAAACTCGATTTACCCACGAGACAATTAGAAATACAAACATCATGAGCCGTTTCAAGCTGTCCGCAAGATGGCGCGCGCCGCACTGAATAGCGCCCACAAAAACAACAGCGGCATCAGCACGCTCTGCACCACAAACACCACGACTAGATTGATCACATTATCGGCAAGGTTTCCAACCATGCCGGAGTAACGTTCAATACGCCCATTCAAATCCGCAGCATTGCGGATATCATCGAATGAATCGGTAATTTTGCTCCACAGCCCGCCAGCCCCAGCGCTGCGCTTGACTGACGGCTGCTCTGCGGCCTGCGCTTTCTCAATACTTTCGCGCGTTTGCTCAAGCTGTTGCGTTGCAGTGGAATATTGCTGCGCCAAAAAGCCCTGATAAAACCCTTCTGCAACTAGCACATACGCGGGCATTGCAAACCGCAGCAGCAAGGTCAGCATGGCCAAGCGCACGATCCAAGTGGCACCCATCATCTGCCGGCACCAGGGTTGCCACAGCCACAAGCCGCCCACCACTGCGGCGGCGAGCAATGCTGCACCCATAAACGATGAAGCACTGACGGCCAATAGCAATTGCTGGATACCTAGTGAGACCGCGCTGGCAAGCATCACCCACGACAAGCGCTCCACTAAATCGTTAATCGGATCTAACAACTGACCGGGCGTCAGCGTCAGCCCTACGCCGGCCGGCTGCAGCGCCACCTCAGTGCCCTGGACCGCAGAGATAGCGGCATTGATACCGCGCGCTGTCGCAAACGCCACTAGCGCACGTTTAGTTGCATCGGCAAGTTGCACTTCGCCTAAGCGGTCCACCGGACCCAGAAATCCGAGCAACACAATCAATCCTAGACCGATGGTTGCGACTAATCGACGACGGCCGGTGTGCATGTAATTTCCCTCTAGTTCTGCAGGTTAGTTCGCCTACGCTACGGCGGGCCTATGACGGCTTCAGCGCTGCTTGGGCGCGCCAATCGCCCGAGTGCGAGATCGCTCGCGACCAAGGCGCTGCGTGCAAGTGCCACGCCCTGACCTGCAATGGCGGTATAAATCGCAAGGCTCATCTGGCTGAAAACGGGCCCACGTTCAACCTCGAAGTTAGCTGGATCAGCCCCATCGTGCGCAACCAGCGCGGTCATTCGCGGTCATGCAGTAGCGTCGCTGTTTTTAGACTTCCTAGGTCAGCTAAGTGGGAGAGTGCCGCAGCGCGAGTGAACGAAGCGAGTCGTACCGCCGTTGCGAAGACGCGTAAGCTGCTGGTCGATGGTGGTCTAAAACTCGGCACATCACCTCTCAAAACACGCCGCGAGGCGCCATTTCAAGGTATCGAAATTACTCATGACCGGATGAACAGTCTTCGCTTGCTTGACGCGGCTTTACGGTCAGAATAGCTCAGACCAGATGAGCTGTATCGTCATGGCTGCTTTAGCGCTCGTATTGCGCTGATGTAATTCAAGCTAGCCATAGCGCAGTTCACCTTTCGCACACTTGAGAAGCTTATGGCTACCGCGGCGACCAGCAACCACGAAACTCAACCCACCGCCCGCCCTACATTCGGCGAAGCGTTTGCTGTGTGGCTCAAGATCGGGCTACTGAGTTTCGGCGGCCCGGCAGGACAAATTGCGCTGATGCATCGAATCGTCGTGGATGAAAAGCGCTGGGTCGCAGAGGATCGCTTCTTACACGCGCTCAACTACTGCATGTTGCTGCCTGGGCCCGAGGCGCAGCAGCTGGCGACGTATATCGGATGGCTGCTGCATGGGGTTCGTGGTGGCTTGGTAGCTGGGTTGTTGTTCATTATTCCTGGCTCGATCGTAATTCTGGCGCTCAGCTTCATCTATGTGCTGTTTAAGGGTGTGCCCTTACTGGATGCGGTGTTCTTAGGCGTCAAAGCCGCAGTGCTGGTAGTGGTAATCGAGGCATTGCTGCGCATCGCTAAGCGCGTGCTTAAGAATGCCGTGATGAAAGCCATCGCCATCGTGGCGTTCCTCGCTATCTTCGTAGGCGACGCGCCGTTCCCGCTGATTGTGCTCAGCGCCGGACTGATTGGCTATCTCGCGAGCCGCGCCGGCGACGCCCGCTTTGAAGTTTTAGCGAGCGACGCGAGTGATGTGGAAAACCAAGATCCGGCGCCAGCGGCGCGCCCTTTGTGGCGCTCAGGCGTAGTCTTGGTGACTGGCTTGCTGCTATGGGCTGGGCCAATAGCAGCAGTCGCGCTGTGGTTGGGGCGAGATCACGTGCTGGTCACCGAAGGGGTATTTTTCTCCAAACTCGCTGTGGTCACCTTTGGCGGTGCTTATGCAGTGCTGGCTTACATGGCGCAGCAGGCGGTAGACACTTATGCGTGGCTTGCAGCCGGTGAGATGTTAGATGGTCTGGGATTGGCGGAAAGTACCCCGGGACCACTCATTATGGTGACGCAGTTCGTCGGCTTCCTCGGCGCCTACCGCAACCCCGCACCGTTTGATCCGGCAACGGCTGCAGTGCTCGGCTCAGCGATAACGGTCTGGGCAACATTTGTACCGTGTTTTTTGTGGATTTTCTTGGGCGCACCGTACGTAGAGCGCTTGCGCTATAACCGTTATCTGAACGCCGCGTTGTCGACCATAACCGCAGCCATTGTTGGCGTAATCGCTAACCTCGCAGTGTGGTTTGGCCTGCACGTTTTGTTTGCCGATGTGAGCACGCTGAGTATTGGACCGCTGCGCCTGCTGGCGCCAACTTTGGCGTCGCTGGACATGCTGGCGCTAGGGCTAGCAGTGCTCGCGGCGTTCGCGCTGCTGCGCTTTCACATCAATGTAATTTGGACCCTGCTCGGGTGCGCCGTACTTGGCGTAGTCGCAAGCCTGGCGGGCATCACCTAAAGCACACCCCAATAGCGTTTCTGAACAACGCCGTCACCGCGGCCGCGTTGTGCTCGCGCACGCCTGTTATCAGCCATTGGAGAATTCCACTATGGCCGTTCAGATCGCCCCACTCACAATGAAACCGCCAAGACTTGTGGGTTTGAGTCAGCAACTGCTGGAAAGTCACTACGAAAATAACTACGGCGGCGCAGTGCGGCGCTTAAATGCGATTGATACGCAACTCTCCAAGCTTGAGTGGACCTCAGCTGCAAGCTTTGAGATTAACGGCCTAAAACGCGAGCCGCTTATTGCGGCCGGGTCGGTCACGCTGCACGAGATCTATTTCGATTCGCTGGGTGGCAAAGGGCGGCGACCCGACAGATACGCCGCTCGCGCGTGCCTTGGCCAAAGACTTTGGATCGATTGAATACTGGCGCGACGAATTTGTTGCGATGGGCAAGGCCCTCAGCGGCGGCTCCGGCTGGGTGGTCTTAGCGTGGTCAGCGCGCCTCGGGCGGTGTATCAATCTATGGGCGGCAGACCATCGTCAAAGCCTCGCCGGTAGCACGCCACTATTAGCATTCGATATGTACGAACACGCTTACCACTTGGATTTTGGCCCTAAGGTCGACGCTTTTATGTCGAATATCGATTGGAACCATGTCGAAGCACGCTATACGCAGACTCTAAGCCCACATGCGGGGGGAGTGATCGAAGGTGCGGATGTGGCGTCAGGCTCGTCAAACTTGAGCGCCGTTGAGTTGCACCAGCGTCTGGCACAAGGTGAAGACCACGCACCGCTAGTGCTAGACGTACGCTTACCGGATGCTCCGTGGTACGACATGAGCACCATCGATGAGTGCTCAGCCGAGCTACCGAAGGATCGAGAAATTGTGGTTTATTGCATGTACGGGTTTTGGGTCAGCCTAGACACCGCAGCGGACTTACGCGAACGCGGCTTTGATGCAAAGATCCTTGATGGCGGCATATCTGCATGGCGCGCGATGGGCTACGCCACCGAGGCGCTATAAGTAGTGGAACGAGGAATATCCGACGCAAAGGTCTGGCGCGCTCACACACGGGCGTGTCAGACCTGCACCGATGACATCATCCAGATGCAGCCGCCAGCCAGGGCCAGGGCGAATGCTTTGCGGCCGGTTAGCCGCTCTGTGCGCAGTGCCACCGACACTATTAGTACCACTACAAAGCTCAAATTGGCGATCGGTATTACGGTGCTCGCCGCGCCTTCTTGAAGACCAAGAATGAGCGTGTTCACGACTAAGAATACGAGTGTGCCGGAAACTACCGAATAACCAAGCTTGGCCGCCGTGATGCGCACTCGCCGTTCGCGTAGCCAAGCGTACGACAGGCCGCCTATCACCCAACAAAGAGCACCCGCCAACAGTAGCGTCGACAAGCTGACGCCATAGGTGAGAGCCGCTTTGGACAGCACACCGAAACTCGCACGTAATGCAGACGCGAGCACCACCAGCCAGAAGAAGGCATTGTGCAAAGCTCGTGAAGTAGCGCCAGCGGGCGCGCCGTAGAGCAGCATCGCCGCACACACACCGAAGGCGATGGCAGTTAACTTGTTGGCGCCGAGCGGCTCGCCGAGGAACAAATACGAGAGCACAACAACACCGACGGTGTTTAAGCGATACACCGTCGAACCCAAGCTCACATCAATATGAGTCAAGCTTTCTATCAGCAAGAGGTTGGAGGCCGCGACACACACGCCGGCCGCAACGCACAGTGCGATGGCGACAGCATCGGCCGGCAAGGCCAAGGAATCTGCTGGCGCACTCAGCAGCTGCAGCACGCCCCAAACCAAGCCGATGCCAGCGACGTACATGCCACGTGAGCGCGGCGCGCTGGAATATTGCTTGTAGCTCAACTCGAGCCCAGCCGCGAACACCAAACTCAAACAGGCATAAGCGACGGCGGTCATGGCGCTACCCCCGCAGCGGCGCGGCGGCACGCTCTAGGTCTAGTCGCGATGAAAGTTACCTCATCTGCAGACCTTATCTGATGGCCACGCTTTGGAGTAAGGTCATCGGACAAGGTGTGAGCGGTCCATTGGGAGAGATTCAGATGCGAGTGGTGCAAATTAGCGATCTACATATGACGCCAAGTGGCGAAATCCTACATGGATTGGACCCGGTTGCGCGCTTACGCGCTTGCGTTGCCGACATAAACCTACGCGCTAGCGATGCTGAACTTTGCATTGCGACCGGTGATCTAGCCGACAAAGGAGAAACCGGCGCTTATGAGCTGGTGCGCGAGTGCCTCAATGATCTGAGCATGCCCTATTGTGCCCTGATCGGAAATCACGACCATCGTCAACGATTCCAGCAAGTGTTTTCTGACACGCCAAGCGATACACATGGCTTCGTGCAATACAGCCTGAAGGTTGGCGACGCTGTACTACTTTGCCTCGACACCGTGGAACCCGGCTCATCCGCGGGAAGCTACTGCGAACAACGTTGCGAGTGGCTGACCACCGAGCTTGCGAAGTGGCGCGACCACAATGTTTACGTGTTCATGCATCATCCGCCCTTTGCAATTGGGCTACCTGGACTCGATGTCATCCGCTTGCTCGATTCTGCCCGCATTGAGGCGCTGCTACACGATGCACCGCAGGTCCGCCACATCTTCTTCGGCCACGTGCATCGCCCGGTGTCAGGGAGCTGGCATGGTGTGGCGTTCTCCGCGCTTCCCGGGACGTTGCACCAAGCGGCGCTCGATTTCGATTCACCGCCATTCATTGTTTACAGCCACGAACGGCCGGGATATGCATTGATTGAAATGACCAATGAGCAAACCGTGGTGCACCTGCAAGATTTCATCGACACCGGACCGCGCCGCGTTCGTGGCGGCGCTTGGGAGCCAGCGTTGATCGCGCGTTGACATCGCGGCTCGGCGTGTTCGGCTCGATTGCTTACAGCGCAAACCCGTTTTCTGCCTGCGCGATTTCATCGCGTATTCGTCATCCGTGGCACTCGGGCATTCGCCATGCCGCTGTTATCACGTCGGCGTGTTGGCCTTCAAGAAAGTACGTAGATGACGCACCGCGAGCGATACGCGCACCGTGTCTTCCTTCCACGGGAACAACGTGATTTGCGCATTGGGTGCAAGTAGCGCGGTTTCTTCCGCGATAGCATAAGGATGCGACTCGACGTCGTCCGGCATCACCAGTACTGGCGTGGTGACGCTGCGCACAAAATCACGCGTAACGCTGAATACGAAATCGTTATGTTCTAGATACATTTTTGTAAGGAACTTATCGCACATATCTAGCGTGACGTCGCTGCGTTGCTCACAAAGCGACGGCGCCCATTTGGTCATATTGTTGCGGTAGAACAAATCAGGCACTTGCGGGCGAAAACCGCTGGGCTGCGCCGGCACCGCGGCCACCACGCGCTCAGGCGCGCGTTCGAGTAGCTTCCAGATGAACGGGCCGCCGATGCAAAAGCCGATCACCATGAACTTGTCGATCCCTAAGTGATCCATCAGCCCCAACATGTCGTCGATATAACTATCCCACGGCCGGTCAATCTCCACCGGGCCTGAGGATCCACCGCCGATGGCATTGCGAATATCCAAGGTGATGCAGTGGTACTTATCACTAAGCACCTCCATCGGATTGAAGGGGATGTGATTCGAGAGATAGGGAATTGCCGCATTCAAGCCGCCGCCAGGAATGACCAGCAAGGGAAAGCCGCTACCGGCCTGTTCATAGTGGATTTTTACGGGGCCGTTTGCATAGATGGACATCGCCGTTCTCCTTGGTCGAGGGCTCAGAATCTTCCAGCTGGCATGATGCTACATTGCAAGGCTTGACCCCGCGAGCGGCGCCTAGGG
>Ga0055584_100005114_pt1 | contig 12870 bp, 8 predicted proteins | sample OSDHelmetaG_FD_58716 | JGI IMG/M metagenome (GOLD analysis project Ga0055584, IMG submission 58716) | Pelagic marine sediment microbial communities from the LTER site Helgoland, North Sea, for post-phytoplankton bloom and carbon turnover... | ecosystem: Environmental > Aquatic > Marine >... | reverse complement strand
CAGCGTCCGGGCTTGGTGTAGCGAAAGAATTTTGCCTGGCAGCCCAGCGTTCTCTGATCACATAGGGTGCCGCCAGCAGGCATGGTGTCACAACCAGGGTCAGCACAGTTGCAAAGCTTAGCCCAAAGACAATGGCTGATGCCAAATCGACCCACATGGCGCTGGTGGGCGCGCCAAAGCCCATTTCTCTATTAATGAAGTCAATCGATAGCTGGCTCATCATGGGCAATATGCCAATGACCGTTGTAATGGTCGTGAGCAACACAGGGCGAAGCCTTTGTGCGCCTGTGCGGATAATAGCATCGAAAGGGGCCATGCCAGCCTTCTTCAAGCGATCAAAAGTGTCGATCAACACAATATTATTGTTCACGACGATCCCGGCTAAGGCGATAATGCCGACACCCGTCATCACCACATAGAAGGGCCTGCCGGTTAGAATCATGCCGACAACAACCCCAAAGGTCGACAAGATCACTGCCGAGAGAATGAGGAGAGCGTGGTAGAAACTGTTAAATTGGGTCACCAAAATAATGGCCATCATAAACAGCGCAACGACGAAGGCACTGATCAGGAATGTGCCAGCCTCCTCTTGTTCTTCAGCCTGACCACGAAATTGTACTGATACTGACGAGTCAAATGCCTGGTCATCGATCCATTGGCGTATTTGCCCCACCTGCTTGTCTGTGACGAAGTCAGGCGCAGTGTTGGCAACAATTTTCACAACTCGTTTGCCATCGACCCGTTCAATGGCACTGACTTTTGGCTGCGACGTCCGGCTGACGAAGTTGGAAAAGGGAATGGGGCCTTGCGGCGTTTGGTGTTGTAGTTGGTCCAGGGTGCCAATATTGCGCTGTTCCAAGGGGAAACGCACGCGGATATCAAGTTCCTCATCTGCATCATCAGGCCTGATCTCGTCTATCTTGAGGCCGTTGGTGACCATTTGAACGACGCCGCCGACAGTGGAAATATCCGCACCAAATTTCTGTGCTTGGGCACGGTCAACGGATAACTCCCACTGAATACCGGGCAGGGGTAGCGTATCGTCGACATCCAGCAGCCCCGGCACGCTGGTTTCCATATAATGCCGAAGCTTTAGCACGGTTGGTGCGATCAGTTCCTTGCGGGAGGACCCTATTTCCAGCTGGATGTCCTTCCCGTCAGTGGGGCCAAAATCCATCTGGATAGGCACGATGATGATCCCTGCAAGATGTTGCGTCTTCTCGCGAATTTCTGCGACGATGAGGTCGGAATGTCGTCGGTGCCGCCAGTCGGCAAGCTCTAGTGCTATCATGCCAATGCGGTCAGCTGACGAACCGCCCGTCCAGCCTGTATCGGCCTGGGCTCCGCCACTGCCAATATTGGCGTAGATAGAGGCAATGTCCGAAATGCCTGAGACGATGTTCTCAACCTCCTCCACGAGGCCGTTCTTCTCCATGACCGATAGGTTGCCTCTGGCGCGAATTTCCAGATTAACCAGATGAGAGTCGCCACTAGGCATAAACTCTGTTCCGCGGTCCAACTGAAGGAAATACGTCCACAGGGATACGAGCAGCACCACGGCCGCAATCAGCACGCGAAAGGGGGTATGGATAAGCCGGTTGAGTGTCCGTGCATAAAGCCCGGTAAAGCCCTCCAGAGAACCAGTATTAATTGACTGGGTTGCTGCAAGGGCAGTTAAGGTTTCTGTCTTGGCAGCGTCGGTACGCCCAAAGATTGCGCCTAATGTGGGTAAGAATATGAGGGCAGATATCAAGGAACCCACCAGCGTCGTCATCAACGTGACGGGTAGGTATTTCATGAATTCGCCCATAGTGTCTGGCCAGAACAATAGGGGCACGAAGGCGGCCAGCGTTGTGGCGACGGAGGCCGTGATAGGCCACGCCATTCGCTTGGCGGCCTGAGCATAGGCATCTCTCTTGTCGAGGCCCTCCGCCATTTTCCTATCCGCAAATTCTGTCACAACAATGGCGCCATCCACCAGCAGGCCAACGGCCAAAACGAGTGCGAATAGCACGACTGTATTCAGCGTGAGACCCATTGCAGTCAGCACGAGAATGCCAAATAAGAACGAAGTTGGAATGGCCATGCCCACCAACAGAGCGGATCTGGCACCCAAAGCCACAATAATAACAATTGCCACCAGCATGACGGCCGTGATCAGACTGTTTTGCAGTTGAGAGACTTGGTCATTCACAAAGTATGACTGGTCTTGGGAAAAGAATGGCGCAATGCCGGCGGGCCATGTTTCTGCGTGCCGCAGGGTGATTTTCTTTACTCGTGCCACCGTATCGAGAATGTTGGATCCCACGCGCTTTTTTACCTCGATGCCAATGGCGGGCTTGCCGTTGAGGCGGGCAACGCTGGAACGGTCTTTGAAGGTACGTCGAATGGTTGCAACGTCTGACAGGGTAACGACGGCGTCACCCTCTACCTTCAGCGGTAAATCCAGAATGTCCTGTGCGTTCTCCAGCAGGCCGGGCACCTTGACGGGAAAGCGGCCTTGCCCGGTGTCGAGCGTGCCTGCGGCCACAACGCGGTTGTTCCGCGATATGCGCTCGATAAGCGTTTCCTGCGAGATATTATAGGATTCGAGCTTGGCAATATCGATGTTAACCTCGACGACCTCTTCACGGGTGCCAATCAGCGGCGCTTCCAGCACTGTTGGGATGGTTTCAAGGTCATCCTGCAGTTCTTGTGCCAGATGGAGGAGCGAGCGTTCAGGCATATCTCCTGAGATGGACACCACCAAAATAGGGAAGTCCGAAAAGTTCATTTCATCGATTACGGGCTCTTCGCTGTCTTCTGGCAGTTCCGCCTTGGCGATATCGACTTTGTCTCGCACGTCAGCAAGTGCGCTTTTAATGTCGATGCCTGTGCCAAATTCAACAACGATGGTTGCGCTGCCTTCACTGGCCGTGGCTGTTAGTTCCTCAATCCCCGGGATGGACTGCAATTCACTTTCCAGGGGCTTAACCAGTAAGCGTTCGGCATCTTCTGGTGAAATACCTTCATGGAAAACGTTGACCATGACGAAGGGCAGGGAGACATCAGGGTCGGCTTCACGGGGGATGCTGACATAGGAATAGAGGCCGGCAATCAAGACCAGAGCCAAAGTCGCAAGAACGGTGCGGGAACGATTAAGCGCTGCGTCTATTAGTGCGTTCATGGGGCGAGGTCAGCTGATTGGCTGCCGAAGTCTGCCCTGACATGCTGACCGGTACGCACGAATTGGTGACCGACGGTTATGATGCTTTCAGTAGGGGAGAGGCCCTGGATCCAGGTGCCCTCTGGCCCATCGCCCAATATGCTAATGGGTTTGAAGCCCACGATATCGCCGTCCTCTAGTGTTCTAACGCCAATAACACCTTCGTCATTCAGCACAAGAAAGGCCGCAGATATTAAATGGGCCTGCACTTCAGCAAGAGGCAGCATCACTACAGCAGTAATGCCATCTCGCAACAGCCGTTGATCATTATTTACCAGCAGCTCCACCCGGAAAGTGCGGGTTTGTTCACTGGCTACAGCCGATATAAAACGAATAGTTCCCTCAAAGATCTGGCCGTCGGAAAGGTGTACCTGACCCGTGTCTCCATTCTTAATTTGGCCTACCTCCAACTCGGAAACATTGCCTGCCACCAAGATAGGACTTTCCTGAACCAGCACAGCACAGGGGTCGCCCTGCTGCAAATAGGCACCGACCTCTACCCGTCGCTCGTTGACAATGCCATCGAACGGTGCGCGGATATTTGTGTTTTCCAAATCGATGCTCATTTGTGTGACAAGGGCGTGCGCCGCATCAAGTTGCGCAATAGAGCCCGCCGCTTGGGTTTCAGAGCGGTGACCCTTGGCGGCAAGCCGCTGGGAGGCGTCGGCTTCCAACTGCCTTTGGCGGGCGAGGGCCTCAGCTTCTGCAAGACGGGCGGCTCGGTGATCAACGGCGATACGACATATGGTATCGCCCTGTGCCACGCGGTCGCCTTTTTCTGGTGGGGTGGCAATGACCTGACCATCGATCTTGCTTCGGAGCTCTACTTTTCGAATGGATTCAGTTCTGCCACGAATAGAAATGTGGGTCGTATGCGGGCGGGCCTTGACCTGCTCTACGCGAACAGCGGTGAGTTTTTCAGCGCCGTCGTCATGAATGGGGGCCGGTTCACCTTTAAGAAGGCCAGAAAGCTGCCACAGAGAAATGACGCTCACGATTATGATGGCGGTAACGTGTTGGCGGCGAAGTTTCACTGTGCGGTCTCCGCAGTTAAGAATTTTCGTAACGCGCCCACAGCCTATAGTGGTTTTGGCGGAGGGTCAGGCTAATTGTTTCGCGTTGAGACTCGACATGGGAAAGCAGGCGTCAATTTGCAATGCCTGTTTATATGGTGAGCATTCAATTGATTGTCCAGTGTAAATAGCTACAAATAAGGCAGGATTGACCAACAAGGCCTGTAATGACCCAGACAAGTGACAGCAATTCAGAAAAGACAGTCGGCAGCCAAATGGTTTCCGGTGCCGCTTGGCTGATTAGCGGCAACCTGGTGTCCCGCGTGTTGGGCTTTGTTAGTATTATAGTATTAACGCGGTATCTGGCCCCGAATGACTTCGGCCTGATCGCGATGGCTGTATCTGTCGTTGCGTTGTTGGATGCCCTGTCTGGATTTGGCTTTCAAAGCTATCTGATACAGAACCAGGATGCCGATGAGACGCACTATAATACAGTTTGGACGCTAACGGTTATCCGAGCGATTGCCATTGCGTGTCTGTTGGCCGTTATGGCCATGCCAGCAGCAGCATTCTGGCGGGATCGACGTATTGAAGGCTTGATGTATTTTTACGCCATGACGGCATTATTCATGGGCGTCGTCAATGTAGGTGTCGTGGACCTATTGAAGGACATGAATTTTCGCCGGAATTTTGTGTTTAGAGCAGGATCCCGATTTGGTGGCTTTGCCGTGGGCGTGGTGTTGGCCGTTGTTTTGCAAAACTATTGGGCCATCGCACTAGCCGCCTTGGCTCACCAAGTATTTAGTGTTGTCATGAGCTATATTCTCCATCCCTACAGGCCAAGATTTTGCTTGCAAGCTCTGAAGGAGATATGGGCATTTTCCAGTTGGGTCTTGGTGCGCAGTGTCGTTGCCTTTGTTGGGCGTCGGGCAGACCGAGTATTGTTGGGGCGTATGGTTGGGCTGGATGGGGCGGGTCTGTACGATGTTGCCAACGAAGCGTCCAGCATTCCCACAAGTGAATTGGTCTTGGTTATTGGTGAGGCTATTGTGCCTGGCTTTGCCCGTTTGGCCGGCAAGCCATAAGAATTTGCGGCCACCTATGTCAAAAGTATTTCGATGATCCTCAGCCTTAGTATTCCGGCGGGCCTGGGCATGATGCTGATTGCTGACCCCTTTGTGATGGTGATTTTGACGCCGGAATTTGCAGCAGCGATCCCGGTTATTCAGATATTGGCTCTCTACGGAATTTTGTCGACAGGCCTGGGGAATTTGCATGGCGTTTATATGGCTGTAGGGCAGGCCAGTCGGTCTGCCTATTTTGCGTTCGTAGAGACTGGGGTGCGCTTGCCTATATTGGTGGCAGGTATTGTCTATTGGGGAATGATTGGCGCGGCATGGGCCATGGTGATCAGCGGGGCAATTAGTCTTGTCTACGGCCTGTGGCTGATAGTGCGGCACTTTGGCGTTTCTCTGCCAGCCATTGGTCTGAATATTTGGCGCGTTTTGCTATCTGCGGGTGTCATGGTTGTGTGCGTTCAATTGGTGGCAGATTTACTGAAAGAGTTGGGGCCTATTTGGCATTTGGCTGGGGGCGTAATTATTGGTCTTGTAGTTTATGGCGGAACGCTGATGTTGCTTTGGCGTTTGATGGGTTGCCCTATGGGGCCAGAGCGAACATTGGTTGAGTGGCTGAGCGCACGCACAAAAGCAGGTATCGGTTAACCGCTCAGTGAGCTGAAAATATCCCATAGCATCCGACTAGCCGTTAAGCCGAGAAACAGCGCAAAGGCACGGCGTAGCTTGGTCGGGTTTAGCCAGTGGGCAAGCCGGACACCCAAAGGTACCGACAGCAAGGTGGCGGGAACGATCAATGCAAAGCCGATTAAGCTGATGAAGCCGATTGAATAAGGCGGCAAGTTTGCTGCATCCAGCCCACTGACGATAAAGCCAATCGTTGCCGGAACAGCAATGATGACACCAAAGCCAGCGGCAGTGCCGACCGCCCGGTGGATGGCTACCTTGAACAGGGTCATGGTCGGGACCCCCAGTGTGCCGCCGCCAATCCCCATCAAAGTGGAGATCGTGCCGATGAGCAACGGCAGTGCAGAGCCTGCGGCCCCTTTTGGCAATGATTCGGAAATGACGGCATCGGGATTGCCAAAGGCCATGTGGATAGACACAAAAAGCGCGATGCCGCCAAATATCAGGGTGAGGCCAGAGGTGCTTATATAAGCAGCCACAATGGTACCAATAATGGCACCAACGAAAAGCCAGGGGCCCCATTGCTTCAGGATGACCGGATCAACGGCCCCGCGTGCATGATGTTTAAGGACCGACCGGACTGACGTGGGAATGATGGTGGCCAGCGATGTACCCACGGCCAGGTGCATAAGCACTTCGGGAGATATCTTCAGATAATTGAACAACAAGTATAGGGCGGGAACAATGACAATGCCTCCACCAACGCCCAATAACCCGGCCAGAATGCCGGCAAACAGCCCAACGCCAATAAGAACGGCGGCGAATATTAAGAGAAATTCAGATTCAACCATGTCGGCACTGTAGCGGGGCAAAAGCCCGGCACCAAGTCTTGAGTTCTTCTTGGAGAGTGTCTGGGAGGCAGCCGCATTGTTGATTTGGTTGGGGAACCTGGATTCGAACCAGGACCGACGGAGTCAGAGTCCGTTGTTCTACCGTTAAACTATTCCCCAACGGCGGTCTGCGCGGCCAACATAGAAATGCGCTTTAGTTGTGTCAATCACTTGCCTGCAATCATTTTCTGGTTATTGTCAGTTTTTGAACCTTTGACAGCAATTGCAGGTGTTTAAGCAGTGAATAAGCCCGCGACCATATCTTCTGACCCCACTTTTGGTGGCAAAGATGCGCGCGCCGTACCGGTAGCTGCGGATAATGTTTATGCTGCGATCGATTTAGGCACCAATAATTGCCGCCTGTTAGTTGCCAAAGCGACTGATTCTGGGTTCAAGGTTATTGATTCGTTTTCTCGAATCGTTCGATTGGGCGAAGGCATTGGCTCGGAAGGTGAGCTTTCGGAAGGGGCTATCGAGCGTACGATCGAAGCCTTGAAAATATGTTCTGACAAAATGCGACGGCAAGGGGTGACACACTCACACAGTGTGGCCACTGCAGCCTGTCGCTGTGGCACCAATAGCCAATATTTTGTCGAGCGTGTGAAACGCGAAACGGGCATAGAGCTTGAAATTATTACGGCCGCCGAAGAAGCGCGTCTGGCGGTTTCTGGCTGTATCTCGTTGTTTGATGACAATTCTGACTACGCTTTCGTCTTTGATATCGGTGGTGGCAGTACAGAACTGATATGGGCCACGATTGATAAGCCAGGTAAGTTCCAGATATTGGAATGGACCTCAATGAATTGTGGCGTTGTTTCCCTGGCGGAAGAATATGGCGGCGGCGATATCTCTGCAGAGCTTTACGCAACAATGGTCGCCGATGTTGAGCGTCGGTTGGCGTCGTTTGAAGCTAAACACAGGCTGTCCTCCTACATAAAGAACGGCCAGGTTCAAATGATCGGGACTTCCGGCACAGTGACGACGGTCGCTGGTATCTATCTTGGCCTTCAGCGTTATGACCGGAATCGTGTTGATGGACTGTGGATAGACCGAGATCATATCAACGGAATTTCTCAGAGATTGGCAGCCATGCCCTATAAGGACCGGGTTGCAGAACCCTGCATTGGCAAAGAGCGTGCCGATCTTGTTGTTGCAGGCTGTGCCATATGGGAAGCCATCAGCAATACATGGACATGCGACCGATTGCGTGTCGCAGACCGCGGCTTACGCGAAGGCATGTTGCTGGATATGATTGCGAGCGCTGAGAGCGGAAAGAAACAGCATGCCTAGTCGCCCGATCAGACGCAAAGGCTCGAAGTCCAAAAAGCCAAAGTCGCTTAACGAGACCGCACCCCGTAACCTGCATGTTCGAGTTAAAACGGGCCGGGGACGCACAGTATCGTCCCACAAGTGGCTGGAGCGTCAATTGAACGACCCATATGTGGCCGAGGCCAGGCGTTTGGGCTATCGGTCTCGTGCGGCTTTTAAGCTGCGGGAAATGGACGAAAAGCATCATCTGCTTAAAAGAGGCGCAACTGTTGTTGACCTGGGCGCAGCCCCAGGTGGTTGGAGCCAGATATCAGCCGCCAAGGTTGGCCCCAAGGGCAAAGTCGTTGGCATTGATCTGCAAGAAATTGAACCCATGCCGGGCGTGCACTTTGAAGTGATGGACTTCCTTGATGAGGATGCGCCAGAGCGCCTGCGGGCCATGGTTGGTGGTGGTGCCGATTTGGTGATGAGCGATATGGCAGCGTCTGCCTCAGGCCATAAGGCAACTGACCATATGAAGATTATGGCGTTGTGTGAGGTTGCGTTAGACTTCGCCGTGCAAATCCTGAATCCAGGCGGACATTTTGTCGCCAAAGTGCTGAAGGGCGGGGCGGAAAATAACCTGCTGCAGGAGATGCGAAAGCATTTCACGACCGTTCATCACGCCAAGCCAAAGGCGAGTCGCCAGGATTCTGCAGAGGCCTATGTGGTGGCCCTCGGATTTAAAGGCTAGTATTCCGCCATTAGTGAGGCTATCTCACACAAAACTTGTTCAATTATAGGCGGCTGTGGCATAGTCCGCGCCACTTCGCACATCGGTATTGGGAATTTCCATGGAAATTAAAGAGGCACTGACCTTTGATGACGTATTACTTGTACCTCAAGCATCGAGTGTGCTGCCGGGGCAAGTAGACACAAAAACGCGCCTTAGCCGAAATATAGAGCTCGGCATACCGCTGATTTCCGCCGCCATGGACACCGTTACTGAAGGCCGATTGGCCATTGCTATTGCGCAGGCCGGTGGCTTGGGCATTTTGCACCGCAATATGTCTGTCGAACAGCAGGCCGCTGAAGTGGTCAAAGTCAAAAAGTTTGAATCGGGCATGGTTGTTAATCCCGTCACCATCGGCCCAGATCAACCTCTGGCGGATGCGCTAGAAGTGATGAACCACTACAAAATATCTGGCATTCCCGTTGTTCAGCCAAACAATGGCAAGCTAGTGGGTATTATTACCAACCGCGATGTTCGATTTGCTACCGCGTTGGACCAGCCCGTCAGCGAACTGATGACCCGCGATTTGATTACTGCAAAAGAAAATGTCGGCCTGGAAGAAGCTAAACGTCAGCTTCACCAACATCGGATCGAAAAGCTGCTGGTGGTCGATGACGACTTCCGCTGTACCGGTCTGATCACAGTTAAGGACATGGAAAAAGCGCAGCTGCACCCTGATGCTTGTAAAGATAGGCAAGGTCGGTTGCGTGTTGGTGCCGCCGTTAGCGTAGGTGACGAAGCCATTGAACGAATGGAAGCGCTGGTAGATGCCGGTGTCGATGCAATTATTGTTGATACCGCCCATGGCCATTCCGAACGTGTTCTGGACACCGTGCGTCGCATGAAAAAGGCGTGCTCCGTTGATGTGGTTGCCGGCAACATCGCGACCGCCGACGCGGCCCAAGCTCTGATTGACGCAGGCGCTGATGGCCTGAAAATTGGCATCGGCCCAGGGTCGATCTGTACCACGCGCATTGTTGCAGGTATTGGCGTTCCCCAATTAACCGCCCTCATGGATGTGAAAGATGTTGCTGCCAAAAACAACATTCCCTTCATTGCAGATGGTGGGATCAAAACATCCGGCGATGTTGCCAAGGCCATCGCGGCTGGAGCCAGTTGTGTTATGATTGGCTCTTTGCTTGCCGGGACTGAAGAAGCCCCTGGCGAAGTGTTCCTATATCAGGGGCGCTCTTACAAAAGTTATCGCGGCATGGGCTCTGTTGGGGCCATGGCGCGGGGTTCTGCTGACAGGTACTTCCAGGAAGAAGTGAAGGACACGCTAAAACTGGTGCCAGAAGGCATTGAAGGTCAGGTTCCCTATAAAGGACCAGCTTCCAGCGTAATTCATCAACTAGTGGGTGGATTACGGGCCGCAATGGGGTATACCGGCGCGGAAACAGTCAGCAAAATGCAGGAACGTGCACAATTTGTGCGTATTTCAAATGCGGGCCTGCGGGAAAGCCACGTGCATGATGTCGTCATCACGCGAGAATCCCCCAACTACCCAGGCCCGACCTAAGGGAGCCATCAGGCTATGCGATCAGGTGCCAGAATTCAGGCAGCCATCGAAATTATCGACCTCATCAATCAGAGGGGCGATGAAGGCGGTGCGGCTGCGGATCAAACTATACGTCACTATTTCTCTCGCCGGCGCTATGCCGGGTCGAAAGACCGTCGCGCTGTTCGCCACCAAGTCTACTGGGTGCTGCGTCGTCGCGGTGAAATTGAATGGCGCTTGCAACAGGCTGATCAGCCTTTCACCGGTCGCTGGGCTTTGCTGACAGCCTGCGCGATGCCTGCAGATGCAGATACCTTCATTGAAGAGCCCGTTGTGGCCTTGTTTACGGGCGGCAAATATTGCCCTGAACAAATGACGGATGAAGAGCAAGCTTATGCCCAGCAGGTAAAAGCCGATAAGTCGCCCGCATTGTCCGACTGGGCAAAGGGCAACTACGCGCCGTGGCTAGATGAAACGCTCAAAGCGAGGTTTGGTGCACAGCTCCCTGGCGCGCTTGCGGCCATGACCGGGCGGGCACCTTTGGATATGCGGGTCAATGACCTGATATCAACGCGTGATGAAGTGCTTGTTGCCTTCAAGGAAGCCCGCGAAGGCGAGTGGGCTTCTACGGCAGTGCGCATAGACGGTGAAAAGAACGTTCAGGCTGAAGCAGCATTTGCCGAAGGCTGGGTGGAAATTCAAGACGAAGGCTCACAATTGGCGTCGCTCGCGTGTGGCGTTGCGCCTGGTATGACGGTGCTGGATTATTGCGCTGGGGCAGGGGGCAAGGCTTTGGCATTGTCGGCCCAGATGAATAATGAAGGCTCTATTTATGCTCACGATTCTGACCCAGACCGGTTGGAAAGAATTAACCCAAGAAGCAAGCGCCTTGGATGCGATAATATTAATATTATCAAAAAGATAGAGCCCATATTTAATGATATGGATCGGGTTGTTCTGGACGTGCCATGTTCCGGTACGGGGACGTGGCGGCGTAGCCCAGAATTGCGTTGGCGCCTGACACCAGAAGCACTGACAGGTTATGTTGAGCAACAACGGACATTGTTAACCGATGGCGCAACCCGTGTCGCTGTAGGTGGCCAAGTAGTTTACATTACTTGTTCACTTCTGCCGGAAGAAGACGAACAGCAAATCGAGTGGTTCTTGTCGCAAAATGATGGTTTCAAGTTGGTGCCGGTTGCGGACAACTTGTCGGGCCATGTTTCCCAAATGCCTGAAACGTTGTCGACCCTACCTGAATGCCTGCTTTTGGCCCCGCATAAACACGAAACAGACGGCTTCTTCATCGCCGTTCTGGAACGTCTAAACTAGGTTTTTCGCCATGAATGAACATGTCCTGATTGTCGAATTTGGCTCACAGGTTACCCAGCTGATTGCACGTCGTGTGCGTGAAGCGGGTGTTTATTGCGAAATTGTACCGTTCAATAAAATTGACGGTATGATTGAGGACTTCAACCCGAAGGCAATTATATTGTCTGGTGGGCCTGCTTCTGTTCTCGATATCGATACCCCGCAGGTACCCGATTGTGTGTTCACACAAGGCGTGCCGGTGCTGGGCATTTGTTATGGCCAACAAACCATGGCGAACCATTTGGGTGGCAAAATTGAAAATGCCGATCATCGTGAATTTGGCCGGGCTTTTTTGGATATAACTGATGACTGCCAGTTGTTCGACGGTGTTTGGGCAACGGGTGAGCGCCATCAGGTCTGGATGAGCCATGGCGACACCGTGACGTCGATCCCCGAAGGCTTCCACGTCGTTGGCACCAGCGAGAATGCGCCTTTTGCGGCCATTGCTGACGAAGACCGCCACTATTATGGCGTGCAGTTCCATCCAGAAGTTGTTCACACTCCAGATGGTGCGAAGTTATTGAGCAACTTTGTTCATAAGATTGCGGGTTGCAGCGGCGATTGGACAATGGCGGCCTTTTTGGAGAACGAAATCGCAGCCGTGCGGGCGCAGGTAAAAGATGGTCGTGTGATTTGTGGCTTATCCGGCGGGGTGGATTCATCTGTTGTCGCCGCCTTGTTGCACGAAGCTATTGGCGAACAATTGGTGTGTGTGCTGGTTGATACAGGCCTTCTGCGTCATGGCGAGGCTGACCAAGTGATTAATCACTTTCGCGATCACTACAACATTCCCCTTCGGGTAGCGGACGCGTCAGAGCAGTTCCTGACGAAGTTGGAAGGGGTGACGGACCCAGAACAGAAACGCAAGATCATCGGTGCAACCTTCATTGATGTCTTTGAAGAAGAAGCCAAAGCCGTTGGTGGCGCAGATTTCTTGGCCCAGGGTACGCTTTACCCTGACGTTATTGAATCTATCTCATTCCATGGCGGGCCCAGCGCGACCATCAAGTCGCATCACAATGTTGGCGGATTGCCGGAACGTATGAATATGGATTTGGTAGAGCCGCTGCGTGAGCTGTTCAAAGACGAAGTTCGTGATTTGGGGCGTGAGCTTGGGCTGCCAGAAGCACTGGTCGGCCGGCATCCATT
>Ga0055584_100005110_pt1 | contig 12873 bp, 6 predicted proteins | sample OSDHelmetaG_FD_58716 | JGI IMG/M metagenome (GOLD analysis project Ga0055584, IMG submission 58716) | Pelagic marine sediment microbial communities from the LTER site Helgoland, North Sea, for post-phytoplankton bloom and carbon turnover... | ecosystem: Environmental > Aquatic > Marine >... | reverse complement strand
TTCATACTGCCGTTCTTCCTTTTCTCTGCGACGGCGGGACAGCTTGCCGACAAGTACGAAAAGTCCATGCTCATGCGGCGCGTGAAGCTGCTCGAAATCGGCCTGATGATACTTGCCGCTATTGCCCTTCTAACAAAGCTTTACGAGATCCTGTTGTTCGTCCTGTTTCTGATGGGCTGTCAGTCAACGCTGTTTGGCCCCGTCAAATACGCCTACCTCCCGCAGAAGCTCCGCACTGAGGAACTGATCGGCGGCAACGCGCTGGTCGAGTCAGGAACCTATGTGGCGATAATCGTCGGCTTGATCGTCGGTGTTGAAGCCATCGACTTTACATCGGACCGGCAAATCCTGTTGGCCGTTATTCTGATAGCGGTCGCTATTCTGGGGTATCTCACCAGTCGCAAGGTACCGAAAACCGCAGCGGTCGACCCCCAGCTTACGATTAACTGGAACGCCTGGAAGGAAACCTGGCGTATCGTTAGTTTCGCACGCGCGGAAAAAAGCGTCTTTCTCTCCATACTGGGAATCTCCTGGTTCTGGTTTTTCGGTTCGGCAATGACGATCCAGATGCCCGCTTACGCCGCTGACATTCTTAACGGCAACGAATCCGTTGTCACCGCCCTGCTGGTCGCATTCGCCGTTGGTGTTGGTCTGGGATCACTGCTTTGTGAACGCATGTCAGGACACCGCATCGAACTTGGGCTGGTGCCCTTCGGCTCGATTGGTATGAGTCTGTTCGCGGTCGATCTTTACTTCGCTCAACCGAGCGCAACGATGTCGAGCATCGTATCCGTGAGTGACTTCCTTGGTCGTGCTGGCAGTTGGCGCATACTCATCGACCTCGCTTTGCTCGGTGCGTTCGGTGGATTCTATAGTGTTCCCTTATACGCCCTGATTCAAAAACGCTCGGAGCGGCGACACTTGTCGCGCATTATTGCTGCTAACAACATCCTCAATGCACTGCTGATGGTCTCAGCATCGCTGCTCAGTATCGTCATTTTGAAGTCGGGCTTTTCGATACCGGAACTGTTTCTCTTCATCGCTGCATTGAATCTCCTGGTGGCGGTCTACATCTTCTCGCTGCTGCCGGAATTCCTTATGCGATTCCTCGCCTGGCTGGCGATCAACGTCGTCTACAGGATTCGACCCACCGGCCTTGAAAACATCCCCAAGAGTGGCCCTGCGATTGTGGTCTGCAATCACGTCAGCTTTATGGACCCTATTATTCTCGGTGGCTCGGTCGCACGACCGATGCGCTTCGTCATGTACTACAAAATTTTTCAGATGCCATTCCTGAGTTTTATTTTTCGCAACGCCAAAGCGATCCCGATAGCGTCCAGAAAAGAGGATGAAGACCTGATGAATGACGCATTCGAAAAGGTCGACGAGGAACTGGCTGCCGGCAATATCGTTTGCATATTCCCGGAAGGTGGCCTGACTACCGACGGCGAAATTCAGCCGTTCAAACCGGGGATTGAAAAGATTATTGCACGACGGCCAGTTCCGGTCGTTCCAGTAGCACTCGGGCGCTTGTGGGGAAGTTGGTTCAGTCGACGTAAATCCGGTGGACTCCGAAAAATTCCAGGTCGGCTATTCGCACGGGTACCGGTTATTGTTGGCGCGCCGGTTGCACCGGCAGACGTTACGGCTGCAAAGCTTGAGATACTGGTCCGGACTCTGCGAGGGGAATTGCGATAGTTCGGCCACGCCATTCCTCCAGTAGTTCGTCCCTGCTGCCAAAAAGTCTCGCTGACGAGGTCCCACCAAAATCCAATTCGACGATTGCGATATAGCCATTTTTGGACGTCGGCAGGAATAAGCGCTGACCGATCTGCGAGTCGCTAGCACCGTCGCCGTAAACGATACCCGCGCCATTGAGTGCTCGTGGAACAAATAACGCATCCGTCCAGATCAATCCGCTTGTCGACAGGCTGGCGCGGTGAACCCAGCGCGAAGACCTGAAGTAGGCCCGCGTGCCGGTGTTATTGAATATGACTTCCTGCACCTCAGAGGGCAATTGCAACGTTGCATCACCTAAGCGGCTTTCCGCAAGTATCAACTGGCTGGCAAGATTATTGTCGTCAATCAGTATCAGGAAATCGCCCCTGGGTGAGGCTCGAAGTACCCGAATTCCGGCCGGTCCCTGCCAGACCTGTTGCAGGTTCCAGTTGTTATCGATTCCGCGACTCAATAACTGCAAAGAACCATTATTGCTGCCCAGATAAAGCCTGTCGTCCGCCGCGAACGTTAAGCCGCTGAAGACACCGCCGGTCTCGTATTCAGCGACCAATGTGCCGTCGCTGACATCGACCACAGACACCCGGCTGCCGCTCAGCAGGCCCAGATATTCAGCATTCGGCGAAAAAACCATGTGTGACACGGGTGCCCCGGATATTTCAATCATGTACCCAAGCGGCTCACCGTTGTTTGTCCTCCACAGTCGCAGCGTGTTGTCAGCGGCGACACTGGCTACCAGTGCGGCCGATGGCGCAATTTCCACCAAAGTCACCTCACTGCTATGCCCGACGAAACTAACGTCTTCACTGATTACCACCAGTGCAGATAACGGTGTATCCGACGGTACGATATGGACGTGTCCGGTGGCATCACCAATACTGAAAAACGATCCGTCCGGCGCTACCGCCAGAGGATGGTCGGCTGCCGGACTCCAGATTGTGTGAGCAGGTGACTGCTCGACATTATTGACCGCTACGCCGGCGGTCGGTACCCGCCAGATGCGAGTGTTACTGTCGTTGCTGCCCGTTAGCAATACCTGCTCATCCTGACTGAAGGCCAAAATATCCTTTGCCTGTCCGGTTTTGCGCACGCCCAACGGCGGACCGATCAACGCGCCATCGGCGCTATTGAAAATCTGAAACCCTGCTTCGGGCTGGCCAGCGGCAACATAATTACCGGAAGGTGAGAACGCAAACTGCCATTGCCCGCTGCCAAACTCTTGCAGCAACGGTCGCTGTGGATTCGAAACGTCCCAAAGGGAAAGGCCAACGTTGGGGAAAACCGCGGCCAATGCAGAGCCATTCGACGACAGTTTGATGGCACCGGGCTGCGCCTGCAGGTCGAATTGCCCCAGTAACTCAGTCGTTTGAAAGTCCCAGACCCGCACTGCCCTGTCGAAATCAGCAATTGCCACCCGGCTTCCTGACGCATCGATAGCAACCAATGCCGGTACACCGGGAACGATCACTTCGGCGGTAATTGTTCCATCATCGAGATTCCATACCTGCAGACGACTCTCTGCATCGCCCCGGCTATCAACAAACAAACTCGACCGGTCCGGAGTGAGCATCGCGTTGCCACTCGCCGCACCCACTGGCAAGGTGGCTATGCGGTCGCCGGTGGCCGTATCCCAGACATTCACCCGGTCCTGAATAGCTGTTACCAGTCGACGCGCCGACGCATCGAGGCCGATCAACGCTTCGCTCTCATCAAGGGCGATGGCGCGTACCGGTTCGGCAAACGCCAAATCCCACAGTCGCGCACTGTCGCTTTGCATGGCGCGGGCAACGGCATACCGACCGGAGGGATCAAACCAGATATTGTCGGTTTCTCTCTCCACCGGGTCCGGAACGTTCAATCCTCTCTGAAAATACTCTACCGCTCCCTGCGAATTGAGTTTCAGATTCCAACCGACCAATTGCCCTGCTACCCCGAGGCTTTCATCCCGAACACTGATGCTCCAGGTACCATTGAGCGACTCGCCAACCAGTTCTCGTAGCTGCTCATTCGGAATCCGAATATCATCATCGCTTGAAGCTCGCTCCATACCGGTTTCAATTTCAACGGTGCGGCCGGACGGCGCGATGATCTTGATGCGTAAATCTGACAGCCGCGAATGGCTGATGTTGAGCGTCAACCCAATTCGACTAACCGCACCCTCCCGGTCGATTATGACTCGACGGACCAGCGGACTGACTTCCAGCGCTGTAACCGACCACGGTTCGCGATGCTGTACACCCTGCTGCGAATAGGAGTATTGAGAAATCTCTGCGCCAACGGCGGTTGTCATGATCATGCCGACCGGATCGAAAACAGTCGTACGTCCTGGTATGGCCGGAAGCGTGGTCAGTAAGTACGGATAGTCATCACTGATGAGCGATGCCGCTCGCTGGCGGCGAGCCGATGTAGCCAGCACCAGCGACTTAATTTTCGTCAGTAACGCAGCATCCCGGTCCTCCTCACGCATGGCCAGTCTGGACTTGCGATCCCAAAACTCCGCCACATACTCGTCGCCGCGACGCCCGGCGCTCGGGAGCTCTGCAACCAGCGTCGCAAGCTGCTGAATGTCGAGCTCATCGTTTGCTGCCAGAGCACGTCGATCGAGAAATCCTCGATACAAGTTCTCCGCAGTATCCGCATGCCCGGGGAATGACCGAAAATTTTCGTACGCGGCTGTTGCCTCCCCAAGGCCAGCTTCCTCAGAAGCCAGCACTCGAACATAAGGGTTGGGCAGCCATTGGGTGTACCAAAATGGAATCATTGCAAACAACAGCAGAACACCTGCAACAATCGCCGGCACCTTGAAACGCGTTGGCAAATTTTCATTTGCCCAACGCGCCGTGAACACCAACTCGTACATCCTGTTGCGAACTTTTACATTGCTTTCGTCATCAATCACCAGCAGACCGATTGCCATCAATCGCCGCTGCAGGGGGGAACCCAGGTCCGCAGGCACTTCAATGCCCTTGCGAATTTTCCCGTACAGATTCAGCAGCGGCTCGCATCGCTGCGTGTCGTTGACGATACCGCGGTGAATATGGCTCATGTGCGGTTCGTTATGCAGTGCGGCACGTCCCGCCAGCTGCCGAGTGGCGATGCGGTCCACTAACTCCTCGACATTCTCGACCGCGGACTCTCGAGCGACCGCACGCGCCAACTTCTGAGTCAGGTAGGGCTGACCATTTGTCCAGAAGTAAATTCGATCAAGCGCAGTGCTTGCATCGTCATGACCAAGATTAAGCTCGGTCGAGAACAACTCGAGATCTTCGCGAGAAAAGTCGTCGAGTTGTATCTGTTGCGTCACGTTAAAGGGTGACAGCTTAGCTTCCTGCATCAAGCTGACAGGATCGCATTCTCCCAGCAGGACGAAACAGAGTCGTGAAAAATCCGGATCTGTCGTGCGGGCATTGTGTGCCGCCCGAATACTCGTGAGCATTTGATCAGCGTAGGTCAGATCCTCGATACACTGAATCTCATCAACAAAGACAACAATGCGGCTGTCGACATGTTGCAATATGATTTCCGAATAGAATTCCAGCAGACGCTGACGGTTACTGAGAATGTTTTTGTCCTGCCACCAGGACTGCAGGTCGTAGCGTATGCGAAGTTGTCGCATAAGACGGTAGGCAACACTGTAATACCAGCGGCCGGAATCGCTACCTCCGTCACGATCTCCGATCTGTTCCAGATCGAGAATGGCAACTTTTTGACCGTTGCTTTCGAGGCGAGCCGCTGTGGACGCGATCAAACTGGACTTGCCACTTCGATCTGGAGCGACGACATGCGCATAACGACCTGCCATGACGGCATCGTATAGCTGCTCATCGGCGCGCCGTCTTACATACCCGGCCCGCACAGCGTGCAACGGCATACCAACGCTAAAGAACTCGCCGGTTGTATCCGTGCTGCTACGCTGTTCGCCGTTGTCTTTGTCGGTCGAATCGCCGGCCACACTGCTTCCTGTTAAAAAGGTTATTGTATTCTCTGCAAATTCGAGGTCGACCGCCAGTGCAGATGGAGCAAATGTCGGACAAAGTGCTTTTGAAGAAAGACCTGTTTGGCGAGGTATGGAAGACCCAATACCGCGGCAAATCGGCAATACTGCGCGATACCCGCCCTGCACGCTGGTGGCTGGCCTGGCTCGCACGAAGACTTTTGCGGCGAGAAGCGATGGCGCTGGCTGCTTTACAGGAAATAGAGGGTATCCCGCAGCTCATCGACCACGACCACCACTGCCTGTTGAGGCGATTTACCCCCGGCGTGCCGATGCATGTCGGGCGGCCCCGGAACGCCGCCTATTTTCGCGATGCCGCGCGATTATTGCGCCGGATCCACTCAGCCGGTGTGGTTCATAACGATCTGGCAAAGGAACCTAACATTCTGGTCTCTGCGGATGGGTCGCCGGCATTCATTGATTTTCAGCTCGCCAGCTACGCTGCCCGGCGCGGTCGCCTGTTTCGAGTGGCTGCTCGAGAGGACATCCGGCACCTTTTGAAACACAAGAAAACCTATCGGCCCGATTTGCTGACAGCACGTGAACGGATGATCCTCGCATCACCGTCTTCGCTATCTCGCGCCTGGATGTCGTTGATTAAGCCTTTGTACCTGTTCGTAACAAGAAGACTGCTGGGTTGGTCCGATCGTGAGGGCGCCGCAGACCGGTGAGAATTCGGTATACTCGCGCGGCGCGACACCGAACATTGGAGAAATCGTGGACTATTGCCACCAACACAACCTGGTTGATCAGACCACCGCTGGCCAGGAACGACCCTTCGGAATCCGGGTCTCTTTGCCTGCCAACGATACACTGAGAAACGTTCTCGGCGATGACTGGGAGCGTCTGCACTGGTACCCCAGTGAAGCGGAGCGCGATGCCGCATTCGAGAAAATGGCAATGCGCCACGGCTATTACAGAGATACGGATACGCCAACTCAGGTACTGGAAAAGCTCTCCCGGTAATTGCGTCTAACGCGGCGGCGCGCCGATAAACAGGTAAAAATTGCTTTGTCCGTGTTCGGCGAAGCCTGCAGCAAGATAGACAGGCCCGAAATACGAATCGACACCAACAAAGACACTGCCGTTTATGATCATGGTGTCAAAACTGATCTCATCCCGCGTTTGCCAGGTATTGCCCGCTTCGGCTGAAAACCCAAGATACACAGGCGTTTCGAACAATCCGCCGGTCGTGTTGCCAACCCTGCGGTAATAGACAAGTTTGGTCAGCGCAGCGTGAGGGCCTCTGATAGCCCCTCTTTCAAGGCCCGACAGCCTGAGAAAACCGCCCATCGGAAAATAGTCCTGAATGGTGTTGTTAGCATCCAACGTTGTTGCATAGCTCAGGCCCAACTGCAGGCTGCTCTTGCCGCGACTCCAGGTTTGTGAGAAGTCAGCTTCAATGGTGTCAAACTTGTCGTCTGCCCCCATACTCGGACGTGACAAATCCCAGCGAATATCGGCCAGCAAGCCTGTGCGCGGGAAGTGGGAGTTGTCGACTGAATCAAATCGCAGACTGGCGAACGCGCCACCGGTCTCGAAATCGATATTTGGCAAGACCGGATCACCGACTTTGCGGCGGACATTACCGCCCCCTCTGTATGCACCCACTCTAAATTCGCCAACCGTGCCCAACTCGCGCCCGAAGTCCAGGCTCAACTGACTGTCTGTAATCCGATATCGGGCGACCGTACTGCTGGCGTCGAAAGCCTTCAGGTTAGATTGGCGTACTTCCAGTCGCGGCGCGATAAAAACCCGTGAGTCGAAACTTAAGGGCTGGTAGAACTCAGTCGATAATGCCGGGTCTGTCCCGAGCTGCAGGTCAGTGCGCCATTCCGCGCCCAGCCGATTGAGAGCGGCTCGCGTCATGCGTGCCGAAAGATTAAATGCAGTGGAGCCGTCGAAATCATCCTCAAGCGACACACCGAACTGAAGAAAGTTTGGACCCCAGCTTTTGGCAACTGCTCGATACTCCACTCCCGTCAGACCATCCTCGTCGACGAGGCTGTAACCGACGTGTTCATACAACTGCAAGCCGTAAAGCCGGTTCGCGTTTTTCGCGAGCTGCGTTGCATCGATCTCGTCCCCGGCCGCAACGCTCAATCTGGACTCAAGAACCTCTGGTGCGAGATTGCCATCATGGACCACCCGAACGAACGCAAGATTTTCATTATCATTCTCGCGAAGTTCTCGTCCCGCGACGTGGTCCTTCCAGTCGGTTTCTGACAATGACAGCTCGCCCAGTTTGTCAGACTGCTCGACAACTGCCTGCACACCGGGCCCAATCGTGTCGACGATATCGCTGAAATTCGTGGACGCATAAATGCCCAGCTCCGGCCTGATCAGGACGTCCTCTTCTGTCAGTCTGTCGATCTGCCGCAGTGTCTCTTTCCGAATGAGGATAGTCAGCATCTGCTCAGAGATGGTAAACACGGAGCCCAGCTCGTCCGAGTCATAAAGGGGGAACTCAACGTCGACCGCGATAATGACATCGACTCCCATTCCCTGCATAACGTCGACAGGCAGATTACCAATCAACCCGCCGTCCACCAGTAACCTCCCATCGACACGAGCAGGTGCAAAAACGCCGGGAACCGACATGCTTGCCCGAATCGCCTTGGTGAGATCGCCGTCGCCAATGATGACAGCCTCCCCTGCAACGATATCGGACGCGACCGCCCGGAATGGAATAGGCAAGTCGTCAAAGTCGTTGATATGCGATGCGTGCAGGGTGAGCTCACGCAACAACAGGTCCAGTTTCTGACCCTGAATAACGCCTTTTGGCAGCAACAATTCGCTACCACGAATACCCAACTCAAAATTGATCGGGAACTGGCGATCATCCTGCTTGCGGCGGAAACTCAGGTCTTCGCGAGCAGGCTTGTCAGACAGCGCCGCCGCCCAGTCCAGCGAGCTAACCAGCTGTTCCAGTTCATCGGCATTGACTCCGGTCGCATACAAGCCGCCAACGATTGCGCCCATGCTGGTTCCCGCTATCGCATCGACCGGTATTCGCAAGCGCTCTAATTCTTTGAGCACGCCGATATGCGCCGCACCACGGGCTCCACCACCGCCCAACACCAGGCCTATTCGAGGTCGTGATGTGGGTTCAGCGCCAGGTTGACCAGGCTGGGTATCCACAGGCTGTGCTTGCAATGCTGGTGCAGCGAAGAGCAACGCTGCAAAAACATAAAAAACTCGTCTCTTGTCCATCAGGATCTCAGTCCGCAGCAGAGGCGGTTACACGCAATGAATCCGCGTAGTCGATCAGTGCCTGCAACTCTGCTTGCGTTTCTTCAGTTGACCAGCCGGTTTCGGCCGCCGCACTTGACGCAATTGCATTGTAAAGTGATCTCCCCTGATCTGCGTCGAAACCCGTCATCATGCGACGGAATACGATGTCAGCAAGGGTTGTTGCAAATTCTTCACGCACAACAAACGCGACCTCAGCCGCCAGATAATGACCCTCATCATCGAGAGTTTCCCGAAGTGCCGGTTCGGACTCTGCCAATTCAATGATAGCTGCAGCGCGCCCACCGTAAATCGACAAGAGGCGCTCTGTTCCCTTATTCGTTAGTAGATTCGATGCTTCGGCAAGTTCCCGAGCGCGGTCGATGCCCCAAGCGCCAGGCAACAAGGTCTCGCGCGTACGACAGTTTGGGAGTGTTTTGCTCAGGACTTTCGCCAATCGATCAACCGTCTGCTCAGCGAGGTTTCGATACGTTGTGAGCTTGCCGCCAATGATCGAAATCAGTCCTTTCGCGATTTTTCGATTCACCTTGATGATGTGACGTCGCGTAATAGCGGATTCCGGACCTTTTTCCTGATAGGGCAATGGGCGAACGCCCGCGTACGCGAAATTGATGTCAGCAATACCCAGGTTGGCCTCAGGAAACACACGGTTCGTTTCGGTGATGAGATAATCTACTTCGGCCCGACTCGCCCTTATATTGTCCAGACTCTCGTCATATCGAATATCCGTCGTTCCTATCAGATATTGCTCATTCCAGGGAATGATAAAGAACGGCCGACCGTCCGCCGCCGCCTCTACGTAAAACGCATCCTTGGGCGCTCCTTTGAATGGGCTCACGATAATGTGACTACCCTTCGTACCGCCAACAAAACGCTTGGGTGTACTCGGTGCTGTCTGCAAAACCTCGTCCACCCAGGGTCCGGACGCGTTCACGATCGATGCTACTTCGATTTCACTTGCCGACCCACTCCGGTCGACGTAGACAAGCGAGTCGACCGCTCCGTCGCAGGTCCGAATCTCACGAACCTCGCAATACGTTTTGACCTCAGCGCCAGCAGAACGAGCTGCCAGTAAGTTCTCCAGTACCAGCCGTTCAGCAAACGCAACCTGGGCATCGGAATAACGCGCGGCGGCGCGTAATCCGTCCTGCCGCAACCCCGGCTCTTGTTCTTTGATCTGGTCACGATTCAACATCTCGTGCCGCGGCAGCAGCTTGTTGAATGACAGTATGTCGTAAGCAATCATGCCCAGCCGAATCAGCCAGGGACCACGGCGAGCCCCCGAGAAAATCGGAATACTGATTCGCAGCGGTGTAACGAGGTGCGGGGCGTTGTGACGGAGGTAGCGGCGTTCGTGTAAGGATTCATAAACGAGAGGAATTTCAGCGTACTCAAGGTATCGCAGACCGCCATGAATCAGTCGGCTCGATATCGCCGAGCAGCCACTGCACATATCATTCTTATCCAGAATAATGACCCGCAGCCCTCGCAGCGCCGCATCTCGTGCAATCCCGGCACCATTCACACCAGCACCGATGATCGCAACGTCATAACGCGCCGGTGAAGTATCCATCAGGGTCTTACCTGGCCAGCGCCACGAACCACGTACTTGTAGCTTGTCAGCTGCTCCGCCCCAACCGGACCGCGTGCGTGAACGCGTCCGGTCGCTATTCCGATTTCAGCACCCATACCAAACTCTCCACCGTCAGCAAATTGTGTTGAGGCATTGTGCAGAACAATCGCACTGTCAATTGACCGCAGGAACCGTTCTGCCGCATCCGAGTCGTTGGCGATGATACTCTCGGTATGCCCGGACCCGTAGGTCGCAATGTGTCGCATCGCCGCTTCTATACCATCGACAGTTCGAATGGACACAATCGCGTCCAGGTATTCCGTCGACCAGTCTTCTTCTGTGGCAGGAATCGCATCCGCTACGATCGCCAGAACGCCGTCATCACCACGAATCTCGCAGCCAGCGCTCACTAGCGCGTCACAGACGATCGGCAACAGTCGGGCGGCCGCACCTGCATCCACGAGTACCGTCTCCGCCGCCCCACAAATACCGGTGCGGCGCATCTTGGCGTTCAGAACAACCTCACGAGCAATGGTCTCATCTGCCGACGCATGCAAATACACGTGGCAGATACCTTCAAGGTGGCCAATGACCGGTACTCTCGCCTCTTCCTGAACTCGCTTGATCAGGCTCTTCCCGCCGCGCGGAACAACAACGTCGACCCATTCTGTCATTGACGACAGCAAAAAGCCGACCGCAGCCCGATCGCGCGTTGGCACCATTTGAACGGCATCAGCATTGATGTCCGCTTTATCGAGCCCGGCTCTCATGCATTCGTAGATCGCCTGACTTGAGTAAAAACTATCAGACCCTCCCCGCAAAATGACCGCATTGCCGGATTTCAGGCACAGGGCAGCCGCGTCTGCCGTAACGTTCGGTCGACTCTCGTAGATGATCCCGATAACGCCGAGCGGGACTGCGACTCGTTGGATCTGAAGTCCGTTCGGCCGCTCCCATTCCGCCAGAATTCGGCCGACAGGGTCTGGCAGTGCTGCGATTGACTCGAGTCCACTGGCCATCGCCTCGATCCGTTCGCGATCGAGCATCAGACGATCAAGCATTGCCGGACTGGTGCCGCTCTTGCTCGCCGCGGACATGTCGTTTTTGTTAGCCGCCAGAATCTTCTCTTCGCTCGAGCGCAATACTGCCGCTGCCGACAGCAGCGCCAGGTTGCGTTGCTCGCTACTGCAGCCTGCCAGGTCTGCGGCGGCGGCTTTGCTGCGCTTTCCCAGCGCCGTCATCGCAACGGCAATGTCTATGGTGTCATCAGTCATTATCGAACAAGACCAGTTCATCTCTATGGACCATCGTGGCCCGTTCGCGATACCCAAGTACCGCCTCTATCTGGTCGGACCGAACGCCCACCAGTTTTGCTGCGTCTGCAGCCGAATATTCAGCCAGACCGCGCCCCAGTTCCCTGCCAGACTCGTCTTTCAGTAAGACCACATCACCACGCCGAAAGTTGCCGCTGACACTGGCAACACCAACCGGCAGCAGGCTACTGCCTTCGCGCAAGGCCAGTGCCGCGCCCCGGTCGATCTGCAGCTCTCCACTGACCTCCAGCGCGCCAGCCAGCCATTGTTTACGAGCAGCCGCCGGTGTAGCCGTTGCGCGAAAAACCGTGCAACGGGCCCCATCCTTCAGAGCCTTGAGAGGATGCGCTATGACGCCGCTCGCGATCACGGTTGAACAACCCGCGTGCATCGCGATGCTGGCAGCCGCCACCTTGGTCGCCATACCACCTGTACCAACATCCGAGCGCGTCTCGCCGGCCATCGCTAAAATGTCGGGGCTTATGCTGGTCACTTCGGCTATGTGCTCGGCATCGTCATTTGCGCCGGGATCCGCTGTGTACAAACCATCAACATCTGACAGCAGAACCAGGGCATCCGCCATAACCAGCTGCGCAATGCGAGCGGCCAGTCGATCATTGTCGCCATAGCGGATTTCGGTCGTAGCGACCGTATCGTTCTCGTTGATGATCGGTATAACCGATCTTTCGATGAGCTTGCCGAGCGTCCGGCGAGCGTTCAGGAAACGCCGACGGTCTTCCGTATCATCTGGCGTCAACAATACCTGCGCCGCGACAATGTTGTGGCCACGTAATGCCTCCTGGTAGGCATGCACCAGTTGCACCTGCCCCGCCGCGGCTGCAGCCTGAAGGTCTTCAAGCCGGGCACGTTTTTTGTTGATCCCAAGAACAGAACTGCCAATGGCAACAGCGCCCGAGGATACGATCAGAATTTCATGCCCTTCGGCGGCAAGCGCAGCAACGTCATCGGCCAGTTTCTCCAGCCACGCGCGATTCAACTGTCCT
>Ga0055584_100005109_pt1 | contig 12874 bp, 11 predicted proteins | sample OSDHelmetaG_FD_58716 | JGI IMG/M metagenome (GOLD analysis project Ga0055584, IMG submission 58716) | Pelagic marine sediment microbial communities from the LTER site Helgoland, North Sea, for post-phytoplankton bloom and carbon turnover... | ecosystem: Environmental > Aquatic > Marine >... | reverse complement strand
CATTGGCATTATCGTTATCTACACGCTTATGCATATTATCTCCTTGGCTATTTCCATATGAAAAACTTCAGTTCAGCATAGCACATACCTTCAAAGTCGAAAAATACAAGCCTATTGAGCCCAAGCAACAAAAAAAGGGTTACTCTTTATATAAATCCGGGAACCCAGACTGCTGCGCAATACCTACCGCAAGATCTGTATCCATGCCTTGGCCCCACTGCTCACTGTGCACCAATTCATCTAGAGACATGCGTTGACGCCAGCCTTTGCTGGCAAGTTCTGGTTGAGCACGAAAATGATCAACATAACCGATACAAAGGTAAGCTATAGGTACAATTTGTTCGGGAATGCCCAAGGCCTGCTTTAAATCACCTGTTTCTATGATGCTCACCCAACCCACTCCTAAGCCCTCCGCACGGGCGGCAAGCCACAAGTTTTGTACCGCACACACGGTGCTATACAAATCCATTTCGGGCATATGAGTGCGGCCTAGTACCACCTTGCCGCTACGTGCTCGATCACAGGTAATACATAGGTTAATAGGCGCATCAACAATGCCTGCCAACTTCAGTTGTTTATACTTAGCTTGGCGTTCGTCAACAAACTGTTCAGCGGCTTCAGCATTGGCTTTTTTAAACGCCTCTTGAACCTTGTGCTTTACCTCATCGCTCTTGATAACGGTAAAATCCCATGGCTGCATGAAGCCTACAGAAGGAGCATGATGCGCAGCATAAAGCACACGCGCCAGCACTTCATCGGGTACTGGCGTCGGTAAAAACTCGCTACGTACATCACGACGGTTAAACAGAGTTCGATAAAAACCATCACGATCATCATTACTGAGGTAATGTAGGCTTTGTGCAATATCATCTTGTTCCACGGTATTCTCCTTGCTGGAACAGTAAACAAATAAGTGTTGGCATGTTGCCTTTCACACCCCACAAATGCAAGGTTTAAAGTCACTCTATGAGGCGCTTATGGTACGTAAGATACTGATGATTACCGCCGTTGAAGCAAATGACAACAAGGTTGTTACAGCGATAATACTCGCCACCAATTTGGCATTGCCTCCCATGGCTCGTACCATGGGATAACTTGCCGCCGCCGTAGGCGCACAAGCCATCAGCACCAACAACTCTAACGAGACACCACGTAATCCAAACCCATATGCCACCAAACCCGTCAATATCGGTGCCACCACCAACTTTGCCAAGGTTGCCAACCACACCTTATCCATATCGTCTTTGAGGGCTTTGAAGCTCAAACTACCACCAGCACACAGCAAGGCCAAGGGTAATGTCATAGCCGCAAAATACTGGCCTGTACTTAGCACTACTTGTGGTAATTGCAGGCCGATAGTGGAGCCTAACATAGACCAAACCGCAGCGAGCATAATGGCAATAATCAAAGGATTTTTAGCAATGCCTTTTATGGTGGCTAATACACTAATATTATCCGCCTGTTTGCGACTTAAGGTAATCACCGATAGGACATTGAACAGTACCGTTACCAAAGCCAGATACATGGCAATCTGAGCGACACCGTCTTCGCCATGGGCATTTAATACATAAGCTAGACCAACAATACCCAAATTGGAGCGAAAGCCAGCCATCACCACCACACCCCGGTCACTACGAGGTTGTACCAAGCGCTTAGCGAGCGCTTCCATCAACAACCACATAATGACCGTAACCAAGACGCCTACCAAGGCACCTTGCAAAGTGACACCATAGGTCAGAGGCCGTGTGGCAATACTAATAAACAGCAACACAGGCAAGGTGAAGTTGAATACCAAACGCGACCCCATACGAATGAAATGATCATCTATAAGGCCGACACGCCGTAAACCATAACCACACATCACCACCAAGAAAATTGGTGTGGTAATGGCGATAGTCTGCAGTAACAAAGAAAAGAACATAATAAAGATGATTATTGGTGTAGCTGAAAAGCACTAGTTTATCATTCATGGAAATTTAATGGAGATCCAGTCTTGGCTCTAGCTAGCTAATTATCACCTTGTTATTCTGTGGGTACTAAAAGGAGCCAGTATGACCCGCCAACCTTGTATTGCCATCGTTGAAGATGACGACGACCAACGCCAAAACTATGTGCGAGCATTGGCTCGCATGCCAGTACAAGTACTCGCCTTTGCTGACAAAAATAGTGCCCTGCTGGCCCTTGCTAGTCAGCGACCCGACCTGCTTATTCTAGACATCATTCTAGGCCAAGAGTACGATGCAGGTTTTAATCTTTATAGCCAATTGAGCCGCCAGTACCCAGATTTACCCGTGCTATTTCTGACTGAGCGAGTAGACGAAATTGACCAGGTATCCGGTCTCCGCATGGGCGCATGGGACTACCAACCGAAACCAATAACCATTGATTATTTTGTTGCCAAGGTAGAATCCCTATTACGTTTGGCGCGCAACAGCAGCCCTAATCTGGAAGCTCGAGAAATCGCTTGTGGCAACTTAAGCATAGACTTAGACCGTCGCCATATTCACTGGCAACAACAGCCTTTGGCCGAATTCACTATGACCGAGTTCACCATGTTAGAATACTTGGTACGACGCCCAGGCCAAGTACAATCGTATCAGCAATTAGGCCAGGCCACCTTTGGCGGCTGTGTGGAAAACAACACCATTAGTACTCACATCAGCAATATTAAACGCAAATTTAAGGCCGTTGATGTGGGCTTTAATAATATTATCTCTGAATATGGACAAGGCTATCGCTGGCGCAACTAAATGGGGACTGTTCAAGCTCCGCTATCAACTGCTAGCTATCGGTCTGGTATTGTTGAGCCTGCCATACTTGGGCTACCGCTTTATTGATGCTACCGGTGGGCTTTTACAACAAAGCCAATCACAAGCCCAAAAGCTGGTAGCACAATCGTTGGCCAACGTTTTTGTGCAGCGCCCAGAATTGTTGCTACAACTGCCAGAACTGAGCAAACAACAGCCCCTGCTGTTTGTGCAGAGCATCAATCAAAGCAAAAACATCGATGGCTTAGCCGATGATTGGCGCAACGAGATGGTGCAAGCCAGCGAATTCTCCAGCCCCCAAGACCGCGTGCATTTCACCGTAACCCTCGGCAAATTTGAACAGCAATTACTTGGCAAGGTCCAGGTCTATGACCAGCATTGGGTAAGCCCCGATTCCAGTGCCAACAATCGCCTACACAGTGATCATCTGCGGCTATCCTATGTTGATAGCCAACAACAAGCTCACCACCTATTATTCCTCAGTCCAGAACAGGGTACAGTACAAATCCACCAGACCAATGCTCAAGGCAACGCCATCGGTCAGCAACGCAACCACTTTGCTATCCAAGCTAGTATGCAAATAAACACCGACGGCTACCTGCTGGAATGGCAAATGCCGCTGGCCCTAATGGGTGAAAAGCAACTACTATCCCTGGCCGTTGTCGATGCTGATGATGCTCATAACACGCCTAACATACTTTCTACCCAAGGCCCAGAACAGGGTGGTTATACGGCACTGAATACCCTATCTAATCAGGCCATGGCCCTTTTAGCTGGCCAACAAAAAGGGCCCTTATCTGTGACTCTTTATGACCAACAACTCAATCGCCTAGGCCATACTGGACACCTACCAAATGCATCACCAGATACTTGGAATTGGCAGCTAGGTGAGCTGTGGCAACAAGTCACCGCAAGCTTACTCAACCAAGTCCTTAGCAGCACCAACCCTGTACAAGGCGAGGCTAGTCATAGTCGACCACGCCTCCTTAACTTGGCCTTAGCGGGTATCACTGTACAAGATCGCTGGGCGCTACCCCATAGCCAAGGCATTCAAGCCACCGCCATGCCCATTACCAATAGCCAACAACAGGTTTTGGGGGTAGTGTTAGTTGAGCAGGGCATCGATCAACTACTGCAATTACAGCGTCAAGCTATGGAAAAAGTGGTACTAGTCAGCCTCACCAGTATTAGCCTGATTATGCTGAGCTTGTTTTTGCTATTCTGGCGTTTGGCACAACGGATCCGCACGCTAGGCAAGTATACTCACTCCCTAGTTGATGCTTACGGACGTATGCAAGACTCCAGCCTAACCTACGGCACCCAAAGCAACGATGAGCTAGGTGACCTAGCCCGAGACATAGCCCAAGTCATGACCCGTTTACAAAGCCATCAGCGCTTTCTAAGTAACATTCCCCGTACCTTGAGCCATGAAATCAAAAATCCACTGAATACTATTTCGACGTCTTTAGGCAACTTATCCACAGAATTGGCTGACCATCCGTCACGTGAATACCTAGATGCAGCCCAGCGCGGGCTATATAAAATAGAAGGTATTCTTAATAAACTCGCCAGCGCCGCCAGCTTAGAACAGGCCTTGCAACAAGAACCCACAGAACCCGTTGACCTAGCCCACCTGCTGCACAGCTACTGCAGTTTCCAAAGCCAAGTTGATGCATTGATTGATTACCAGGGTCCCCAGCAGGGCATCATGGTGACTGCTGTTGATTATCGCCTAGAACAAGCTTTGGATAAGCTGCTCGACAACGCGCGGGATTTTCGCACTCCTGACACGCCTATTCTAGTCAGCATCGTACAAGACGGCGCTTGGGCCAAGGTGAGCGTGTGCAACCAAGGTCCAGCCATTACCCCTCAACAAGCTGAACATCTATTCCACTCTATGGCCAGTCAACGTAGCAACGCTAAACAGGGTGGCGATGGCCACTTTGGTTTGGGCCTGTTTGTCGTCCGTATTATCTGTGAACATTTAGGTGGGCAGGTTAGTTGGCATAACTTATCCAATAGCCAAGGCGTGTGTTTCAGCATGCGCTTACCAGCTCACATCTAACTCCATTATATCTACACACTCTTCCCACGCTTATTCACTATTGTTTCACTTTATCACCAGTGTTGTTTGTTCTACTAAGGGTATGAATCACAACCGGATAGAGCAACCACCAAATGAATAATTTTGACGACTTTAAACACCGCGTCCAAATCTACACAGACAGCGCCGACAGCCCTTATGTAAGCCACCTATTCAAACAGTGCAATGACACCATATTTAGTCACGCGCCACATATGCAGGCTATCTCACCGCCTAGCACGGCGGATATCGCCTTACGCATAAAGGAAGTTTGTGCTGACTCCATAAGCTGGCGCTACATCTATAATTTGCTAGAGGACACGGTGCAAGATCAACATAACGGTTATGGCGTATCCAAGCCCGTAATCTTCCATTATGTGAGCAATATGATCATTGCTTTATTAGTGTATCGCCGCCACAACAAGACCTTAAGTGAAGACATCCTGTTACGCTTGATGAGCAAGCTCAATATCCAACATCCCATATTACGCGCCGCCATGGAAATGTTAGCTGAAGAAAGCCTACGCCGCTGCTATGTGCCCTACACTATGGTGGAACGGACCAGGACTTAGTAACAAAAAGCCCGCTAATCAAAAGACAGGCGGGCTTTTTATGAGCTGCGTCTAGCTAATAACTAGTCGCCAACCTTGGTGGTAACGCGTAAGCTACGCTGAGCTACCCACCAAGCGATAAATACCGCTATGGTGGCAACCAAAACTACCAAGGTTGCCAAAGCATTTATCTGTGGGCTTATACCCATGCGCACACTTGAAAATACCGCCATGGGTAAGGTAGTTGAACCTGGGCCAGATACGAAGCTAGCAATTACCAAATCATCCAAGGACAAGGTAAAGGCCAATAACCAGCCCGACATGAGTGCCGGCGCTATGATTGGCAAGGTCACTAGGAAAAACACCTTCCACGGTGGTGCGCCTAGGTCTTGTGCGGCTTCTTCAATGGACTCATCCATTTCTTGCAAGCGGGAGGTAACTACCACGGTAACAAAGGCCGTACAGAAGGTCACATGGGCAATCCAAATGGTGAGCATACCGCGTTGGCCAGGCCATCCCAAGGACTGCCCCATAGCCACAAACAATAGCAGCAAGGACAAACCAGTGATGACTTCTGGCATCACTAACGGTGCCGTGATCATGCTAGTAAAGGCGGTTTTACCTGTAAAATTGCCCATGCGCACCATCACAATGGAGGCCATGGTACCTAGTACCACGGCGGCAGATGCCGCCAAAAAAGCAATTTTTAGGCTGATCCAAGCCGCACCCAGCATTTGTGGGTCGCGAAATAGCTCGCCATACCATTTGAACGAGAAACCCGCCCAGACGGTGACCAGCTCCGATTTGTTAAAGGAAAAAATCACCAAAATAAGAATAGGCGCATAAAGGAAAAAGAAGCCCAAACTCAAAACAGTTTTTGAAAAGCGTGAAATTTTACCGGTTTGCATAGCTACGCCTCCAACTCACGTGATTGATAACGGTGGAAGAAGGTTATCGGCACCAGCAATAATAAGAGCATAACAATGGCCACAGCCGAAGCTACGGGCCAATCACGGTTGTTAAAGAATTCTTGCCACAGCACCTTACCAATCATCAATGTTTCGGCACCACCGAGCATTTCTGGTATCACAAATTCGCCCACTGAAGGGATAAACACCAACATGGAGCCCGCGATAATACCGGCCTTGGATAAGGGCAGGGTAACAGTCAAGAATGTCTTCCATGGTGGGCAACCTAGGTCGGCTGAGGCTTCTAATAAAGAATTGTCCAGCTTCACCAAGTTGGTATAAATGGGCAAAATCATAAACGGCAAGTAGGCGTACACAATACCAATATACACAGCAAATTCGGTATTCAGCATGGCTATGGGTTGGTCAATAATGCCCACAGACATCAAGGCGTTGTTGATCAAACCATTATTTTTTAGGATACCTACCCAAGCATAAATACGAATCAGAAATGACGTCCATGAAGGCAACATCACCATCATCAGCAAGGCATTACGGGAACTAGCATCGGCACGTGCTATCGCATACGCCATGGGGTAACCAATGATGAGGGCGCCGATAGTGGCGAAGAAGGCTATGCGTACCGAGCTTAGGTAAGCCTTGGCGTATAGGCTGTCATCCCAAAGGTAATAGTAGTTACCTAGGTTAAGGTTAATAGTCAGTACTTCGTCAGCCCAGCCCACCAAGTCTGTATATGGAGGAATAGCATACTGCATCTCCGAAAAGCTGATTTTGAAGACGATGATAAAGGGGACCAGAAAAAACAGTAGTAGCCATACATAGGGCACGCCTATGACACTACGGGCGCCGAGTTTGCTCATTGGTACAGTACCACCGAACTAGAGGCCGACCAGTACAAATAGACTTGGTCTTCCCAGGTGAGTCGTTGTTCATGGCGGTCCACGTTAGTGGTGGTGGCCATGACGGTTTTGCCCGATGCCAACTTTACATGGTAAACAGAATGGCCGCCCAAATACGCAATATCCTCTACCTTACCATGCAACCAATTGTCGCCTTGTTCGGGTTGGGTACGAGACATGTAAATTTTTTCTGGTCGTACAGCCACTCCCACTTGTGCACCTTCTACGGCGTTAACACCACCTTCAACGGATAGCACACAGTTTAGGTCCGTACAGGACAATTGGCTGGCATCTGAACCTACGCCTTGTACCGTGGCATCAAAAATATTCACCGAACCGATAAATTCAGCCGTATGGCGACTGTTCGGGAATTCATAAATTTCACTGGGGCTACCAACCTGCATTATTTCGCCTAAATGCATGACACTCACCCGGTTGGCCATAGTCATGGCCTCTTCTTGGTCGTGGGTTACCATAACGCAGGTAACGCCAACAGATTCAATAATATCTACCAGTTCCAATTGCATTTGGCTGCGTAGTTTCTTATCAAGGGCGCCCATAGGCTCGTCCAATAACAACACCTTGGGTTTTTTCGCCAATGAACGAGCAAGAGCAACACGTTGACGCTGGCCACCCGAAAGCTGATTAGGCTTACGCTTGGCAAAGTCTGTCATATGCACCAGCTTCAACATGGCCGCTACCTGGTCTGCAATTTGTGCTTTGGGTAGCTTGTCCTGTTTCAAACCGAAGGCCACGTTCTGCTCTACGGTCATATGCGGAAACAAGGCATAAGACTGAAACATCATGTTTACAGGACGTTGAAAAGGTGGCACCTTGGATACATCTTCACCGTCGATAAGAATCGCGCCTTCACTCGGTGTTTCGAAACCCGACATCATGCGCAGTAGCGTAGTTTTACCACACCCAGAGCCACCCAATAGGGCAAAAATTTCGCCTTTGTTGATGGTCAAACTAACGTCTTTTACAGCGCTTAATTGACCAAAGCGTTTCGTTACTTGGCGTATCTCTAGCATGGGGCTAGACGCAGCATCGCTCATAGCAAAACTCCGATAGGGTAGTGGGATAAATGAGGGGGGAAACGGCTAAGCAGCAAGCAATATGCCTACTGCTCAGCCTGTATCACAACGGATTAATTACCAGTACGAACGTCAGTCCATGCACGCGTAGCAGCACGGGTCACCTTCGGCGGCAAGATATCAAAGGTGAACAACTTGGCCTTGGCTTCTTCACTAGGGTAGATACCTGGGTGATCCAAAATGTCTTGTTCAACTAGAGCAGAAGCCGCCGCATTAGCATTGGCATACCACACGTAGTTGGTGATTGCCGCTGTCACTTCTGGACGCATCAAGTAGTTCAAGAACTTGTGGGCATTGCCAACGTTCTTGGCATCAGCAGGAATACCCATCATGTCAATCCAAAGTGGCGCACCTTCTGCAGGGATAACATAGTCTACAGCCACACCAGCATCGGCTTCATCAGCTGCTAATTGCGCCATAAATACGTCACCAGACCAACCCAATGCCACACAGATGTCGCCGTTAGCTAGGGCATCAATGTAGTTAGATGAGTGGAACTTAGTAATACTAGAACGCACACCTTTTACCACTTCGGCGCCAGCTTGCCAGTCTTTCTTGTTGGTGCTATTTGGATCAAGACCCAGATAGTTCATGGCAATAGGCAATACTTCATCAGCAGAGTCCAAAACGTGCACACCACATTCCGCAAGCTTAGCCATGTTTTCTGGCTTGAATACCATGTCCCAACTGCCAACATTAAAGTCATCGCCTAGGGCTTTTTTAACCATATCAACGTTGTAACCGATACCTGTGGTACCCCACATGTATGGCACACCGTAGGTATTACCTGGGTCAATACCAGCAATGGTGGCCATCATTTCGGCATCCATATTGGCCAGGTTTGGTAGTTGCGATTTATCCAACTTCTGGAACACACCCGCCATAATCTGACGGCCCATAAAAGAAGAGGTAGGTACCACTAAATCGTAACCGGAGTTACCAGTTAGCAACTTGGCTTCTAGCACGTCGTTGCTGTCAAACATGTCATACACAACCTTGATGCCTGTTTCGGCTTCAAAGTTAGCAATGGTGTCGTCAGCAATATAGTCCGACCAGTTATAAATGTTTAGTACTTCTTGAGCTTGTACACTGCCAGCCATCAAACCAGTGGCACAAGCTAGAGTAGCTAGGGTGCTTGTAATTTTTTTCATTATGCTCTCCTAAGTTAACTTATTTTTAGTGGTTCTTTAAGCTGAACAATCAGCGTTAAAGTGGCCAGCTAAAACATTCTTCCCGAGGGAATTCTTATTGCACCTGTGCCTGCACTTTATCTAAAGCGGCAGTCAACAAGGTAATCAATTCATCAATTTCTGCCTTAGTAATACACAAAGGCGGGCTCATAATCAAACAGTCGCCTACGGCACGGACCATCAAACCAGTGGCAATGGCGATGTCGCGTACCTGGCCGGCAATTTCCACGTCCTTATCAAACGGGGTGCGAGTGACCTTGTCTTGTACCAGTTCCAAGGCACCAACCATTCCCATACCACGGACCTGTCCCACCAATGGATGATCGGCTAGTTCGGCAAGCTTAGCCTGTAGATAAGGACCGGTCTCATCACGTACCGCTTCTACCATGCCTTCACGTTCGATAATCTCGATATTGGCTTTGGCAACAGCCGCCGATACAGGGTGACCCGAATAGGTATATCCGTGGGCAAACTCGCCACCGCTAATGACCACATCAGCCACACGCTTACTGATGGCTACACCACCAATCGGCAGGTAACCCGAGGACAAGCCCTTAGCAAATGGAATCATATCAGCTTCGATATCAAAGGTTTGCGCGGCAAACCAGTTGCCCGTACGGCCAAAACCAGTAATTACTTCATCCAGAATAATCAATAAATCGTACTTTTTACAAATACGCTGGATTTCTGACCAATAGTTAGCAGGCGGCACAATAACACCACCAGCACCTTGTATAGGTTCACCAATAAAGGCGCCCACGTTTTCTGCACCTAATTCTAGAATCTTCTCTTCTAGGGCTTTCGCAGCACGAATACCAAAATCAGTTTCACTTTCACCTGGAAGGGATTCTTTGTACCAGTGTGGCTGCATGATGTGGTCGATACCATCAATGATACCGCCTTGCTTGTGCATAAATTCCATACCACCCAAGCTCATACCCGCCATGGTGGAACCATGGTAGGCATTATCGCGAGAAATCACGATACGCTTTGCCGGCTGACCTTTTTGGGCCCAATAATGACGCACCATCCGAAGGTTGGTGTCATTGGATTCCGAGCCAGACCCAGTAAAGAACACGTGGCCAATATTGTCAGGTGCCAAGGACTTCACCTTGGCAGCAAGCTCGATAGCCGGTACGTTAGCGGTACCAAAGAAGCTGTTGTAATAAGGTAGCTTTTTCATTTGCTCAGCCGCCACATCAGCCAGCTCATCACGACCGTAACCAATGTTTACACACCACAAGCCAGCCATGGCATCCAAGATACGATGACCTTCGGAGTCATAAATATACACACCTTTAGCATCAGTCACTACACGGGTGCCTTTGCTGTGCAAGGCTTTAGAATCGGTAAATGGGTGTAGGTAACTATCCCGGTCCATTTCTTGTAGAGCCGCTGTATTGTTTTGCTCTTGGATCATGGAATTCATCATTGTCTCCTTAATGTCTGAATCGCAGACTGGATTACACAGTTAACAATAGGTACTCACGCTCCCAAGAGCTGATTACCTGCAAAAAGTTTTCGTTTTCTTTCTCTTTCACGGACAAGTAAGCCCGTACAAAACGATCACCAAAAATTTCCCTCAAAGGCTCACAACGATCAAGCTGAATAAGCGCTTCGGTTAATGAGCGTGGCAACTCTCGCGTACCTTTATCATAGGCACTGCCTTCCACATGAGCACTAGGCTCCAACTCTTCTACCATACCCAAATACCCACAGGCCAAGGTGGCCGCCATGGCGAGGTAGGGGTTGGCATCGGCACCACCAACACGGTTCTCTACACGTACGTTAGGTCCATTGGCATCTGGCACACGCAAACCCACGGTACGGTTGTCGTAGCCCCAATGCACGTTGACCGGTGCCGACTCTTCACGCATGTAACGGCGGTAAGAGTTCACATTAGGTGCAAACAAAGCCGTTACGGCCTTGGTGTACTTCTGCAAACCACCAATGTAATGACGCAAAGTGTCGCTAATTTCGCCATTTTTGCCCATAAACACATTGTTACCATCGGCATCCAACAGACTCTGATGAATATGCATGGAGCTGCCCGGCTGGCCTTCTACAGGTTTAGCCATAAAGGTCGCCGACATATCGTGCTTCAAGGCCGCTTCACGCAGAGTGCGTTTAAACAAGAACACCTGATCGGCCAAGCCCAGAGCTTCACCATGCACGAAGTTAATTTCCATCTGCCCCAGGCCTTCTTCATGGATCAATGTTTCCACGTCCAAGTTCTGAGCTTCACAATAGTCGTAAACATCTTCGAACAAGGGGTCAAACTCATTCAAAGCATCAATGCTGTATGACTGGCGGCCTGTTTCGGCACGCCCAGAACGCCCTACAGGCGGCTCCAAGGGGAAATCCGGATCCAAGTTGCGTTTGGTTAGGAAAAACTCCACTTCTGGTGCAACAATCGGCGTTAGACCCTTGTCTGCATACAACTGCAATACACGGCGCAATACGGTGCGCGGGGCCATATCCACTAGTTCGTCATTCGCGTCATAACAATCATGTATAATCTGTGCCGTTGGCTCTTGCGCCCACGGCAATACTTTTACTGCACTGGGATCCGGCTTTAAATAAATGTCGATTTCAGCATCATCAATCATGCTGTAATCGTTGGTATAATCACCGGTCACCGTGAGCATCAGCACGCTTTCTGGTATACGGGTGATGGTGGTCTCAGTAAACTTGGAAGCAGGCATAATTTTGCCACGAGCGATGCCCGTTAAATCACTGATAATGCATTCGATCTCAGTGATTTTATTATCTTTCAACCAGCTCTGTATTGACTGAGTTTCACTCATAAATATCCTGTTATTTGATTTTTAAGCGCTGCTCACAAGCAGCTTTAAAGCCTTGAAAAATAGCCGTATAAAATGGGTCGTCGTTGACCTGGTATTCTGGATGCCACTGCAAGGCCAAGTTAAAGGCCGGCGCACTTGGGTCACTAAAGGCTTCGATCAACCCGTCCGCTGCTTTGGCTTCTACTTGCAAACCATGCCCTAGCTGTTTGACGCCTTGGCTATGTAAGGAATTCACCGATGCTTCGGCTGCACCGTACAGTTCAGCCAGCACACCATTGGCACTGAGTTGTACCTGATGGGCATGGCCATATTGCACCTCACGACTCGCATGTTTGTCTTCTCGGTGATCCATAAAGCCAGCCTGCTCATGCACGTGCTGATACAGGGTGCCTCCGTAGACCACATTCATTTCCTGAAAACCACGGCAAACGGCCAACAGGGGTACCGCCTTTTTGATGGCTAGTGACACCAGAGGCAAAGCCAAAGAATCGCGACGCTCATCATAAAGGGTGCCATCGATATGCTCTCCGCCATAATGAAAGGGCTGCAA
>Ga0055584_100005108_pt1 | contig 12874 bp, 12 predicted proteins | sample OSDHelmetaG_FD_58716 | JGI IMG/M metagenome (GOLD analysis project Ga0055584, IMG submission 58716) | Pelagic marine sediment microbial communities from the LTER site Helgoland, North Sea, for post-phytoplankton bloom and carbon turnover... | ecosystem: Environmental > Aquatic > Marine >... | reverse complement strand
TTGAACTGGTTGAACGTGTAAAATCCTACGACCCAAATGCGGACGAGGACGCGATCAACCGCGCCTACGTTTACGCGATGAAAATGCATGGGTCTCAAATGCGTGCCTCGGGCGATCCGTATTTCTCCCATCCTATCGAAGTTGCAGGAATTCTTACCAACTACCGGCTCGATACGGCCTCAATTGTGACGGCTCTGTTGCATGACACGGTCGAGGATACCGGCGCGACAACAGAAGAAATTTCTGAGTTGTTTGGCGAAGAAGTTGGTCGCCTGGTTGATGGCGTGACGAAATTGACCCGCATTCAACTTCAGAACGTTGAAGCGAAACAGGCTGAGAATTTCCGCAAGCTTCTGCTAGCCATGTCGGAAGATATTCGCGTTTTGTTGGTTAAGTTAGCTGACCGGCTACACAACATGCGAACCCTTAACCATATTTCCAAGCCAGAGAAGCGACGGTCAATCGCCTTGGAAACAATGGAAATCTATGCGCCTCTCGCTGAGCGGTTAGGGATGCAGGAGATTAAGAGTGAACTCGAAGATTTGGCATTCGGAGAACTCCATCCAGAAGCACGAGCATCGATTCATACGCGCCTAAGGTTCTTAGAACGCGAAGGTGGCGATTTGGTTGGGCGAATTATGGATGAGCTTGATCAAACCATCCAAGCTGCCGATATGAAGGGATACGTATCGGGCCGTGAGAAGCTGCCGTATTCCATCTGGCGTAAGATGCAAAACCAAGACGTCAGCTTCGAACAATTATCCGATATCATGGCGTTTCGAATTATGGTCGATGATCCAGCCGATTGTTATCGCGCCCTTGGTATCATTCATGGCGCCTATCGAACCGTGCCCGGACGATTTAAAGATTATATCTCGACGCCGAAGCGAAACGGGTATCAATCCATACACACCAGTGTGATCGGGCCTTCGAAGCATCGCATTGAAGTGCAAATTCGTACGCATAGGATGCATGAGGTTGCTGAACTCGGTGTCGCGGCCCACTGGCGGTACAAGGGTGATCTGGGAGATGTTGCTGGCAGTCAGTACAGCTGGTTACGGGAACTACTTGAGATTCTTGAGCATGCCCAATCTCCCGAAGAGTTTCTTGAACATACGAAGCTCGAGATGTTCCAGGATCAGGTGTTCTGCTTCACTCCGAAGGGTGAATTGATTGCCTTACCGAAAGGCGGAAGCCCAGTTGATTTTGCATATGCTGTTCATACGGAGATCGGGAACACGTGTGTTGGCGCTAAGGTGAACGGCCGCATCGTGCCGTTACGCATAGAGCTTCATACTGGAGATCAAGTTGAGATCGTTTGCTCGAAGGCACAAAAACCGTCTCCAGAATGGGAAGGGTTTGTTGCGACTGGTAAAGCGCGTGCTCACATTCGCAGACGTGTTCGCTCAGAGGCCCATGATGAATACGCTAAGCTGGGTGAAGAGATACTCGCAAAACTTTTTGCTAAAGACGGATATGATTTAACGGACGATGGCCTGGATGCAGCCTGCAAAAAGTTAGATTTTCATGACCGTAGTGATATCTACGCGGCGATTGGTGATGGTCAACTTATGGCACGGCAAGTTCTTGAAGCCGTTTATCCGGGTGCGAAAGCGGATTCCGAAGCCAACATTGTCAATATTTCTCAGGCTAGACGGAACAACTCTGGTGACGCAAAAAACGCTATACCGATTAAAGGCCTGACTCCTGGTCTCGCTGTCCATCTATCTGAATGCTGTCATCCGTTACCGGGAGACCGCATTGTTGGTATTCTAAAGGCTGGGAAGGGCGTTGATGTTCATACCATTGATTGTGAATCACTTATCGGTCTCGATGATGAGCCAGATCAATGGTTGGATATCGTATGGGATGCTAAGAAAACCGGCGAGATGCTTCTTGGGCGCGTGAACCTGATCGTGCTCAATGCACCAGGCAGTCTTGGAGGGCTTTCTACGACCATCGCGCAAAACAAGGGTAATATATCGAATCTTCGGATCGTTAATCGCTCGAATGATTTTTTTGAAATGGATCTCGATATTGAGGTCACAAGCGTCAAACACTTAACCAATATCATTGCTGCGCTTCGTGCCTCGCCAGCAATTAATTCGGTTGAGCGCGCCCGCGGATAGGAGTTCCGGTCAGAATGTTTCGGCGCCGTGCGCGACCCAGCGCAATCAAAATTGTTCAGGTTTTCCTGTGGCCCAGAACCGGCTGGCGTAGGGCTGGCGAGTATCTATGGCATCGCTTGCACCGGCTGCCAGGGACACCGCATTCTATAGCTGCTGGTTTTGCCTGCGGGGCTGCCATGTCCGTTACGCCACTTCTCGGTGTTCACATCTTTATAGCTGGCGCACTCGCGTGGCTCATCGGGGGGAATGTTGTTGCGTCAGCATTTGGGACAATTCTTGGTAACCCATGGACGTTTCCGGTCATCTGGCTAACCACGTACTATTTGGGAAGCGTCATGGTTGGCAACGGCATACCTAGCGGCGAGGATGCTCTGAATTTTACGGATATGTTTAGCGGTCTCATTCGGTCAATGATTGAAGCAGACGGTGCATTGTTCATGGAACGGGTCTGGCCTGTTTGGTGGCCTATGATCGTTGGGAGCATTCCTTCGGCGTTGTTCACGGGTACGGTCGTATATTTTGTGTTTTATCGGTTGGTTGAAGTGTATCAACGTCGTCGTGAAGCTCGCCGTATAGCGAAACACATCAAGGAATCAGCGAGTGAGGCGAGCGGCACTCGTACTTCGGAGGTTATAAAGTCATGACAAATCACCTTCGCTTGGGCGTCAATATTGATCACGTTGCAACGATTAGAAACGCACGGGGTGGTGGTCATCCAGACCCGGTTAGGGCGGCTGTGCTTGCTGCGGAGGCTGGAGCAGATGGAATCACGGCCCACTTGCGCGAGGATCGCAGGCATATTTCGGATTCCGATATCGAGAGATTATTGAAGGAAATCGATCTTCCGTTAAATCTCGAAATGGCAGCGACCGATGAAATGCTAGACATAGCTCTACGGCACAAGCCGTTTGCTGTGTGTATTGTTCCTGAGAAGCGTGAAGAACGAACGACAGAGGGCGGTCTTGATGCAGCCGGTGGGCATAATCACTTGTCTCGGTTCGTGCGTGAAATGGGAGAGGCTGGTATCCGCGTCTCCTTGTTCATTGAGCCTGACCCCATCCAAGTCAGTGCGGCAGCTCAGCTTGGTGCGCCAGTCATTGAACTCCATGTCGGTGCGTATTGTGACGCGGCGGATGTGGCGACGAGAGACCATCATTACGAAAGGCTTGTTGAGGCGGCTGCTAAAGCCGACGAGCTTGGGCTCGAATGTCACGCCGGGCATGGCATCAGCTTTGAAACGGTCGGGCCCGTTGCAGCTATACCGACGTTGATGGAGCTTAACATCGGCCATTTTCTCGTTGGCGAAGCCATCTACATCGGTTTTGCTGAAGCCATACAGGAGATGCGCCGCCGTATGGATGTGGCACGATCAGAAAATGCGGAAGGCGAGGGGCGCGGACGATGATCCTTGGTCTTGGAAACGACCTCATAGATATCCGGCGAATAGAGAAAACGTTGGAGCGCTTTGGGGATAAATTTATTCAGAGAATTTTTACTGAGGTCGAACAGGCAAAGGCAAATCGTCGTAAGGGAGCCGGCCTTGCCTACGCGGCGACCTACGCAAAACGTTACGCGGCAAAGGAAGCTGCGTCCAAGGCCCTGGGGACCGGTTTTCGTCAAGGGGTGTATTGGAGAGACCTTGGTGTGGTCAATTTACCGTCAGGAAAGCCAACGGTTCACATGACCGGGGGCGCAGCTGAAAGGCTTGCGTCGATGATTCCTGAGGGTATGGAAGCCCGTGTGGAATTGACGATAACGGACGAATATCCGTTGGCTGAGGTCATGGTCATCATCACGGCGGTCCCGAAAAGCGCCAATCCTGGGTAATCTTACAAGCCTGTAGGTTGACACATTGCACCTTGGCCGGTTTTATCCGCCAATAATTAGCGGTCAACATGGTTTGGCCTAATACTGTCGCTTCATAAAAGGTAACCCACGTATCGTGTCAGAAAACACCGGAGCCATGTCAAAGAAGAAAAACGATGGCTTTTGGGAGACCATTAGCACTGTTTTTTATGCGGTCTTGGTTGCCTTGGCGATACGGACTTTCGCCTACGAGCCGTTCAATATCCCATCTGGCTCGATGCGCCCGACTCTTTTGATCGGTGATTACCTTTTCGTATCTAAATATTCTTACGGCTATAGCCGCCATTCTTTTCCGCTGAGCTTTATGCCGTTTTCCGGCCGGGTGCTATCGGATTCCCCTGAACGCGGTGATGTTGTCGTTTTTAAGCTCCCTCGGGACAATAAGACGGACTACATCAAGCGCGTGATTGGTCTGCCTGGCGATACGCTTCAAGTTCAAGATGGGCGCCTGTTCATCAATGGTAATATGGTTGAACGCGAACGGGTCGAAGATTTCGTCTACCGCAATCCCTATGGCAGCCAAATTCGAGTTGCTCAGTTTACGGAGACTCTTCCAGGGGGCAGGGAACACCTTATTTTGGAAGAAGGCGATAACCGGCGTTTTGATAATACGCGAGAGTTCACTGTTCCCGATGGCCATTACTTCATGATGGGCGATAATCGTGACAACTCTGAAGATAGCCGCAGTCAGGTGGGTTTTGTGCCATCTGAGAATCTCGTTGGCCGTGCAGAAATCCTGTTCTTCTCAACAGACGGTACAGCGTCCATTTTTGAATTCTGGAAATGGCCAACAGCAATTCGATTTACTCGGTTCTTTGATGCGCTCAATTAGTACTCCGATATGACTGAAACGGCCGATCTCGAACGCCGTATTGAGCACACGTTTAAAAACAGGGCATTGCTTGACCTTGCGCTGACACATCGTAGCGCAACGATTGATAGTGCGGTCACGGCTCCAGAACTCACCAATGAACGATTGGAGTTTTTGGGTGACCGTGTTCTTGGGCTGTGCGTCGCAGATTTGCTTTACTCTCATTTTCCAGATGAACCTGAAGGTAACCTTGCGCGCCGTTTGTCATCCTTGGTTAGTCGCGAAACTTTATTCGAGGTCGCAGAGCAATTGGACTTAACCACCTACGTCAAGGTTGGCGGAAGTGAAGGGGATGTAGAGCATAGGACGGCAAGCATCGCGTCCAATGCTTGTGAAGCTCTCATTGGCGCGGTTTATATCGACGCCGGCATTGAGGCCGCGAAAAAGTTTATTGTTCGATACTGGCAGCCATTGATGAAAGCCGTTGTTACGGCTCCTAAAGATGCGAAAACGTCTCTCCAAGAATGGGCTCAGGGGCGGGGCCTTCCATTACCAATTTACACACTCGTTGAAAGCTCGGGACCCGCTCATGCGCCAGAATTTAAAATGTCAGTCTCTATCGAAGGGTTTGAACCTGTGATTGGACATGGCGCATCAAAACGCGTTGCCACACAGGCCGCTGCAGCAGAACTCGTCAAAGTCTTACCGCAATGAGCGCTGACCAGAATCAAGAAGGAACGCAGTGTGGCTTCGTTGCGGTTCTAGGCGCCCCCAATGCGGGTAAGTCGACTCTGGTCAATTCACTCGTTGGCACCAAGGTGTCTATCGTCTCCCCAAAGGTTCAAACCACCCGGACGATCGTGCGTGGCATTGCCCTTGAAGGGGATAGCCAGATTGTCTTTGTGGATACGCCGGGCATATTTGAAGGGGCGACCCGCCGTCTCGAGAGAGCGATGGTTTCTGTCGCTTGGTCAGGCGCACAGGATGCAGATGCAGTGCTGCTTGTGGTCGATGGCGCGCGTGCCATAGAGGACAACACCAAAGCGATCTTAAGCTCGCTTACAAAGCGCCAGAAAAAAAACCCGACCCCAGTTATGCTCGTGGTCAATAAGGTAGATGCAGCTAAGAAGGAGCGTTTACTCGAAACCACCTCTTGGCTCAATGAGGCTTTGGATTTCTCAGAGACGTTTATGGTCTCAGCTCTATCTGGTGACGGCACAGACAAAATCCTCGATATTTTGTCCGCCTCGATGCCGATAAGCCCCTGGTTGTTTCCTGAAGACGATGTTTCGGATATGCCGCAGCGATTGCTCGCCGCCGAGATTACGCGCGAGAAGTTGTTTATGGCACTCAGGCAGGAGCTGCCTTACGACTGCGCTGTTGAAACCGAGACGTGGAAAGAATTCAAGGATGGCAGCGCTAGGATTGATCAGACCATCTACGTGACCCGTGATAGCCAAAAGCCGATTGTGTTGGGTAAGGGCGGCAAAGCGATCAAAGCGGTCGGTGAGCAAGCCCGCATCGAACTAGAATCGCTTCTGGGGAGGAGGCTTCATCTGTTCCTCCATGTTAAAGTCGAACCTAAATGGCGTGAACGTCGGGCACATTACTCAGCTTGGGGGCTCGACTTCGACGCCTGACTGGGTTTTATTACGGCAGTTCTCGTAATAGGCGAGGTTGCACGGTGACATTAGACCGTTGGGGGATAGTTCTGTTTTGGCTCGGCGCCATGGCGCTGTTCGCCTTGGTATGGCGGCGCGGCCAGACGTCTGGCGCGGGTTGGTCTCGCGCAGTCCTCCTTTTCTCTGGCATTGCCCTCATGATTGCCGGATTGGCGCTCATCTTTCTTCCTGATTTCGGGTAAACCTTTTCCATGACAGTGGAATGGACCGATCTAGGTTTGGTCCTCTCCGTGCGAAAGCTCGGCGAGCACGATATTATTTTGCATACCCTGACCGAACAGCACGGGCACCACGCCGGTGTCGTGAAGGGCGGAGCCGGGCGCAGGGCCAGGGGGCTCTATCAGCCCGGTAATCGTCTCCACGTGAGATGGCGGGCGCGGCTTGAGGATCACCTAGGGACCTTCGTCTGTGAGCCGGACCGCATGTTTGCGGCTGGGGCATTGCACGACCGCATGATGCTGACGTCCATGACGGCTGTGTGTGCGATGGCAGAAGCAGTGCTGCCAGAACGAGAAGTGCACCCATTGGCCTATCAGCAAGCCTGTCATCTACTCGAGACCTTGGGAGAGCCCGGCTGGGCCGCAGACTATGTGCTGTGGGAAATGCACCTTTTGAATGAACTTGGATTCGGCTTGGATTTGAGTTCATGCGCTGCAACCGGTGTGACGGAAGACTTGATTTATGTGTCCCCGAAAAGCGGCCGGGCGGTCTCACGTGAGGCGGGGATTCCGTACAAGGGTCAGCTACGCGATTTACCCCCGTTTCTGCGCACAGAAACACCAGAGGAATCCAGTGTGGAGGATGTTGTCGCGGGGCTCGATCTCACTGGGTTCTTTTTGGAACGGCATGTCTATGCGCCGCATCAAAAGACGCTTCCCGATGCAAGACAACGACTACGCGCGATTGTCGCGAAGTAGTCGCAGACGTGCCCCGCTCCCGGGCAAGGGAAAAACGGGGCACGCCGTCACGCAGCTAGGCTATTCGCACTAGCGCACGCAGCGGAAGTTATGGCTGGACGTACTGCCGCCCGTATTCATGACGGAGCCCCAGGTCGTTTTTTTGCAACTCCCATCACCTACGGCGGGAACTGTGACCGCTCGAACGTTGCTGCTATCCCAGATATCCAATTTTCCGAAATTGCTAGCCCATTCTCTATTATTGGTCATTGAGTTGAGCCCAGTGCCAATATCGCAAGCGAACTTCCACTCAGCCGGTTCTGGCAACCTCTTCTTTGCAGCGAGGCATGTATCTTTCGCGTCTTCCCATTCCTGTGCTGCACGTTCATTTTTTTCAATGCAAAAGCCAAACTGAATAGTGTTGTCGTCAGTGTAGACTTCAATAAAGACTTCTGTTTCCGCACTGCAGTCATCGCGATGGACTTGGAAGAGCACAAGTTGAGTCATCGTTTGTGTCCACATATCGCTGCCAAGGCCTGGTTGGCCTACTTGCGTACTCCCGGGAAGGGTCGTCGGGTCAGCTGCAGATGCTGCGAATGAAAATGATAACGTGAGCGCCACGGCGAAAGAGGGAAGAATATTTGATTGTAATATGGTCATTTCGGTACTCCAAAAATATCGGTGCGTACGTTGAAGCGCGTTAGGCGTGCCCCGATCCCGGGCAAGGGAAAAACGGGACACGCCCTCACGCTGCTGCTCTGCTCGGGTTAGCGCACGCAGCGATAGACGAGGGATCCGATGCTGCCGGTCGTCGAGGTGGCGTAGTCGGATGACCCATAGTTGCAGCCACCGTTGCCACCGATCGGGACAGCGGTCCCGGCGTTTGGTGTGGCATCGTCGGTGGCCAGTTGAGTGGCGAAGTTGGAGACCCATTCCCAGTCGTCGGTGACGTCGTTCAGGCTGAGACCGTTGTCACAGGCGAGCTTGAATTCACCTGGTTCGGGCAGACGCATATTGGCGTTGACGCAGGTGTCGCGCGCGTCGGACCACTCGGCGGCGGTGCGTTCATCTTCTTCAATGCAGAAGCCGGTGTCAGTGCCGTCTTCGTTATCCCAAATCTTGATGAACTCTTCACCGGTCACACAGTCGTCTTCATGGGGCATGAAGAGATTTTCTTTGCCCATGAGGTTGGTGACGGAGTCAGAGCCTGCTGCAGGCGAAGACCATTGGGTGAATTCTTCCGCCGATGCAGAGACGGGAACGATGATGAGTGAGGCGCAAAGCAATGCTGTACGTAAGGTCATGATGATGTCCTTTCGGGATGGCCACAAAAGCGTGGCAAGAAATTTTGATTTCAGAATGTTGGGTTAAGCGATGCGGTTACCGGACGCAGCGGAAGGGGATTGAGGCTGCACCACCACCGCTACTGCGTGTCATCCAACCCACAACGTTCCAGGTGCACCCTGTATTGCCACCAGCCGACACACCAATTCCCTCATAATTATTGATGCCCCGGTAATACTGGACAGCAAAATTTGAAATCCATTCGGTATCGTCGGTCATGTTAGAGAAACCGGTTCCAATCTGACATGCAACTTTGAACTCCGCGGGCTCAGGGAGTCTCTTTCCATCATCAAAACACTCTTGGCGAGCGTCTTCGAATTCTTTAGCGCCGGCTGAATGCTCGTCCTTATCCATGCAAAATCCGAAATCAACGCTGTTTGAGTTTGTGTAAACTTTGATAAAGATTTCTGATGCAGTGACACAGTCGTCACGGTGTGGTGTGAAGAGGCGCAAACCAGACATGGCTTGTGTCCACATGTCTGTGCCTTGTCCCGCAACGCCGACGCCGTAGCCGCGTTTTGGGTTTTGCGCATTGGCTGAGTCTGATGCAGCGATGAACAGCGTCATCGCACACAGCAGACTCATCAGTCCTGATCGTAGGGTTTTGGGTATCATTATCGGTTCCCTCCTTTAGGGATTGTTTGAATGCGCAGGCGCGTCAAACCACCGATCAAAAATCCTGTTCCCGAGACCATCTTCCGATCCTGCAGGAGAAGAACGCCACAAGGTTGATTGTGGTTGCGTTGTAAATTGAATTGTAATTTCCCGCTTTACGTGTTGGCCGGAAAAATAAAACCTGGTTTTGCTCGGAACGAGCCCATGCACCGTTGGTTCGAAGGGTCGAGCCCATGCACGTATGATCGGTGGAACGAGCCTATGCACGACTAAAATCACTGGGTCAGATTATTACGCGGGCAGTGGAGAAATCGTCTAGTTTCCCTGAAAACTACCATATTTCGTGTTTACAGGGGCGCTGACACGCTCCATCTTGGGCTCGAATTACACGCCTCATATGAATTAGAACCCAGCCATGGCCCGATCCCGCACCCCAAAGAAACCCGCAGCGCCCGAGCGCATTATTGAGACGCCCTTCGCGGATGCCTTATCTGAGCGTTATCTGGCCTATGCCATGTCGACCATTGTGTCGCGGTCTCTGCCTGATATTCGGGATGGCCTGAAGCCCGTCCACCGCCGACTGCTGTTTGCCATGCGAGAGCTGAAATTGGACCCAGATAAGGGCTTCAAGAAGTGTGCCCGGGTTGTTGGTGATGTGATTGGTAAATACCACCCCCATGGCGACGTGGCTGTGTACGACGCCATGGTGCGTTTGGCGCAGGATTTTGCTGTGCGCTACCCCTTGGTCGAAGGGCAAGGCAACTTCGGCAACATCGACGGCGATAACGCGGCGGCCATGCGGTACACGGAAGCACGGCTGACCAAGTATGCCATCGCCTTGATGGATGGCTTGGACGAAGACGCATCAGATTTCCGCCCAACCTATGACGGCGAAGAACACGAGCCCCTGGTGATGCCGGCTGCTGTGCCAAACCTGTTGGCCAATGGATCATCGGGTATCGCTGTTGGGATGGCGACGAACATTCCGCCGCATAACGTTGGTGAACTGTGTGATGCGCTGATTCACATGGCCGACGTGCGGAAGAAAGATCCAACAAAGGCCAAGCAAGACGGCGGGCGTCCTGAAATCCTCGATGCCACCTTACTCAAGTACATTCCGGGACCTGACTTTCCAACAGGCGGGACATTGGCCGAAAGCAAAGAGTCCATTGCAGAAGCCTATCGCACGGGCCGGGGGAGCTTCCGCATCCGGGCGAAGTGGGAAGTTGAGACGCACGGTCGTGGGCAATTCGATATTATTGTTACCGAGATGCCGTATCAGGTTCAGAAAGCGAAATTGATTGAGCGCATCGCCGAGTTGATGGAAGCGCGCAAGTTGCCATTCCTGGCCGACGTGCGCGATGAGTCCGCTGAGGACGTGCGTTTGGTTCTTGAGCCAAAAAGCCGCACCGTCGACCCAGAAATGTTGATGGAGCAACTGTACCGCCAGACCGATCTAGAAGTGCGCTTTGGCCTCAACCTTAATGTGCTGGGCGCAGATGGTGTGCCGCGCGTGCATACGTTGCGAGAGACTCTGCAAGCCTACCTGGATCATCGACAAGATGTGTTGGTGCGCCGCTCAAAGCATCGCCTGGCCAAAATTGAACACCGTCTGGAAGTGCTTGAAGGGTATCTGATCGCCTTCCTGAATCTGGATGAGGTGATCAAAATCATCCGCGAAAAGGATGAACCCAAGCCCGTCTTGATGAAGCGCTTTAAGCTGACCGATGTTCAGGCGGAAGCGATCCTTAATATGCGGTTGCGGTCTTTGCGCAAGCTCGAAGAAATGCAAATCAAGGGCGAGCACGAAAAGCTCACCACAGAAATGAAGGGCCTAAAGGCTCTTATCAAAGATGCCTCGAAGCAGTGGGCGTCTATCGGCGAGCAATTGCGGGAAGCCAAGAAACAGTTTGGCCAAGGCACACCGCTTGGCAAACGACGGACCTTGTTAGGCGATGCGCCTTCTGCGGTTGTTGTGCCTATTGAAGCGCTGGTCGAGAAAGAACCCATTACCGTTGTGTTGTCGAACAAGGGTTGGATTAGGGCCCTTAAAGGTCACCGTGATGATATCTCTGACATTAAGTTCAAAGATGGCGATGACTGGGACTTTTGCCTTCAGGCCACGACCGTCGATAAGATTCTGTTCTTTGGGTCGGACGGACGGTTCTACACCATTCCCGGAGACCGCTTACCGCAAGGCCGTGGGTTTGGCGAACCTCTGCGCCTGATGATTGATCTGCCCAACGATGCGGCGGTGATCAACATGAAGGTGTGGGAGAAAGAGGGACGCTTGCTTGTGGCCTCCAGTGGCGGGCGCGGTTTTGTTGTTCCGGAAGAGCATGTGTTCGGCCAAACCAAAAACGGCAAACAAGTTCTGAACCTTGGCAAGGGCGAGAAGGCGAAGGCCTGTTTCTTGATGGAAGAGGCGGATGATCATGTCGCCGTGGTTGGTAAAAACCGCAAGCTGATCATCTTCCCTCTAGACGAGATGCCCGAAATGACCAGGGGGCGAGGCGTTATTCTGCAGCGCTACAAAGACGGCGGATTGTCTGATGCAAAATCGTTTACCTTGGCCGATGGTTTAACCTGGATGACGGGCGGTCGCCAACGCACAGAAGAAGATTTGCTGGCCTGGATGGGTAAGCGGGCACAAGCTGGACGCATTGCCCCGCGCGGGTTTTCAACGACCAACACGTTTGGGTGAGGCGGCTTGGCCAGCATGGCCATAGCACCCCCCAAGGTGTATGATTAATATGCTTATTTCGTTCCAACCGTCGGCCGCCATACGTGCGTTGCCAGATATGTTTTAGGAATGTTTCAACGCAGGGACCGACCCTAAAGTGAGGGCTCGACCGTGCACCAAGACGCGACACATGAGACATTAAGCGCAGCGACGCATTCGTCGTCTGCTGTTCGCATCATCGATTTTACAGATTTAACGGATGCTCTTGCCAAGGGCATAGAAGACTTCAACGCGAAACCAAGCCACCCCTTGTTTGTTGGCTTGATTTATCCCTTAGCGATGCTCTTCGCCGTTGGCGTGACCCTGAATCAGAAACTGTTGCCGTTGGCGTTTCCACTCATCTCTGGTTTTGCGCTGCTTGGACCGTTCGTGGCACTCGGTTTGTATGAATTGAGTCGCCGCCGAGAAAACGGAGAAGAGGTATCTTGGAGCGATGCCTTTGCGGTTTCCACGTCGCCGGCATGGCCAGAGATCTTAAAACTCGGTGGAATATTGTTGTCGCTGTTCCTTTTGTGGATGGGCGCTGCGGCTATTCTGTATTTATTGACCATCGGGGCGGAACCGATCACATCGCTCGGTGATTTCGTGGATCGCATCTTCATGACGGAAGAGGGCTGGACCATGATTGTTCTCGGTAATGGACTTGGTTTTGTCTTTGCCGTCATTGCCTTATCGATCAGCGTGGTGTCCTTTCCCATGCTGTTGGATCGACACATCACGGTCGGGAAAGCGGTTGCTGCGTCCGTCGCCGCGGTAAGGGCCAATCCGGTTATCATGTCGATCTGGGG
>Ga0055584_100005106_pt1 | contig 12874 bp, 11 predicted proteins | sample OSDHelmetaG_FD_58716 | JGI IMG/M metagenome (GOLD analysis project Ga0055584, IMG submission 58716) | Pelagic marine sediment microbial communities from the LTER site Helgoland, North Sea, for post-phytoplankton bloom and carbon turnover... | ecosystem: Environmental > Aquatic > Marine >... | reverse complement strand
TGAGCGATCGCTCCCGCGGCCTGGTGACGGCGGCGGATCTCGGGCGGATGCAACCGCATGCCTTCCTGGTGAACACCTCGCGCGGGCCGATCGTCGATCAGGCGGCGTTGCTGGACACGCTGCGCGCCGGCACGATCCGCGGCGCCGCGATCGACGTTTACGAGACCGAGCCGCTGCCGGCGGACCACGCCTATCGCGGGTTGGAGAATGTCGTCCTCAGCCCGCATATGGGCTACGTGACCGAGGAGACTTACAAAATCTTCCACGGTCACGCGGTGGAGAATATCCAGGCCTGGCATGACGGCACGCCGGTGCGCGAGCTGGCGTGACGACCGCACGGTTCCTCGCCATGGCAACAACCGGTCGTCCTCGCGCATGCGGGGACCTCTTTTCCGTTAATGACGGTGACTCTATCGAGCGGTTTTCCGCGGTCGCCGCCTGCGCGAGGACGACGGAGAACGGAAGCGTCGTTACCATGCGAATGGAAATCTTTCGATGACCGCTCCCTGCGCGATCTATCTTGGGGCCACTGGGATCGGGCTGAAGCACAATCCCTTTGGTAAGGACGTGGCTAATCTTGGGCTGTATCGGGCGCTCGCCAGATACGCGCCGGGGGATGAACTGCCGTTTCTCGCCTTCAATCGCATGGATAATGACGACGTCGCGGCCGAGCTCTACCAGGACGGACCGCGGACCAAGACAATCTCGACCACCAGCGTGTTCAACGACGCGGTTCTCGCCGACGCGGGAACCCTGGTGCGAGCAAGCGCCGATCTCTCGGATCTCGCCTGGATGCGCCGTCGGGGGGGAGACCGGGCCTACTCGATTACCGGGCTGATTCACTCACTCGCCCCGCCGGCGATGCGGGACTATATCGCCCGGGCCATCACCGCGCCGATCCAGCCGTGGGACACGATGTGGTGCGCCTCGCCCGCCGTGCGCGCCGCCTTGAGCGATATGTACGAGGAATACGCCGATTTCCTCGCCGGCCGTTTCGGCGGCGGCGAGAGCAAACCCCGTCCGTTTCCGGCGATGCCGGTCATCCCGCTCGGGGTTGAGGTTGACGAGATCCAATCCCGCGTCGCCGCGCCGGGGATGCGCGAGACGATGCGCGCGCAACTCGGGATCGCCGAGGACGAGGTGGTGGTGCTGTGGGTCGGGCGCCTGTCATTCTTTGAAAAAGCCCATCCGAGCCCGATGTTCCTGGCGCTGGAGGAAGCGGCGAGGCGGACCGGCGCGAAGGTGCGGATGGTCAATGTCGGCTGGTTTCCGGGCGGCGAGCAACATCGCGAACTCTACGAGGAAGCCGCGCGCAATCACGCGCCCTCGGTGACCGTAGACTTCCTGGACGGCAATGACCGAGGCTTCGTGGATCGGGTCTGGGGGGCGGCGGATGTGTTCATCTCGCTGGTCGACAATATCCAGGAAACCTTCGGCATCACCCCGATCGAGGCGATGGCCGCTGGTTTGCCGGTGGTTTTGAGTGATTGGGACGGCTACAGCGCCAGCGCCACCAACGGGGTTGAGGGGTTTTTGATCCCGACCATGCTTCCCCCAGTTGGGAGCGGATGGATTATCGGCCAACGCCACGTCCTGGGCATGGAAAGTTATCAGGGCTACGCCGGATCAGTGGCGATTCACACGGCGGTCGATATTGCCGCCGCGGCGCGTGCTCTGGAGGCCTTGATACAAGACCCTGATCTGCGGCGGCGCATGGGCGAGGCGGGAAAGGCGCGGGCGCGGTCGGTTTTCAACTGGCCGGGCGTCGTGAGCCAGCTGTGCGATCATTGGCGCGAGCAGGCGGATCGGCGCGAAAAGGCCGATAGCAACGACCCGAACCCCGAGCGCTTTCCGGTCAGCCCCATCAAGGGCGATCCCATCTCCGCGTTTCAGGGCTTCGCGACCGCCGCGCTGTCGCCGACCAGCATTGTCAGCGCGCGTGGCACCAACCCCAAAGCCACGCTGAACGCCGCGCTGTCGACGCGGATCGATCGTATCGGAGAGCCCTTCCGAGGCACGAACGTGACCCAGGCGCTTGATCATCTCATCGAGAATGGCCCCTGTACGCCGACCGATTTGGCCGAAACGCTTGGCCAGCCGATCGATCAGGTAACCTTGCTGGTTGTCTGGATGGTGAAACTGGGGATAGTCGCCACGGACTAGTCACGTCGGGCGATAGCGCTATCTTTCGCGACTAAGTGGCGAGCCGCTTGGATTTCGGCTGGATCAGACGACGAGCCAGGCCATCAAAAGCAAGGTGATTACGATCAGCACGATCGACACCTTGAAAAGCGTGCAGACCCCATCATAGGTGCTTTGATGGAACTGGTAATCCGCGTCGTTCTTGGAATGCTCGGCCGCCATGTTCTCTATCCCCCGGTTTCGTCCGGTTTATATCGTCTAGACGCTGTATAAAACACCGCCAGCGGTTCCGCCAAGCCTCAAAACGTTATTGAGGGCTTGGATTGATCAAGACGTCGCCGCCGGGCGCGGGTTGCTCGGAGATAATTGCCCGGCCATCCTCTACGCGCACCCGGCCCTCCGCGACCATTCTGAGCGCCAGCGGATAGATCCGGTGTTCTTGCGTGAGCACCCGCGCGGCCAGGCTGTCGGCTGTGTCGCCCGCCAGAATCGGAACCGCCGCCTGGGCCAGGATCGGGCCGGCGTCGAGATCGGGAATGACCAGATGCGCGGTGCAGCCGGCGATCCGCGCGCTGGCGTCCAAGGCGCGTTGATGGGTGTTCAAACCGGGAAATGCCGGCAGCAGGCTCGGGTGAATATTGATCATGCGCCCGCGCCAGCCTTCGACGAATCCAGCCGTCAGGATCCGCATGAACCCGGCGGTGCAGACGATGTCGCAATTGGCGGCCCGCAAGGCCTCGTCCAGCGCCGCGTCAAAGGGCGCGCGCCCGTCGTAATCGCCGTGCCGGATCACTCGGGTGGCGATCCCGGCTTTATCGGCGCGATCCAAGGCCCCCGCGTCGGGCCGGTTGGAGATCACCAGAACGATCTCGGCCGGAAAACCCGGGTCCGAGGCGGCGTCGATCAGTGCCTGGAGATTGGTTCCCCCGCCGGACACCAAAACACCGGTTCGAACTTTGCTTCTCACCGGGACCAGCTCGCGAGGTTTTCCAGGATGACCGATGGCGTGTCGCCGGCCCGGGCTTCCAGCGCGCCGAGGCAATACACGGTCTCTCCGGCGTCGGACAGGGCGGCGGTAATGTCCTCGACCGCCTCTGGCGCGGCGATGACAAGCATGCCGATGCCGCAATTGAAGGTGCGGGCCAGTTCCCGCGCCTCGATCCCGCCGGTTTCGGCCAGCCAACGGAAAACCGGGGGTAGGGTCCAGGCCGCCGCGTCGATGCGCGCCGCGAGATCGGGTGAGAAGGCTCGGGGAGGATTTTCGACAAGGCCGCCCCCGGTGATATGCGCGAAGCCATTGACCCCACCAACGGCGAGCGCCGCTCGACAGGCGGCGATGTAGATCTTTGTCGGCGTTAACATGGCCTCGCCAACCGTGCGCCCGCTCTCGAAGGGGCAGGGCGCGGCGTAGTCAAGACCCGCGCCCTCGATAACGCGGCGGATCAGGGACAGGCCGTTGGAATGCGGGCCCGAGGACGCGATCCCCAACAGCACGTCGCCCTCGGCGGCTTGGGTGCCGTCCAGTAGGTTCGCGCGCTCCACCGCGCCGACCGCGAAACCGGCGAGGTCATAATCACCCTCGCCATACATTCCCGGCATCTCGGCGGTCTCCCCGCCGACCAGCGCGCAACCGGCTTGCCGGCAACCCTCGGCGATGCCGGTGACGACGTCGCGCGCGTCCTCGACCGAAAGTTTCCCCGTCGCGTAATAGTCGAGAAAGAACAGCGGTTCGGCGCCCTGCACGATCAGGTCGTTGACGCACATGGCGACCAGATCAATGCCGACGGTGTCGTGAATGCCGGTTTCAATGGCGATCCGCAGTTTGGTACCGACCCCATCCGTGGCCGAGATCAGCAGAGGATCCTCGAATCCGGCGGCTTTCAGATCAAAGACCCCGCCAAAGCCGCCGATACTTCCATCGGCGCCGGGTCGGGCGGTGGAACGGGTCAGCGGTTTGATGGCATCGACAAGCCGGTCTCCCGCGTCGATATCGACGCCCGCGTCGCGATAGGTGAGCGGGCGATTGCTTCCGGGCTGGCTGATGGTTTCCTCCGCGGCGATCCGCTATAAAAGCCGAGTGGGCGAGGCGTGTCGCGCGTGATGGGATTGGCGCGGCCACGAAATCGCCGAATTCATGCTTTATGGCGTGTTGGTGTCGTAATGAGCAAGACGGTTTTGGAGTTGGATCACCGATGAGGACAAGCCGTGCGAGAATCGCCCCCCTGATCGCGGCCTGTTTCGTCCTGTTCGGCGTGTTATTCGCCAGCGCGCCGGCCTCGGCCCTGCGCCCGAATGAAGTGTTCATCGTCGCCCCGGTTCCGGTCGATATGACCGCCGAGTCGGCGTTGGCGGCGCGCAGCCAGGCCCTCAAGAGGGGCCAGGTGATCGCCTGGAAGCGACTGATGGCCCGCCTGACCCTGCCGAATGAGGCGGGGGCCTTGATGGATTACCAGTCCGAACAGCTGGAGCCCCTGATCCAGGGGTTCGAGGTTCTCCGGGAGCGCACCTCGGCGGTCCGCTATCTGGCGTCGGTATCCTATCGTTTCAATCGCGACGAGGTGCGCCGGGTCTTGGCCGAGGCCGGCGTTGCCTTCGCCGAAACGCCGAGCCGGCCGGTCCTGATCATCCCGGTTCTCACCAGCCAGGGTGTCGGCGTCCTATGGGAGGACCCCAACCCCTGGCGCGAGGCTTGGCAGAACCTGCCGCCGAGGGATGGATTGCTGCCCATCGCCGTGCCCTATGGCGATCTCGCCGATATCCGCGATCTCTCGACCGTGCAGGCGTTGCGCGGCGACGAGGAACGTCTGCGGGCGGTGGCCGATAGATACGGCGCGCGAGACGTGGTGGTCGCCAAGGCATCGCGAACCTTTGATCAACGCGACAATCGACCGGTGCTGGAGATCGCCATTGTGCGCCGCATTGGCGACGGGCTGGAGGAAACGATCATCGAGTCGATCAAGGGCCAAAACCCCGACGACCTGATCGGTCTTCTCGACGCGGGGGTCACGCGGGTCGTGTCGACCTTGTCGAGTTCATGGAAGCGGGCGAACCTGGTTCTACCGGGCCTCGAGACCCGCGTTACCGTCGTGGTGCCGATCGACGGCTTTGGGCGCTGGCTGTCCATTCGCCGACGTCTCGACGGTATCGGCGTGCTGCGGCGGTTCGACCTGCTGCGCATTTCCAAGCGCGAGGCGCTGATGGATCTGTGGGTTCAAGGAGGGGCGGAACAACTGCGCAACGCAATCCGGCAGCGCGATCTTGAATTGCTCGAAGGCCGAGTGGATTACGTCCTGGCGGATCGCGATCAGCGGGTGCCAGAGATTTATCTGCCCGCCAGCCAGGATTCGGACGTGCTCCCCGGAGCGGCAACCGACGCAACGACGGGACCGGCGCCCGGCGTGACCCCAATCCAGGCGCCTTCGACGGCCACCGGGCTCGCGCCAAAACCGACGGGGTCTCAATAGCGATGGCGGACAGGTCATGACCCGGCGCGACCGACGGATTTTCTGGCTTGCGCTGTTCGCCCTTGGGCTCTTCTCGCTCTTTGTGTTGAGTGAAGTGCTGCTGCCCTTCGTCGCGGGAATGGCGATCGCCTATTTCCTTGATCCGTTGGTTGACCGACTGGAGAAGATCGGCTGTTCGAGAACCGTGGGAACCTCGGTGGTCCTGGTTGGATTTCTTATCTTTTCCGCCGGGTTCTTCCTGCTGCTGGTTCCGGTCCTGAACGCGCAGATCCTGCGCTTGGTTGAGGTGGTGCCGGCGGTTCTACAGCGGTTGGAGCCGATTTTGCGGCCGATCTTCGACGAGATGAACGGCGGCGGCGATGCCTCGGCGCTAAGCAAACTCCCCTCGATGGCCGGCTCGGTGTTGAAATGGGTTGGAGGCATGCTGGGCCGGGTGGTGAGTGGCGGTGTCGCGGTCGCCAATCTGTTGTCGCTTCTGCTAATCACGCCGATCGTCGCGTTCTACCTCCTCAGGGATTGGGATCGCATGGTCGAGACCATCGACGGCTGGCTGCCGCGCGCCCAGCGCGCCACGATCCGCGAGCAATCGGCGGCGATCGACAAAACCCTGGCGGCGTTCGTGCGGGGGCAGGGAAGTGTCTGCCTTGTGTTGGCGATCTACTACGCGGCGGCGCTGAGCTTGGCCGGCATGCAATTCGGAATCGTGATCGGCCTTTTTGTCGGCCTGATCTCCTTCGTGCCCTTTATCGGCGCGATTGTCGGTGGGTTGTTGAGCGTCGGTCTCGCGGCGGCGCAGTTCGATACCTGGCAACCGGTCGCGATAATCGCCGCCGTCTTCGTCGTGGGCCAAGTGCTGGAAGGCAATATCCTGACGCCGAAACTGGTCGGCGGCGCGGTTGGCTTGCATCCGGTTTGGGTGATCTTCGCGCTGCTGGCCGGTGGCGCGCTGTTCGGGTTCGTTGGCGTCCTTCTGGCGCTGCCGGCGGCGGCGGTCATCGGCGTTCTCACCCGTTTCGGCATGGCGGAGTATCTTGCGAGCCCCCTGCACCTGCACGGCATTCCACCGCCGGACGACGCAAGCCCCCCGCTCGACACGGGATCGGATGACAGGCCGGATACCGGAAGCCGGTCGTGAATTCAGCCGATCAGTTGGTCCTGGAGCTTGCGCTCCGACCCGCCCATGGCCGTGAGGAGTTCATTCTTTCCGACTGCAATCGCGAGGCGGTGGCCTGGATTGATCGCTGGCCGGACTGGTCGCCCCACACCACCGGGCTGAACGTTCATGGTCCCGCCGCTTGCGGGAAAACCCATCTGGCGGCGGTCTGGCGGGCGCGGTCCAAGGCTAGCTGGATTGATACGCCGATCGCGCGCTCAGAGGACGTTCCGGCGGTTCTGGGTGACGCGAAAGACGTTGTGATCGATGGCCTTACCGGCGACTGGCCGGGGGAGCCGATCCTGCATCTGCACAATCTCGCGGTCGAGCGCGGCGGGGTGCTTCTGATCCTAAGCCGGGTGCCCGTCGCGCGGATGGACACCCGTCCGGCGGATCTGGCCTCGCGTCTGGCGGCGATGCCCGCGGTCGGCATCGGCGCGCCGGATGACGGCCTGATCATCGGCGTGATGAGTAAGCTGTTTCGCGACCGCCAGCTGCATGTCGGGCGCGATGTTCTGGAGTTTCTGGCGAACCGTATGCAACGCTCGCTCGAGGAGGCGGTCCGCCTGGTGGACCGTCTGGACAAAAAGGCGCTTGCCGAGAAACGCGGGATAACGTTGCCCCTGGCGCGCTCGGTGCTGGCGCCGGAAGATTAATCAACAGGACCATCCAAACAGGAGACAGGGAATGGATTTGGGAATTGCCGGTAAGAACGCTCTGGTTTGCGCCGCCAGCAAGGGGCTGGGGCGGGGATGCGCCGACGCGCTGGCCGAGGCGGGGGTGAATGTCACGATCTGCTCGCGCACCGAGGCGGATATCAAGGCCGCCGCCGAGGCGATCGGCGCGGCGCATGGCACGACCGTGAAATGGCTGGCCTGCGACATTACCACCGACGAAGGGCGGGCCGCGGCCCTCAAGATGGCCGGCGATGTCGATATCCTGGTCAACAACGCCGGTGGTCCGCCGCCAGGCAGCTTTCGCGAGTGGACCCGCGATGACTGGATCAAGGCGATCGATTCCAACATGTTGACCGCGATCGAGCTGATCAAGGCGACGGTCGACGGCATGATGGAGCGCAAGTTCGGGCGGATCGTCAACATCACCTCGGCGGCGGTGAAGTCGCCGATCTCGATCCTCGGCCTGTCGAACGGCGCGCGGACCGGTCTTACCGGCTTTTGCGCCGGCATTGCCCGCGACACGGTGCGCGAGGGGGTGACGATCAACGGCTTGCTGCCAGGGCCCTTCGATACCGATCGGTTGCGCGGCAATATCGAGGTGCGGGCCAAGGCCGCGGGCAAGACCTATGACGAAATGTACGAGATCGCGGCGGCGGATAACCCGGCCGGGCGGTTCGGCACATCCGATGAGTTCGGCAAGACCTGCGCCTTCCTGTGCAGCGCGCATGCCGGTTTCATCAATGGCCAGAACGTGCTGATGGATGGCGGGGCGTTCCGCAGCTCCCTATAGAGCTTTCAAGGTTTCCCGCGCGCTTCTATAGGCCTCGTCAACGGCGTCCTCGCCTCTGGCGAGGCCTTCCAGCGTGATAAACCGCAGATCCCTGATGCCGATCGTCTCGAGGATGTCCTTGAGATAGGGCGTGAGGTGATCCGGCTGGCGGGCGCGCTCGTCGCTGAAATAGCCGCCCGCGGCAATCACGATATAGGTCGGGCGGTCCGCCAGAAGGCCGATCTTTCCATCGGGCGTGCTCCTGAAGGTCCGGCCAAAGCGGACGACCTGATCGATCCATGCCTTGAGCGCCGCCGGCACGGTGAAATTATGCATCGGCGTCGACAAGATGAAGAGATCGGTCCGCTCCAACTCGTTTATCAGCGTTTCCGATATTCTTAGCGCCGCATGATCCCGCGCGGCCTTGGCATCTTGATGCGTCATCATCGCCGCGGCGAACGCACCGTCGACAACGGGCGAGGGCGTGGTCGCGAGAACCCTGGTGGTTACCGAGGCACCGGGATGGGCGCGGGTGACCGTCGCCAAGACCTCATCCGCGAAACGGAAACTATGGGCCGCGTCCGCCTTGGGGCTGCAATCGATACGCAGGATCGCCTTGGTCATGGTCGCTTCGTGTGATGGTGGCTTGTCGGGCGGGAGCGTAACCGCCCGGCGAGGGCGAGGGTACCAAGAGAATCGCCACTGAAACCATTTTGTCATCGGAATGTAACATTTGATGGACCTGTTATCGGGTCGCTTGATCTGGCATGCTTGCGGGGGTGGCGATCGGCGTTCGCCAATGGCAATTGGACAAGACGATGAGCGGCACGAAATCCGTTTCTCCGGTCAAGGCAAAGGCAAAAAGCGTTTCGAGATACTTCAATCGCGAGCTGTCTTGGCTGGCGTTCAACACCCGTGTTCTGGAAGAGGCCCGTAATCCTCGCTCGCCGCTGTTGGAGCGATTGCGGTTTCTCGCGATCTCCAGCGCCAATCTCGATGAGTTCTACATGGTTCGCGTCGCGGGCCTGAAAGGCATGGTGACGGCGGGGGTCTCCACGCCAAGCCCGGACGGTCTTGTGCCGGCGCAACAACTCCACGAGATTTCCGGGGAAGTCGCGAGGCTGGTTTCGGACCAGCAGGATTGCCTGCGGGAATTACGCCGGGAACTTCGAGCGGTCGGGTTTCATATCATCGATCACGAGGAGCTTTCACAAGAAGATCGCGTCTGGTTGGAAGACTATTTCCTCGATCAGATCTTTCCGGTTCTCACCCCGCTGGCGATCGATCCGGCGCATCCGTTCCCGTTCTTCCCAAATCGCGGCGCCTGTTTGGCGCTTCGGTTGACCCGGATGTCGGATGGTCACGACATGGAGGCGCTGCTGCCGTTGCCGACGACGGTAAATCGGTTCGTGCGGCTGCCGGGTGACGAGATCCGCTTCATCGCCACCGAGCAGGTGATTCTCGAGCACATCGCCTCGGTCTTTCCGAACTGTAACGTGGTGGGCCAGGGGATCTTCCGGGTCCTTCGCGATAGCGAGATGGAGATCGACGAGGAGGCCGAGGACCTGGTCGATTCCTTTGAGTCCGCGTTGCGGCGGCGGCGACGCGGCAATGTGATCCGGATCGGGGTCAGCACCTCGATGCCCGAGGATCTGCGCGCCTTCGTCATTCATGAGTTGGGCTGCTCGGAGGAAGATATCTTCACGCTCGGAGAGCTGGTCGGCTTGGCCGAGCTGACGCAGTTGATAACCGGCGAGCGGCCCGATCTTCTCTGGCCGCCGTTCAACGCGCGGTTCCCGGAGCGTATTCGCGATTTCGGCGGTGATTGCCTTGCGGCGATCCGCGCCAAGGACATCGTCGTTCATCATCCCTACGAGAGTTTCGACGTTGTCGTTCAGTTCCTACGGCAAGCGGCGTCGGACCCGGCGGTGGTCGCGATCAAGCAAACGCTGTACCGGACGACCCGTGACTCGCCGATCGTGAAAGCCCTGACCGAGGCCGCGGAGTCGGGAAAATCGGTCACCGCGATGATTGAGCTGAAGGCTCGGTTCGACGAGGAAACCAATATCCAATTGGCCCGAGACCTGGAACGCGCCGGCGTCCAGGTCGTGTATGGGTTCGTCGACCTGAAAACCCACGCCAAGATCTCGTTGGTGGTGCGCCGCGAGGGTGGACAGTTGCGCAACTACGCGCATTTCGGGACCGGCAACTATCACCCGATCACCGCCAAGATCTATTCCGACTTGTCGTTTTTCACCTGCGACGCCGAGCTATGCCGTGATGCGTCGCGGGTCTTCAACTACATGACGGGTTACGCGGCGCCCGCCGGGATGAGCAAGGTCGCGATCTCGCCGCTTTCGCTGCGCGAGCGGTTGAACGAGCTTATCCGGGCCGAGATGGATCACGCGCGTGCCGGAAAGCCGGGCCATATCTGGGTCAAGCTGAACGCGATCGTCGATCCCGAGCTAATCGACCTTTTATACGAGGCGTCCGGTGTCGGCGTGCGAATCGAATTGGTCGTGCGGGGTATCTGTTGTCTGCGTCCCGGCGTGCCGAGACTTTCGGAAAACATCCGGGTGCGCAGTATCGTCGGGCGTTTTCTCGAACATTCCAGGATCGCGTGTTTTGGCGACGGGAAAGGACTCCCATCGGAAGACGCCAAGGTCTACATATCCTCGGCGGACTGGATGCCGCGCAACCTGGATCGCAGAGTGGAGCATTTCGTGCCGGTTGAGAACACGACGGTGCATCAGCAGGTGCTCGACGAAATCATGGACGCGAATCTGAAGGATCAGGCCAATTGCTGGTTCCTTGATGGTGACGGCGAATATACGCGGGTTGACGCCAACGCCTCCAGTTTCTCCGCGCATAACTATTTCATGACTAACCCGAGCCTTTCCGGGCGAGGCAGTGGACTTCGCCGTTCGGCGGAGAGTGCCTTGCATCTGGCCAGTTCCACCTAACCGCGGCGAGATCTTGTCAAACGTAACCCCCTTGGTGGCTCTCGAACGAGACAATCGGGTCGGCGTCCTCGACATCGGGTCAAACTCCGTGCGCCTGGTCGTCTTCGAAGGTGGTCGGCGCATGCCGATACCGATCTTTAACGAGAAGGCGGTGTGCGCGCTCGGCTCCGAATTGAAGGAGACTGGGCGGCTATCCGAAACCGGACGGGTCTCGGCGATGGTCAATATCGCGCGTTTCACCGAGATCGCGCGCGAGATGGCGGTCACGGACCTGCACGTGGTTGCCACGGCGGCGGTGCGCGAGACGACGAACGGCCCCGAATTCGTCGAGGAATTGGAGCGTCGGTATGGGCTAAAGGTGCGCGTGCTGTCCGGCGACGAGGAAGCGGTGATGTCCGCCCATGGCGTGATCAGCGCGTTTCCGGATGCCGACGGCGTGGTGGGCGATCTCGGCGGCGGAAGCCTTGAACTGGTGGATGTGCGAGACGGCGGGGTTAGCCGTTTCAACTCCCTGCCGCTGGGACCGCTGCGCCTCGGCGCGCTGACACCGGATCGCCGCGAGGGGCTTGAAGCGCGGATCGACGCGGAATTGCGGAAACTGGATTGGTTGGAGCGGCTGCAAGGGCGACCGCTTTTCGCCGTCGGGGGGGCCTGGCGCAGTCTAGCGCGGGCCCACATGATCGACTCGAGCTATCCCTTGCAGGTGATTCATGGTTACGAGCTTGGCTTTGATCCCGCGCTCGAATACCTGGACCGAGTCTCCGGCTCGTCCGGCGGGAAACGTCAGCGGATCAAGGGCGTGTCCAAGCGGCGCTTCGATTCGCTGGGGCTGGCGGCGCTGGTTCTTACCCGATTGATGAAGCTCGGACAGCCGAGCCAGCTACGGTTCTCGGCCTTCGGACTTCGCGAGGGTTGTCTTTTCGATCAGTTACCGGCGGCGGAAAAGGCGTCCGATCCCCTCCTGGCGAGCTGTTCGGTGATCGCCGGTAAGACCGGGCGCTTCCCTCTGGCCCCGGATGTCGTGGAACGATGGATCCGGGGATTTCTGCCGCATCTCGATGAACGCGAGAACCGCCTGATCGCGGCGGTTTCGATCCTCGCGGATATCGGCTGGTCGGAGCACCCGCAATACCGCGGCGAGCAGGCGTTCCTAAAAGTTCTGCGATTGCCTGTCGTTGGTATCGGCCATGAGGACAGGGCCTTTGTCGCCCTGGCGATTTTGGCGCGCTATCAGGGGAACTTCAAAATCCCAGCGGCGGTCGCCGTGTCGACCCTGGTGCCCGAGGAACGTCGCCGCGACGCCCTGCGGGTCGGTCTGGCGCTTCGCCTCGGCCTGACCCTATGTGGCGGCGTGGAGAGACTTTTGTCGAATATCAAGGTGATACCGAATCACGATTGGGTATCAATCGCGTATCCCAAGTCCATGGCCGCCTTGCATGGAGAGGTTATTGGCCGGCGCATCGAGGAACTGGCGCGCGCGATCGACATGCCGATTGTCCTGGCGCCCCGACCCGATGACGAATACTCGGACAACGCCGCGGTGGAAGACGGCGTCAGAGGGAAATCAGCTTAACCTGATCGCCCGATACCGCCAGAGCCAAGCGACCCGCCTTCAGAGCCAAGGCATCATCGCCGAACAACTTCTTTCGCCAACCACGAAGCGCGGCAACATCGGCGTCGTCGGCAATGGCGATCGCGTCGAGATC
>Ga0055584_100005105_pt1 | contig 12875 bp, 12 predicted proteins | sample OSDHelmetaG_FD_58716 | JGI IMG/M metagenome (GOLD analysis project Ga0055584, IMG submission 58716) | Pelagic marine sediment microbial communities from the LTER site Helgoland, North Sea, for post-phytoplankton bloom and carbon turnover... | ecosystem: Environmental > Aquatic > Marine >... | reverse complement strand
CTAAAATTTTCTGTCATGGTCTCTATATCCTGATCTTTGTCTATAATAATTGCTTGGTTTTGAACTATTGTTGCAGCGTAAGTTTCATTTTGAGTAGCTAGATAACCCATTGCCATCACATCTTCTTCAAGCTTTCCAATAGTTGATTCTTGCTCATCGATTTGACTAGAATAGGCAATGTTTTGTGCACTCAAACTTTCAATTTGTTCTTGGGTGGAAGCCAATTCATCACTAATGGACGCTAACTCTTCGGCACAAGTAACCCTTTCATCCTTTAATTCTTCAAATTTTTTTTGGCTGATACAAGACGATAATAAGACACTCGTCAGTAAGAAATAAATTGCCGTTCTCATGATTTTATAGTTTTATAAACGAATTATTTCAAATAAAAGATAAGAAATAAAAGTAAAGAATATATGCAACTGAACTTATGGTTTTTATACTTGAAATTGTGCCAAAGCAGAAATTACTATTATTACCTTAGTTCGATTCGATTAAAAATGAATTTATTATCTATTTCTCTGCCTTTTAAAATAGATAGAGTATTCTCAACTGTCATTTCACACATCTCATTAAAAGTGATAGCTGTAAGGCTTGCAGAATGAGGAGTTATGTATACATTTTTCATTTTCAAAAATTCAGAATCTTTTGGTGGAGGTTCAGTAGATAATACATCTGCAGCAAAAGCAGAAATATATCCATTCTTTAAAGCACTAAGAACTTGATGATCCTCGATGATCCCTCCTCTTGAAGTATTGATTAGGATTGGAGATTTTGCACATTTGGAAAATGATTCTGCTGATAAGCATCCCTTGGTTTCATTATTGAGAGCTAAGTGAATGCTTATCATGTCAGACTCCGCAAAAAGAATGTCTAAATGAACATTCTTGTATTGAGCATCTACTTTTGATCTATTCCAATAAATTATATTCATACCAAATGCAGAAGCGAGCTTGGCAACTTTTTTACCAATATCACCCATTCCTATGATTCCTAAAGTTTTTCCTCTGATTTCGTCTCCATCATATCTGCTTCTATATCCCCAGTTATCATTTTTAACCTCTTCTACAGAATTGTATATTTTTCTTTGTGCTGAAAGTATGAGGGCAAGAGTATGTTCTGCTACAGTATCCGCATTGCTTCCCGGGGCATTCAATACTTTTATTCCTAAGGATGAAGCAGTTTCTATATCGATATTGTCCAATCCTACACCACAACGAGCAATTACTTTAAGTCCTTTGCAAGCTGTAATCAGATCTTCATTCACCTTTCCTTTTCCTCTCGTAATAATAGCATCAACATTTTGATTTCTAACAAGATCCAATCCTGTATTCGGAGATTCTGAAATAAGTAAATGGCAATTTTGTTCTAAGTTTTGATGTGCCTTTGGAGAAACTGTTTCTAGTAATAAGACTGTAGGTTTTTTCATAGTTAGAGTTTCTACAGTTTGAATTTGAGAGAATTATTCACCATGATAAAGTGTGGCATTTTCACTTTTATATCCCCTAAAATCATTTCTGCCACTTACATAAAGGCCAGATTTAAAAAGCTCATCTTCAAAAATTTTAGGGTCGGCTTTTTCAGATGGATGAGATGATAATTCAACTAAGTTTCCAGATGGGTCCCTAATGAACATTTGCATAGCACCATCGGGTAGTTGTCTTACATTGCCCCAAGGTTTCACATCGATGATATCCAATTCTTTAAAACGATAGAAATAACTACTAAAATCCTCCACTTTTACACAAATATGCCCTCTAAAAGATATTGCATCGTCCCATTCCGACAAATGCAATTGCTGGTCCTCTGTAATTTTAAAAAATGCTGTTGGATAATCAAAAACAAAAGCTGCAATAGGTTCTAATCCCAATTCATCTTCATAAAACTGAGCTGCTTTTTCTAAGTCATCAACAATGAGTGTGACATGATTTATGCCTGTTACTTTTGACATTACGATAGTTTTTTAGAATATTCTTCTACAAAATCCAGATTTAAAGAAAGACCTAGACCCGATCGACTAGGAGCTTTTACAATACCTTCTTTTACATCAGGCTCTTCTCTACATAAATCGTACATAAGCGGATTGCCACCTAATGAGAATTCAATAACGACAGAAGAAGGAGAAGCAAAAGCAACATTCACTCCAGCCATGAAAGATATAGCAGATCCCCAACAATGAGGAGCTAATTCCAACTGATAAGCCCCAGCTAATGCACTTACTTTCATACATTCTGTTATACCACCACAAATTGCAGCATCAGGTTGTAATACATCTACTGCTCTATGATTAATTAATTCAACAAAGTCAAACCTTGTGAATTCACTTTCCCCTGCTGATATAGGGGTCTGAGTACATGCTCTTACCTCTGCTGTTCCAATTTTGTTATCTGGAGAAATAGGTTCTTCCATCCAGTATAAGTTACAATCTTCTACATCTCTACAAAACCTTTTGGCTTCTGAAACACTGAATGTTCCATGTGCATCAGCCATCAGTTTGATTCCATCTCCAAGTGCTGATCGAGCTTCTTTTACTCGCCTCACACTATACGGAACAGTATCATCCATAGAGCCTACACGCATTTTTACTCCTTTAAATCCTTTTGAACAATAGCTTTTTAGCTGTTCCCCAATTTCATCTGCATCAGCCCATCCTCCACTCGCATAGGCTTCCATTTCAGATCTACATGCACCGCCTAAGAGATTTACAACTGGAGTGTTTAAATCTTGGCCCTTTAAATCCCACAAAGCGATATCTATTCCGCTCATTGCCGAGATAGTGGTACCTCTATTGCCTAATATTGGAAAAGAACGACCTCTACTTAATGCATAATGATCGCGGCTACCATTGTACATCCGTTCCCATAGCTCACTTATGTTATGTACGGGTTTTCCAAGTATAATTGGTTTAAGTTCATGCTCTATACAGGCCACAATACTTGCACAAGAACCTGTGGCACCTACAGCAGATTTTGCCTCACCTATTCCAATTCTACCATCATCAGTTTTGATGATGACAAGACACATGTCAAAATGAGTAAGACGCCCATAATCAGATCTCCATTGACCTTTAACAGGAATGGGTACACTTATCCAATGTGCTGTTACATCCGCTATCTTCATATAAGAGGTCTTAAAGTATCAGAAGATTTTTGAGTAAGAAAAGTATAAAACTCTTCAGTCACAGCAGCACTTCCATGGTCTTCAAGGAATTTCTTTTGCTCAGGACTGAGTCCTTGAGGATCTGTATCAATGCTGCCAGGATGTGGATTTGCAGGAGTGCGATCAATAGGGGAGGCAAATTCAACTGAAAGTGGACCATTATAACCCGTCGATTTTAAGGTTTTAATAATCTTTGGCCAATTTAAATGTCCCATTCCAGGTGCCATTCGATTATTATCAGCTACATGGAAATTTACTATTCGGTCTCCACAGTTCTCAATTGTTTCATAATAATTTTCTTCTTCTAGATTCATATGAAAAATATCCAAACAAACACCACAATTTGCCCCAATTTCTTTAGCTAAAGCTAGAGCTTGAGCTCCTCTATTAATGAAATATGTCTCAAATCTATTGATTGGTTCTATGCCTATTTTTACACCTGCATCTTCGGCATGACTGTAGCACTCCTTTATTCCATCTATTGCCCATTGCCATTCTTCATCAGGCCTTCCGTCTGGGACTATTTTTCCAACAGTACCTGGGACTACAGATACCATTTCCCCTTCAAGCTCCTTCACCATAGTGATCACATCTTTGACATATTGTACTGACATTGCTCGTTGAGCTTCATCTCTTGCCAATAAATTTCTTTGCTCTAACATTAAAGTCACTGACCCAAAACATTGGATTTTGTATTTCTTAAGAAGTGCTCTGATCTCAGTGGTGTCGTACATATCGGGTTCACCTTGTATCTCAATATACTCATATCCAATTTTGGATATTCTGGCCAAAGTTGTCTCTATGGTTTCAGCTCTCATCCAATTGTGAATAGCTAGTTTCATGTGTTGTGATTTTGTGAGGAAAAGATAGGCAGAATTAGTAGAATAGAAATAAAAAGTTACTTCCATTCCAAATTTTAAAATGAAGAAAAGTTGAATTATAGATTATAATATTCCTTTGTCTTTCAAATCATCAAAAATGATTTTATCCACATGTGATACTTTATCTCTATCCGCATAAGTCATCCACCTGATCTCAGCTATCTCATTATCTGCTTTCAGATCTCCCTGATAATCAGCGCTGTAGCATGTCATTTTCACCATGACTCCGTCCTGTTTTCCATCAGCCTGAGCTCTATAAGTACCTGTATATTTAATGGATGAAGGATTTAATTCCACGGTAAGTTCTTCTTTTACCTCTCTAATTAGAGCTTCTTTATCAGTTTCTCCAATGTCACGTTTCCCTCCTGGGATATAATAAGATGATTTTCCTTTTGATAGGGTAGTGAGGATCCTACCTTTTTGGATTTCAATAAGAGCCAATTTATCAATTTCTTTGGCAGTTTGGGGATAAAATGTCTCTAGCTTTTTCAAGATTCCAATAGGACTTGAAGAGAAATTTAAAAGCTTTGAATCTTCTTTTTTTAAAAAACCATGATCTACCATATTTCCTATCATGGTCATCAGTCCAGCATAGTAATCATCCACATTTAGGACTAAAATTTGTTTGTTTACAAATCCTAATTTGGTCTCGGTGAATGCGTCCATTAACTCATCCAAAGTACCAATGCCTCCAGGTAAGGCGATGAGAATATCTGACAGTTCAATCATTCGCGATTTACGTATATACATATTTGGAACAATCTCGATTTCGCTTATACCAGTATGTAGTTCTTCATCTTTGACCAATTTTTCAGGTCTTATACCAATAACCTTTCTGCCATGTGCCATGAAAATATCTGCCACTAGTAGCATAAGGCCGTCTTTTCCTCCACCATATACCAAGTCAAAGCCCATTCTGGCTAAGTCTTCAGCTAAAATTTTAGATTGCAGTAGAATTTCAGATGAGTTTCCTTCATTGGCACCGCAGTAGATGCATACCGTTCTTTGATTTGAATCCATGGCTAAAATTCTACTTTGAATTTCAGATTAATCCTTCTAGTCGTAAGATTGTTAGGTACAGCAAATTGTTGATTGAAAACTGTCCTTACCCAAGTATTAGAAGATACATTCTCGATTCCCATGAGATTAAAAACTTCTAATGTGAGCCACACATTATCCATGGATCTAAAAATACTATTTGGCCTTGTTAGCTTTCTGGAAGTGTCCCACATGTGATAGGCAAATCCAATATCTACCCTTCGATATCCTTTGTATCGGAATACATTTCTATAGACTTGATTGTTATCCCTTAATCCAAATGGAAGACCTGATCCAAAAATAAGGTTGAGATTAACTTTGAAGTGTTCATTACCAGGTAAATAATCTTGGAAGAATAAAGAAACATTGAAAAATTGATCTGTGGGTCTCGGGACATTGTCTACTTCTTTAGGATCTTCACCTACTTCTACAGCTAGATGTTGGACGTCACTGATGTTTTCTCTCGTTTTTAATAAAGAAAGATTTAACCATGATTCTGTACCTGGTACAAAAGCTCCATTTATTCTGAAATCTATGCCTGCTGCATATCCAGTGGCATCATTTTCTCCGCTATACCTAAGTCTTACGTTGTCGATTTCGTAAGCAGTAAGATTGGAAAACTTCTTATAGTAGATTTCACTAATAATCTTGAATGGCTTGGTACTTATATCCTTCCAGAAAAAGTCATAAGTAATTCCACCTAATGCATGTATTGATCTCTGCGACTTGAGATTTGTATTAATAGTGCCATCTGGTCTTCTTAGTTCTCTATAAAATGGAGACTGATAATATATTCCACCGGCTAGTTTGTAAGAGACTCTTACATCGTCTCCTTTCGGTTTAAAAAGAACCTGAGCTCTTGGACTGAAAATGAACTCATCACTTAGTGACCAGTGAGAAAAACGAGCACCTATGTTCAATTTCACATCTGTATCTTCTCCTTTAAAATCAATGCTGTTTTGAATAAACCCACTAAATCTATTTGATTCTATTTCGTTCTCTGTTTTCAAAACATTCCATATCAACACCTGACTTTCACTAGATGGTATCGAATAACCTGCAGAATCAATTCTAATCCACTCATTAAGACGATCATCCATCAATTCTCTCTGATACTTTAGTCCCCATTGAAGGAAATGAACCGGTTTGCCACTTTCATTGGGTTGCAACTCAATCCCTCCTCTCAAGGCTACGTTGGTGATTTGACTTTGTAGTCTATTTCTACCAAATTCTTGTTCTGTACCAACACCCAAAACTGCTACTTCTTCACCTGCATTCTCACTACCTAGATTGCTCTCTATTTGACTTAATCTGTAAAAGCCTGTGATGTCAAAATTCTCAAATTCTTTACCTTGATATCGAGATGCAAGAAGCTTTATAAATAAAGGATTCTTTTCTCTCTCTGGAATATATGTAAAGGATAATCCACCCATTCCTGTTTGGAATTCATCAGATTCTCGACCTTGAAATACGGTATTCAATTCTAATGCAAAATCAATCAATCCTACTCCAGTGGCTCTACTTATTGGAATAAAATTGTATTGGCTTCTATTATAATTACCTATGAATCCAATCTGCAGGTCATTAGTAATATCATAAGTAAGGTAACCTTGAAAATCTGAATGATGAGGCGTGTATTGTCCTTCCGTATCTAAGGAAGACAAAAGGTATTGTGTAGTCTTGTATCTAGCACCTACCAAATATCTCAATTGGTTGAAGCTGCTTTTTCCTATCTGTTTTGAGCCTTCTAAATGTGTAGTTGCACCAAGAAAACTTGCACTGACTGAACCATGAAAATCTGTAGGGCGCTTATACTTAATGTCTAATACAGAAGACATTTTATCCCCATATTTGGCTTCGTAACCACCTGATGAAAAGGACAAATCTCGCATCAGATCTGGATTAGGAAATGACAATCCTTCTTGTACACTATTACTTATTAACTGAGGTCTGAATATTTCAAAATCATTGACATAGACTAAATTTTCATCATAGTTGCCACCTCTCACATTATATTGAGAACTCAGTTCTCCACCAGTGCCGCCTCTTGTTCCTAGAGCAATGTGAGGAAGAATACTTTCAAAGTTTCCAGATGCTGAGGGGAGAAATTTAAGCTCTTCAGCTCTTTCTCTGATCATTTCAGTAGCTTTAAGACGATTCTCTGTTATGATAACTTCTACTTCGGATTCTTCTGGAGCCATGGTGATTTCTAGGAATAGATTCTTTGGCTCTCGTATGCTTGTTTCAAATTCTTTAAAGCCTAACCTACTTATTGAAAGGGTCAATCCTTCAGCCCAATTTGTAGTCAATATAAAATATCCATTCTCATCAGAATCTGTGCTTGTAGTAGAGTTTTTGAAGAATACTGTAGCAAACTCAACAGGTTCATTGTCCAGTCCGTTGTTTATTCTTCCTTGTATGGTAATCTGTTGTGCAAATGACTGATTAACAAAAAGGTAGGTAAGGAAAAAGACAGCAATCTGGACTTTAAAACAAAAGATTCTTTTTATCATACCTGCCCGATATTTTTAAGTCTTGCTATTGTTTCAACTGGATTTTTAGATTTGTAGACACTACTTCCTGCTACTAGTACATTTGCTCCTGCTTGTAATAGTGACTCTGCATTCTGCATGCCAACACCTCCATCGATTTCTATCAAAGCATCTAAGTTTCTTTCGTCCAATTTAGCTCTCAGTTTTCTTACTTTAGGTAAAGTTTGATAGATGAATTTTTGCCCACCATATCCTGGATTTACACTCATCACACAAACTACATCCACTTCTTCTAATATATCATCTAATAGGTCTACAGAAGTATGAGGATTAATAGCAACTCCAGCCTTTGCACCTAGTTCCTTGATTCTCTGTACTGTCCTATGAAGATGATCACATGCTTCGTAATGTACAGTAAGCACATCTGCTCCTTCATCTACAAATGCTTCTAAATATTGATCTGGATTGGAGATCATTAAATGGACATCCTTTGTCTTTTTACAACCAGATTTAAAAGCAGGCATTAATGCTAATCCGAAGCTAATATTGGGAACAAAATGACCATCCATTATATCAATATGAAGCCAATCTGCATTACTGTTATTCACAATGTCAATACCTTCCTTAAGGTGTAAAAAATCAGCAGCTAAAATAGAAGGTGCTATAAGATGCGCCATGAGATCTGTTTAGAGGTGCAAAGCTAAAGAAGTTGTGCAAATACTACTAACATAGGATTGAAATGTGCCATTGTCTTTAAATATTTACATTATTCAGATTTTTTTAAAGAAAAACCACAGCCTCATCGGCTAAGTACTCTCTTCCCAATAGGCGAAGCATAACCCTAGCTGTAGCCAAGACATCTTTTTCACAATAAGACTTTATCTCCTCTATTTTACCTTCCCAGTAAGCTCTGCTCACCTGACTGCCTTCCATTTTGTCCTTAGGAGAAGGCACACCAAGTATAGAGCAAAGAAGATCTAAGGAAGAATAATTCTTATAATCTCCAAATTTCCAAAGTTCAAGAGTATCCATAAGATGTGGTACTTGCCATGGCCTAGCTCCATGGATCCTTAAGAGGTTCGGTAATTTGATTTTGTTAATTATCATTCTTCTACAGATGAATGGAATGTCAAATTCTTTAAGATTATGCCCAGCAATAGTATGATGATACTTATCGTAAAAATGACTTTGAAGTAATTCAGCAAAAGCTGTAAGTAATTCGTATTCATCATCACTATGATACGATTTGATTCTAAGTGAATCTACTTGTTCACTTACTTCAAAAATTCCAACAGAAATGCAGATGATTTTTCCAAATTCAGCAAAGATTGCAGCTTTATCATCATACAATTGACTTAAATACTTCTCATTATGTCCATTATTGTTGTTTTTTGACAACCGCTTGGATTTTTTGACCCAAAAAGATTGACTCTGAGAGTCGAGATTGTCATAAGAAACCACCATACTTGCAGTCTCAATGTCGACCACAAGGGTTCGTTTAAGCTGGTTTAGGTTCATATTAGTGATAATTTAGGAGTTTACCCTAGTGCTAATGCGTTCACGTGGTATGCAAATTGCGTTAAGAATAAAGTATAATTTAGGTAAAATTCAATTTTAAATCAACGATATGGCATCTTCAAAGTCAAATGTATTAACAGGAATCATCATAGCTCTATTAGGAGTATCAGGGTTCTTAGGCTACAAGTATTCAAAACTTTCAACATCAAACAATCAACAATTCGATGAGATTGCTGAACTTCAGAAATTTCAAGCAGAACTTGATGGGGAATATCAAGTAGCTCTTAGTAGTCTTGAAAACATGAAAAATGACAATCAGGAGTTGAACGGCTTGATTGAAAGTCAGAAAATGGAACTCAAGTCTCAAAAAAGTAAGATCAATGATCTTATATGGACAAAACGAGAATTGGATAAGGCAAAGAGTGAAATGGCTAATCTGAATCAATTGACTCAGCAGTATTTAGGTCAGATTAATCAGATGAAACAAGAGAACGAACTTTTGGCCAATCAAAATGCAGAGTTGACTCAATCAAATACTGTTTTGACCACTTCACTTCAATCCGAAAAAGAAGTGACTGCTCAACTCGAGGTAACTAAAACAAGACTTATGAGTGAAAATCAGTCTTTAAATTCCAACAATTCTGACCTTTCTGAGAAGGTAGATATTGCATCTGCAGTAAAACTTGATGAAATCACCTTTTTAGCAGGTTCGATTAACGAAGACGGATCTTTCAAAAAGAGAACCAGAAAAAAGAAAATGGATGTGTTTCAAACTTGTTTTATAACTCGTGCAAATCTTGTTACAGAACCAGGAGAAGAGATTTTTATGGTGAGGGTAATTGATCAAAATGGTCAAACACTTACAGGAGATGAGAATGCGACTGTAATAAATAAACTTAATGGTGAAGAGGCTAGGTACTCGACATCAGGAAAAATGGAATATAGCAATGAACAATCTAAAGCTTGTATCAACTGGGATCCATCATTCGAAATTCAAAAAGGAGAATACACAGTAGAGGTTTATAACAAAGGATATAAAGTTGGAACTAGTAATTTTAAGATTTAAAGAGAAATCACATAAGCATTTTGAATAGTTAGGAATGGCTTATTTGGAATAAAGTTATTTTTGAGAAAGCCCTGAGGTATGATCGTCAGGGCTTTTTTTGTATTCTGTTGATTTAGGGCGATTTATTTTGACAACAAAACAAAGAAAGACCGATGCCAAAGAATAAAACTTTAGTACTTGGAGCATCTGAAAATCCACAGAGATATAGCAATATAGCAATGAGAATGTTCAATAGTATAGATGAGCCGATTGTTGCCATTGGCCGCAAAGAAGGTGTAGCGCATAATATTAAAATCCAAAAGGGACAACCCCAAAGAAATGATATTCAGACCGTAACATTATATTTAGGTCCGCGCTTTCAAACAGAATACATTGATTACATCATACATGAATTAAAACCGGAAAGAATCATATTTAATCCAGGTACTGAGAACTATGATTTTGCCCAAAAAGCGGAGGAAAGTGGAATTAGAACAATAGAGGCTTGTACTCTTGTAATGATCAGAACGGGCCAATACTGATTTAGAATATCACCTTAAAGGCATGACTTTACATGCAGTGAGGTATGGATTGTCAAATTCGACCATTTCTCCAGCTTTCTTTCCTGGAATAGGGAAAAGTCTGGCAGACAAAATCTTGGAATTATATTTTTGGCTTAAAGAAGCCATATCTCTATAAAGCCCTGCAATCACTGATATAGGTGTATCTCCAGGTATAGGAACTACATCAAGCCCAGTACCAGATACTGCAGAAAATAAAAGCAATTCTTCCACTGTATATCGTTCTTCGGAAGCTCTTTGAGCAAGTATTTGATCTTCAATAACTGGAAGCATTAGACCTGAATATCCACAAGTTTTAAAAGGAAGTGATTTTAATACATCCGTAATAAGTGCACAAGCACTAAGGGTAGAAGTACATCCGAAAGGTACTCCAGTAAGCGACTCTATGGCCGCAGCTATACTAGCATCCAGTCCTGGAGCAGTAGAAGCGTCTATTCCATTGAATGAAAAACTGTGCCTTTGTGATAATTCTTCTGCGATTTGAACGATAGGGCCAGAAGCTTCATTAAGATGTTTCTCGATTGATGTTTTCGCCTCTTGCCATTTCACATCTTCAAGGGCAAAATTAAAGATATTGGCTGATTCTAGTCCTATACCAAAAGAAGGTGGTCCAGAGTGATATGCCGTCGGAAAATACGGAATGCCTGGAGGGCAGTTAGCTGAAGCAGTATATCTAAAGTTAGCTTCTCCACCTTTGCTTTTATGGGCAAGCATATGGCATATTTCCGCAGCCATTTTTATGGAATTAAAATGTATACCATGCTGCGCTGATGCAATGGCAGTATGAAAACTTAGCATTTGAGTAGTACTAATTAATTGTTCAATATTTGGAAGGGAGTTAGGGGCATATTCATCAGGTGGGAATAAATCTCCAATGGCTAGCATTATACCATACTCAGCGCATTTTTGATCAAATTGTTGAAGAGCTTTTATGCTTTTATTATTTAAAGGAGTTGACGAGATTTCATAGAAATGAGGTAAAGCAATTCTTGTGGTTTGCACCTCATATCCGTTTTCTTCAAATCTTCTTTTAGCTATTAACAGAAAGGATATGATCTCTTCTAGAGATTTGATGTCATTCAAGTCTGAAATATCAGTTCCTGCTGTAATTGTTCTTATTCTGAAGTTGTGAGATTGCATCCACAAATATGATGAATTCATAGATAATTGAGCTTATATACATGCCGCACATAGAAACGATCTATATTCACGACCGCAAATTTGGAAAAAATTCTCATGAAGCAAAAAGCGACGATAATTGTAGTGATCAGTGCATGTCTAGCAGGGTTAAGTGGGGTTTTAATCAAAATGATGTCTTCAATGGAAGTGACTAGTATTGCTGGTTTAAGGATGACTCTTCCTGCTCTGGGTATTGGTCTATATCTGAAATATAGTGGAGTAAAGATATTTAGACAAAAGAGTCCCAAAATGCTTTTAGCATCTGGATTGAATGCATTTAGGCTCTATTTCTATTTTATAGCATACATCTATACCTCGGTTGGAAGTGCAGCTATTCTGTTTTATTGCTTCCCGATGTTTGTGGCATTGATGGGCTATTTTTTCTTAGGAGAAAAATTGTCAAAGAGGCAATGGTTCTTTCTGTTTTTGGCCTTTATTGGCCTTGTGATCTCATATTCACATCTGTCCTTTTCTTTTGAAAATAATGACTTTATTGGAATGTCATCAGCTCTTGTTGCAGGAGTAGTTTATGCATCGACTGTTATCATTTTCAAGTCTGAATCTCAGAATTATAACTCCAATGAGATTGTTTTCTACCAGAATATCCTTGGTATGTTTGTATTCCTTCCATTTTTTGTAAATGGATACTCAGACGTTTCTATGCACGACTTGGGTATCTGCATTTTATACACGTTTGTTACTGGTTTTGTTGTTTTTAAATTGTTCTTTATTGGCTTAAAATATTTAGAAGCATCCATTGCCTCATCTATCATGTATTTGGAAGTAGCAAGTGCAATAATTCTTAGTTATCTCATTTTAGGGGAGACGTTAAATGCTAATATGGTAGTGGGGGGACTGATCATCATTATTAGTAGTTTTATGATAAGCAGAGACAAGAATATTTCTTAAGTTGATATTATTTACTATTAAAGATTGATTAGGAAATAGAAACATATCCGCGAGGTAAGAGGAACAGGCTTAC
>Ga0055584_100005104_pt1 | contig 12876 bp, 11 predicted proteins | sample OSDHelmetaG_FD_58716 | JGI IMG/M metagenome (GOLD analysis project Ga0055584, IMG submission 58716) | Pelagic marine sediment microbial communities from the LTER site Helgoland, North Sea, for post-phytoplankton bloom and carbon turnover... | ecosystem: Environmental > Aquatic > Marine >... | reverse complement strand
GTTGCTGTATACGCTACTACAGGAAAATTTAAGGCTTTCTTTGAAGAAGCTAACTATGAGTTTATTAAAGATGTCAGTGTAGGGAAAGTTTCAGGTTCTTTAATGGTTCATTATCGAGAAAAGTAAAAAACCGAGCAAAGTAAAAAATAAAAAACTTGTGAGTCGCCCAAACGTTGATCGACTCACAAATTCTAAACAGATTGTTAATCAATAAACGTTATTATAAATCAAATACCATAGGGACTATTGTTAACATTAGTCCTGTTATTAAGATTATTGCGATAATGTTTAGCCAAAAACCTGCTTTAGCCATATCTATAATCTTCAACTTCCCAGAACTAAAAACAATTGCATTTGGTGGTGTTGCTACAGGCATCATAAATGCACAGCTAGCGGCTAATGCTGCAGGAATCACTAGCATCAAAGGACCATCTGTTAATGTCACTGCAATTGGGCCTAATAAAGGCAAAAAGCTTGCTGCTGTTGCTGTATTACTAGTAACTTCAGTTAAAAACATAATGGTAACTGTAACTAATATTACTGCCGCAATAGTTGGAAAGTTTGCCGTGTTTTCAAGCTGAGCGCCAATAAAAGCAGCTAAACCTGATGTTTTTATCAAGCTAGCTAATGCTAAACCACCACCAAAAAGTAGCAATACTCCCCAAGGAAGCTTCTTGGTATCATCCCAAGAAAGGACGCGTATATCTTTTTTACTGTCTACAGGCACAACAAATAATAATAAACCAATAAACATGGCAATACCGGTGTCAGTAATTGCTAATCCAGTTGCTTTAGCAATTAAAGGTCTGAATATCCAGCCAAATGCAGCAAGAATAAAAAAGCCTAAAACTATTTTTTCACCTTTACTCATCGCACCTAAATCGTTAATTTTTTGTTTAAACATTTCACTGGTATCAACACGTTTTTCACTGTTTACTTTAAAGCACACTTTCGTTAATAAAAACCAACAAATTATCAACATCATCGTACTTAACGGCACACCTACAAGCATCCATTGAGCAAAGCCAATTTCTATTTGATAACTCTCAGATAAATAAGCAGCCATCAAAGCATTAGGCGGAGTACCAATAAGCGTGGCTAAGCCACCTATACTGGCAGAAAAAGCAATTGATAACAGCATAGCCTTTGAAAACACCGCGTTAGGTTTATCTTGTTGTTGATTAACCATTTCAATCACAGATAGACCAATAGGAAGCATCATTACAGACGTTGCTGTGTTTGACATCCACATTGATAAAAAAGCAGTAACAGACATTAATCCAGCAATTTGATGGCTTGGTTTATCTCCTACTAAAGTCATGGCTTTTAAAGCAATACGTTTATGTAAATGCCAACGTTCCATAGCAATTGAGATTAAAAATCCCCCTAAAAATAAGAATATAAGTGGGTGGGCATAAGATGATGTAGCAACTTTTATTGGTGCAATACCAACTACGGGAGCTATAATTAAAGGTAAAAAAGCGGTTACCGCCACAGGCGTTGCTTCTGAAACCCACCATGTCGCCATCCATAACGCTAAGCCTAAGGTATGCCAAGATGATTCGTTCATTCCGTCAAAAGGAGAGGGAATAAGTAAGGTTATTAACATCAGTAATGGCCCAAGGAGCAACATTGCTAAAGGTGTCGTTTTTATTTTTATTTCAGTCATAATAATAGTTCTCTATCGTTTAAAACTTGTTTTAAGATCAATAAAGGCATTATTATTGATCTTTCTAATTAAATGATTTTAATGTTCAGAAACGTTCGATCATTTATAATTAGCAATTCATTTTTTATTAATTATATATAATGATAGCAATTAGTTTGCCAATTTATTAAGCTATTGTTTTAATATGTTTTTTAGATCGTGATTATGTTGGTACTACAATTATTAGTAGGAATTCCACCCATTGTTTTTTTGTCATTGGGTAGCTTTCCACCCATTGATCCACCTATTGATTTAGATAGTCTTAATTTGTAGCTGTTTTATTAAATTGACCGATAATATGCTTTAGTATTATATTTAATTATAGCGTCATTAGTTGTAAAGTTAGTTGTAAATTTATGCTTTGATAAGCGTATTATCTTGTGGTTATTTATATCAATAAATATTATGTGGTTATTAGCTCTAAACTTTGTAAGACATGTCTTACAAAGGTGTAAGATATATTGCTTTTCATAGTGTGCTTAATTACAGTGATTTAATTTAAGTTATTGATTTTAAATTTGTTATTTTTATTTTTGTTATAGGGTTTTAACGTATGACAGAAATGTTTTAGTTTTCGTCGTAATAAAAATTATATTTTAGTGTAATATTAACACTGTCAGGAAGACAAAGAGCAGGAGGCTTTTTAATTTACTTTATAAGCTTTAAGTTAATAAAGTAAATAAGTACCAGCATAAGGAATGCTAACGTACAAAATGGAGGCTTAAGGATTAAGTCAAGTAATTAGGATATTACTTAAGGAAGAAATGAGCAAGGATGCGGTTCAATAAGGATATTGAAGTCAGGAAGACAGTGTCTTGGAGACAAAAAGAGTTGTAAATGGAATTTATATAAAGGAATTTTTTAAGGATGATAGCAAGGAGATACAAGGAAGTAGTGCTAAAGGACAATAAGTAGGTAATACTTTAAGGATACTCTAAGGAAGGTAGTCACGGACGATAGAAATGTGAACACTGAATAAAAGTGCAGGATGCATAATAAGCTAGTTATAAAATGCAGCTCTTTCTAAGAGTTGCATTTTTTTTATGCTTTTTTTTCTATAAGGTAATTTGTTATTACAAACTAGGAACGACAGCTTCACGTCTTTATGTTATCTATCAGGTTTAGTTTAATCCTGATATCACTTTTGGGTTTAGGAAGTGGTCTTCAAAGTGCACTAAACATAATTCCACTCTAAATATTTTGCTATATATTTTTTGATCAATCATTTATATTCGTCAGAAGCAGCCACAATAAGCTTTTAGGTATCAAAAATCAGTGAAGGGATTAGCACTATGAGAAATATAATTTTATGTATAGTAATAGTCTTACTGCAGGGCTGTGCAGGTACTAGAGATAGCTATAAAAACTTGATTGAAAAAGATTTAGCTACTCCAACTATTCAGATGGTTGTAGATGAAACTAAAGAAGTTTTAGCCGTAGGTGACGGTTTTCCTGGTTGGTGGGGAATTTATCCAACAATCATTTCATTTACACCCGAAATAGCGAGTGTGATCTGTAAGAAAGAACGAAACTGGATTCCTTTTCGTGAACCCGGACTAGTTTTTGGAGGTACGGTTTGTTATTTAACCGCGGACAAAGTAGGTGAAACATGGATAAAACGTGGAAATATATATAGTGATGAGCTAGATAATCATGAATCACACGTTGGAAGAATAAAAGTGATAGTAACTGACCAATAATAATAATAAAAAATATTAATCACTTTTATGCAAGTCAAAATTTCCGAAATTATTAAGCTGATAATGAGTTTATAATTATCATTAATTACATAATAAAACAGTCAATTGATTGGGATAAGTTACAGATTACAAATCACCCACTCACACAAAAATTGCTGAACTGATGAAGTTTTCAATAAATATATTGCAAACTAACTCTGGCCTCATGGCTATCCCTGCCATCCTCTCAGAAAAAGCTTACTATTAGCTTTAACTCTAAGTTGCAGGCCACCACCACCACTAAGTTTATAAACTTTGTCTTTGGGTTTAGCTTGTTTTACTTCGGTGTTAGTTAGTGTAGTAGTTCGAGCCATTTAAGTAGTACCACTTTTGGTATTTATCTGCTGGTTCTACTTAAAAGTGCGGATGTCACGGAACGGCATGAAATAGTAATAGACATAAAAAAAACCGTAAAACCTTTGGTTATGGGCTTTACGGGTTCTTTTAGTGGGTTATAAAACCCTAATTTGGTGCCGCTACTGGACTCGACTATAGCAATTAACTAATTGTTATTATTAGTATATATATTTATTTTTTTTATTGGTACTACCTTTGGTACTACTATAAGGTAAAGTCACTTTTTTTACTAAAGAACTATATTTACTAAAATTAAATAATTAATACTTAAAGTATAATTTTTTATCATCGATGTGATGATAAAAAATATCTTGTAGAACTTTAGGGATATTTTAGCTCCTATTTTAGCCTTTTTATTAATATAAAGGCATGTCTAATGATCGGAAACGACTACCGAACTATTTTTTAGAAAGCTAAAATAATTTTAATTGAATACTTTAAGAATAAAGGTATAGCTTTCTTATGAGATATTTACATAATTTGTGTATCGTCGAAAATAATGAGATTTTTCTGCGATATAAAATATTAAACCTCACTACAATAAAAGAATGAGCTTATTTAAAGCATATTTCAATTTAATTATATCCTTGAGTTACGATATAAAAGTAAAGACTGGAAAGCGCTAAGGCGACATTAGCAATAAATGTTTTGGCATATATTTTATAATCCTATCATCAAAACAAGAAAAATTAGAATATTCGACTTATTTTAAGATAAGAGATAAAAAGGTTACTTATAATTATTTGAAGTTTTGGGTATTTACTACTAAGGTCAGAGTAAGTTAAGGGGGATGAAATTTGGTGATAATCATCATCTGTCACAGACCCCCTTTAAATTTATTACTGTAAATAATCAAATGGGCCTGCAGTAAATGTTTAAAAATCGCATTAAAGGCGACGCTCGTACCTCACGTGTTATGTTCAGAGGAAGGGAGTTCAATAAGAAGACTAAATGTAGCTACTGTAAAATAGTAATGGACGAAGAAGCAACATATTGTGCCGAATGTAATCACTATCAGGCAAGGTGGCTCAATGCTGTTAAATTAGTAGCAGGATCAGTAGGCTTAATTACGCTAGTTGCCAGCGCAATTACTTTTTCAATAGGAAAAGCTATAGAAATATACAAGGAGCTCAACCCTATAGAGAGATTAACGGTTTTGAAAGTTGGTAGTAAAGATGAACTGTTTTTGGTGAACTCCGGTAAGCATACGATTTATCTCGAAGACGCAATATTTTCTGGGGGGCCTAGAAGGAAGCATAAATCAATTGCAGGAGCCATTCTCCCTGGTGAACTAAAAGTGGTTTCAAAAAAAACTCAGCCCAGTGATGTCAGATACAGATCCGCTGAAACTTCTAGTGACGGCAAAATATTGATTGCCAGTGGTAGGCCGTCGGATTGTTTTAACGTCCTATACTTTGGCGTGGATCATCCAGCAATCACTAGTGACCCGCACAAAGATAAATATTTAAGTCATGCTCCGGGCAAAGTTGTTGTTTCATACTTTGTTGTAAATGGAGCTGAGTCTAAGCGTGAATCAATAGAAGTAGAAACTGTTTATAGATCATTCGTACAAGACTCACCAAGGTGTCGAAAGTAACTTAACAAAAACTAGAAAACAGACGCTCAGTAATCGTTTTTCGTTGACGTAATCGATAAAAAACCTAATCTGAATCAGCTTTTTTCCTTCACATACAAATTTCTGATATAAGTGAATATTGTGTAGAACACCTAAATTTCATTTTCTGTCGCATATCTCATTATTTAATGCGATCTACAAATTGATGAACTCGATAGCATACTTATTTTTAACAAACTTTAAAAAAATGATGAATTATCACGCCAAAATATAGATGGAAAATATCTCTCAACACTACATCTGAATATCAAATAGCGCTGCCATTCAATTACACTTAACTATGCCACATCAAAAAGTAGATTAATTTTCCTATATAAATTGGAAATGAGTATATTTGAAATAGCGTATAGCACTTGTTAATAAGGGGCATAAAATTGACAACTCTGTGCCATTAGTTAATCAAAAACTATCTAACACCCTACTTTATTTCCCATTAACCAAATTTTATCAATATCAATTTACTATTAAAAAACAATAAATATAACAAAAAGAAATAAGTATTTATTTTAAATGAATGACCCAAATAAATTATTGTTTGGGCTAAACAAAAATAGCACTGCAAATTTATTATAAATGTTTGAGCCAAACAAAAAATCTCAAAAAACAATCATAATTAGTTAGACCAAACAAAAATATTAAAAAAACATACATAATTAATCCATTTGTCAAAATACTTGTTTGAGTTAAACAAATACTTGTTTGAGTTAAATAATTTTATTGTTTATTTTTCAATGGTTTACGTTAGTTTTTGTCTTGATGTTTTTGAACTGATATGCCAATATCCGTTTGAGGTGCTTAACCTTATGTAGAGTGATGGATTGATATTTTTCCTGAACATTTAGTTTTATGCATATATCTAAAAACCTAATACAACAAACTAATCAGGTAATAGCACTTTTTTTTCAGTTGTTATTTATCTAACTTTTAAAATATATAGGAAATTTTCATATGAAAAATAATATATTTATGTTAACGAACGAGTGTTTTATTGAATCAAAAAGAGACGTCGATTTCATCTGTTGTCCTATATATGAAACACAAAATTTGTGGTTGGAAAAAGAGATGTTTGATGTCGTAGCTGAAAATTTAATGGGAATTTACAAAAACGGTAATAGTCAGGATTGTGCTATATATTTATTTTCAATGGCAAGGGAGTTTAATATCGATATTTTTTATTATAAAGAATACGTTAATAACCGAATAACATTAAACTTGGAATTAAGAAGAGCATATAAAGTAAGTGTGGATGAATCGAGATTAAATTAAGTATGCAACTGTCCGCTTTATTAGTAGAGGTGGACGTTAGATAACAATTTTGAGTTTTCTATTAGTGAACTTTCGCGTTGAAGCCTTTTGGGCTAGAAGATACTTTGTATCAACAGTTGGACTTGATGGAATATGGTGAGGGAATATATTCGTAATCAAGAAAAGCATGATGTTGAGAGGGATCTACTGAAATTGGGAGTTTAATGCGCCTCGGTGTTTACTTTAAGCCTTTTAGGCTGTTATCTAATAAGTCTCCGGATCTGCCGGAGGTCATTTAACTGTCATGTAATTGTCCAATCATGTTCAGTAAATAGATTGAAGCTTAAAATATCGTTTTTAGATTTTATTATTTACAAATTAATTAATATTAAAAAAAGTAGTTCATAAATATGTCATATAAATTTAAAGAATTTTTTACTCTAGAAGAAGCTAGAACATATATATCTATCACCACTGAATCTCCTATCCCAATAACAGATCTATATCGATATGCGATAGATAAAAATTTAATCATATCTGTACGACTTATTGATCAAGTTAACGCCATTGTAGGGCAAGTTATAAATGGGGCAGAAGTTAATTTTAATCAATTTTATCTCAATTTAGTTAATAATAAAAAAATAGAAGAGCCATTTTCAATATGTTTAGATAATGGGCTATGTATAGAGAAAAATAGATGGGCTTTCTTTGATGAAGAAGTTTATTTAATTGATGGTGTTTGGGATTTAGCCATGCTTGGTATGGAAACTTTAGAAATTGAAAAACTCTATCATGAAGAACTTGGAGGCCGCTCCCCGAAAAAATCTGCTCATAAAGGTATTTTTTTACAAAGGGACGATGATATATGTAAGCTACAAACAAAACTGTCATTAGATCTAATAAAAGAAAATAATTTAGATCTATATAAAGAAGCAGAAGATATTTTATCGCCTAAAAATATCACTATTGATAACTACTTTGATGACAAAGGTATTCATCACCTTTTCACCCTATCTGAGAATGATAAACTGGCTAGATTTTTTGAAAAGATGCGTGAACAAAGTAATAGTATGGAGTGTTTCGAAGACACTCTTACGCTTGAAGGTTATCAGTTTGTAATAAAAACAAAAGAACTAATTCGGTTTGTTCAATCTTTACAAGAGGAAGAATTTAATCTTCAACAAGAAGAAAAGCCTCTCTTACATTCAGAGCGAAATTCGTTACTTGTTATCATAGCCGCTCTTTTGAAAGAACAGAATATAACCCCGCCGTACAAAGCTATTGCTCCTGTGATTGATTTAATGATCCAGAAATCTGGTAATAGCTGTGCGCTAAACACAATTAGTAAACATCTTAGTAAAGCTGCTGAACTCATAAGTTAGTACATCTCAAGTTATAACTATTAAAACGCAATTGAACATTTAGTTTACGCAATTGCGCTTTATAGGTCTCTTACCTTTGTAACCTTCTTCTCGTTCCCATAAACGATTAAGAGGTATCAAAATGTCTAACAAAATAATTCGCTTACCCGAAGTCAAAAACAAAACTGGTTTGTCACGAAGCAGTATATATTTACGTATGAGTCTGAGTGAATTCCCCAAAAGTATTTCATTAGGTGATCGTGCTATAGGTTGGCTAGAAAGCGACGTAGATGAATGGATAGATCATTGTGTTGCTTCAAGTAGAGGCACTGGACTATGAAACGAATCTATAACCCCAATAAATGTAAAATTCATCGTAGCTATACGATACAAGAGGTCACAGAGTTGTATGGTGTTCATAAAAGAACTGTAAGTAATTGGATCAAGAAAGGTCTGCTTACTTTTGATGATACTAGACCTTTGCTTATCTTAGGTACAGATTTAAAACTATTTATTAATAATCAGAGAAAAGTAAATAAGCATAAATGTAAGCTTTCAGAAATATATTGTTTTAGATGTAGAACGCCACAAAAACCAAAATCTAAAAGCGTCAAATTTTCTAAACAACCAAGTGGTATTGGCCGGGTGTTTGCCTTGTGTAATGTGTGTGGTTTAAAGGTTAATAAGTACTTTAGTTGGCGTCTATTAGATGTAATTAAAATTGAATTGACGATGGAAAGTACCGTTAGCACAAAAACACATAGTTATGAGGGATCACCCTCTCGTAGATTGCATCAACAAGGAAGGGGAAGAGGATGATAAAATATAACACTAATAATGTCCGGATTAACCATGATTATTGTGAGTTTCTGAAAGAAGCAAAACGTCTAAGTGATGTATCTGTTGACGGGGTAACAAAAGCTATAAATCGCTTGGAGGAATACACACAATATAAAGATTTTAAACAGTTTCATTTCCAGCAGGCTGTTGGCTTTAAAAAACATTTAATGGGACAGAAGAACGTACTGAGTGGCAAGCCACTAAGTAAAGCAACAATTAATACAACTTTACGCCATTTAAAAGCATTTTTCCAATGGCTTGCACAGCAAAGTGGCTATCGTTCTCGCATTAATTATAGTGATGCAGAGTATTTTAATTTATCGAAAAAAGATGTTCGAATTGCAACCGCTAAGCGTAAAAAACCAGTACCAACAATTGAGCAGGTTAACCAGACACTTAATGCTATGCCATGTGTAACAAGTATTGAAATGAGAGATAGATCACTAGTGGCTTTTACTATGTTAACCGGAGCTAGAGATCGCGCTATCGCGTCAGTAAAGCTAAAGCATATCAATCTCGCAGAACAAAGTTTTTATCAAGATGCGCGAGAGGTACAAACAAAATTTAGCAAAACGTTTACGACTTATTTTTTTCCTGTCGGTGAATTAGCACTAAATATACTGGCAGACTGGATTAAGCATTTAAATGAAGAGTTATCTTTTGGCCCCGATGATCCTCTTTTTCCAAAAACTAGAGTAAAAAACAGTCCAAGTTACAAATTCGAACCTATGGGGTTGCTAAAAGAGCATTGGTCTACGGCAGGACCTATTCGTCGAATTTTCAAGCAGGCGTTTAAAGCAGCTGATTTGCCTTATTATAATCCTCATAGCTTTCGCAACACATTAGTTCGTCTAGGAGAAAAACTATGTAGTAATGCTGAAGAATTTAAAGCCTGGAGTCAAAACCTAGGTCATGAAGGAGTATTAACCACATTTTATAGCTATGGTGATGTGGTGGATTATCGACAAGCAGAACTGATCAAAAATCTTAGTCAACCTAGAGTTAAGCAAGATCAGGATATGGAAGCAATCATAGAAGCGACTCTGAAGAAAATGATGGATAAGTAATATTACCAAAAGTTATGAGTGAATGTACATTTAAGGCATAGTCAAAGTGTACGTTCATCATTAATTGCTATTGTGTTCATTTTAAGTTGATTTTTATTAAGTGTACGTATATTGTTATGACATCTAAGACTTAAAGTGAACACTTTCAAGGAATAAATATGAGTGGTAAACAAATCGGGTATATTCGTGTTTCGACAATCGAACAAAATACCGAACGACAATTAAATGAAATTCCACTGGATGAAACGTTCACTGATAAGTGTAGTGGTAAAGATACAAACCGACCTGCTCTAAAGGAGCTTATAAAATTTGTAAGAAAGGATGATACTGTTCATGTGCATGATATCAGCCGAATGGCACGTAATACTGAAAATCTTCTTACACTTGTTAAAGAGTTAACAGATAAAGGCGTAAAACTTATATTTCACAAAGAATCTCTAACGTTCACTGGTGAAGATAACCCAATGCAGCAACTAATGCTGACAATGTTAGGTGGTATCTATCAGTTTGAGCGTTCTATGATGCTGGAGCGTCAACGTGAAGGTATAGCGATAGCGAAACTGAAAGGGAAATATAAAGGTAAACCAGCCAATATTGAATTAAATGAAAATATCTGCGCACTTGCAAAATTAGGCACTAATAAATCTCAAATAGCTAAACAGCTAAATTGCTCTCGCACTACCGTTTATAAAGCTCTTTCTAAATAATTACTTTTGCCATTTTGTTGAAAAGTCCCCATAATCAAAATCATACAATCTTTAATTTTTCAAATGGATATTTAGAGTGAAATCCAAGTTATGAAAAAGAACAAGTGGGATATACCGCATATCCAATGTTAGTATATAGACGGTATGCACGATCATGATAAAAACCTATAAATCAATGCACTAACCATATTAAGTTTGAGTACTAATGTATAAAAAATTCGGTGAATTAATCAGTAATCTTATTGCTACAGATCAGAGTCATTATGTCGAACAACAAACTGATGGCTCATATAGAAAGAAGGCAGGCATAGTTAACTCTGAACTTATCAATCAAGAATTATTGACTGAAGGTTCCATTGCTATTTATCAGAAGAATAATGACTTAACAATAAAGTGGATATGCTTTGATTTTGATATTTTAAAAGAATGTATTGATGCAGGCTTAAAAGATACAGGAAAAAAAGAATTAAATAAAATAGTGACGATTTTTTGTCAGGAACTCAATAATCTCAAGATTCCTTTTTTATTGGAATTTTCTGGCAACCGAGGGTTTCATGTATGGATTACATTCGATGAATCAATAAATTATCACACTGGCTATGATATTCAACAAACGATACTCAGTAAAACCCGTTTAGAGTTTGATGATAATTTAATAGGCATAGATCTTTTTCCTCAATCTGCAACTCCAACGGGTGGCGTTGGTAAAGGGGTCAAAATCCCCCTATCCAAGCATAAAAAGTCTGGTTTTTATTCTTATCTCCTCCCTGATATTGCTAGTATGAAATTAGTCCATAATTATAGTTTGTTATCGACAAGTCTATTAGACGAAAATATAAATATTTTAGAAAAACATATTTCTACTAATAGATCTGAATTAGAGATGAATTTAGGTGTTTTTTTTGAAAGCTACTTAACCGATTTAGTTCACTATAATCGCATAAAAAACATTAAAGTTAACAATAAACGTTTCTCTCTGAGTGAGCTTTTAACTTTATGGAACCAATCAGAGCCATTAAAAAAATTAGCATTCCAAATTGAAGAGAAAGCTAACTTAACACATGCACAAAGAAAGTTGATTGTTGGCCTTTTATGTAATCTAGTTTGTAAAGACACTCCCACCTTAAGTGATGATATTTTACATGAAATATTCAGAGAACTAGATAATTATGATTACAATATTACAAGTATGGCAATTCAATCCTTGCGTAGCTTTAATTTTCCAACTCAGGAACAAATAGAAAACGCATTACTCTGTAAATTCGAAGAAAGCTTAAGTATTGAAGAATTAATAATAAAGTGTATTCCAAATTTCAAAGAATTCACTGATGCAAATTTTGAATTCTCTAATAGGGATATAGAAATAACTAGAGCAGCTGAATTAAATTATTTATTCATGAATGATGAGGTTCAGGCAAAAGTTGTAATTGAAGAGCTTTCATCTAAAGATAATTCTGAATTTTTACTCAATATAGAGCAATTTATTAATGGTGATAAGAATTGGGGATTTTACAAACATTTAAGAAATGAAAAAAATAAGACTCGCGAACTCATAACATTAAAATCAAATAGCCGCGTTGCGACCTCTTGTATTCTTAAACAAATAGCTTACTACTTTGACTTGAAAGTTGATGATTACTCACATGGATATCAAGTAAACAAAGGATTTACAGGTGGTTACATATTTAAACCTTGGTTATATTTATGGCTAAAATTCATATCAAACATTACTGAAGCAATAGAAAATAAATCTTATAAGGATTATTACATAGTAAAAACTGATATCAAAAGTTTCTATGACAATATCCCTCATGACAATTTGAAACGTTTACTTTTAGGTGATGGCGACTCACCAATAAAGGATAGAGTTTTATCTATGAGGGCAGATACCAGCGAAAGATATAAAAAATGTTTAGATGCGCTTTTTCATCTAACTGAGGATATCGTCGGTGATAAAAAAGGAGTGCCTCAAGGCCCCGCATATGCCCGTTATTTTGCCGAGTTATATTTAGCAGAAACCGATAAAGAGTTTAAAAATAAAATTGCTGACGGGGAGGTTCTTTTTTACCAACGATATGTAGATGATATATTTTTTATATGCAAGACGAAATCAAATGCAGAAACTCTCTTAAGTGAGTTAAAAACTCACTTTAATTGTAAGCGTGCAACTAAGCAGTTTGGACATATATTTATCGCATCGTAGTTAATTTTTTTGC
>Ga0055584_100005103_pt1 | contig 12877 bp, 13 predicted proteins | sample OSDHelmetaG_FD_58716 | JGI IMG/M metagenome (GOLD analysis project Ga0055584, IMG submission 58716) | Pelagic marine sediment microbial communities from the LTER site Helgoland, North Sea, for post-phytoplankton bloom and carbon turnover... | ecosystem: Environmental > Aquatic > Marine >... | reverse complement strand
CATCTGATCTGTGACTGTCAAAATAACCGCACTCGATCCTCTGGTTAGAGCGCAGCGCACGGAACAGAACAATGACAACAATGACGACCTCACCGCTTTTTGACTCACCACTGCGTGTAATCCTCGGTAACGCAGTTCAAGAAAAGGCTCCTAGACTCACACGGCCGCGGCACCCAACACAGTCGCCGAAAGCCATGAACATCGGCCTCGCAGCAATATCCGAGGCGGCTCTTGACGCACTTCCAGCTGGGGTCTTGGTATTAGATGAAAATGGTACAGTTCAAATAGCGAACGAAGCAGCGACTAGTATGCTTGTTGGTCCGCTGGTCGGAGCCGTGTGGAGAGACGTAATTGGCAGATCATTTGTCTTAAGCGTCGCAAGTGGCAACGATGACCTAGCATTAGTGGACGGTCGAAAAGTCAACATTAATACCTGTCCACTGGGCGAGCGACCAGGCCAGATCCTCTTACTGCACGACGTAACCGAGCTGACCAAACTGCGTGAACAAGTCACGCGTCAAGAGCGCCTCAGTGCTCTGGGTGAAGTGTCAGCGTCGCTCGCTCACCAAATTCGCACACCACTATCTACGGCTTTGCTCTATGCCGAGCAAGTTGCTAATACAAGCGACCAACAAAAGCGTTCGCGCAGCGGCTCTGCCCTAAAACGCGCACTCGGCAGCATTGAATCATTGGTTCGCGATATGTTGATGTTTGTTCGAGGAGAAGTTCTCGATGCCCAATACCTAGAACTAAGCGAGCTACTAAAACGTTTGCAAACGTCGTTACAGCCGCAGCTGCAAAATATCGATGTCTCAGTTTCTGAACCGCCTACCTCAGGCGAGACAGCCATCCTAGGCAATGCCGACGCATTACTCACAATCTTGCAGAACTTGATTATGAATAGCGTCGAATCTGGCGCCACGCTTATTCACATCGAGCTTGCGCGGGTCGGCCCTGGTAGAGCTCAACACGTCCTGCTTACTGTCAGCGATAACGGCCCAGGCATACCGGACAGCTTACGCAAACAAGTGTTTGAACCCTTCTTCACAACCCGCGCAAACGGCACAGGCTTAGGTCTTGCGGTCGTTCGAAATGTCATCCGAGCCCATGGCGGAGATGTAGAACTGGACGAATGTCAAGAGCAAGGATGCCGAGTTTGTATACGTCTTCCCTTGGCCGCGACGAATCCAGCCGCCGTCACCTCCAAAATTGCTTAGGGCCATAAGACTAATGAATAACTTTGAGCCACAACTACCTACTATCTCCGCCACTGAACGGGCAGTATCGCCAGTGTTACTGGTCGAAGATGACCCAGGTTTGCGCCAAGCGTTATGCGACACCCTAGAAGATGGCGGCTTCGTCGTGCGTTCCGCAGATGGCGGCGAGGCGGCGCTAACATTGCTTGGCGAACACGACTTCGGCCTAGTTCTAAGCGATGTAAGAATGCCAGGCATGAATGGCGAAACGCTGCTGGGTAAGATCTCAGCCAAGCGGCCAGATCTGCCGGTCGTGCTAATGACCGCGCACGGCAGTATCAATGGCGCAGTCACGGCCATGCGAGCGGGCGCAGTTGACTATTTGGAGAAGCCGTTCGCGGGTCATGAACTGCTCAACCGAGTCAGACGTTTGGTGGCGCCTACGCCGGACATCCCCGCTACCGTAATTGCGGCCGACCCAGCAACTCGCGCAGTATTAGCCTTGGCCAAACGCCTCGCCCCGACGGACGTCACTGCTTTGGTGTATGGCGAGAGTGGTACCGGCAAAGAAGTGATCGCGCACTACATCCATGAAAACTCTACGCGTTCGAAAGGGCCGTTCGTTGCGATCAACTGCGCAGCCATTCCGGAAAATTTGCTAGAGGCCACCCTATTCGGACACGAGCGCGGAGCGTTTACCGGCGCACATCAGGCACGCGCAGGAAAATTCGAACAAGCGCATGGCGGCACCCTACTGCTTGATGAAGTGACGGAAATGGACATCGGCCTGCAGGCGAAATTGTTGCGCGTCATTCAAGAGCGCGAACTCGAACGTGTTGGCGGTTCACGCACTATTCCATTTGATGTTCGCATCATCGCAACGACCAATCGCAATCTCCAAGCCGCCGTCGAGGCAGGACAGTTTCGCGAAGACTTGTACTATCGACTGAATGTTCTACCGGTGCGACTGCCGCCACTACGCGCGCGCCGAGCAGACATCATTCCGCTCGCCAAAGCGTTGTTAGCACGTACAGCTAAAGCGATGAATCGTTGCCTGCCCACTCTTGACCCAGCAGCACAACATCATCTGTGCAGCCATAGCTGGCCAGGGAATGTACGTGAGCTAGATAACCTGATGCAGCGCGCATTGGTATTGCAACCAGGAAATGTTATTCGCAGCGCCGACTTAAGTTTCGAAGAATCGTTACCCGACGACTTCTTGATTGAGTCTAACAATACGACAGAGGACGAATCACAACAGGATTTGCGCAGTCATGAACAACGCATGATTCTCGAGACATTGGTGTCGTGCGACGGTAATCGTCAGAAAGTAGCACAACAGTTAGGCATCAGCCCACGCACGCTGCGCTACAAGATTGCGCGCATGCGCGACAAAGGCATCGACGTCCCTGGGTCGCGTCGCGCCTAGCCCCGACCAAACAAGATATAAACCATAACCAGAAAATTAATGCGTAAACGAATTCACTATCGACAATTTTTCGACGAAGCAAATAAGTCGGTATTTCGTATTCGCTAGGTTAACGAACAAACAAAAAAGACGACCAACTAAAAAGGTTTGTCGATAGCGTTCAAGAGGTGTCAGGAAGACACTCACTCGGGCGAACAATAACGAGAACGTGTACCCGTAACACGAGGGATCATCCGATGATCACTGAAAGCAAGCAAGCATCATTGCTAGCGCAGATGCAACAGATGGCCGCTGCAGCTCGGGCCGACAGCAATCCAACACTCGGCACTGAACAGGCTGATAGCTCTGGTGGCTTCCCAGAACTATTGCAGCAAATGGTCAACCAGGTAAACGACGTACAAAAAGAAAGTGCGCGTATGTCACATGACTTTGCCATCGGCGAGTCGCAGGCCGACCTAGCAGAGGTCATGGTCGCGATGCAAAAGGCCCGAGTACATTTTGAAACGATGCTACAAGTTCGCAATCGATTGGTAAGCGCATACGAGGAAATTATGCGCATGCCGGTCTAGGCAATTCTTGACGCACAACTAAAATTGCTACTACGCAGTAGCTTTTAAGCAACGCTCAGATTGTTGGATCGAAAGGCATGGCTGAAGAACAAAACACCGTCCCTGCATTGACTACTGGAGTCGGGCAGGATGCGCTCGTAGCGCCCGAACCAATAACGCTATTTGCGCAGTTGTGGCCCGAAGGGGTCAACGCACCATCCACTCGCCAGATGGGTCTGGGCCTAGCCGTTGTTGCGGCACTCGCAGCCTTGGTGGTCGGCATCATGTGGATGGATACATCCACCTATCGTGTGGTTTACCCAGGTTTGTCCGACCGGGATGCGGCCGCCATCGTCGGTGCCCTCGAAGCAAGCGGTGTTCCGGTACGCATACATCCTTCGTCGGGCAATGTCGAGGTACCGTCAGACCGAGTGCATGAAGCGCGCTTCAAACTGGCCGCGGACGGTCTGCCACGTGGCAACGGCGCTGGCTTCGAATTTCTACAAGAAGCCGCGCCTATGGGCTCCAGTCAATTCATGGACGTCGCACGCTATCGGCATGCGATGGAAACAGAGCTCGCCCGCTCGGTTGCAAGCCTGAGTTCAGTTGAGAGAGCCCGCGTCCACCTGGCAATGGAGCGCAGGTCAGCGTTTGTCCGCGACCAAGTCGCACCGACCGCATCAGTGGTGCTCAAACTGTACTCGGGCCGCGGCCTAGATGAAGGACAGGTGGCCGCCATCGCCCACTTGGTCAGTACTGCCGTACCCGGCATGAAGGCTGACGGCGTTTCTATCATTGACCAACTCGGTCGCCTGCTAAGCAGCACAAACGCAGAAGGCGCAAATCAGCTCAGTCTCGATCAACTTGAATACACACGACGCGTTGAGCGAAACTATGTTCGTCGCATCGAACAAATTCTGTCACCACTCGTAGGCGTAGGCAGCGTAAAAGCTGAAGCTTCTGCGGACATCGACTTCACCGTCGTAGAGCGAACCGAAGAGAAATTCGACAATGGCGATACGCCCCAAGTACGTAGCGAACAAGTAACTCGTGAGCTTAAAGACATTGTCGAGGCGCAGGGTGTCCCAGGTGCACTCACAAACGAGCCTGCCACAACGCCTTCGGAGCTAAAGCCTGAGACCCAACCGACCGAGCCGGCCAAAGATGCTACGCGCTGGGTCAGGAATTTTGAACTCGACAAGAGCGTCAGCCATGTTCAAATTCCGATTGGTCAGGTAAAACGCCTGTCGGTCGCCGTCGTGGTCGACCACGCCACTGTGACTGCGGCTGACGGCACTGTCGCTCGCCAGGCTCTGGCGCCAGAACAAGTTGAACGCATAACGCAGCTGGTCAAAGATGCAGTGGGTTTCAATGAGCAACGGGGTGATTCGGTCAACGTCGTAAACTCCGCCTTTCATGAAGACACGGCCGACGTCGTACCGATATGGGAGGAAGCTTGGTTTCTTGCACTCGGCAAACTCGGCGTAATTACGTTTTTGGTATTGCTCGTATTGTTCCTGGTAGTGCGACCGCTGCTAAAAGCGTTTGTGACTACATCGCAGGCTGCGGCCAACGAAGCTGCGATAGCCGCAATTGAACAACACGCATCACCCACCCAGTCCGCGCAGCCTGTAAGCTCCAGTCGAAGGCCTGCGAATGAGGCTGCAAATATTGATTTGGGCCAACACGCCAGCTTCACCGGTGACTTGCTACACCACCTCACCTCTGCGCCCGATTACAAAGCCGACATCAAACTCGTACAGCGTATTGCCGCCAGCGACCCACGGCGCGCAGCGCAAGTAATTAAAAGATGGTTAGAAGATGGCCGATGAAGTTCAGGAAGTTAAAGTTGGGGCGACCCAGAACGCGGTGCACAAACTGAGTGGCCGTGAACGCGCTGCCGCGTTCATGTTGATGTTGGGCGAACGCGAAGCATCCGAAGTGCTGCGCTACATCGACCCAGGTCATATTCACGAGCTCGCTGGCGCCATGACGACATTGCCGGACCTGACGCCTGGACAGGTTCGCGAGACGGTCGTTGATTTCTGCCGACTGGCTGGCCAGGCCTCTCCGCTTGGCGCCAACGCAGATGCACAGCGACACATTCGTAAATTACTGGTGATGGCACTAGGGCGCGAAAAAGCAACTGAGATTATCTCTAGGCTCAGTTTCCTTAGTCAGGAAGCTGGTGGTATCGAAGCGCTGGCAAATCGCGAGCCCAAAGACATTGCAGATATGGTGCGCGGCGAGCACCCACAGGCTATCGCGACCCTGCTTGCATATCAGGAACCGAAGCTAAGCGGCAAAGTCTTGAGCCTATTTCCCATCGACGTGCAAAAAGACATCGTCATGCGTATAGCCACGTTGGAGAAGGTGTCAGTGTCAGCGGTGGAGGAACTTAATGCGCTGGTCCTAGACCATCTGAGCCGTGAGGACGTCGGCTCAGCACCATCATTCTCGGGTGGACCAAAACTGGCCGCCAGCGTACTCAATCATCTGGGTGGAGACGCACAAAGCGAGATTCTCGACAGCATCAAGGAGCAAGAAGAAGAACTCGCGGAGATCATTGAAAAAAATATGTTTACCTTCGAAGACATAATGAAGATTGACGATCGCGCGGTGCAGACACTGCTTGCTGAAGTTTCCGGAACCGTGCTTTGCACTGCACTTAAAGGCACTGATGACGCCACCAAGGACAAATTTTTCAGCAACATGTCCAAGCGCGCAGCAGAAATGCTCGCGGATGACATGGAGGTCCGAGGACCGGTGAAGCTCAGCGAAGTCGAATCGTCACAGCGCGAAGTAGTTGAAACGACGCGCCGCTTGATCGACGCAGGCACGATCGTGGTCGGCGGCATTGGCGGCGGCGAAGACCTTGTCTCCTAGTAACCCGTTCGCCAAAGTGGTGCAGGGCTGTGGCCGCCGAGTTTGCACGGGTTCAAGCCGATGAGCGGTGAATCTCGTCGGATATTGAACCCTGATGAAGCGCAGGGATTCACGCGCTGGACCTTCCGTACCTTGGACGTCGCGGTGGCAGGCGAACAGGCGCCCCCAGTGCGCGACGATTCTTCAAGCGATCCGGTGACTAGCCAAGCAGAAATTGTGGAGCCCTTACTGTGCGAAGAGGAACTAGCAAGGATTCGTGAACAAGCCCGCGCGGAGGGTTACGCGGACGGATTCGCAGCTGGCAACACCGAGGCCAACAAACTCTCACAGGCAACGCTTAAGCAGCGTGTTGAACATTTGGAGAGCATATTCAACATTGCGGCACAACCATTGGACGCACTCGATGAGGCGGTTGAAGAGCAACTCCTCAACCTTGCGCTGGAAGTCGGCGAGGCTCTGTTTAGACAAGAAATGCAGATTTCCCCTGAGAACGTTATCAACATAATCAAAGATGCTATCGCTCTACTTCCAATAGCCAACGCCACGGTTGCTATTCATCTACACCCCGATGACGCAACACTAGTCGCAACACACAAGAGCGAAGAGCTGCCGAGCACCTGGCAAATAGTTTCAGATGAGAAAATCGAGCCCGGCGGCTGCCGCATTACTGCCGAGAGTTCCGACGTCGATGCAACGCTCGCCAACCGCGTCGAACTTATCCGCACGCAGATTCTTGCAGCTCACGCATGAGCACAGCCATCGACATGAACGCACGCACTACGCGCTGGAGAAAACGCCTTGATGCTGCCCGAGTTCGGATCTCGGGCAGCTCAGGGATGAACACAACGGGGCGTCTAACACGGGTTGCTGGGATCACATTGGAAGCGGTCGGATGCCATGTCCCGATGGGCGGAAGATGCCGGATCGAAAATGCACATGGTGTAGATCTCGAAGCCGAAGTGGTCGGATTTGGTGATAGCAAGTTGTTCTTAATGCCAGTTGGTGGCTTACAAGGGATCGTCGCCAATGCCAGGGTTCAGCCAATACGCACCGCTAGCTCCGTACGCGTGGGCGATGCACTGCTCGGGCGCGTAATCGATGCCAGCGGCGAACCGCTCGATGGCAAGGGACCGATTTGCTGCGAGGATTCTGTGCCACTTGCAGGCGTCGAGCGTAATCCACTGCAGCGCAGTCCAATCGCAGAACCCCTGGACGTTGGCATTCGTTCGATTAACGCCTTGCTCAGTGTCGGGCGCGGACAGCGGATCGGGCTGTTTGCTAACAGTGGCGTCGGCAAGAGCGTACTGCTCGGGATGATGACGCGGTTTACCAATGCCGATGTGGTGGTCGTTGGACTAATCGGCGAGCGTGGCCGTGAAGTTCAAGAATTCATACAGAACAATTTGGGCGCCGCAGGCTTAGCGCGCGCCGTTGTAGTTGCCGCGCCCGCAGACAGACCACCGTTGCAGCGCCTACACGGGGCGGCGTTGGCGACTGCCATCGCTGAATATTTTTGCGCCAAGGGCAAGCGCGTGTTGTTGTTGATGGATTCGTTGACTCGATACGCGCAAGCACAGCGCGAAATTGGCCTCGCTATTGGCGAGCCTCCCGTTACTAAGGGTTTCCCTCCTTCGGTGTTCGCACGCATACCGCATCTGGTGGAACGCGCTGGCACCGCCGAGCACGGCGGCGGCTCGATTACAGGGATCTACACCGTACTTACTGAAGGGGATCCGGAAACGGACCCAATCGCTGATAGCGCACGGGCAATTCTTGATGGTCACGTGGTGCTGTCGCGCCAGTTGGCCGAAAGCGGCTGTTTCCCAGCCATTGATATCGAAGCCTCAATCAGCCGTGTCATGTTGCAAGTTGTTCAAGAGTCGCAGGCGCTGCATGCGCGACGCTTCAAACAACTATATTCAGTCTATGAGAAAAATCGAGATTTAATAGCTGTAGGTGCATACGTTGCGGGAACAAATAGGGATCTCGACATCGCGGTACAACATTTCCCTGCGCTACTTAACTTCCTGCGCCAAGACACTCAAGAGCAGGTAACGCTCGCCGATAGCATTGAACAACTAAAGTTTCTTTGCGAGAGCTTGGCTGAACCCAACACTAGCGATGGTCCCCGATAGGAATACGCAACACTAAACGCAGCAGGCGTTGCGGCTTTGATCGTCCATGGCACGGCGCTTGCTTCGTAATTGCATTATATGCAACTGCCCAATATGGGCGGCATCACAACGCTGGGCCACAGCCCACTGGACTTGAGATTTCTCGATGGCAAATTCCTCACGTTTAAGCTCTGTGCTACGGGTAGCGCAATCTTTGGAACAGGAAGCGGCTCGGGTGGTTGGATCTTGGCAAACTCGGGTGCAGGAGAAAAGTGCGCGCCTGACGGAGTTGCGCCGATACTACGCTGAGTACGCAGCCGGCAGTCGCGATCTACGCGGCCAGACGATCTGTGCAGCCGATGTGCGGGATCGAGGCGCATTTGTCAGCAAACTACATGACGCAATTCAGCGTGAATCCGATGCCTGGAAGCGTCTGCAAAGCGAACTTAAAATATACATCAGTCGGTGGGAATCCGCGCGTGCACACGCGCAAGCAATGCGTAAACTGGTCGCGCGCGACACGCAGCGGTTACAGCAACGCGCAGCACGACGCGAGCAAGCAGCCACAGACGAGTTTCTTTCAACTAAATCGCGCTCGGCGGTGTGAAACACGCACCCACTACTGCACGCGATCTACAACCAGCAAGATCGCCACCCCTCATCTGTTAGCAACAGCGTTGGCCAGGGCCGCGCTCAAGCATGCTAACGCGCTTGGCACGAGGATTGCTTCGGTGTTGCTATCATGCAATCTCCAGCCACATCTGAATCATCCGCAGCCGCGTTCCTGAATATTGGCGACGCAAGCGCGCTCGCACGTCCGGAAAAAACCAATCGCCAAGCGTCAAACGTAGGCGAAAAGCGCGACGACTCTGCGTTTGGCACGGTGTTGAACCAAGCCAATGCAAGGTCAAACGAGCCCAGTAAAAACTCGACCGTGCAAGACGCTAAGACCGCAAAAGGCACAAACGGCAGACATGACACTGACCGGCAAAAACGCGGCGATAGTGTGCAAGACTTGCCGCAGCGAGACGCAACATTGCCGCCGCCAATGCGAACTCGTCAATCTCAAGCGCCCAACGAAGAGCTTGTGCACGGTGCAGCCGAGGGTGCATCTGTGCCTACCCACACGGCCCCCGACAAACAATTGGCCGCGCAAGCAAGCGGATATGATTCAAGCGACACTCACACTAAGCTTGTGGAGTTCAGTCCAAGCGCGCTTGCAGCGCTACCGCAGATACCAACCCTACACCTACAAGCCATCGCCGAACTTGGCCCTAGAGCAAACGCCGGGCCGATGCCACTCAGCTTTACCGCCGCAACAGTGGACGCGAGCACGCAGACCGCTACTATCGCACTCGGCGCAAGCACCACCGCACAAGCACTTGGCCTGCACCAGGCAGCACGCTCTGCAGATCCAGCAGCAGATGTCATAACAAAATTTATTCCGACCGCCGAGCTCGGTACGGCGAGCACGACAAAAGTCGATATTGACCAGCTTCTCCGGGCCCAAGCCACCGATCCAATCCGGATCGACCCGGCGCGCCTGGGTCAAGCAACTAACACTGCGAGTCGATCAGCGATCGGTTTAGATCGTTTGTTGCCTGGAATTTCACCAAGCACAAACACATCTGCGCCCGCATCGAGTGCTAGCCTCATTTCAGGCTACGCCGTGACCAACCCTAGTGGCGGCGCTCTGTTTGCTTCGTCCTATGCAACAGCGGCTGGAAGCGCGGCTGATATTCCTGCGTCCGTTGGCACCGCAGCTTGGGACGGTGCGGTTGGTGCGAGGCTGGTACGCATGGCCCAGTCCGGCGACCGGGTAGCGCAATTGTCGTTGGCACCGCCCCATCTGGGCGAGCTGAAAATCCAGTTACAAGTTGACAACGAGCAAGCCACGGTGCACTTCACCGCAGCTAGCGCGGGTGTCCGAGAAGCACTGGAGCAGGCCTTGCCAAGACTGCGAGAAATGCTCAGCGAAAGTGGATTGGAGCTGGTCAACGTGGATATTTCCCAACATGACTCGTCGAGTGCGGACCCAAATTCTAACGACGCTGACCCCGGGCACAAAGACGCAAACCAGCAGTCTGAAGCCCAAACCACCCATCAAATTCCAGCCCCGCGTGGCTCAGACTCGCTAATAGACGCATTCGTGTAGCCGAGCGAGCCCTTAAACAATGCGCCCCGAAGTTCTGGCATGTGTATTGCTTAGTAAAACTACATAGCAATAGCCAACTAAACGGGATATCGCAGAGCGATGAAACCGGTCCTTGTACTTAGTACTGTCTTAACAATCGCTGGCACTGGGCTTACCACTTGGTTGTATGGCGCGGGGCACCTTGACAATCCATTTGGGCAAACGCTTGAGCAGACCGAAGTTGCCGTATCTAGCGTTGCCGCCTTGCCGTCAGAACCCCTTTATTTGCCGCTCGACCCGCCATTCCTAGTGAATTTTGAAATGGATGGGAAGCTGCGCTTTTTACAAGTATCTATCGAGCTAATGACGCGAGATCGCGATGCCACTGATGCTCTAAAATCGCACATGCCATTGCTACGAAACAACATCTTGATGATCTTAAGCGAACAATCCCTCGCCACCGTACTGACGCGCGCTGCAAAACAAGCATTGCGCGATGAGATCCTCAATGAAACGCGACAAGTGATGCAAACCGTCTCCGGCTCACCTGGTGTTGAGGCCGTCTACTTCACCAGCTTTGTAATGCAATAGACCATGGCAAACGAAGACATCCTTACCGGCGAAGAGCTTGCAGAGCTGATGCGTGCGATCGACCTGGGCAACATCACGTCAAGTACTGACGATTTAGCCAAGCAAAACGCGCCAGTTGCGCAATATGATTTCAAGGCACCACGACGCATCATCTCGCGCATATTGCCGATGCTGAATATGATCAATGAACGTTTTTTATCGAATCTGAGTAATACGTTCTACAGCCTTACCCAGCAGCACCTCGGGTTCGAAGCCAACGAAGTGCAAATGGTTACATTGGCTGACTATCTTGCGACGCTCCCGATCCCCTCGAGCATTAACCAAATCAAAGCGGCGCCGCTACGCGGTACCGCACTGGTAGTGTTCGAACCGCATTTGGTGACCTGCGCAGTAGACAGTTTCTTTGGCGGTGGACGACGTTCCGTGCCGCTCCGCCAACGTAGCGACTTCACCGGAGTCGAGCACAGATTCATCACCAAGCTACTGCGCAGCGTTTTGGACGATATGAATGACGCTTGGAAAGATGTACTTGAACTCAAGTTCGAACGCACAACAAGTGACGACAAGGCCGAGTACGCAAGCGTAAGCGGAGCCAGTGAAGCAGAGCAGATGCTGGTAACGGTGATCAACATCACCATGGCCGGCGGTACAGCATCGCTACATGTATTAATGCCCTACGCGATGCTCGAACCGCTCCGTAAGGAGCTAACAGCAGGTATTCAACTATCCGTAGACGGCCACGAAGACAGTTTCAGTGCCGGATTGATGGACGGCATAGCAGATATCGAGCTGCCCGTATCAGCAACGCTTGCAACGGTTGAAATTACCCTCGACCAACTATTGCACTTACACCCTGGCCAAGTGCTGCCAGTCCAGGTGCCATCACACGTCATGTTAGTCGTTGACGGAATGCCGACCCATCGGGGTGTCTACGGGACCGTAGGCGAAATCCAGGCGGTGCAAATTACAGGCCCAGCTTGGACCCCAGCCAAAAACGACCAACAACACAACTAAGACGGGAATGCGCAGATGACAACTGAAGACATAAACACAGACGCGGTGGCGCCAAGCAACATACCCACCCCAGGCGGACCGGTTGCCACACCAGCCGACGCTGAGAACTTTAAAGCTGGATTCGACACTTCTTCGGACATAGGCAACGGCAGTATTCAAGACGCACATCTGGACGTCATTCTAGATGTCCCAATTACGCTATCAATGGAAGTTGGACGTTCGAAGATATCCATCAGGGAGCTGTTGGGGCTTAATCCCGGAGCGGTGGTCAAGCTACAGCGTGCTGTTGGTGAGCCCATGGACATTCTGGTCAACGGGTGCCTAGTCGCACGCGGAGAAGTGGTAGTGGTTGGCGAACAATTTGGCATTCGCATTGCCGATGTAGTCAGCCCAGAAGAGCGCTTGAAGACACTGGCATGAAGCTCGCGTCAAAGTATTTTTCAGCTAAGCACAAGTACCGCGCAGTGCAACTGAGTCTTGTGATGTGGTTGTGGATTCCAGCAGCACAAAGCGCCGATCAACTCGGCGTGAATCCACCCATTAACCCACTGAGCGGATCGCACCTGACGCAAACCTTACTTGCGATGATCGCAGTGATCGCACTGATCATAGCGCTGGCCTGGTTCGCACGCCGCTTTCTGCATGCCTCCGGAGGAAAGCACGGCAACTTCAATGTGATCGGAGCGCTTTCCCTTGGCCCACGAGAACGTATTGTGTTGGTGCAGGTTGGCGACCAACAGGTGTTGCTCGGCGTAACACCTGGACATATTCGCAACATCAGTACACTGGCGACACCCATCGACCTATCCGCTCAAACAAGTACCGCGTTGCCCGCGAACACCACGCCAGTGCAACGATTCGGAGTTGTTTTACAACAAGCACTCGGGCGTAGAAATGGATAAGCGCGCCACCACGGTAACAGTCCATAGCGCCCGCACACACATCGCCGGTATGCCCAGGCTGCT
>Ga0055584_100005102_pt1 | contig 12878 bp, 12 predicted proteins | sample OSDHelmetaG_FD_58716 | JGI IMG/M metagenome (GOLD analysis project Ga0055584, IMG submission 58716) | Pelagic marine sediment microbial communities from the LTER site Helgoland, North Sea, for post-phytoplankton bloom and carbon turnover... | ecosystem: Environmental > Aquatic > Marine >... | reverse complement strand
CACCAGCACCGAAACCGCAACGCGCGGCTGGCCAAGCACGGCCCCGCCCGCCCGGCGCTCAGCAAGCTAATGTGCCTGCGCCTACCGATTCTGCGCAACAGCTAAACGCGGCCGGTAATCGTCCGCGTGCACCTGTCTCCAATTCAATACCACGCGGCACATTTGCACTTTCGAACCCGAAAATTGCGCCCATCGGCACCCCCACCGCTGGCGCAGTGCTATTTAACACACCGTCCCAGAAAAAGGCCTTCAGCGGCACCGTGTCTGCGGGTCAGAATGCAACAGTTGTTTTAGATGGACAAAATCGACCGCTAGCAATTACCGGCAGCACGGTAAAGTTTTTCGCCAATGGCGCGGCCACCGCTGGTCCCAGCAAGGGTTTTACCATTAGAGACTCGGCCGGTAATGTCGCCAGCCAAGGCAAATGGGGTGCGTACGCACCCGGATTTACCATTGTTGTCAACGGTACGGTACGCGCCGCGGTTGGCAAATTCCACTTCGCACTCGCGTCCAATCCAAGCACTGTTTCGGCCGTTCAGGCTTTGGGTGGCACAAGCTTCAGCTATGACTTCACCGGAAACGTAAACTTCTCCAACGAACTTGCACAGGTAGCACAATCGTCCAACGCGAGTCTAACCGGAACCGGCAACGGCGGTGTGAGAGTAATGATCTCTGCGAGTTTTGCCAGCGGCAGGAATTACGTCATGGACGGTACCGGCGGTATTGGTGCATTTGTAGGCAGCAACGGCATCCAATTGAGCGCCATTAACGGTGACAACGTCGGCGCGCTCGGCAATGCCTCCGGCAGATTTGTCGGCACCAACGCTGAAGGCGTGGTGATGTCCGTGAGTGCGCGCAAAGGCATTAGCGGTAAGGGCTTCGCCGGAACCGCGGTCGGCAAAAGGCAATAGCGACACCCTTAGCCTTGCTCCAACTCCTCTAGAGTTTTTGGGCAATTGGCTTTCAGCAATCGCGACAACGCGCGATTAGCGTAGAGCTTGCCGCCCGTTTGGCATACTGCACAGTAGTTTGCTTCGTTGTCAGCGTAGACAATGCGCTGCACCGATTCTGCGCAGCGCGGACACGCTTTTTTATAACGCCCATGTACCGCCGTGCAGGCCTAAAAGCGCTTACTTTCTCGGGAAAGCCATCGCCAACTTCAGCGCGAATTGCAGCGGTAAATTCCGCCAGTACGCTTTGCATCGCAAGGTACACACGGGCATGCTCATCAGCATCCATTGAGCGGGTTTGTTTGAATGGCGACAAGCGCGCACGCCAGAGAATTTCGTCTTAGTACTCATTGCCAATGCCGCTCAAAATACGCGGGTCCGTGAGTGCGCGCTTGTGCGTGTGGTTTTCCGAGCACAGCGCTTCTCGTGCTGCGACTGGCGGCGCATCCACTACCTCGAGGCCGCCGCGCTGATGCTCGCGCAGGGCCCTCTCACCTCGGAGCAGGTGCAGCAATGCGCGCTTCTTTTTCCACGCCTCATTGAATAGCACAGTGCCAGTATCGAAATTGAATGTGGCTAGAAGATTGGGCTTTGGGACTTTCACGCCCGCAGCACGCCATCTCAGGCGCCCAGCGATCGTCAAATGGATCACGGCAAAGTAGCTATCACTAAACTCAAGTACGATGCGCTTGGCGGATCGGCGAATTGCGCAACCAGAAAATTCGCCGACCGTAGACTCTACGCTGCGTAACACAAAAGGACTCAGCACCGCGATTTGTTGCAGCCGCGCGCCACGCACCAGCGCATCTAGCCACTCAACGTAGACAGTTACATCTGGCAGTTCAGGCGTTTCACTTCCGCCACCCACATTGGGATCTTAGCCAAGTGCCAGTATTGCTAGGTGAACGCACGGCGTGCACCGAGCGGCGCGGGAACCAAGTTTGGGCGTACAAAGACGTGATAAATCATGACCTTGGGGAAGCTTAAGTGTGCCCACGTCGTTACTTAATCAATGGACTGGCAAGCGACATCGAAGCTTGAGTCGTGGTCTTGAGCACGCGACCAAATGACTTCCGCAGTTGCTAGCACACGCTCGCCAGCCAACTCCATGGTTACGCATATCTGCGCGCCTTTTTGCTGCGCTTGGGTTAGACATAAACGCGAGCCGCTGCCACTGAGTTCGACCACGCGACCGTTATTGACCGCTGCCGTGTCATGCACCCGCAGCGTAGCCGGGTAATCGACACCAATGCGTGGATATACGCGTCTATCCGATTGTGAGTCGGCAGTATTCTGATTCATCGAGACTGCCCATACCGAAGACAAACTTCGCGTGCGAGTTCAAAACTCGAAAGCGTAGACGCAAATACAATGCCGATGGCGCCACTGCGAATACGCACTTACGCACTATCCTCACAGTTGCGATCTTGGCCTTCAACATTGTTCGAACGTATGTAGCTTAAGCCATGAACGCAGCAACAACACGCAACGACAAGAGGCCTGCGCAGCTGTTATTCTAGGGCCGCAGCAGATATTTGTGTGCATTTGTAAACGAATTCGCCAATTTCATCCAAATAATCGCCACACTGCTGCGCCGAAGCTGTGGCCCCGTATCAAGAGAATGTCTCGTGTCTGAAGTTAGCAAACCACAACATTTCATCCAGCAAATCATCGATTCAGACCTCGACGCCGGACGTTATCCGGGCGGAATAGTAACGCGCTTCCCGCCGGAACCAAACGGCTACTTGCATATTGGCCATGCGAAGTCGCTGTGCCTGAATTTTGGTTTGGCCGAGGAGTATCGCGGCGCGTGCTTTATGCGTTTTGATGACACCAATCCAAGCAAGGAGAGCCCAGAGTTCGTCGATTCGATTCTGGCTGATGTGCGCTGGATGGGCTTCGATTGGGATGACCGGCAGACCTACGCCTCGGACTATTTTGAACGGCTTTACGCATGCGCCGTTGAACTTATCAAACGCAACAAGGCGTTTGTCTGTGATTTGAGCGGCGACGAAATTCGCGCAACCCGCGGCTCATTGACCGAGCCGGGGCAAGACAGTCCGCATCGCGGGCGTAGCGTCGCTGAGAATCTAGAATTATTCGAGCAGATGCGTGCCGGAGAATTTGCTGACGGCACGCGAGTGTTGCGCGCAAAAATCGACATGGGCTCACCTAACGTCAATATGCGCGATCCGGTAATCTACCGAATTCGCCGACAGCACCATCACCAGACCGGCGACACCTGGTGCATCTACCCGATGTACGACTTTACCCACTGCTTGAGTGACGCCTTCGAGGGCATCACGCATTCGCTTTGCACGCTTGAGTTCGAAGATCATAGGGCGCTGTACGACTGGATCTTAGAGGCACTGGAGTTCACCGATCCGCCGCGTCAATACGAGTTCTCGCGTCTCAATCTCGACTATGCAATTACCTCCAAGCGCCGCTTGACGCAGTTGGTGGATGAAGGCCATGTGAGCGGCTGGGACGACCCACGTATGCCCACCATCAGCGGCCTACGCCGGCGTGGCTATACCGCCAAGGCCTTACGCGATTTTTGCAGCCGAATTGGCATCACCCGCAAAGAAAACCTCATTGAACTAGGCGTCCTGGAAAACTGCATCCGTGAAGATTTAGATGCGAAGACGGCGCGTGGCATGGCGGTGCTACAGCCACTAAAAGTAGTCATTACGAGCATGCCGGAAGATTTCGAAGACAAATTCGAAGCGCCGAATCATCCGCGTGACGAGTCGATGGGCTCACATTCTGTGCCATTCAGTCGCGAGATCTATATCGAACGCGACGATTTCATGGAAGATCCACCAAAAAAATACTTTCGGCTCAGCCCAGGGCGCGAAGTGCGCTTACGCTGGGCTTATCTGATCACATGCACGGACGTTATCAAAGATGAGGCCGGTAACGTACTCGAAGTGCACGCGACCCATGATCCAAATTCCCGCGGCGGCAATGCCGTCGATGGACGCAAAGTCAAAGGCACGATCCACTGGGTGTCATCGCGCCACGCTGTATCCGCGCCAGTACGGCTCTACGATCGCTTGTTCACTACCCCAGCACCGGGCGCACAAACGGGCAATTTTCTAGACGATTTAAATCCGGCATCGATGCAGGTGCTCGACAGCGCGCAACTGGAGCCGTTCATCGCCAGCGCCGAACCTGGGCAGCGTTTTCAGTTCGAGCGCACCGGCTATTTCTGCGCTGACGCGAAAGACAGCGCCCCCGGACAGCCGGTATTCAATCGCATCGTCAGCTTGCGTGACTCTTGGGCCAAGCGATCTAAATAATTGGTGCCCTAACGACTAAGACACAACGATGACAAGGCCACAAACGTTAAGCAAAGGGCACGATTCATAGCTTGCCGAGCATATGCAAACCAATCGTAAAAATGCCAGCGTCAACGATGGCGTGGCTTATCCACGCACCCAAGATTGAACCATAGCGCGCGTACATCCAACACCACCACGCCCCACCTACGCTGATAGCCTGCACGAGCGACCACGTCAGCGGTGAGTCGTAGCCAAACAATCGCCCGAGAAGAACAATGTGATGCGCGCTGAAAGCGCAACTCGCAAGCACCACCGCAGCGGGCATTCCTAGATAATGGCGCAGGCTGGCGAACACAAACCAACGCCAGCAGTACTCGTCTAGCGCGGAGTGCACGCATGAGTAGAAGATCGCGACCCCGACGACAGCGTAGTTGTGTAGAGCAAAGCCCCGGTCACGACAATCAGACACCCGCTAGCTATTCCGGTCCATAGCTCACCGCGCGGCACGCGCAAGGAGCAGCGCGGCCGCCATCCGTTTGCCCACATCACAACCACCGGCAGGCCGAATTGAATGATCTTGCCAGGCGTGTACACCCAGTATTGGAGTGGCGTATCGGCGAGCGTTGCAAAATAGATAAACGTGAAAGCACTCGGGAACGTTAGTGCGAACACCAGCGCCCATGGATTGACCGAAGACTGGCTGGCTTGTAACGGGGCGCGCAGGTGCGGCGACGCGCTCGACTCGGACAACTTTTGCATCTCAGAGCTCACGCTTAACACTCGCTTGTCTGTTGACCAGTCTATGTCCAACACTCCCCTATTCCGCGCACAAATGGTGCACAATTCGTCGATGCGTATCCTATTAAGCAACGTCGTGGGCGTAGTGTTAGTCGCTCAATAGTGTGTTGCCCGAATTGCCAGCAGGAGTGCCCGCCCCCGTGACCACCAGGACTCGCCGCCGCTTGCCGCCACCGAACTGGCTGCGTGCGTTCGAAGCCGCTGCGCGGCACTTAAGTTTCACCGCTGCAGCCAAAGAGCTGCATGTGACTCAATCGGCAGTCAGCCAACAGGTGCGCTTGCTGGAACAGTATCTGCATGAGCCACTGTTTCACCGGCACCCGCGCCGCTTGCAACTGACACATTCAGGCGAGGTTTATTTGACCTCTGTGCATGAGGCCTTCGAGCAGCTCGCGCGCAGCACCGCGGAGTTATTCGGTAACCGCAAAGCGCAACGCGTGGTACTACGGGCCAATGCAGCTTTTGCGCTGTATTGGTTAACGCCGCGTTTGCCACGCTTCCAGGCGCTGCATCCGCACATTGACGTGCGCGTGAACATTTCAGTTTGGTTAACTGAGACCGAGTGGGATGCGGTCTCATTGGAGGTCCGATACGGGCGCGAAAGCTGGACCGCATTGCGCTGCGACCGTCTGACCACTGAAACACTGTTCCCGGTGTGTGCGCCTGCACTAATGCAGCGCTGGCCCAGCCTGGATAAGCCCGCGGATTTAGTAAAACAAAACTTGGTCCATGTTATCGGTCAAAACGAAGGTTGGGACTATTGGCTCAATGCCCCCCAAAACTCATCCCAACCCGGAGTCGATGGCATAGACGTAGAAGCCGGTATACAGTTTGACACCTCAGCCGTAGCACTAGAGTATGCTGCCGCGGGCGGCGGCATCGCCATTGGCACGCGCTCACTGGTGCGTCCGATGCTCAATGCCGGGCGCTTGGTCGCACCGTTTCCTGTTGAAGTGCCATCAAACGAAGCGTTCTTTTTGGTCTCACCAGAGGCGCGTGCCGACAGCGCAAACGGCGCGGCACTGCGCGCGTGGCTGCTATCGGAAGCCACTGCTGACAGAGTCACAGATTCAACTGACGACGCTTAACCTTAACGTCGCTTCACCTTGCCAAGAGACATTAATGACCACCGAAGAGCCGGATTGGAATAGCCCGCTGTTGTTCAGCCTGACACCGGATGCAATCATCAACTCGATTTTCACTACTGCTGAAGAAGTACACACGGGTTGGGAGACCTGCGTGAACGCGGCGTTGATCATGTCAGAGACTACTGCGGTCGATGCTGGCACCGGCAATCACTGCCGTCTTGCTGAGCAGGAATTCTCGTATGATGATGAGCCAGACGCGATCTGGCACGATTGGAGTGTTGAGCTACGCATTGGCGAAACCTACATCCTCGCGCACTGGCGCGTGATGGTGAACGAGACGCCGGCGATGTGGACCTGGGCCTCGAATGAGGCTGAAAATGCCTTCATCGCGGCTTGCGTTCTGATTGGGCAACGCGTGCGGCGCACGCTCGCAGTAGAGAACGCGAGCGCCGTGCAAACGCCTACGCCGCCTAGAAGCCGACACCACTAGCCAGCTTGGCGATTGCCTTAGCGTTTCTACTTACACGCAAATACCGAAGTCATTGGGAGCAACATAATGCGCATTGTAAATGTGGCCGCCGCGCAGATGGGCGCAATTCAAAAAGACGAGACCCGCGAGCATGTTGTTGAGCGCATGCTGCGACTGATGCGCGACGCGCAAGGCGCTGATCTCATCGTGTTTCCTGAATTGACACTTACAACCTTTTTTCCGCGCTACTTCTCCGATGACCAACAAGCAATTGATCAGTGGTTCGAACGCTCGATGCCAAACGCGGTTACGCAAGCGTTATTCGATCTTAGCGCCAAGCTGCAAATGGCGATGTCATTCGGTTATGCGGAGCTAACGAGTGATGGGCACCATTTCAACACCGCCATTCTCACAGATAAGAGCGGCGCTATTGTTGGACGCTACCGAAAAATCCATTTGCCCGGCCATTCTGAGGTGGACAGCGAACGCAGCCATCAGCATCTAGAAAAGTACTATTTCGAACCCGGCGATCTTGGCTTTCCTGTGTACCGAACCATGGATGGCATTTTCGGCATGGCGATCTGCAATGACCGCCGCTGGCCAGAGACCTACCGGGTCATGGGACTACAAGGCGTAGAAATGATCTTGCTCGGCTATAACACGCCTTCGGTAAATTCTCAAAAAGCGCTTGAGGGTTCGGACAAGCGAATTTTCCACAGCAACTTGGTGGTGCAGTCCGGTGCTTATCAAAACAGCACCTGGGTCGTGAGCGTGGCCAAGTGCGGGGTCGAAGACGGCCATCCGCTGATCGCTGGCAGCATCATCGCCAACCCAGACGGCGAAGTAGTCGCGCAAGCCACAACTGAAGAAGATGAATTGTTCAGCCACGCCTGTGATCTTGACGACACTGTTTTTGGTAAACAAACCATCTTCGACTTTGCCCGTCATCGGCGCATTGAGCATTATGGGCGCATCACGGCCCAAACAGGCGTTGAGCTGCCGCCACAGGTTTAAGATGTGATGTCTGATTACACCCTGCAAGACTTCGTCAGTGATTGCCAAACATGTATTAGCGCTGCCACGTCGGCAGCCGAATGCGTCGACACGACAGCGCAACACATGTTCTCCCGGCTCAATGGGCGGCGTACATTTTTGCGTGAAGAGCACTACCGCAGTGATGCCGAGCACTACACGCGCAATGCAATCTACGTGGAGCCGAACGGACTATTCAGCCTGTACGCGCGCTAGTGTGGCAACCGCAACAATGGACGCCAATCCACGACCACGGCACCTGGGGCGTGGTCGGTGTAGTAGAAGGGGTACTGCAGGAGTCGGCGTACATGCGTACCGATTCTGGTAACGCCGATGCGCTGACGGACATCGAACTCGCTCGCGGCGGCTTGGTGATGCTTGCCCAGGCGCGGTTACCAGTTTTGTGCCGATCCCGGATCATATTCACCGCACCGGCAATGCGACGGACACAAACATCGTTTCATTACATCTTTACGGCAACGCCATGGCCGGTTTTCATATTTACGACGAACACGCGCGCACGCGGCGCTAGCAGGAAGTCACCCACCAGTAAACGCACGCACGAGGCTCCGGTGAGGCCCTGGCGCGGCTGCCATTAGCAAGCCAAGCCTTACCAACTACCAACCCATGCCCAGCGCGCCTATAGCGACGCTGGTGGCCGCCTGAGTAGGTTCAATGACTGGCACACCCAGTGCCGCCTGCAAAGCATCGCGATGCTTTGCCATACCCGTGCAACCAAGCACAACACTACGCGCCCCATCCCCATCTACGAGCTGTTTGCCAACCTCGACTAACACCGAAAACGTGTCGTTAGAGGCTTCACTTTGCGCAACGCTTAAGTTCGCTGGCCGATCGGCCGCACAATGTGTATCCAAGCCGAGACTACGCAGATAACGCATATGCCGCTCAACTGACGCCGGCGACAAAGAAATCACGCCGAAGCGTCCGCCGCGCGAGATCGCCAACAAAGCAGAGCACTCCTGAATGCCAAACACCGGCTTCGTAGTTGCTTCACGACAAATATGAATACCTGGGTCGCTATAACAACCCAGCACGAAAGCATCGGCGCCATGATCAGCAAGCACATGATCACGCAACAGAGGTTCAACCTGCATCACATGCGCCAGTGTTTCGACCCCTAGCGGTCCGTCATCGAGCGTGACACATGACAACTCCGGCCCTTGTGCTTGGCGCAGGCACTCCACCGCCGCCGACATACCCGCGGTAACTGCGGCATTCGAATTGGGGTTGATGATCCTAACAACGCGCGTCATAGCGCCTCCTAAATTACGTGGGCGCCAAAATTTCTAGCCGGATCCAGCTCCGCTGGCAAATTGCCAGTTGGGCTGGCGGCGCTATGACCCGGCTCGCGCCGTAAGTATTCGCCACTACCAGGCTCCACCCGCAACTCGCCATCACTAACCACCACGCGACCGCGATTTATAACCGTGGTTGGCCAACCAGTGATATGCATGCCTTCGTAAGGTGTATAGCCGACATTGTCGTGCAATTGCGAATGCGCAATGGTGCGTTCTTGGGTCGGGTCCCAAATCGCGAGATCAGCATCAGAGCCTATTGCCACTGTACCTTTACGCGGATGTAGGCCGTAAATCTTTGCAGCATTGGTCGCCGTCAGCGCGACAAACTGATTCACCGATATACGGCCCTTGTTGACGCCTTCGCTAAACAACAATGGCATGCGCAGCTCAATGCCAGGCACGCCATTGGCGATTTTCTTAAAGCTCGGGTTCGGGCCAGCATGCAACTTACCTGAATCATCAAATCGGTACGGCGCATGGTCCGACGAAAATACTTGGAAAGTGTCATTTTGCAGCCCTAACCAAATCGCCTCCTGGTCAGCAGCGTCTCGTGGTGGCGGGCTACAACAGAACTTCGCACCTTCCATGCCGTCGCGGTCCAAATCAGCAATAGTTAAGAACAAATACTGCGGGCAAGTCTCGCCATATATTTTCAGACCTCGATCGCGCGCATTGCGAATTGTCTGCGCCGCCTCTTGGGTGGAGACATGCACAATCAGCAAAGGCGTATCAACCAGCTGGGCCAGCTGTATAGCGCGGTTTGAAGCTTCGCTCTCAGCGATGCGCGCATGACTGACTGCGTGATATTTTGGTGCGTTGTGACCACCCGCCAATAGCTTCTCGCTCATCCAAGCAATGACGTCGTTGTTCTCCGCGTGCACCATTGTCATGGCGCCGTGACGGCGCGCCGTGGACAGCACATCCAAGAATTGCCGATCATCAATTTTCAGCAAGTCATAAGTCATGTAGACCTTGAATGAGGTGTACCCGTCCATGATTAACGCGGGTAGCTCTTGGCCCAGAATATGCTCAGTTGGGTCGGACACGATTAGATGAAAGGCATAGTCGATGACCGACTTCGGCTCGGCGCGCGCGTGATAGTCATTCACGACATCGCGCAAGCTCTGGCCACGATGCTGTGCCGCGAATGGAATGATGGTGGTATTGCCGCCAAAGGCCGCAGAAATAGAACCGGAACGGTAATCATCAGCAGTCATGATACCCATTGATGATTCTTGCTCTATGTGACAATGCGCCTCAATGCCGCCAGGCAAGACCCATTTACCGCGCGCATCCAGCGTCTCAGCGCCAGCGCCAAGATCTTCGCCTAGCGCCACAATCCGCCCATCGCGAATACCGACATCGGCGACAAAGCTATCTGACGCAGTGGCCACCGTACCGCCGCTTATGACTAAATCAAATTCCGACATACTTTTTCCTTTTCCGATCCCGACGCACAGCCGAGCGCTTCGCCTGATTGACTAACAAGGTACGCACTTTGCAAGTTTAGTGCCCAATCTATGTGTCAGTGTCGGTGACTGTAGTCTCGACATCAAGAAAGCCGCCAGATTGGCGTGCCCACAACGAAGCATAAAGCCCGCGCTGCGCAACCAATTCTTCGTGCGTGCCAGTCTCGACAATATTGCCTTCGTCCAACACCACGAGCTTATCGAGCGCCGCAATCGTAGACAGGCGATGCGCGATGGCAATCACAGTCTTACCTTGCATCAGTTGAAATAGATTTTCCTGAATTGCAGCTTCAACCTCCGAGTCCAATGCCGAGGTGGCCTCATCCAACACCAGGATTGGCGCATCTTTTAAGAACACCCGCGCAATCGCGATGCGCTGGCGCTGGCCGCCCGAGAGCTTAACGCCACGCTCACCGACATGCGCATCTAAGCCTCTGCGACCTTGCTGATCGTGCAGGCCATCGATAAATTCCCAGGCATTAGCACGCCTGACCGCTTGGATGATTTCTTCTTCGCTCGCCTGCGGGCGGCCATAAGCCACGTTCTCTCGTATCGAACGATGTAACAGCGATGTGTCTTGCGTGACCACGCCAATTTGCGCGCGCAAGGTATCTTGAGTGACGCCAGCGATATCAATGTCATCGATCAATATTCGACCCGATTCAAGATTATAGAACCGCAACAACACGTTGGTGAGCGTGGTTTTTCCAGCACCGGACCGTCCAACTAAACCAATCTTTTGCCCCGGCAAAATCTCTAGTGAAAGATCCTCAATTACGCCTGCGGCTTTGCCGTAGTGAAATCGCATATGTTCGAATTTGATGTGGCCGCGCGGGCGAACCAAAGGCTCGGCTGTTTGCGTATCGACCACCTCATGCGACTGCGCCAGCATGCCCATGCCATCGTGCACCACACCGATATGCTCAAACAGTGCCGAGACTTCCCACATAATCCATTGAGACATGCCATTCAGGCGTAAGGCCAGCGCGATCGCCACCGCCACCGAACCGATCGATGCTGATTCAGACATCCACAAACTAATGCCGAGTGCTGAAATGGCAAACACAACGATGCAATTGTTCAGATAGATCAAAATCTGGAACACCGTGACCTGCCGAAACATTGCGTGCACGGAGAGCAAAAAGCCATGCATGCCGGCGCGCGCGTAAACCTCTTCGCGGCCCGCATGCGAGAACAATTTAACCGTGGTTATATTGGTGTAACTATCCACCACCCGACCGGTCATGGTCGAACGCGCATCAGCCTGGGCTTGCGACAAGCGCTTCAGCCGCGGCACATAAAAGACGATTAGCCCAATGTAGATACAGATCCACACCAGCAAGGGCACGACCATGCGCAAATCCGCTAGCGCGACCATCACTATCATCGAGATGAAGTACACCGCGACGTAAACAAATACGTCCAACAACTTCATGATTGCTTCACGCACCGCTAGCGAAGTTTGCATCACCTTCGTCGCTACGCGCCCGGCAAACTCATTGGCAAAAAAATTCAGGCTCTGACGCAACAAGTAGCGATGCATTTGCCAGCGCGCGATCATTGGATAGTTGCCAAGCAAGGTCTGGTGCAAAATAAACGAATGCACCGTCACGGCAATGGGCAACGCCACCAGTAGTATCGCGCCCATCACAATAAGTTTGCCGCGCTCGCGCTCAAGAAAACCCTCGGTTTGCGCGGTCGCGAGCCAATCCATGATGTTGCCGAGAAAACCGAACAGCACCACCTCACCCATTGACACCAATGCGGTAAGCACAGACAGCGCCACCAGCCACGGCGCCGCATCCCGAGAGTAGTGCCAACAAAATGCGATGAAGGTAGCAGGCGGACAGCTAGGCGGCTCAAGCGGATACGGATTGAGTCGTGATTCAAACCAACGGAACATACGCGGCCTCGATGCCCTGCTCAGTGCAGAACCCAAATTAAGTGGGGGATGATTCGGTGGCGATAGCGCAGCCGTCGGCCCGCCGTACTTTAGACCCGCGTGGTGGCAGATTCACCCCACCAGCAAGCGGCTGACCCGCGATATAGCAGTGACACTGCGCTTTTTATGACGCCCAAGCGAGCACTAGGCGTTGACAAAAGCGAATGTGCGCACCTCTCGCGGCGCGATCTTACCGAAGACTGGCCGTGCACGCACGCTCATCAAGCGTACTCGAATACAGAAACTATCGACGACAGCCACGCGGCGGCGTATTCTGTGCAACCCGCGTGCATTGGTTCGTGTCCGATGCACGACGAACATGGTCCCGGGCACCCGTCACGTCCACATCCAAGGACCACACTGCGCCGCTCGGCAACGAGTTGGACGCAGCGGCGTCGGCGCGACCCGCACGAGGGGTTTTATGAGGTCGTTGGCTCGCCGCAAAGCTGTGCGGGTCGACAGACAAGCAAGTCTTAGGAGAGGTACCGAAGCGGTCACAACGGCACCGATTCGAAATCGGTTGGGGG
>Ga0055584_100005100_pt1 | contig 12880 bp, 11 predicted proteins | sample OSDHelmetaG_FD_58716 | JGI IMG/M metagenome (GOLD analysis project Ga0055584, IMG submission 58716) | Pelagic marine sediment microbial communities from the LTER site Helgoland, North Sea, for post-phytoplankton bloom and carbon turnover... | ecosystem: Environmental > Aquatic > Marine >... | reverse complement strand
TCGTCCACCTGGAGCGCTCCGGTCTCGACGTTCGGCGGGACTCGCGATCCGAAGCCTGAGCCCATCAATTTGTTGGCGGCGCGGAAACGCGGGTAGTCACGCTTGATCTCGTCAACCACGACCGGGTCCAACGGTTGGTTGTGGGCAGGAACGGAATAATTCGCCGTGCGCTGGAAAACCGAAAGGTGCTCGGCCTCGGCTGCGATCAATGGGGAGGATTGGATCGAGGACGAACCCGATCCGATAATGCCGACTCGCTTGCCGGAGAAATCGACCGGTTCGTGGGGCCAGCGTCCGGTATGGAGAACCTGGCCCGAAAAATCGGCCAGACCGGGGAAATCGGGGTCATTCGAGGCCGAGAGGCACCCGGTGGCGAGAATCAGAAACTGGGCAGATACCGGACCGGCCGAGGTCTCCACCTGCCAGCGATTCGCTTTCTCGTCGAACAGGGCCGATTCGACACGGGTGTCGAAGGTAATATCGCGCCGTAAATCGAAGCGATCCGCGACATGATTGATGTAGCGCAGGATCTCGGGCTGGGTGGCGTAGCGCTCGGTCCAGACCCATTCCTGCTGGAGTTCTTCCGAGAACTGGTAGGAATATTCCATGCTCTCGACATCGCAACGCGCTCCGGGGTAGCGATTCCAGTACCAGGTGCCGCCAACGTCGCCCCCGGCCTCGATGACTCGGGCCTGCAGGCCCAGGCCACGCAGGCGGTGGAGCATATAAAGCCCGGCAAAGCCGGCTCCCACCACCAGAGCGTCGGTTTTCTCGTCGGCCATAGCAGCACCTTAGAAGACCGGTTCGGTGCCTGACAAGGGGCCCGGTCCGGTTTGCCGGCTGCGGCCATTGTTGCACCACGCATCTCTTCCTGCACAATATGGGGATGCGAATTCTGGTAGTGGGCGGAACGGGTCTGGTCGGCAAGCGTCTCTGTGCAGCACTTGCTCTGGCGGGGCATGATTTACGGGCAGTTTCTCGAAATGTTCCACGCTCGGTGCCTCATCTCCCTCCGGGAACAGACCTCCGTCCGCTGCCGAAGACGGATGACGAATGGACCTCGTTGGTGGACGGATGTAATGCGATCTTCAATCTGGCCGGGGAAGGGCTCGTCGAAGGTCGCTGGAGCGAGGATCGCAAAAAGTCTCTTCGCGATAGCCGGGTTTCGCTCACGGACAGTCTGGTCCGGGCTTGTGGGGCGACCGTGCGGCGGCCGCGTGTTCTGGTGAATGCCTCGGCGATTGGATTCTACGGGCCTCATGGCGACGAGGATTTGAACGAGAGCAGCGCGCCGGGTGAAGATTTCCTCGCCGAGATGTGTGTTGCCTGGGAGCAGGCGGCATTGGCGGCAAAGGATGTCGGTTTGCGGGTGGTGACGGTTCGGATCGGCGTTGTGCTCTCGATGGACGGCGGGAGCCTGGGCAAAATGCTTCCTCCCTTCCGCCTCGGCCTGGGTGGACCTTTCGGCACCGGTGAGCAGTACTTCTCCTGGGTACACGAAGACGACCTGACCGGCCTTCTGATCCACGCGCTGGACAACGAATCCGTGGAAGGTGCGATGAACGGCACGGCACCGAACCCGGTCCGCAATGGAGAGTTTGCCAAAACGCTGGGTGGAATCCTGAATCGCCCCGCATTCTTGTCACCTCCGGATTTTGTCATCCGACTGGCTCTCGGTGAGGTCGCTGACGCGATCCTGCTGACGGGACAAAAGGTCCTGCCGGCGGTGGCCCAGAAGACAGGCTACAAATTCCGCTACGAAACCGCCGAGGATGCGCTACGCGCTCTCCTCGACCGTCCGGCACCCGCATAGCGCCGAAGTTCGAACTCAGGGAGTGCCGACGATTGTGTAGAGTCGATCGGCCAGTTCGAACTCGACCGAACCCCCGTCTTTGACGATCACATTCTTGCCTGCATAGGCGGCTCCCTCGAAGGGGATGTCCTGGCCGATGATCACGTTTTTGTAGGGGGCATAGATGGTACCGAACCAATCGCTGCCGGTGCCGATCTTGAAGTTGTTATGAACTTCGACATAGACATCGCTGGCGTCCCCGCCCGTCAGGTTGATGACCTGATTTTTACCGATCTTGATGTCCCGCAAAGCGAAGATCGCCAGCTCGTCGCCGCTGGTAAGATCCATATTGATGGTCCCGTCCGATCCGGTGATCAAGCTTTCGAAATAATACTCGCCATGCGTCAGGTTCAATACACTGCGCGCACCCAGCTTGACCCGGCCATAGGTCCCCGGTGCGAGAGTCAGAGCTTCGTCACGCTTGATATTGTAGTCTGTCGCAACGTCGGTGCCGGCGATCGAAGCCACCGTGCCATCGACCAGAACTTCCATCAGGTCGATCAGGGTATGGGAGGCCGTCTCGTCGCTTTCGGGTTGTACGCAGAGGATTTCGGAGCACGTGACAACCGAGTTCTCGCCGCGCAGGATGTCGTTTGTCGAGCGTACTTTGCCGAAGATTTCCGTGTCGCGGCCCAGGATCACGCGGCCCTTGTCGGTGCCGCCGTCGACGCTGCCGTGGACAGTGGAGCCGTCACGAATATAGGAGCGACGGTTGCCGACCTGGTTGCCGTTGATGGTGGCGGCAATCCCCGTGAAGAGTTTGCCGCCGGTGCGGACCGATCCGGTCTGGCCGCCACTTTTGACTTTCACATCGCCATTGCTGCCGACCGAGGCAGTAAAGGAGACGGTGACATCGCCGCCGACGGTGGTTTTCTTTTCGGAATAGAGAGCAAAATCGATCTTTGGAACCCGGACTCCGGGGCCGTCGAAACGATCGGCGAGCTGGAAATCGATCACGCAGCCCTGTTTGACGTGGGTATCCAGACTCCAGCCAGCGCCCCAGATCTCGGATTGGATGCCGAAATCGATATTTCCGAACGGGGCGATCACCAAGCCGACCCATTGGCTATTCTGGTTGAGGTGAAAGCTGCCGTGGGTTTCCAGAACGAGACCGCCGGAGTAGTCCTTGCGTTCGACATCGGCCGTGGTGCCAGTGCCGGCCTCGCCGTTGACGTCGACGTCCAGGCTGTTGCCGAAGTCCACGTCACCGGTCACGCGAATCGAAATCTCGTCGATGACAACGGGTGCGCCCGAGGTCGTGAAGTTCAACTCGAGAGTCGAATTCTGACCCATATCGATGCTCTGGAAGGTGTAGGTGCCTGACGAGAGGGTGAGTGTGCTCGCTACTCCCATGTCGAGTTCGCCGTAGTTCCCTGGCGCCAGGTTGATGTTTGCATTTCCCGAGCCGTCGCCGACCGGAGTCGTCCCCGGGCTGAAGGTCGTTGCCGGGGGCAGCGTGATGTTCGGGACGCTCGCGGGGGAACCGAAGGGCACGGCAGCGCCGACGGTTGACGTGGGATCGACGCTGATATCGGCGGCCGAGGTTACCGTTCCGGTCACGTTGGAGTTCTGTCCGACGACCACCTCGTCCCCGGCGTCTACATCCCCTTCGATCGAGGACTGCGGGTGAATGTAGATCTCTCCGTTGCCGATCACATCGCCGCGGACGGCAAGTCCGGTTGCACCGGAGCCGCTGGATTTACCGAGGACAAGATCACCACCGGCACGAACGCCGCCGACGGTGCCACCAAATTTCACGTGCACGGTGCCGTTCCCCCCGACAAGGAGCGTGGCCAGATTGGTTCCGGCGGGGTCGTTGCTGTCTTTGAGGACGACGTCCTTGCCCAAAACACAGCTGGTCGACCCGAGCGCGGCAAAATCGAGGAAACTTTGTGCGCCGACGTTGGTGGCGGAGAAGACCAGTCCTGCGAGGAGCAGGCTGCTGAGGAAATGTCTTTTGAGCATTGTTGTTGTCCTTGTTGTCATCAGTAAACCCTCCTCAATAAAAACATCATGACGGCGCTATAGGCAATGGTTTTTCGGGGTCATGGGACGGGTTTTTGTCGGGGGCGAAATCTTGAGAAATGCAATCTCCCGCGAAATAAGGCAGTCTTGAGAATCATGCGAAGTGTATCAGTTTTGGTGGTCATTCTTGGACTTCTGTTTTTTGCCGTGCCTTTGTCTCTGCATTGGGGGCAGGAGGCCCATGATGATCTGGTGATCGAGTTGGTTCCGGCCAATTCCGATGGGGTGCCAAGCGCACCCGGTGCGGCATTTGGCACGGCATCTGCGGCTGTGATTGCGAATGAATTGGACGGGTTCACAGGTTGGCGGCCCAACGATTTGCCGATCTGGGGGCCAGGGCTTTTCGCCGATAATAATGCCAATCGCCAGTTGGGAATCTTGCAGGCCATGCGAGAAACGGTCCGAGTATTCAAGGACCATCTGACCAAGGTCTCGTCAGACGATTATGACCCGAATCTCGTGGCGGCTGACAACCTGCTGCGGAACGACCCCGAAAAATGGGCTTTCCCGTCGGCGGAGGGCCGCTACAAGGATGCGGTCGCCAAATTGAATGCCTATGTCGCCGGGTTGCAGACCGATCCGCCAACTTCTCGGCCGATCAATGCCCGTAATGTGGAGCTCATTCGACTGGTCCAGTCCTGGTCAGATCTGCTCGGTGCCGTCCATGCCGAGCTTCTCTCGGACACTCTGAGCTGGTTTTCGGTAGACAATGTATTTTATCACGCCACCGGAGTCTGCCATGTGATCGCTCATATGATCCCGGCGATCCAGATCGAGTACGGTCGCGAATTCAAACAACGTCCGATCCTGTTGGAACTGCTCTCGGAAACCGAATCTTCGCTCCGGAAGTGCGGTTTGATGAAGCCCGTGGTCGTTCTCGATGGCGGTGACGTGAGCCTGCTGGCCAACCAGCGCCGCAACCTCGATGCTTACGTCACCGAGTCGCGGCAGAAGCTCTACTCGATTCGCGAGGAGATCGACAAATAGCCGAGAGCTAATTGCCGATCGCAAATACGAGGTTGCCGACCAGCGCAACCGCCATATAGGCGGCTACCACGGCGGCGCCACCGTAGTCTTTGGCCATCCGCTGGCCGAAGATCAGCGCCAGGAGGGCGAGCGTCGCAAAGCGAAGGCCCCAGCCGGCAAAGAAGCCGCCCGAGACAAAGCTGAAAGTGATCAGACCCAGGCCGCAGAAGACGCCGGCTCCGAGTTCGAGAAGGGTCAATCCCCAGAAAAGTGGCCCGGCGAGGCTCTGCAGGGTCGGGGCTTGCTTGAAGACGTCCCGGAAGTAGGCCTGATTGCCCTCCTGATCGGTAATCTTGTCGAAGGCCGATTGGAGAAAGACGATCGCAAAAAATGCGGTCGTCGCGAAGCGGGCGAACACGAGAAAGCTGCTATCTGCGATAAGGGTTCCGACGGTTTCCATGGAGCTTACTAAACGCGGAGACTCGTCCGGGTCAACTCCGCATCAGTCGTCGACGAAAATCGCTATATCCGTGGGGAAACTATAGTCCTTCGCCTGGCTGCTCGTGGCCGGCTCGGCGATGAGGCTGCCGTCAGCGTCTACCGGGAAGGCATCGACTCGGTTCAGGCCTCCCTGCGCGACGAAAACTCGATTCTGAACCTCGCCGGCCGCATCGGTGAAAGTCAGCCACGCCATGCCGCCGGGGTAACTTGCGGGGTTGTCCAGCGTCGATGAGGAAGTCGATTTGTCGATCATGCCGTCTGCGGTCAATGAGAAGCTGTCGATCCGACCCATCTGAAAAGCCGTGGCATGGATGTATCGATTCTGGGGGTCGAGAAGGATGTCTTCGTAGAGACCATCGACCCGCGGCGTTTGAGCCGAATCGTCCTCGATATCGAGTTCATCGGTCAGCGGATAGGAATACACTCGCCGGGCATTCTGGCTGATCATGTACAACAGCTGTCGGGGAAGGCTTTCCTGAACCGCCACGCCCAACCGCAGGCGCTGCGGGCCGGGAACGTACCATTGCGGCGGAGTCGGCGTTGGTATCGGGGTCGGTGCCGGAGTCTGGTCGGGTGGGGTGGGCGTAGGTGCGACCGTCGGCGTCGGTGAGGGCTGCCCGAAGGGGGTCGGCGTCGGGATCAGCAGCGGCAAGGCGCCATCGGCTTTGACGTCAAACCGATCAATTCGTTGCAGGGAGCCATCGGTCGCAAATAAATAGATCTCCGAGAAGGCCATTCCGCGGAAAGCCAAGGAGTCCGGATTACGGGCGACGGTGCCGGCAAACTCCGGCAGGCCACCGCGTTCGTCGAGCGGGAAGGCCGACACGCGTGTGCTGAGGGCGTTGTCGCCGGGGATGCCGCCCTCGACGACGTAGAGCAGCCACTCGCCTGTGTCGGCTTGGCGAACAGTCAGATCGATCGGGTTGGATCCCGGCCGCGGCGCGGTGGCACATGGCGGGCGCAGCTCGGTGTCGGGAGTCTGGCACAAGGAACGCAAACCGCCGCCGGTGATATCGAAGGCCCGGACCTGGTTTCGGGTCAACACATAGAGGACGTCGAGTTCCGGATGAACCGTCAGCCGGCGGGGATTGGTTGCGGGAAGGCTTGCTGTTGCAGGCCCCTCCACGAATTCGCCGTTGGCCCCGAGCGGATAAACGCTGACGGCGCCTCCGAAATTCTCCAGAGCTTCGTCACGGCCCTCGGCCACATAGACGTAGAGATTGGCCCCGGGAGGGGGCGTCTCGGGTCCCGGGGGGATCGAGAGTGGATCGTGGGTAAGGCAGCCGGACACCAGAAGCGTCAGGGCGAGAACCATGGAAAAGGGGACCGACATCAGGCGAGATCTATCGGAGGCATCCGGCTCTGTCGAGGCCCGGGCTCCGGTCCGTCCGATCTTCCTGCTATCCATGATCCATGTTCGAGCAAATCCGGGTTATTCTGGTGCGTCCTCGCCGCGGTGGAAACGTAGGTCAGGTGGCTCGAGCCATGAAGAATATGGGTTTATCGGACCTTTGGGTCGTGGCCCCCCGCACGCCTGTGGGCAAAGTCGGGGAGCGGATGGCCGCCCATGCGGCCGACGTCCTGGCGGCTCGCCGGACAGTGGACAGCCTTGCCGAGGCCGTCGGAGATTGCGTTCTGACCATCGGGACCGTGGGACGGGAGACCGCGCGCCACGAAGAGCCGCTGGGTCCGGAGGATTTTGTGGCCCAGACATTTGCGGCCGCCACCCAGGGGACGGTGGCTCTTGTTTTCGGTCCCGAAGATCATGGGCTGTCGAACGCAGAGCTCGATCAATGCCAGAAGTTCGTGACCCTGCCCACATCTCCAGGGTATGCGTCGCTGAACCTCGCGCAGGCGGTTCTGCTTTGCTGCTATGAGCTCTTGCGTGGCGCCCCCCCGGAGCGCCAACGCCCCGATACCCGTCGCGCCGAGATCCGGAATGCGGATGGCCAGCCAGCCTCCGGTCAGGAGCGCGAGGACCTGTTTGCCCATTTCTCGGAGGCATTGACCGATATCGGATTTCTGGACCGCGAGAATCCGACCCATATGGTGCGAGCTTTGCGCGGCTTCTTCGGCCGGGTGGGACTCACCGTCCGTGAAGTCCGCATCTGGAGGGGGATTTCCAGACAGATTCTATGGGCAGCTAATCGAGCGCGCGGACGCGATTGATCGCGACGCCCTGAACCCCGCCGGCCGCGAGGATCTGTCCACGGACTTCCACTTGTCGCGCCACATGGTCGATCAGCAGGCTGGGTACCGGGCCTTCTTCCTGGTTGCGAATCTCGACGTAGAGAATCCCGGTCTGCGCATCGAGGATGCCGAGGTCCTGTCCGGCCCGAGCGCAGGCGATCGCGCATTGGCGATGCTTCTCACCGTGGCGGTCGCCGATCACGAAGCATCCGGTTTCCACAACTTCCCCGCGCAGCGAGACCGGCGCGGTCGAGACCTCCAGTTGATTTCGGTTGGCGCGCGCATCGACCGCGCCGAGAAGGGCGACAAGCGCGGCCAATACCGTAAGCTGGCGGCGGACTCGTTCGAGCGAGAGCGCGCCTGGCTGCCGGGAGGCAGGCGATGTCCGTTTCGGGGCCTCTCGAGGGGCTGGGGCGAGCATGGCCTTCATCGGATCGAGGAATCAGTCGATCGAGTCGATTCGTTGCTCGGTCGCGGCCAGGTGCCGGGCGCGATCGATGGCCTCGATCTGGGTGCGCACGCGCTGGAAAAGCTCCTGCTTGTTGACCGGCTTCGCCAGAAAATCGCTCACCCCGAGCTTCATCCCGTTGGCACGGGTATCCATATCGTCGCGAGCGGTCAGCAAAATCACCGGCAATGAAGCGGTTTTCGGATCCTTCTTCAGCGCTTCGCAAACTGCAAAGCCGTCCATGCGAGGCATCATCACATCGAGGAGAAGAACGTCGATCGAATCGTCAGGCAGTTTCTCGACCGCATCCTGTCCGTCGATAGCGGTGATGACTTCATAGCCTTCCCGTTTCAATAGATGAGAGAGCAGGGTCCGGCTGTCGTCGTCATCATCGACCACCAGAATTTTACCAGAAGAAGCCATCGTCATTACCTATCTCTCTCTTGCTGAAAACTGGCGCTATTGATCGCCCAAGTCCCTTTCGAGATCCTCGCCGGAGCGGTCCTCGAGCACGGATGGTTGATGGCCATCGGCGGTTGCCAGTTTGCGTCGCCGCAGCTTGGCGACCAAAGTCGTTCGTTTGAGCCGCAAAAGCCGCGCGGCAGCTTGTTTGTTGCCCTTGGTCCGCCGCAAGGCGTCTTCGATCAGTCCGTTCTCGAACTCCTCCACCGCCTGCGCGAGGTCGATGCCCTCGTCGCCCATGACCGGGCGCGGAAGTTTCTTCTCGGAAATGAAAGCCCGGACGTTCTTGGGCAACTCGTCGACTTTGATCTCGCCGTCGTCCGAGAGAATCACCAACCTCTCGACCATATTCTCCAACTCGCGAACGTTGCCCGGCCAGTCATACTCCCAAAGATAGATCATGGCTTCTTCGGTGATGGTCGTGCGGGCGCCGTTCTTCTTCGCGTTATGACGGTCGAGGAAATAATTGACGAGAAGCGGTACGTCCGAGCGTCGCTCCCGCAGGGGAGGCAAGTCGATGGGAATGACCTCGAGGCGATAGTAGAGGTCCTCACGAAAGAGGCCTCTCTCAACTTGTCGCTGCAGATCCTTGTTCGTGGCCGCGACGACGCGCACGTCTACCTGCCGGGCCTGATCGGCTCCAACGGGTCGAATTTCTCTGTCTTGCAGGACGCGCAGTAGTTTGACCTGCAGGACCGGACTCATCTCCGCGATCTCATCGAGGAAGATCGTTCCGCCGTGCGCAAGTTGGAACATGCCTTCTCGTGTGCCGATCGCGCCGGTGAACGAGCCTTTTACGTGCCCGAACATTTCGGACTCGAGAAGTTCGGCCGGGATCGCGCCGCAGTTCACCGGGATGAAAGGCTTGTCGGCGCGCAGGCTCTGGTTATGGATGCTTCGCGCCGCGAGTTCCTTGCCCGTGCCGCTCTCGCCGAGAATGAGACAGGTGGCGTCGGTCCGTGCGACCCGGCTGATCAACCCGTGGACTCGGGACACGAGGGCGTGCTCGCCGATCAGCCGCCCGGGTAGCTCCGGTGCGGCCGCAGCAGACGCAGGCGCAGGCGGGCGACCGACGGGAACCGTCGCGACAGTATCATTCGCAAATCCGGGACTTTCTTTGAAGATCGCCATAAATCGAGGTCGTGCAGGGTCCTAGTGTAGGTATTCGCTTGTTCCTGACCGGAACTTTAGCGCAAGTGACATGAATTTGTCGCCCTCTAAATTGCTCAAGCTTATGTGAGTTGTTAATCGCGGGGGAATGTCATCATCCAAGCCAGCCAAAGGCAAAAGAAAACCCCGAGTCGACGGGCGAGATCCCCTCATAGCACGGAAAATCGTTATCGAGCCCGATTATCTGGACCATGCGGAGGGCTCGTGTCTGATTTCCTGCGGTCAGACCAAGGTGCTCTGCGCTGTGAGTCTGGAAGAGGGCGTGCCCCGGTTTCTGGACGGAAAAGGGACGGGCTGGATGACTGCCGAGTACGCGATGCTCCCGCGGGCCACGCATAGCCGCAATGATCGAGAGTCCCAGAAGGGCAAGATCAAGGGGCGTACTCACGAGATCCAACGCCTGATCGGACGGAGTTTGCGCGCGGTCGTAGATCTGGATCTGCTGGGCGAGCGGACCCTCACGATTGATTGCGACGTGATTCAGGCCGACGGTGGTACCCGGACGGCCGCGATCAATGGAGCCTATGTTGCGGTGGCACGTGCTCTGAACCGTCTCGTCAAAGATGGCACCTTGGCGAAATCTCCGCTGCGGGAACCTGTTGGCGCGATCAGTGTCGGCCTGGTCGATGGGCAGTTGTTGGTCGACCTGGCTTACGGTGAGGACAGCCGCGCAGAAGTGGATGCCAACTTCGTCATGACGGGTTCGGGTGGCATCGTCGAAGTGCAGGGCACGGCCGAGGGGCGCACTTTTACGCGTCGCGAGTTGAACCGCATGGTGGACGCGGCCTGGAACTCGATCGAAGCGATCAAAAAGATTCAGGACGCCGCGATTCGCAAACGCGCGCGCCCTGCGAGTCGCTAGAAGGATGCGGATCGACGGACCGGTGGCTCTCGCCTCACGCAACGCGGGCAAGCTGCGGGAGCTTCGCGTTCTGGCGGAGGAAAAGTTGGTTCTGGTTTCCCAACCGGAGGACTCGCCGATCGTCGTGGAGGATGGCGACACCTACCTGGCCAATGCACAACTCAAGGCGCGTGCGATCGCCGTTCATGTGGACGGTTGGGCACTGGCGGATGATTCCGGTCTGGAGGTCGATGCGTTGGACGGTCGTCCGGGAATCTATTCGGCGCGTTATGGTGGAGCCGGGCTCGATGACCAGCAACGCTTCGAGCACCTGCTTTCCGAAATGGTCGGACTCTCCGACCGTGCGGCGCGTTTTCGGTGCACTTTGGTGCTGGCCCACCCGGACGGTCGCGAAGTTATGGCCGACGGCACGCTGGAGGGCGAGATCGCCCTTGCGGCCGCTGGAGCGGGCGGCTTCGGATACGACCCCGTCTTTGCCGCAACACCATTGGGCGGTCGCATTCTGGCGGAGGTGGCTCGCGAGGAGAAGGCGGCGGTCTCCCACCGGGCCAACGCCATGGCAGCTCTGCTCGCGCAGCTCGGTGCCTGAAACTGGCAAAAACGACGCAGGCACGGGACCACTGGAACCGCGCCCATGGGGTTGTTAGTAGAGTCGGACGGCGCATTTTGCGCGTCGTGGCGGACGTAGCTCAGTCGGTAGAGCACTGGATTGTGATTCCGGGGGTCGCGGGTTCAAGCCCCGTCGTTCGCCCTTTTTATTTGCCCTTCCCGTTTCCCCTGCAGATGCAACGGGGGCCTCGATCCCATCGACGGTATCGAGGAGCGACGGCCAATGAGGAGTGGTCGATAATGCCGCTGGGTTCATCCTCAGGCGGCGGTCTGCCAACTCACCGGGCTTTCGGGTGCGTATCGGCATATGGATCCGGTTCGCAGCGAGGCCGAGAGGTGGGCATGCAGGCCCGGTAGATCGCGCCGGATTCTGTCGAGAGCCGCCTTCACGCGCTTGCGGACGGCGATGCGAGCACGTTCGTTGTCCGAGCCCGTGCGTCGTTTTCTTCCCTGCAATCCGGTGGCACTCGAGAGTTCCTGCGCGAGGAAATCGATTTCGCGCTGGAGCGTCTCGACGCGCCCGAGGTCGTTGTTGGCTTCAGCATCTTCAAGTTCGGCTCGGGCCTGCTCGAAGCGGCTCCGGAAGGATTGCAGCGCCTGCTCGTCGAGGATTTCGAGTCCGCTATCGTCGGCAATCCCGAGGTCACCGCTGGCCAGATCGGCGCGAGTGGCGGCGCCGGTTGCTGGCGGCGCCCCGGGGCTCATCAGCATGCGAGCATGGATCTCTTCATGGGGTCGCTCGAGCAGGAGGGCAATGAACTCAAGTCCGCGTTGCTGTCGCAGGCGCATCTCCAGGCCTTCCCAACCCAATCTCCATGTATCGCCCTCGTGCACGAAGATCGCCTCGGTCGCGCGCGCTCCCGGGGTATTCGTAGGCAACTCGGGAGGCGTTGCTGGCTCGGGGGCCGCAGAGGTTGCTGCTGCGGTAGGGCCGACGTCCAGTTTCTGCTCGACCGCATCGACCCGTGTTCGCAGTCCCTCAAGCCCGAACCTGTCGATGGTGGCCCGAGATGCGTCCACGAGGGTTCGGGCTTCGTCTCGGTCCGAGGCCGGTCCCGCTTCGAGAAGAAATGACGCTCGATCGAGTCTGGACTTGGCTCCGAAGAAAACGGCTCCGACCTGATCGCTGGCGGCAATCGCTGTCTTGCCCAGCGTCTCGGCACTTTGGTGGTCGTCGATCATCTGTGCGAGCGGTGCGGCGAAACTGGCGACGGAACCCGCGAAGACCAGTCCCATCGCGGTCAAGGCGTTTCTGTCGGCAAAGGGGCGCAGGATTTCGAGTGTGGGACCAGCGGCCTTTTTGCTTGCGACTTCGCTGCAGGTTTGCGCGGCGTGGCAAATGGAGGCCAGCCATTGCGCGTCGTGGGGGATTTCGCCAAACCGCTGTTGCGCCAGATCTTCGACGATGGCGCGAGCGCCATCGCGGTCGTTGAGCAGCCGGGCCATGACTCCTGCATAGCCCACCCGCCAGTGTGCCGTGAGGTCCGGGCTGGCGCCGATCGGGGCGCGACTGTTGCGTCCGTGACTTGTGGCGTGTCGAGAAGCTTCGGCCAACTCGATGACGACTTCGCCCCATGGCTCGCAGAGCGGATGTCCGCTCGGGGCCGGTGGAGCAATCTGGAAATCGGCGCCTTCGAATTCTTTCGGAAGTGCCGGGAGCTCGAGGTAGGGCAGGATCGGGACGTGAAAGATCGAAACACCACACATCCTCGATAGCTGCGTCAGCAGGAGCCAGGCTGACGTTGCGGCGTCCACATACGTGGCGGGTGATGTGTTCTCGATACCAACCTCGAGC
>Ga0055584_100005099_pt1 | contig 12880 bp, 11 predicted proteins | sample OSDHelmetaG_FD_58716 | JGI IMG/M metagenome (GOLD analysis project Ga0055584, IMG submission 58716) | Pelagic marine sediment microbial communities from the LTER site Helgoland, North Sea, for post-phytoplankton bloom and carbon turnover... | ecosystem: Environmental > Aquatic > Marine >... | reverse complement strand
CGTATCCCCCTTTCCAATTGCCACTATTGGTTCTGGACCAAGGTATTACGAGGATAATGTGGAAGGTTTTATAAGTAGTCAAGCCAATGGAAACTTCTGTTATTATGTAGAAGCGATTGAAAATGTTAATCTATATGGGATAGAAGAGCGATGTAAGTCAAATGTAGCATGCGGAGTAGAGGAACCGGTTATTTATGTGCCTAATGCTTTTGTTATTGGAGGTTCCAATTCAACATTTAGTCCTGTTGTTAGCTTTCTTGATATTAATGATTACGAGTTTGAAGTGTACAATCGTTGGGGAAAGCTTGTTTTTCGTACTGAAAACACTACAGAATCTTGGGATGGCCAACACAAAGGCGGTTTATGTCGAGAGGATGTATATGTCTATATTTTAACGTTTAAAAGTGGGGATGGTGCTACACGTGTTCAGAAAGGTCACGTCACCCTTTTGCATGGTATTGAATAATCAATGTTAATTATCTATAAAGAACTAACCACAATACCTCTAAATTTTTAACTTTGCGAGAATTTAATTGGTAACTAACAAATAAATTCGATTTTAAGTATGTCTGATTCCCAGTCTAAATTCGTTGGTGAGGGATTAACTTACGATGATGTTCTTCTTGTTCCGGCTTACTCCGAAATAATGCCAAGAAACGTAAGCCTCAAGTCAAAATTCTCTAGAAATATTGAGTTAAACACGCCTATTGTTTCTGCTGCAATGGACACTGTAACAGAAAGCGCATTGGCTATTGCTATAGCACAGCAAGGTGGTATTGGCGTTGTGCATAAAAATATGACTATTGAAGATCAAGCGAAGGAGGTTCGAAAAGTAAAACGATCTGAAAGTGGAATGATTCTTGATCCGGTTACGCTTTTTATGGAGGCTACAGTAGGGGACGCTTTGGTTCTAATGGCCGAACACAAAATTGGGGGTATACCCGTTGTAGATGTAAATAATAAATTAAAAGGTATTGTTACAAATAGGGATTTAAGATTTGAAAAGGTTATGGCACGTCCAGTTACAGAAGTGATGACGAGCACGAACATTATTACTGCCAAGGAGTCTTCAAATTTATTAGAAGCAGAAGAAGTGCTTCAAAAACATAAAATAGAGAAACTCCCTGTAGTCGATGACCAAAATAAATTGATTGGCTTGATTACGTTTAGGGATATCATGAAATTGAAAGAACATCCTAATTCTTGTAAGGATGAATTTGGAAGATTGAGAGTTGCAGGTGCTGTTGGGGTAACTGCAGATACTATAGAAAGAGTTTCTGCGTTAGTGGAGGCGAGTGTGGATGCAGTAATCATCGACACGGCTCATGGTCATTCAAAAGGAGTAATTGAAACATTGAAGTTAGTAAAGGAAAAATTTCCGGATTTAGATGTGGTTGTAGGAAACATTGCTACAGCTGATGCTGCAAAAGCACTCGTTGCTGCAGGTGCAGATGCTGTAAAGGTCGGAATAGGGCCAGGTTCCATTTGTACCACAAGAGTTATTGCAGGTGTGGGAGTTCCACAGCTTACAGCGATTATAGATGTGCGTAAAGCATTACAAGGCACAGGGGTTCCGATAATTGCTGATGGTGGAATTCGTTACACAGGCGACATTGTCAAGGCAATGGCTGGAGGCGCAAGTACCGTAATGATGGGTTCGATGTTTGCGGGAGTAGAGGAATCGCCAGGAGAAACCATTATTTATGAAGGAAGAAAATTCAAGTCATATCGTGGAATGGGCTCAATTGAAGCCATGCAGAAAGGATCTAAAGATCGGTATTTTCAGGATATGGAGGATGACATCAAGAAATTAGTTCCAGAGGGAATTTCTGGACGGGTTCCTTTCAAAGGTAAACTTAGTGAAGTCATTTACCAGTTGATTGGAGGATTAAGAGCGGGTATGGGATATTGTGGAGCAGATAATATTGAAAAACTAAACGGTGCCCAGTTCATTAGGATAACTAATGCAGGAGTTAAGGAAAGTCATCCACATGACGTAACCATTACTAGAGAGGCGCCCAATTATAGTATTAAATAAACTAGACTTGTAATAACAATAAGTCGAAACAAAAATGAAGGTATGAAAAATTTGATTTTAGGATTTGGTTTAATTCTAATTGCAGGAGCTGGATTTTCTCAAGATGATCCAATTGTTATGACCGTTAATGGAACAGACGTTACGAAGTCAGAGTTCGAACACATTTTCAAGAAAAACAATAAGGATGAAGACATCACAAAAGAAGATATTGATGAATATCTTGAGCTGTTCGTAAATTTTAAATTGAAAGTTACAGCAGCTGAGGAGCTGGGAATGGACACTGTGAAAAAGTTTAAAGAGGAGCTAGGTCAATACAGAGAGCAGCTTGCACAGCCTTATTTAATCGATCAGAAACTGAATGAACAACTCATGAAAGAGGCGTACGATCATATGTGCTACGAGGTGAAAGCGAGTCACATTTTGGTAAAATTAGAACGAGGAGATAAGCCAGCTGATACTTTAAAAGCATACAATAAAATAGTAACGGCTAAGAAGAGAATAGAAGATGGAGAAAGTTTTGGTACGGTTGCATTTGAAGTATCTGAAGATCCATCGGCAAAGCAAAACAAAGGTTCTTTGGGATATTTTACTGCATTTAAGATGGTTTACTCTTTTGAAAATGCTGCGTACAATACCGAGCCAGGCAAGTTATCAGAAATTATAAAAACACGATTTGGCTATCATTTACTCCAAGTTGAAGATAAAAGAAAAGCCAGAGGAACCCGATTAGCAGCGCATATTTTGATTCGAGCTGAAGATGATTTAAAAGAAAAAGCCGTAGAGTCGGAAGCTAAGGCTAGAGAAATTCATAACAAATTAAAACAAGGGTCTACATTCGAGCAGATGGCGAAGCAATTTTCAGAAGATCGAAATTCGGCTGCAACTGGTGGAAAATTAAAGTGGTTCGGAGCGGGAGATTTGATAAGTGAGTTTGACGAGGCATTATTTGCCCTGAAAGAGAATGGAGACTTTAGTGAACCCGTTAAAACGCGATTTGGATGGCACATCATTCAATTATTGGATTCCAAAAAGTTAGGTAGTTATGATGAGCTGAAGGGTGAGATTAAGTCTAAAATTTCAAAGGATGCAAGAAATACAAAGACGAAGGCTTCTTTTATTTCTCAATTAAAGGACGAATACAATTACACCGTTAATAAAAAAGTCATGGATGCTTTCACTAAGTCTGTTGATTCCTCGATTGTTAAAGGAAAATACAGTTATGAAAAAAATAATCAGGATAAGAAATGGCTAATTGAGTTTGCCGATATCAAATTAACAGTTGCAGATTTTGGTGAATATCTTGAAAAAAAACAAAAGAAAAGTAAGACGAAAACTAAGGTTGAGATTGTGCAAATTAATTTCAATAAATGGGTAGATAAGGCTATCATTAACTTTGAAAAGTCTCAGTTAGAAAGGAAATATGTAAAATATAAAATGCTAATGAAAGAATACAGAGACGGTATTCTTCTGTTTGAGCTCACCGATGAAATGGTTTGGGCAAAAGCAGTAAAAGACACCACTGGATTAAAATCTTATTATGAGGAAAATAAAGGTGATTTTATTTGGAAAGAACGCATTGATGCAGATTTCTATCATTGCATTGATGAAAAAGCTTTCAAACAAGTAAAGTCGCTTCTAAAGGTCGGAAAAGAACGTGATTCAATTGCGATTGTTGTGAATGCCGATTCGCCTTTAAATGTTAACGTGAAGAGTATGAAAGAGGAGATCTCTTCACTGGAATACGTTAATTCGAAATTAAAAGTAGGCGCAAATGGACCATTTGAATTTAATGGGCAGTTAGTTCTTATCAATGTGAAAGAAAAAATAGCTCCTGGAAATAAAGACTTTAAGGAAGCCAAAGGGATTATTACTGCTGCATATCAGGATCATTTAGAGAAAAAATGGATCAAAGAATTAAAAGGGCGATTTGCAGTTGAAATCAATAAAGACGTGCTTTACACGATTCACTAATTGAAGCATCGTCATTTAATACTTGTTCTTTTATTAGGGGTTAGCTGCATGGAATTAGATCCTGAGACAGAGCGCCCTAAGTTAGCTCGAGTGGGTGAAGAAATATTATATTTTGATGAGGTAGAAAAAGAACGAGCACAAAACTTGGTAGGAGAGGACAGTATACGATTTGTTGCCCAATACACGGATAAATGGATCAGAGACCAAGTAATTATTCAAAAGGCCAAAGAGGAATTACAAGAAGAGGCACTTAATGTAGAAAACCAGCTTAGAGATTATGAAAAGTCTCTTATTATTTATGCCTATGAGAAGGAGCTGATAAAGAAAAAATTAGACACGCTTGTAAGTAATGATGCTATTATTCAATACTATGAGGAACATGTAGAAAACTTTAAGCTGCAAGATTACATTGTCAAAGTTTTTTATTTGAAGGTAAGTAAAGAGGTACCTAAACTTGAAGAAGTTAAAGTTTGGTACAAGCTGAAAAACGATGAAGATGCTGAGAAATTATTGAGCTACGCCCCTTTACACGGTGTTAATTATTATTATGATGAGCAAAAGTGGGTATATTTTGAGGATGTTTTAAAAGTAGTTCCGTTAACGGATATTAACAAGTCTTCCTTCATACGAAACAAGAGAAAGGTAACGTTTCAAGAAGGTGAGTTTGTTTATTTTCTCAATATAATGGATTATCGATTAAAAGATGCCGTTTCGCCTATTAGTCTTGAAAAGGAAAAAATAAAGAGTATAATCCTGAATATACGTGGGAACGAATTGAAAAAGAAAATAAGACAAGAACTTTACAATGAAGCAAATCGCAAACAAATTATTGAAACTTTCTAGCCTTTTAATTTTACTGGTCTCATTTGGTCCGAATTGGATAATGGCACAGGAAGAAAGGGTCATAGACAAAGTTGTTGCTGTAATAGGTGAACAGATTATTATGCTCTCAGACATTGAGAGACAAAAATTCCAGCTCGAACGGGAGTCGGGAGCACCCTTGCCTGCCAATATCTATTGTGAAATATTTGAAGAGCTATTGTTTCAGGGGTTATTGCTTCATCAGGCAGAAGTTGATACCATAGAAATTAATGAGAGTCAAGTTACAGCAGAATTGGATAGAAGGTTGCGCTATTTTATCGGTCTTTTTAATGGAGATGAAAAGAAGCTGGAGGCCGAGTATGGAAAATCGATTTCAGAAATAAAAGATGAATTTTACGAACAGATTGAAGATCAACTTAAAAGTCAGCAAATGCAAGGACAGATAACAGCTGATGTCAAGCTAACTCCAAAGGAAACCAAAGATTTTTTCAAGAAACAGCCTACAGATAGTTTGCCGCTTATAGATGCAAAGGTTGAGTTAGCACATTTAGTCCGATATGCCGAAATTGGAGAAAACCAGAAGAAGGAAATGTTTGATAAGATGGTCAAATGGAAGAAAGAAATTATTGAAAAGCAAGTTTCGTTTGCGACTAAGGCAATTTTTGAGAGCGAAGATCCGGGTTCCGCCTCTAAAGGTGGGGATTTAGGTTGGGTTTCACGTGGTACTTTTGTGCCAGAATTCGAAGCTCTAGCCTACAGCTTAGCAATTGGTCAGATTAGTGATCCTTTTGAATCTCAATTTGGTATGCACATGTTAGAAGTGCTAGAAAGAAGAGGCGACCAAGTGCATTGCCGGCATATTTTGCGAAAATTTAAAGTGGGAACGGAAGAGTTGATTAAGATAAGAATGAAAACGGATAGCATTTACTCCTTAATCAAGTCTGACAGTTTGGGCTTTAATGGTGCTGTCATGCGCTTTTCAGAAGATAAGGACACAAAAAACTCAGAAGGTGTAGTGTACAACCCTCAAACAGGTGAGAGGAAATGGGGCATGGATGAAATTGATCCATATACGTTCGCTGGAATAGAGAACCTAAAAGAAGGAGAGGTCTCGTCGCCATCCCTTTATGAAGATGCGGGAAGTGGCAAACAAGCGTACCGATTAATCAAATTATTATCTAGAATAGAGCCGCATAAAGCGAATTTAAAGCAAGATTATCAATTGATTCAGATGATGGCCAAAAGAGAAAAAGAAGATGCTGCTATAGATGCATGGGTAAAAGCCAAAATTGCAGCTTCGTTCATTCGTATTGATGAAGAGTTCCAATCATGCAACTTTAGGTTTGTATGGTTTAATAGAGCGGATTAAGTTTAACTAATTATTTAGTGAAATGTAAATGGTTACATTCGCTAAGAATCTAAAAAGAGATGCATGAGAAAATTTGAATCTGATGTGGAGGCCGTAGACTTTTTCAGGGAAAAGTATGCAGCGCTTAGAAGTGAAATCGCTAAAGTCATTGTTGGACAGGATCAGGTGGTTAAGGAGGTAGTCATTGGTATCTTTTCAAGAGGACATTGTCTTCTTGTTGGTGTTCCAGGCCTCGCAAAAACTTTATTAGTTAACACGATTGCGGATTCTTTGGGACTTTCTTTTAATAGGATCCAATTTACGCCAGATTTAATGCCTTCAGACATCATTGGTTCTGAAATTTTAGACGAGAATAGGCAGTTTAAATTTGTGAAAGGTCCATTATTTGCTAATGTGATTTTGGCAGATGAAATCAACCGAACGCCACCCAAGACTCAAGCAGCATTATTGGAGGCAATGCAGGAGAGTACGGTTACGACTTCTGGAAAGAGTTTCCCTTTAGATAAACCGTTTTTCGTTCTTGCTACACAAAACCCAATTGAACAAGAAGGAACTTACCCGTTGCCTGAAGCTCAATTGGATAGATTCATGTTCAATGTTTGGGTAGACTATCCGCAATATGAGGAAGAGTTGGCTATAATTAAACGAACGACTACGGACCATGAAGTTTCTGTCGATCCTGTTTTATCTGGCGAAGAAATTCTTTTCTTTCAGAATTTAATTCGGAAAATTCCTGTTCCAGATAATGTTTATGAATACGCGGTGCGATTAGCGAGTAAAACAAGGCCGAATACGCCTGAGGCGCACCAATTGACAAATAAGTTTATTTCGTGGGGAGCTGGGCCAAGAGCCTCACAGTATTTAATTATAGGCGCTAAATGTCATGCTGCCTTATCTGGTAAGTATTCTCCTGATATTGAAGATGTTCAAGCCGTCGCATTACCCATACTGAGGCATAGGATTGTTCGCAATTACATGGCTGAGGCGGAAGGGTATTCAGTAGAAAGAATTATAAGTGAAATCTTATAAGATTGGTCTGGATAGACGATTAATTCCTTTAGCCAGTCTGTAGTCTTTAATTGTTAAATTGTTCCCTGATTCTGTGGTGCTAAGTGTAATTTTCACTTGATTGTAATTATGCATTAGAATATTGGGGTGATGATTTTGAATCTCGGCTAATTTCCCAACCATATTTACGAATTTAAGTGCTTCTTGAAATGAATTAAATTCGAAGTTAGCCTCCATCTTATTTGTTAATTCTTTCCAATTGTTTTTCATTGATTTGGGTTCTGTGTAGTAGTACGTAGTTTACCTAAAATGGTTATTTCCAACAGAGTATACACTTATCCAACTTGAAACTACTAACTACAAATCATAGGTTGTTAATAAGTGACTATCACGTATATTGGGGATAGATTAAACATTTCGGTTCTTTGTTTACAGAACAAATAACAAACACTTGATGAAGCATTTAAAAGTTGGAGACGAAGCACCAGAAATTCGCGCCTTAGATGAAAATAACAACGAAATTACTTTAGAAAAATATCGTGGTAAGAAAGTTATTTTATTTTTTTACCCGCGAGACAATACACCGACTTGTACCGTGGAAGCCTGCAACCTCCGGGACAATTATTCCGACTTGTTGGATCAAGGAATAGAAATCATTGGTATAAGTGCAGATTCTAGTAAAAAGCACCTGGGTTTTATTAGTAAATTCAACTTGCCTTTTCCCTTAATAGCAGATGTTGAGAAAAAAGTAATTAAGGATTATGGAGTTTGGGGACCTAAAAAGTTCATGGGTAGAGAATTCGATGGAATTCATAGGACTACTTTTGTAATTGATGAAAATGGTTTAGTTCAAGCCATAATTGAAAAGGTAAAAGCTAAGGACCATGCATCACAGATTTTAGCAGAAATAGTTGCAACGTAAATAGTTTACGATCATTAAATAGACATTTGGGATAACAATAAAATTAACAATCATGGCAGAAGTAAAAGATGAGAAATTAAAAGCGTTGCAAGTGACGTTAGATCGACTTGACAAAACCTTTGGAAAAGGTACAGTTATGAAATTGGGGGATAATCCGATCAAGGATTTAGATGTCATTCCTTCAGGTTCTTTAACATTAGATTTGGCCTTAGGTGTGGGCGGTTTTCCTAAAGGACGGGTTGTTGAAATCTACGGACCTGAATCGTCTGGAAAAACAACATTGGCTATTCACGCGATTGCTGAAGTGCAAAAGCAAGGAGGTATAGCTGCAATGGTAGATGCTGAGCATGCGTTTGATCAATTTTATGCAAAGTCCTTAGGTGTTGATGTGGATAATTTATTAATCTCACAACCGGATAATGGTGAACAAGCGCTAGAAATTGCAGACAACCTTATTCGTTCAGGTGCTATAGACTTGATAATTATAGATTCTGTAGCTGCCTTAACTCCTCGAGCTGAAATTGAAGGTGAAATGGGTGATTCACAAATGGGATTGCAAGCAAGGTTGATGTCTAAAGCATTGAGAAAATTGACTGCTTCGATTAGTAAAGCGGGCTGTTGTTGTATTTTCATTAATCAGCTCAGAGAAAAGATTGGTGTTATGTTTGGTAATCCTGAAACGACAACTGGAGGAAATGCGCTTAAGTTTTATGCTTCAGTAAGGTTAGATATTAGAAGGTCCAGTGCTATTAAAGATGGAGATAAAATTTTAGGTAATCGCACCAGAGTTAAAGTAGTCAAGAACAAAGTTGCCCCCCCATTTAAAAAAGCTGAATTTGACATTATGTATGGCAAGGGTATTTCTAAAGTTGGTGAAATTATTGATATCGGCGTCGAGCACGAAATCATAAAGAAAAGCGGTTCCTGGTTCAGTTATGAAGATACTAAGCTTGGGCAGGGAAGAGATGCTGTAAAATTATTGATTAGTGATAATCCAGAGTTGATGGAAGAGCTAGAACAAAAAATTAAAGAGGCTATAGAAGCATAATTTTATTGTTTCCTAAGTGGTTTTGCCTTCAGGCAAAACCACTTAGGATATAGCTTTTGTGATTTTTATTAAACCGATTGATTTTGAATGTTTGAAAGGCAATAAATGGTTCTTTGACGCATGAAATTAACCGTTTAATAAATTTAGTACTAAGGCCTTTTTAAATTCCCTATTTTTATTGCCAAATGGCATTATGAAGTATTTTTTATATTCTTTCGTTTTGATATTTTTCGGTGGATGCTATGTTGATAATGACAACGTTACTAAGAAGAATATTATCGGAAATTTGAGTGATAAAACTATCCTTTCTGAACGGCAAAATATGGAGCTGCTGAACAAGGAAATAAGAGAAAACCCAGACAGTCCCAATGGTTATTTCAAACGATACAAACATTATCTGGATATTGGAGAAATTCAAAAAGCGAGAGAAGATATCAATATGTGTATCAATATGAGCCCTGAGACTCCCATTTTTTATCAGGAAAAAGCAAAATTATTATATAATCTGGCTGAATTCGATAATTGTGAACAGTATGCATTGAAATCAATAGAGTTGGATAGTTCAGCCAAAGAAAGTCATCTTTTATTAGGGAAAATCTATTTAGCCATTCCGAATTACGGTATGGCTATGGATCAATTTAATGCGGCATTAAGAATTGATAAATTTTACCATGAACCCTATTTTTATAAAGGCCTAACTTATACACGGGCTGGAGATACTGTCAATGCGGTATCTTCTTTTATTACAGCTACTGAACAATTTTCAGATTATTACGAAGCATACGTTGAATTAGGGATATTGTATTCAAATCATGAAGGTGCGGATAGAAATAGAGCTTTACTATATTTTGATAATGCGCTTCAGATTGAACCTAATAGTATTGAAGCACTATTGGCGAAAGGAATTTATTTGCAAAATAATCAGAACCTTGAACTAGCAGATTCTTGTTATAACCAAATTTTGAATTTACAATCAGATTTTGAAGTAGCTTATTACAACAAAGGATACATACATTTATTGTCTTATCAAAACAATTGGAATGTAGAAAAAAGGGACAGTGTTCTGACTTTGGCGATAGAAGATTTTACAAGTGCCCTTAATATCAACAGTCAGTATGTTCAATCGTATCATAACCGTGGAGTATGTCATGAGTTGATGGGTGATGTTTTGTCTGCAAAAGTAGATTATTCAACAGCTCTAAAAATTGATCCGTTTTTCGCTCTTTCAGAAAATGCCCTGAAATCGCTTAATAATTGAACAATAAATCTTCAGTAAGCAAAATTGAATATTAAGTTTGATCAGGATACTGATTTGTTTCAATTCTTTTATGATATGCTTATTATTTAACGCTTTATCGCTTGTTCATAAAGGCTAATCCATTCATCTACACTCATTTTTTTGATAAGTTGTTTAATGAGCTCAAAAGGAATTTCATCTGGTTTTTTAAATCGGATGCAACTTTTTCCCATATCAATTTTACGCTTACAATGTTTGGGGTATTCTTCTGTAAACCATGTCATTAAGCTTGTGTTGGCATAAATGCCCATGTGGTAAATAGCAATAAAATTTTTTTGCGCTGCAATACTTATAAAAGGTAACGGCAGTTTAGGATCACAATGATACCCAAGCTTGTATAAGCTATGTGGAACGACGTAACTCGGCATCCCGTAATTTATAATTTCTGTAAAACCGATAGGGATATTTTCCAAAATTACTGACCTTAACTGTAGGAATGCATCCTTTCGGTTTTCGCTAATGTTATCAATATAATTAGCTACTGTTTTTACTTTAGCTTCCATAAGACATTGATTGCGTTAAAATAAATTTATCAAGTACTTTCACTAAATTATATTTCAGACGACTTCTGATGTCTTTAGTATTTGTCAATAATTTTCTTTAACCGTTTCTTGTTATTTCAAGTAATGTGAACAAGAATTTAAATCATTTAAATGCTGGACAATCGTATACTCGATTTCTTTGATTCCATTGCTGACCACCACCGCTTTTTCGTTTGTTGGTTTTAAAAATTAATACAAGTTCATGAGAACCACCATTGTATTTGCTCAAGCTCGATATATTCATGTCATACGAGTAACCTATTCCAAAGGAACCTCTTTCAACTCCGAGTAATAATGCAACTGCGTCAAGGTATCGGTAAGATAATCCTGCCCACATTTGATGGTTGTATATGATTCGAGTATTTACATCAAAAGTCAAAGGAGCATTAAACATCATTCTCAACATACCAGAAGGTTCTATCGCTATGACACTTGTAGAGCTCCCAATTAAGTAACTACCTGTAACATATATTGCTCTATCAAGAGTGCTCGTGACAGGCAATGAAACTGCATATAGATCTGTTTTTGATTGGAGCAGATTATGAATAGAAACCCCAACATGATGATAGCCTCCATACCAATGCATTCCTGCTGATATGTCTGGTATTAATTCATTCGACGTGTATTGGTCCACAGTTATATCATTAGGCTCTTCAGTAAATATTCTATTTTTATCCATTACAAATTGAGTAAAAGAACCTGCAATGCCAAATGAAAGTCGAGTTCCATATGATGTGGCTACTTGTGTGCTTAAGGCTGCCATCAGACCGGTTCTTCTAACTGGACCAGCTACATCATTGAATAAATAACCTCCAGCACCAATTTGTTTATGGACATGACCGTGGTAGGAAAGGTGCTGTGCAGCGGGTGCTTCTCTAATACCAACCCACTGTCTGCGAAGGTCAATGGTGATTGGAGCATAATTTTTTGTTCCAGCAACTGCAGGATTAATGGCGAAGTCATTAAACATATATTGACTGTTCATTACAATTTGCTGTCCGTAATTGGGCATTACAGATAAAACTATCAGAATGACTATATATGTTCCACGCAGCATCACCTGAGAATAATTATTGGACCACTTTGATTTATCGAACCATTGTTCAATTCCAAAACATAATAATAGGTGTCAGCAGGAAGTGGTTGTCCGAATGCATTCCCGTCCCATGCTATGTTGAGTTCTGTTGATTGCATTACAACTCTTCCCCATCTAGAGAATACTTTTAAATGGGCATCCTCGTATTTTGAAAAATCAAGGTTCCAGGTATCGTTTTTATTATCGCCATTTGGCGTAATTGTGTTGGGGATTTCAATACAAGACATCTGATCAGTTACTGATATTTCTTCTGATATAGCCTGACAATCATCAGCATCTTTAACAACAATGTAGTAAGTTCCTTCCTGCACAAAGTAGCGTGGATTATCAATTTCACCATCAGACCAGTAAAAGTCATAGTATCCAGTACCTCCAGCAACAGAAGCGTCCAAAATAACACCACCTTCGGCACATGGAAGCTGTTCTATTTCGACGCTTACCGATAATTCAGATGGAAGGACGTTTACGAAATCAGATACCATACTCGTACAGCCATCATTGTTGATGTACGTGTATGTAATTTGATGACTTCCTGTACCAACTGAAATAGGGTCGAAAGAATTTCCAGTTACACCAGGGCCAGAATAGGTGCCACCTGATGGAATACCATTGGTTAGTGTAATCGATTCAGCAAGTCCACAAATATCATCGAAAGGAACTAAATAAATGTGATTTTCTAGAACAGTGATTTGAATATTGACACAAGCAGTATTACCGCAAGCCCCGCCTTCGGCCCGCACATAATAAGAAGTTGTAGCGGAAGGTGT
>Ga0055584_100005098_pt1 | contig 12881 bp, 12 predicted proteins | sample OSDHelmetaG_FD_58716 | JGI IMG/M metagenome (GOLD analysis project Ga0055584, IMG submission 58716) | Pelagic marine sediment microbial communities from the LTER site Helgoland, North Sea, for post-phytoplankton bloom and carbon turnover... | ecosystem: Environmental > Aquatic > Marine >... | reverse complement strand
GGTCGATCTCATCGTCCACCGCTATATCGACCGCCCGATCGACATCGTCGCTGGAATCGAAGCCCGCGGATTCATCTTCGGAACCGCGGTCGCGTACGAACTCGGTGTCGGTTTCGTACCGCTCAGAAAAGCCGGGAAGCTGCCCGGGGACGTGATCGGGGTTGATTACGAGCTGGAATACGGATCAGATCGTATGGAAATGCACATCGACGCGGTCCCGGCCGGAGCTGAGGTGTTGCTGATTGATGACCTGATCGCCACCGGCGGGACAGCCAAGGCCGGCATAGAACTGATCGAGCAGGCAGACGGCCAGGTCCACGAGGCGTGCTTCGTCATCGACCTGCCCGACCTGGGTGGCGCAGATCAGTTGCGCGCATGTGGTTGTGACGTCTTCGCATTGTGCGCGTTCTCCGGGCACTGATCACCCGGATCCAGACTCAGCGATTCGCGACCTTGTCGAACTCTCCAGCCAGCTCGACATCCCACGTCGTAATCCCGCCGGCGTCGTGCGTGTTCAGGTCCACGCGCACCGTGTTGTAGACGTTGAACCACTCCGGGTGGTGGTTTTTTCTCTCGGCGCACAACGCGGCCGCAGCCATGAAACCGAACGCTGCGACAAAGTCGGCGAAGCGATATTCCTTGTGCAGCTTGCCGTCACGGACAGCCCAGCCTTCGAGTCCGGCGACGGCCGCCTCGAGTGCATCCCCCTTCAGGATCTCGCGTACGCTCACATTCCCTCCCGGATGAGAACGGTCAGCTCGTCCATCCGAGCGGTCAGGCGATCGATGGCGTCCACATACCGCGTCTCCCACTGCGGAACGTCACCCGGATCGTCCGTCTCGATCTCGTAACGGAGTCCCGGCAGCATCCACGATGCGTAGCCGCTGAACGGGTCAGGCGAGACATACAGTGAGCGACTCCAGGGACGATCCTGCAACCCGCGCTCATCGAGCCAGGCCTTCTCGAGACCAATGAAGCCGGCGTTGATGGCTTCTGCCGCGGCACTTGAGACGCTGCTCGCAGCCACCCGGGCTGTACGTGCCGCATCCAGTTCAGCAGCGGCCCGCTCCAGATCCGTCGTGGACGCAACAAGGCGGTCGAGATTCACCTCGATCCGTCGAAACTCTGCTACCTCGAAGAGCGTGTTCACGTGCGTGCGTGTGTCCACCGCATACCGAGTCACGTCGTACGGTAGCAGATCGGCGTTCGCGAGGCGGAGCGCCAGGAGACCGTCAGCGGTGGCCAGCATCGGGCCGTAGATCCACTCCGGATCCCCGAAGCGTTCGAACCATGCAAAATTATCGTAGTTCGAATGGTAGATCCCGCTACGTCCGCCCGAGCTGAGCCCCGCAGAGGGAATACCAGCATGCGTGTAGAAGGCGATGTGATCCGAACCACCGCCGAGATTCCCCATCACCGGGACGCCATCGTCGGCGCGCTCAGCCCACCACTCGTAGATGCTCCGTCCCTCGTTCGGATACGGCGTATCACGGATCGCGTCGAGGATCGGCTGCTTGAGAGAGGGCGAAGAGGACGATCCGAAATTCGGCCCCGACACAGCGCCGTCGGCGTTGATGTATGCAACGGCTCCATCGGTCAGCGGTTCAAGATATTCCTCGACCCATTCCGACGAGCCAATGACCCCGTACTCCTCGGCGTCCCAGTGCGCGATCATGATCGACCGACGCGGGCGACATCCTTCATCGGCCAGCTGTCCCAGCGCTTCGGCGAGAGTGAGCAGCATCGCCGTGCCCCCGTTGGGATCGACAGCTCCGAAACCCCACGGGTCGTAGTGCGCACCAAGGATGATCCATTCGTCAGGGAACTCACTCCCCTCGAACGTGCCCACCACATTAGTCGCCCGTGTGAGCGCCTTTGGCTGATTCACCCGGACCCGAACAGTGAGCTCCGGCCCCCCAGTGAGCCTGTAGCGTAGATCGAGACCGCCCTGCCATTCCTCCGGGCCAGCCTCACCGCCCATACGGGAGAGAATCTCCGAAGCCGCGTTGTAGCCGATCGGCAGGACGGGGATGGTGTGCAGGCCAACCTCGTCCGGGTCGAGGCGCTCAACCTGAACCGGCCCGTCCAACGGGAGAGCCGGGACGAACGGGGTGAGGGGGTCACCGGTCCAGTTGAGGGTGAGCACGGAACCACGCTGAATGATCTCCCCGTTGAGCATCGGGCCGTCCGGGTACGGATCCTCTTCGACCTCGGGTGCGTCATTAAACATGATGACACCCGCCGCGCCGCGCTCTTCGGCGAACAGAACTTTGAAACCACGGAAATTTCCACCGTACCGGGCGATGACGATCTTGTCTTCGAGCGAGATCCCCATGGAATCGAGTGCGCGGTAATCTGCTCTCGTTCCATAGTTGGCGTAGACGACCTCACCGGTCACGTCACCGCTCCCGGAGAAGGCGTTCCAGCCATTGAGCAGGTCCGGGTGGCTGGAGAACCGGTCTTCAGCCAGCGCCGCCTCACGGTTGTTCAGTTGCATCGCGACAGGGGTGACGATGTGAGCCTCTACGTCATCCGTGAGCTGTGGCAGATACACGTCGTACGGATGCTCACGGACAGTCATCCCGGCCGCCTTCATCACCCGCCCGAGGTAGTGACCCACCTCTACCTGCGCTGCCGAGCCCGTCGGATGCGGAGTGGAGGTGATAATGCGCAGGTGTTCACGGAACGCATCACCCGAGGGAAGCTCAGTGAAACGCGCCTCACAAAATGCCTGTCGCGCCGCATGATCAGCGGCGAATCCTACGGGAGCATCGATTTGAACGGAGTTCTGCGCGCGGACGTCCGCCGCAGACATTCCGGACAACAGTGAGGTAAGGGCAAGAAGACCTAGAGTCGTACATGCACGCTGACGGATCATGAAAGTCATTCGGTTGATGAGGTCAGGATCAGGGGAGCCTGATCAGTCGATTCCAGTTACTGCCGCCGTTACCGCTCGTTGAAGCGGTCCGACGTCGGGGTACTGCGTCTCGTCGTCAACGCCGAAGTTCTGCCGATTCGTCAGAAGTACAAGCGCCAGCCCCTCGGCCGGCACCCCAAGCACGAGCGTACCCGTGAATCCAGTGTGCCCGAACGAACCAACAGGACCGTATCCCGGCAGCTGCCAACCGAGCGCCTGTCGGTCACCGGTGGGCTCGAGGAAGGCGGCGACGGTCTCGGGTGATATGAGGCGGACACCTGCGTGCTCGCCTCCGTTCAGCATCACATGAAGCAGGACGTTCAGGTCATCGGCAGTCGAGAAGAGTCCGGCGTGCCCTGCCACACCAGCGAAGGCATGGAACGCATTGCCGTCATTCACCTCTCCGTTCAACCAGTCCGTTCGCCATTCGGACCAGACGAACGGGTCGCCTGCAATCCGATATCCGAAGTCCGGGTCGTGCACCATCCGTTGCTCGAATGGATTTCCACGGGACGTGCGGGCAACAGCAGGAGCAACTCCAGTGGCCGTATCCGCCCTGGCGCCACCCTCGCCCGGAGGTCGAAAGCGGATTTCGTCCAGCCCCAGCGGGGCATAGATGTGAGCTCGTACGAACGCGTCTAGCGACTGACCACTCACCTCTTCCACAACTCGACCCAGCAGCATGAATCCGAGGTCACTGTAGTGCCGTTCTTCGCCAACGGGCCACAGGAGGGGAAGCGAGCGGATATAGTCGTATGCCTCGTCCCGGTCAGACGCGTGATAGTAGGTGGGAACCCACTGCGGCAGACCAGCTCGGTGGGTCAGGAGATGGCGAAGGGTAATGTCCTCTCGGCCATCGCCTCGGAAGTCGGAGAGGTACCTCGACACCGGTGCCTCGACATCGACCTGTCCGTCATCGGACAGCACCATGAGAGCAAACGTCGTGGCCATCACCTTCGTTACAGAGGCGAGGTCGAAGACCGTCGACGTCGTCATCTGCAGCGACTCCGCCGCCGAAGCGAGACCGTACGCAGCTCGATGTCGAACCTCACCGTCGCGCGCAACGAGAAGCACGGCGCCTGGAATGCGACCTTCATCGACCCAGAGGGCGACCAGGGAATCGGCCGAGGCGAGCCCCGGCTCCGGGGACTCCGTCGGAGTCCGCCCGCATGCCCACGATGTACCGGAGAGCAGGAGGACGACAACACACGCCGCCGAGCGCAGCCTCGAGTTCTGGCCTATCGGGTGCGCGTCCAGAGCACGATGACGCCGCAATTGCCACCTTGGCCCGAGCCGGACTGGGTCATGCCGTACTCCACAGGAACCTCAGCTGGACGGCGGTAGATCTCGACCGCGTCGATGGTCTGAAGCGGCGCGATCACCTCAATCGGCATGGATGCAGTCATCTGGACGGAAAGCCGGGTCCCGTCGAGGTAGATCGTCGGTGTACAGTACTGCCCAGTCCCCGCCAACCGGACCGTGGCACCCTGGAAGGAATTGATCCCGCCCTGCGGATAGACGAGTCCGACACCCGGGATGCCCCGAAACAGGTCCTCCGACGTAAGCGCCGGGGACTCTTCGATCATGATGGGCGTGATGAAACGCCCGAGTCCTCGAGTCACGCGCCGGACGAAGCCGTTCTTCACAAGCTGATGCTGGAGCCCTGGACGCTGGAGAGACACCAGGATCCCATCGATGGGCATCGGTGCCGCAGCAATCCGGAAGTCGATCTCCATCTCGCCGTCAGCGCCCAGTTCGAAGACCCCGGCTGCCGTCTCCTTGAACCCGAACGCGGAGGCTACCAGGAGGAAAGATCCTCCGTCGGGAGCGGTTAGCGAGAACTGCCCTTGTCCATTCGATACACCAGAGGTCACCGAGTCGCCCGCCTCGGTCATCATGATGACGAGACCCAGAGAGATCGGCTGACCGGTCTCCACCTCCATCAGCGTTCCATTGATTGTCTGCGCTTGGACCGGCGTCGCCCCGACGCCAAATATCAACACCACCAAGGCGAACAACCACGTACCGAACGCACGATCGCGTCCGAGCTTCATACCGAAACCCTCCGGGCCCTGTGTTTCATTCACAGCGTTGAACATATGCATATTGCGGACTCATATGATACCTCGCGGGCGCCAAAAGGATCGCCCGACTCCATTTCACATACGCTGCAACTCGAGACCCTTACCACTCGAGAGCCCATCTTGTTCACACCCGACGGTTGGAGCTCCCAGCCTCAGTACACTCTCGACAAACGCAGCTCCGTACAGCTCAGCCCCCCCAAGGCGGCGGAGGCGGATCGACAGGCTGGGTCAGGTCGAATTCGACCCTGAATCGTCGATCGGTTCCCTCCCTGCGTAGCGCGTAGGCGAACAGCTCACCGGACCGTACTTCCACCGTCCACACGTTGGTCGCGGCCTCGGGTACAAGGTTGGCGGTCACCGCGTCGGCAAAAAAATCCTGAGCCGTCGCGGCGCCCTGTCCCAGGGTGTCTCCACCGTACTGGGTGACCTCGTCCTCTGAACCGTCTTCATGACGGTGATCATGCTTCAATCGGAGGCCTACCGAGGTCGGCGTCATCACCCACGTGCGCGACCGGTCCTCACCGACGTGGAACGGGATCCGAATCTCGGCCAGGTCGCAGGACCTGACATGCATGACAAGCCTTTGCCCCTCGAACGAGGGGTCGGGCGGCACGCTCTCCGTCACTCGGCCTTGGAACGCCTGACCACACAGCGACTCGAGGGACGACCAGAAGACGAGCTGAGGGTCACGTTCCACGTCGGACTGGGTGTCCGCGGTCACGTCATTATCGGGTACCGCACCCCCACAGGCGGACAGGGTGGCGATGAGTGCAAAGAAGAGCGGCGGGCGGCCACCGCATCGGGCGCGCCGTAAGACGCGAGCGTGAGTCGACGTTGTCATGGGACGAGACTATCGTGCCAACCTGCGGTCCTCCAGCCCCCCGGGCTATATTGCCGACCCTCGTCTGCCGGATCCCGGACCGGCTGGCCCTCATCTTCCTCAGGATCATCCGATGCTCGGCCCTCTCCTCCTTGCCGCTCTCATGCAGGTCCCAGGCCCCACGCAGGAACTGGCGCCGGGGACTCGCTACAGCGAAGCCGTCCCCACACTCGAAGAGATCGTCGGTCACGATTTCAGAGAAGAGATCACGCATCCGGATGAGATTATCACGTACTTCGAGGCCCTCGCCGACGCCGCGCCTGACCGTACGCGGTTGATCCAGTATGCTGAGAGCTGGGAGGGTAGGCCGCTCTATGTGATGGTGATCGGATCACCGGAACGGATCAGCCGGCTCGATGCAGTCAAGGCAGACCTGGCGGCCTTCTCTGCAGTGAAAGGACTCTCAGCTGAAGAGGTAGAGCGACTGATTTCCGAGCTGCCGGTCGTGACCGCGCTCATGCACGGCGTGCACGGAAACGAGATCAGTTCGAACGGCGCCGCCATGGCAGAAGCCTACCATCTGCTGGCAGCTCAGGGAGACCCGACCGTGGACCTGATCCTGAGCCAGTCTCTGGTGCTCATCGATCCCGCGGAGAACCCTGACGGGCGCGCCCGGTTCGTCCAGCATACGACGATGTCCCGAGCACGGTGGCCCAATCAGGCGACGTATTCGGCCGAGCACGACGAGCCGTGGCCGGGTGGTCGAGGCAATCATTACCTCTTCGACCTGAACCGGGATCTCTTCATTCAGAGCCAGCCGGAGACGCGCGGTAAGGTCCGACTCTTTCTGGAGTTTCGGCCCAATGTTGTGGCCGACCTGCATGAGATGGGAGGTAACTCAACCTACTTCTTCCCACCGACCGCACCGCCTGCAAACCCGTGGTACGGCGACCGCCAGATCCAGCTGATGGATGTGTTTGGGCGGGCCAACGCAACCGCATTCGATTCCCGCGGGTTCGCGTACTTCAACCGTGACGTCTACGACCTTTTCTACCCGGGCTACGTGGACATGTGGCCGATGAACCAGGGCGCTCTGGGCATGACGTACGAGCAGGCGTCGGCACGCGCGCTCGTAGTTCGGAAGTCGGATGGTGATGTGATGACCTATGGAGATGGTGTGCTCCACCATTTCACCGCGGCCATCACCACCGCGGCCACCGCCGCGCAGAATCGGGAACGAATTCTGCGAGACTACTTCGCGTACCGACAAGAGGGTGTCGAGATGGGTCGTGAGGGCGTCGCTGAGTTGATCCTGCATTCGGCGCACGATCCCGCCATGGCGCAGCGAATGAGCCGCATGCTGGCGGCGAATGGAATTGACGTACACTCCGTGAATGGGCCGGTGAACGTGGCTGGCCGTGAACTGCCTGCCACCGGAACGTACATCGTACCGCTCGATCAGCCCGCCAGTCGTATGGCGCGTAACCTGCTGGACGAACACGTACCGATGGATGAAGCATTTGTGCAACGTCAGATCGAGCGCCGCGCGCGTCGAGAGGGCGACGAGATCTACGACCTGACCGCGTGGAGCCAGTCTCTGCTCTGGGATGTCGAGGTGATCGAGGCGACTCAGGTAACCGGGGCGGCGGGTGCCCTGGTAACGCGGGACACCGCTCGTGGCGCTGCTTCCCCGCTGCCGGCAGCGAGGGTCGGGTATCTCATACCCTGGGGTACGGCGGCGGCATCTACGGTGGCCGAGGCCATGCAGAGTGGCATTCGCGTACGTGCCTCGGGGGAGAGGTTCACGTTGGGCGGTCGCGAGTACGGGACGGGCACGGCGATCATCCGGGTCTCGGAGAATGATGAGGATCTGCCCTCGACGCTGGGCAGGATCGCAGAGCGTCACGGTGCCGAGGTGGTACCGATCGATGACTCGTACGTGACGGCCGGTGCATCCCTCGGTTCGAACAGTGTGCGTGCGCTGCGGGCACCGAAGATTCTACTCGCGTACGATCAGCCGGCGTCCTCGTACTCGACCGGCTGGGCACGGTACATCCTGGAGCAACGCTACGGTATGCCTGTCACGGCGGTCCGTGGCCGGAGCCTGGGACGCGCCAACCTGGCCGACTACGACGTGATCGTTCTCCCGAGCGGCAACTACGCAAGCGTGATTGGGTCAGATCTGGTCGACCAGCTCCAGAACTGGATGTCGGACGGCGGAACGCTCGTCACGCTGGCCAACGCCACTTCGTGGGCCACGCGAGCGGGACTGCTGTCTACGACGGCTGAGCGTCGAGGTGGACGTGCGGCCGGGACTGACGCACCGAGCGAAGAGACGGCCGAACAGCCGATAGAATACCTCGACGAAATCGTTCCGGCAGACGAGGCTCCGGAGGGTGTGCCGGGGGCGATCATCCGCGTTATGCTGGACCCGGATCACTGGCTCTCATCGGGAACCGACGGAGAGATCGGCGTGCTGGTCGAAGGGTCGAGAGTCTTCACCCCGCTGACGCTGGATAACGGTGCCAACATCGGGCGGTATGGAGCACTTGAGGATCTGGTGATGAGCGGCATCGTATGGGAGGAAGCTCGGCCCCAGCTCGCCAACAAGGCGTTCCTGATGCGTGAAGGATACGGCAGCGGCCAGATCATCAGCTTTGCTGAGGACCCGAACTACCGGGCCTACGCTGAGGCAACTCAGTTGCTGTTCATGAACGCCGTCCTGCTGGGTCCAGGTCGGTAGACGAATGCTTCCGAGGGGTGGGCTCATGAAGCCGGTGCTCGGCCGATTCCCTACCCGGGCCGTAGCTGGTCGATTCGAGGAGCCGGGCATGTTGATCGCTGCAAACAGCCACGCCGATGTGGGTCGGGTGTTGGCACGCCGCAAGGGCCGCTGACCGGTGGGACGGCATAGCGAACGCAGGCTTCAGGAGGTCATCGTCGCTCGGTATTCGTGGCGTCACGAGGCGGAATTCGCTGCCGGCTTCCTGGATGATGCCGGGATCCCCTATCGGCTGCAGATTGACGATCCCTCTCTGGGGATCTCCGTCTCCGCGGCTGCGACGCTGCGGGTTCTTCACAGAGATGAGGCCAAGGCGCGGGACGTGTTGGACATCAACGACCAGCACGCACCGCGTCTCTCGAGGCCGCGCAGCGCCAACCATCCTGCGCCTCGGCGAACCGCTCGACCGCCGAGTGCTGACCCAGGCGCAGCGATTGTGGCAGAGTACGCTCCCGTCAGGCTGGAACCTGGTGGTCGCGCCTCGAGTCTGCCCTTCCGTGCGCGGGCACTGTCGGTTCTGGCGGGCATGGGCATCGCCGGCCTCGGAAGAGCGGTGTTTGCGCAGTGGTCGATACCTGCCCTCGAAACGAGCGCTGCAGCGGTGGCGGTGGTTCTGATCCTCGTGGGTATCGTCGGATGGGCACCCCGCGCTCTGCGGGACCTTCTGCGAGCGCTCTCCGGGAGCGCCCCCTGAGCGCGACTCTTGCTCCGACCCAGCTGCGGCTCATTCTTCTACAGCCTCGCCTCCAACTGCCGACCCCGGTACGAGTGCCATGAAGGCCGTCACATTCAACGTCACGATTCCCAGCTACGTCATCGGCAAGAGCCTGGGCCGGGTCACTGAAGCTGCCCTGTTCGGCGGCCTCAGCGGCGTGCGCTTCGGAGAGATTCCGGAGCCTCAGCTTCCCGGTGATCATTGGGTTAAGCTCGACATTCTGCTGGCCGGCATTTGTGGATCCGACATCGGCAACCTGACACTCAAGTCCAGTCCGGCGATGGAGCCGTTCGGTTCCTTCCCTGCCGTGCTGGGACACGAGGTGCTGGCCCGGGTTGTCGAGGTTGGCCCAGGGGTTACACGGGTCGAGCCAGGGCAGCGAGTGGCGGTTGATCCAGGTGTTTCATGCGTTGTCCGGGGCTTTCCCGGTGCGGAACAGTGTCCGTCCTGCCTGGGCGGGCTGCCTTCCACCTGTACTCGAGCCGGCGACGAGGGAGAGACGCTGATCGCTGGATCACCGATACAGCGCGGCATGACGATCGGGTATCACGGGAGTCTGCCGGGTGGATGGGGTGAGCGTATGATCGCTCACGAATCCCAACTCTTTCCGGTCGATGATGCCATGACCGACAGTACGGCCTCCTTGCTGGAGCCGTTGGCGGTCGGCATGCACGCGGCGCTTCGGTCTCGACCGTTCGGAGACGGCCCGGCCCTCGTTCTCGGCAGCGGGCCGATCGCCCTCGGGGTCATCTGGGCCCTTCGGGCATCAGGATTTGAGGGAGAACTGATCGCGCAGGTCCGCCGCAAGCACGAGGCAGACATGGCGCGCGCCTTCGGTGCCTCCTCGGTGATCTCGCCAGGTGATGACGCCCGAGATGCGATGATCGCGACGGGGGCGAATGCGTACATGCCGATCGTCGGGGACGAAGTATACGCGGGCGGAGGCTTCCCGCTGATTTTCGACTGCGTGGGTAGCGAGCAAACCATCAAACAGTCGCTTCGATACGCCACCGTACGGGGACGGATTGTCCTTCTCGGATGCGCAGCCGAGATCCCGAAGCTGGATTTGACGTTCGTGTGGGCGAACGAGCTTCAGATCCAGGGGTTCCAGTGCTACGGCGACGAATCGTGGCGAGGCAAAACAGAACATACGTTCCAGATTACACACGACATGCTGCTGGAAACGGGTACACCTGTCGACCAGATGGTCACGCATGTGTACCCTCTGGAGCAGTACCGTGATGCGCTCTCTACAGCTGCGAATCGAAGGAAGACGGGGTCGGTGAAAGTTCTGCTGGACCCCAACGGCTGAACGCTGGAAGCATGCGCATGACAGGCACGCCCGGGCCTGCGGTCTTCCCATGACGGATCGGCCTCACGTCATCGTGGTCGGTGGTGGCATTATCGGCGTCAGCTCAGCCTATGAACTCACGCGGTCCGGTGCGGACGTAACACTGCTCGAGCGAAGCGAAGTCGGTGCGGGAGCGTCGAGCGGAAATGCCGGGACCATCGCTGTGGGACACCCGCCCTTGAATCGGCCGGGCCGTATTGTTCAGGCGATTCGTCAAATGACCGACGCTACGAGTCCCCTCTACGTGAAGCCAAGGGTGGATCCAGCCCTCTGGAGATGGCTGCTCGGCTTCGCACGCTACTGCACTGACGCACACGTACTACACTGCATGAGGGTCATGGCGCCGCTGGGCCGTGATGCCCTTGCCGCGTTCGATCGCGTGCTGACGGAAGAGCGGATCGAGTGTGAGTATACGCCGGGAGGCTATCTCGAGGTCTGCTCGACCGAGTCGGGCTTCGAGGGTGCGCAGCATGAGGCCGCGATCATCACCGAGCATGGCTATGAACCGGAAGTAATCGACGGGGATGAAGTACGACGGCGCGAACCAGCAATGGGCAAACAGATGATCGGGGCTGTGCACTACCACGAGTCGGCCACCCTCATTCCATCCCTCTTCCTCCGCCAGCTGACCGCGTCTGCCATGCGGCACGGAGCGCGGATCAGGAACGGAGTAGAAGTCCGCTCAGTCACGTCCCAGAGCGATCGTGTGACCGGTGTCCAGCTGGCATCCGGGGAACGAGTCACAGGAGACGCGGTGGTTCTCGCCACAGGACCCTACAGTCGACACCTGGCGAAGCGATTTGGCCTCCGTGTGCCCGTACAGCCTGGGAAGGGGTATCACCGCGACGTGGATATCGGCCCCAACGGCGCGCCACGGATGCGCATCGCCTGTGTCCTCGCAGAGCACTCTGTCTTCTGCACGCCTATGGATACGGCCGTGCGCTTCGCCGGCACGATGGAGTTCTCGGGAGAGAATCACCTCATGCGGCCCGAGCGTCTGCGACAGCTGACTACAGCCGCGCAGGCTGCCTTTCCGGACATGGGCAGCGCCCGTCCGCGTTCTGAGTGGTGCGGCCTGCGGCCCATGTCGATGGATGGTCTCCCGATTGTCGGTCCTGTCCCTGGCGTCGAAGGGCTCGTGGTCGCAACCGGTCACGGAATGCTTGGACTCACGCTGGGTCCCGTTACCGGGGAGATCGTCTCGAAGCAGATTCTGGACAGAGAGGACCCCCGAGCCGAGGGTCTGCTCCCGGCTCGCTTCGCCTGACGCGCTAGCGGACCATCAGAGGTCCAGCGGAATGACCTCGGGGTGTACCTTGCTGTTGGGTGACGATCCGTCCACGTCGATGCCCTCGAGCTTGAGCAGAGCGACTTTCGCCGAGAGCCCCCCGGAGAAACCGGTCAGTCGTCCGTCCGACGCGATCACTCGATGACACGGGACGACGATCGGAATCGGGTTAGCGCCGACGGCCTGACCTACCGCCCTCGCCTGATCCGGCTTTCCGATTTCCCGGGCGATCTGACCGTACGAGGTCACCTGCCCATGCGGTACGTTGACCAGATGATCATATACGTCGCGCTGGAACTTCGACGTGACACCCGAAAGGTCAAGCGGCAGGTCGAATGACGTACGCTCCTTGGCGAAGTAGGCCTCGAGCTGGCCGATCGCCTCGCGAAGCTCGGGCGGCCACGCCTCGGGAGGATCAGTATGACGCTCCCGTGGAAGCGGTCCAAACTCGATACGACGCACACCGTGCGGCGACGTCCACACGGTCACAGCCCCTGCCCGCGTACCGGGGAGATGTGCTGAATGAACCTCGACCGGCAGGGTCAGTTCAGATCTCCTCCGACGCCGCCAACCTCACCGACTTCCTTCTTCAGCGCCTCCTGCAGCGCGTCGAAGCCAAGCAGCGCGCACTTGATCCGTACAGGGAACTTGGAGACACCTTCGAGCGCACGGAGGTCGCCCAAGGTCTTGTCCTTCGCAGCGGTCTCATCGCCATGCATCATCTCCGTAAACCGCTTCGCCAGCGCGTCGGCCTCCACGAGATTGGCACCCTGCAGGCGCGTGGTCATCATGCTCACGGCGGCCTGCGAGATCGAGCAACCGGAGCCTACGAACTTCGCTTCCGCGATGTGATCTCCCTCAATCCGCAACTGCAAACGGATCTCGTCACCACAGACGGGATTCGCCATGTGAATCTCCACCGTC
>Ga0055584_100005097_pt1 | contig 12882 bp, 9 predicted proteins | sample OSDHelmetaG_FD_58716 | JGI IMG/M metagenome (GOLD analysis project Ga0055584, IMG submission 58716) | Pelagic marine sediment microbial communities from the LTER site Helgoland, North Sea, for post-phytoplankton bloom and carbon turnover... | ecosystem: Environmental > Aquatic > Marine >... | reverse complement strand
AAATCGAGCGCCTCTTTCCGTACTCCCAGTATAACGAAGCAGACAGCGCTTACAAACTCACTTTGAACGTTAAGAAAGAAAAGGATCTTGTGCTTGAGTTTGGTGGAAATGTTTCAAATCGTCCCATCAATACCGGGTACATCGGCATAGGCTATACGAGCATCAACAACACCGGGACCAGCTTTCACGCCAATGCCTACTTCGGAAAGCTCTACGCCTCCATCTTGGCCAAGGCGCGCATAGACGTGCCGATACGGTTTCCGATCTATCTCGAGCCTGTGATCACCATCAATCGATGGAACTACTTCAACAGTCGGGCTACGTTTTTTGAAGACAACAACTCGCTCTTTCTGATTCAGAATGAGCAATTCGCTAATTTGAATGCGGCCTTTGCTTTGAGTAATAAAATCAAGTGTAACCTATCCGGAGGGTTGGTGCAATTGCGCGATGATTACTACCAGACACCCAGTTGGGGGCAGGACGACATATCTGATAAAACCTTGTTTCAGGGAACGACCACTACCGCGTCTTTCGAGAAGAACAGTCTGAACGACAAACTCTATCCAAACGAAGGTTCTTTCCTCAACCTCTCCATCCGCTACACTTCGGGTGAAGAGACGTATTCTCCCGGAACAACATCACCCGAGCAAACGATCATTGAAAACAAACAAGAATGGATCGACGCGAAGCTGACCTACGATGTCTACTACAAATCCAACGGGACCATCCGTCTGGGCGCTTACGCTCAAGCGGTGTACAGCGATCAGCAATTGTTTACCAATTACACGGCAAGCTCACTTCGCTCTCCAGCATTCCAACCCACACCGGAGAGTAGGACGCTCTTTTTGGAATCCTTTCGCGCTTATCAATACGCTGCATTTGGACATAAATTCATCTTCAACGTATACAAGAACGTCGACTTCCGTTTGGAGGGCTATGTATTTCAACCCTACCGCTTCGTGGTGAACCGCAACGATGAGGGCTTACCGCCAAACGATAAGCGCAGCTTGGAAAAAAGATACACCATCGCCTCTGCCAACGCCGTCTACCGCAGTCCGATCGGCCCCGTGAGCTTCGCGGTCAACTACTACTTCAACGTACCCGAGATCAGCTCAGACAATTTGGGAGAACAACGGGTTCCACTTACGTTCATCTTCCACTTTGGGTATATCCTGTTCAACGATAGGGCCTTAAAGTAGTCACTACTCGATCCATGCGGCAGTCGCGGCCCCTTCAGGACCGCTTTTTGTAATTCCTACACCATTGGACATAAAAAAGCCCCACCATCATGTATGGCAGGGCTTGAAGTATTGCGAAGGTTTAATCTAGGCCTCTCCCGTTGGACCGAAGTTCATTGGGAATGGAGCTACACCTCCTTGCTCGACATCTGCGATGGGTCCGTGCTGAGACTCGAACTTTTTAACGTTCTCGCCCAGCGCTTTCATCAGTCGCTTTGCATGCTGTGGGGTCAAGATGATTCTCGACTTCACAAGAGCCTTTGGTGTGCCTGGCATCATACTGACGAAATCTACGATGAACTCAGCAGAGGAATGGGTAATCACGGCCAGGTTGGAATACTCCCCCTGCGCGATCTCCTCGCTCAACTCAATGTTGATCTGTCCTTGCTTTGGTTCTTTGTCGTCAGCCATGTTGCGCTTTGCTTAGATTAACCGTTGTCTGCTTGTTCTTCTGCAGGCTGAGCGCTTTCCACCCCTACCATCTGATCGTATTCCTCTTGGCTTCCGACGATGGTGTTGCGGTAGGCTTTCAGACCCGTTCCGGCTGGAATCAGGTGACCTACAATTACGTTCTCCTTCAGACCAGCAAGGTAATCTTCCTTACCGCTAACTGCGGCTTCGTTGAGGACCTTCGTGGTCTCCTGGAACGACGCTGCAGAAATGAAGCTTTCGGTCTGGAGAGACGCACGCGTGATACCTTGAAGGATCGGATTACCTGTTGCAGGCAATGCCTCACGAGACTCTACGAGTTTCTTATCCTTACGACGTAAGATAGAATTCTCATCACGTAGTTCACGCGCCGAGATGATCTGTCCTGGTACCATGTTCTCTGATTCTCCTGCCTCGGTAACCACTCGCATTCCAAAGATGCTATCGTTAGCCAAGATGAACTCGACCTTGTTAGAGATCTGGTTCTCGAGGAAACGTGTATCTCCTGGATCCTCGATGATTACTTTACGCATCATCTGACGAACGATCACCTCGAAGTGCTTGTCGTTGATCTTCACACCCTGCAGACGGTACACTTCCTGGATCTCATTGACCAAGTACTCTTGTACGGCTGTAGGACCTTTGATCGCCAAGATATCTGCTGGAGTGATGGCTCCATCAGAAAGTGGCTGACCTGCCTTAACGAAGTCATTCTCTTGAACGAGGATGTGACGTGACAATGGAACGAGGTACTTCGACTTATCACCCAATCGTGATTCGACGATGATCTCTCGGTTACCACGCTTGATCTTTCCGAAGGAAACGATACCGTCGATCTCGGATACGATGGCTGGGTTTGAAGGATTACGTGCTTCAAACAATTCCGTCACCCGTGGAAGACCTCCGGTGATGTCACCAGAAGACTTTCCTCCTGAACGTGGAATCTTCACTAGAATATCTCCAGATCCGACTTTATCGCCTTCGTTCACCATGATATGAGCTCCTACAGGAATGCTATAGGTACGCAACATCTCACCTTTCGAGTCAACAACATTGATCGCAGGGTTCAATGTCTTATCACGGTTATCGATGATCACCTTCTCACGGAAACCTGTTTGCTCATCAGACTCTTCCTTGTAGGTATAGCCTTCGAGGATGCTCTCATAGGCAAGCTTTCCGGCAAATTCGGAAATGATAACAGCGTTGTACGGATCCCAAGAGCAGATCAAGTCACCTTTTGCAACTTCCTTACCCGACTCCTTGAACAGCTCAGATCCGTAAGGGATGTTGTTGGTAGCAATGGTCAATCCTGTTTTCTTATCGACGAGTCGCATCTCAGCTGAACGACCGATAACGATTGTCTGCTTGCTTCCATCCTTGGATTTCTTCTCAACGGTACGCAGCTCATCGATCTCGAGGATACCTGACTGCCTAGCGATGATTTTAGATTCGGATGCAATACTTGAAGCAGTACCTCCCACGTGGAATGTACGCAGTGTAAGCTGTGTTCCTGGTTCACCAATCGATTGTGCCGCTATGACACCGACGGCTTCACCCATCTTCACGTCCTTACCGTTTGCAAGGTTCTGTCCGTAACACAACGAGCAGATACCGCGCGGCATCTCACAAGTAAGTGCTGAGCGGATCTCCACCTCATCGATACCACAAGCATCGATTTCAGCTGCGATCTCATCCGAAATATATCCACCTGCTTCCACAAGAATCTCTTCTGTTTCAGGGTTGATTACATCGTGTACGGAAGTACGTCCTTGGATACGTTCTGTCAATGACTCGACGATCTCTTCGTTCTTCTTCAATGCAGACATGTTCAATCCACGAAGGGTTCCACAGTCTTCAGAAGTTACGATAACATCCTGAGCAACGTCTACCAATCGTCGTGTGAGGTAACCCGCATCCGCCGTTTTAAGTGCCGTATCCGCGAGACCCTTTCGAGCACCGTGGGTAGAGATGAAGTACTCAAGGATCGAAAGACCTTCACGGAAGTTAGAAAGGATCGGGTTCTCAATGATCTCCCCTCCTTGTGCTCCTGACTTACGCGGCTTGGCCATCAAACCTCTCATACCTGACAACTGACGAATTTGTTCTTTCGAACCCCTTGCCCCAGAGTCAAACATCATATATACCGAGTTGAAGCCTTGGTTATCGTTCTTCAACTTGTTCATCAGCACGTGTGTCAACTTCGAGTTAGTATGCGTCCAGATGTCAATGATCTGGTTGTAACGCTCGTTGTTGGTGATGAGACCCATGTTGTAGTTCATCATCACTTCATCCACCTCCTGTTGTGCCTTAGCGAGAAGATCTGTCTTCTCATCAGGAACAATTACGTCAGAAAGGTTGAACGAAAGACCGCCCTTGAATGCCATGTAGAATCCGAGCGACTTGATATCGTCAAGGAACTTAGCTGTTGCAGCCATTCCACAAACCTTCAATACGCGGCCGATGATATCTCGAAGCGACTTCTTGGTCAACAATTCGTTGATATAGCCTACTTCTTCTGGAACCATCTGGTTGAAGAGAATTCGACCGCAAGTAGTTTCCATCACTACACGCTCTCCGAAGTGGTTTACGCGTACCTTAATGACGGAGTGCAGTCCGAGTTTGCCTTCGTTGTATGCAATGATCACTTCGTCTGGAGAGTAGAATGTCATGCCTTCTCCTTTCATTGGAAGCTCCTTTGTGCCCTGACGACCTTTGGTAATGTAGTACAGACCCAAGACCATGTCTTGAGAAGGTACCGCCACTGGAGCGCCATTTGCTGGGTTAAGGATGTTGTGCGATGCGAGCATCAAAAGCTGTGCTTCCAGAATCGCTGCATGTCCAAGAGGAACGTGCACCGCCATCTGGTCACCGTCAAAGTCAGCGTTGAATGCAGTACACACCAATGGGTGCAACTGGATCGCCTTTCCTTCGATCAACTTTGGCTGGAATGCCTGGATACCCAAACGGTGAAGCGTTGGGGCCCGGTTAAGCATTACAGGGTGTCCTTTCAATACGTTTTCAAGGATATCCCATACTACTGGCTCTTTCTTGTCGACGATCTTCTTCGCAGACTTCACCGTTTTCACGATACCTCGCTCGATGAGCTTACGGATAATGAACGGCTTGAACAGCTCAGCTGCCATGTCTTTTGGAAGACCACATTCGTGCAATTTCAATTCAGGACCAACCACGATAACCGAACGTGCAGAGTAATCAACACGCTTACCGAGGAGGTTCTGACGGAATCGACCTTGCTTACCCTTGAGGCTGTCAGACAGCGACTTGAGTGCTCGATTAGATTCTGTCTTCACTGCTGACGACTTACGAGAGTTGTCAAACAATGAATCTACCGCTTCTTGAAGCATACGCTTCTCGTTACGCAAGATCACCTCTGGTGCCTTGATTTCGAGCAGTCGCTTCAATCGGTTGTTACGTATGATCACGCGACGATACAAGTCGTTCAAGTCAGACGTCGCAAAGCGACCGCCATCCAACGGAACGAGCGGACGAAGTTCTGGTGGAATCACCGGAACTACTTTCACGATCATCCATTCTGGACGGTTGACGATGTGTGTATTTGCTGACCGGAAAGCCTCAACTACCTGTAGACGCTTCAACGCCTCGTTCTTACGCTGCTGAGAAGTCTCGGTATTCGCCTTGTGACGAAGATCGTAAGAAAGCGAATCGAGATCCAATCGCTGGAGCAGTGCGTACAATGCTTCCGCCCCCATCATAGCAATGAACTTGTTGGGATCATCGTCGTCGAGGTACTGGTTCTCCCGTGGCATCGTATCTAGAATATCTAGGTACTCTTCCTCGGTAAGGAAATCCAAGTACTGAAGCGGCTCGTCTTCTTTGTTCTTTGCCTCTCCTGGGTTGATCACCACGTAACGCTCGTAGTAAATGATCGTATCGAGTTTTTTGCTAGGAAGTCCAAGCAAGTAACCGATTTTGTTCGGAAGCGACTTGAAGTACCAGATGTGCGCAACTGGAACCACCAATGAGATGTGTCCCATACGCTCACGTCGTACTTTCTTTTCTGTTACTTCAACTCCACAACGGTCGCAAACGATGCCCTTGTAGCGAATACGCTTGTATTTACCACAGTGGCATTCGTAATCCTTAACCGGACCGAAAATGCGCTCGCAAAACAAACCGTCACGCTCAGGCTTGTAAGTACGATAGTTGATGGTTTCAGGCTTCAACACTTCGCCGTGTGATCGCTCGAGAATCATCTCAGGCGAAGCAAGACTAATGGTGATCTTATTGAAACCGCTGCTGGGTTTTGTATCTTTTCTTAATGCCATTGCAACTATATAGAATGGTTAATGAATAAACTTAATCTAGGGTGATGTTGAGTCCGAGTCCACGCATTTCGTGCAACAATACGTTGAACGATTCTGGAATGCCTGGTTCTGGCATAGGCTCACCTTTTACGATGGCCTCGTATGCCTTGGCTCGTCCGATTACATCATCCGACTTCACGGTCAGGATCTCACGAAGGATATTGGCAGCACCGAATGCTTCGAGTGCCCACACCTCCATTTCTCCAAATCGCTGTCCACCGAACTGTGCTTTACCACCTAGCGGCTGCTGGGTGATGAGCGAGTATGGTCCGATAGAACGTGCGTGCATCTTGTTGTCCACCAAGTGGTGCAGCTTCAGCATGTAGATCACACCAACAGTAGCTGGTTGATCAAATCTGTCGCCGGTTCCGCCGTCGAAGAGGTACGTACGTCCATTGGCAGGAACGCCCGCTTTCTCGATCCATCCATCCACATCTTCAATGGTAGCACCATCAAAAATCGGTGTAGAGAACTTAACGCCGAGCTTCTTACCAGCCCAACCAAGTACGGTTTCATAAATCTGACCGAGGTTCATACGAGACGGTACACCCAACGGGTTCAAGACAATGTCCACTGGAGTTCCATCCTCTAGGAATGGCATATCCTCCTGGCGAACGATCTTCGCTACGATACCCTTGTTACCGTGACGACCTGCCATCTTATCACCCACTTTAAGCTTGCGCTTGTTGGCCAAGTAAACTTTTGCCAATTGGATGATACCTGCAGGTAGTTCGTCTCCAACAGTGATCGCAAACTTCTTACGCTTCATAATACCAAGAGACTCATTGGCCTTGATATTATAGTTGTTCAAAGTGCGCTTGATCTGCGTATTCTTCTCGTCGTCGGTTGTCCAACCACTAGGATTGATGTTCGCGTAATCCAAACCGGTAAGGCTTTTCTGCGTGAACTTCGTTCCCTTCTTGATCAATTCTTCGTTGAAGTTATTGGAAACACCTTGTGAAGTCTTACCATTCACGATAGAGAATAGTTTCTCTACCAGGCGTCCGTTCAACGCGTCGATTTCCTTTTCGTATTCCTTATCGATCTCCTCGATGATGTGTTTCTCTTGTGCCTTCGCCTTGCGGTCCTTGATGGCACGGGAGAACAACTTCTTCTCGATGACCACTCCAGATCCACTTGGTGGAACTTTAAGCGATGCATCTTTCACGTCACCAGCCTTATCGCCGAAGATTGCGCGAAGCAGTTTCTCTTCTGGAGTTGGATCGGTCTCTCCTTTCGGAGTAATCTTTCCAATCAGAATGTCGCCTTCCTTCACCTCAGTACCAACGCGTATCAAACCGTTTTCGTCGAGGTTCTTGGTAGCTTCTTCACTGACGTTAGGAATATCAGCGGTAAGTTCTTCCAAGCCTCGCTTGGTGTCTCTTACTTCCAATACGTATTCGTCAACGTGGATACTGGTGAAGATGTCATCGCGAACGACCTTTTCAGAGATCACGATCGCATCCTCAAAGTTGTATCCTTTCCAAGGCATGAACGATACCATCAGGTTGCGACCCAATGCGAGTTCACCCTGTTGAGTTGCGTATCCTTCGCAAAGCACATCGCCCTTGATTACCTTCTGTCCTTTGAGAACGATAGGCTTCAGGTTAATGGTAGTGCTTTGGTTGGTTTTCTTGAATTTGATGAGTGGATAGTTCTTGTACTCGTTGTCAAAACTTACGAGTTCATCCGACTCAGTGCGATCGTACTTGACCGTGATTGAGTTGGCATCCACTTCATGGATTACGCCATCGCCTTCAGCGTGGATAAGCACCCTTGAATCTTGTGCCACAAGGCGCTCAAGACCTGTACCTACAACTGGAGATTCTGGACGAAGCAATGGAACTGCCTGACGGCTCATGTTCGATCCCATCAACGCACGGTTCGCATCATCGTGCTCCAAGAATGGAATCAACGATGCAGCGATCGAAGCGATCTGGTTTGGAGCTACGTCCATCAGCGTAATCTCGCTTGGCTCGACTACTGGGAAGTCACCTTCGAAACGCGCTTTCACACGGTCGTTTTCAAAGGTTCCTTTCTTGGAAAGCTTAGCGTTCGCCTGGGCGATCATTTGCTCATCTTCTTCTTCTGCACTGAGGTAAACGATATCGTCCAGTTTCACCTTACCCTCTCCTACCTTGCGGTAAGGAGTCTCGATAAATCCAAGCTTGTTGACCTTAGCGTATACACACAGAGAGGAAATCAAACCAATGTTTGGTCCTTCCGGTGTTTCAATGGTACAGAGTCGACCGTAGTGCGTATAGTGAACGTCACGTACTTCAAATCCTGCACGCTCACGAGACAGTCCACCTGGTCCGAGTGCAGAGAGACGACGCTTGTGCGTGATCTCCGAAAGCGGATTGGTCTGGTCCATGAACTGTGACAACTGGTTCGTTCCAAAGAAGGAGTTGATCACGGAAGACAGGGTCTTCGCGTTGATCAAATCGATTGGGGTGAACACTTCATTGTCACGCACATTCATTCGTTCGCGAATCGTACGAGCCATACGAGCAAGGCCAACACCAAATTGGTTGTAAAGCTGCTCTCCAACGGTACGAACGCGACGGTTGCTCAAGTGATCGATATCATCCACATCCGTCTTGGAATTGATGAGTTCGATGAGGTACTTGATGATCTCGATGATATCCATCTTGGTCAACACACGGTTTTCCATGTCGATATCGAGACCGAGTTTCTTGTTGATTCGGTAACGGCCTACTTCTCCGAGGTCATAGCGCTTATCAGAGAAGAAGAGCTTATCGATGATACCGCGCGCGGTTTCCTCATCTGGTGGCTCTGCGTTACGCAAGATACGGTAGATGTGCTCAACCGCTTCAATTTCCGAGTTGGATGGATCCTTCTGGAGTGTATTGTAAATGATCGCGTGGTCTGCTGCGTTCACATTCTCCTTGTGCAGGAGGATGTTTTTAACGTCAGCATCCAAGATGATCTCCATGTGTTGATCTTCGATGACGGTTTCACGGTCAAGGACGACTTCGTTACGCTCAATCGATACTACTTCCCCAGTATCTTCATCCACGAAGTCTTCAAACCATGTCTTGAGCACACGTGCTGCAAGGCGTCGACCCACTACTTTTTTAAGGCTTGTTTTACTCACCTTCACCTCATCGGCCAAGTCAAAGATCTCAAGGATCTCCTTATCGCTTTCGTAGCCAATAGCACGAAGGAGGGTGGTGACAGGCAATTTCTTTTTACGATCGATGTATGCGTACATGACACTATTGATGTCAGTAGCAAATTCAATCCATGATCCCTTGAATGGGATAATCCTTGCGGAATACAGCTTGGTTCCGTTAGCGTGGAAACTCTGACCAAAGAATACGCCAGGTGAACGGTGCAACTGTGATACAACAACGCGCTCGGCTCCGTTGATCACGAAAGATCCACGAGGAGACATGTAAGGAATGGTACCGAGATACACATCCTGCACGATGGTTTCGAAATCCTCGTGCTCAGGGTCGGTACAGTAGAGCTTAAGTTTCGCCTTGAGGGGAACACTATACGTAAGTCCACGCTCGATACACTCTTCTATGGCGTAGCGGGGTGGGTCTACGAAGTAGTCTAGGAACTCGAGGACGAAATTGTTGCGGGAATCCGTAATCGGGAAGTTCTCGCTGAATACGTTGTACAGACCTTCGTTTTCTCTATCTTCTGGTGACGTCTCCAGTTGGAAGAAGTCTTTGAAAGACTTGATCTGGATATCCAGAAAATCCGGGTATTGAAGTTGATTGAGCGTGCGGGAAAAATTGACTCTTTCCGGAATATTCGATTTGGTCATGGAATTATTGGAATAAGTTAAAGGAACAACTACAAAGCACAAAGGGCTTAGTCCCCGGAGGGACTAAACCTTTGTTAAGATACTATGTGTGGGTCTTACTTGACCTCAACCTCTGCACCAGCTTCTTCAAGCTGCTTTTTTAGTGCTTCTGCCTCGTCTTTTGATACACCTTCCTTCAATGGTTTTGGTGCACCATCCACTAGCTCCTTCGCCTCTTTCAGGCCAAGTCCGGTCATTTCCTTTACTAGTTTCACAACAGCAAGCTTAGAAGCACCTGCGCTTGTGAGGATTACGTCGAATTCTGTCTTCTCCTCTGCAGCTTCGCCATCACCACCACCAGCCGCTGGGCCAGCCATAGCTACTGCAGCAGCAGCAGGTTCAATTCCATATTCATCCTTCAAAATGCCAGCAAGTTCATTCACCTCCTTAACGGTAAGGTTTACGAGTTGCTCTGCGAAAGCTTTCAAATCAGCCATTTTCTTGTTTATTAAATGTTTAACCTAAGTTCAATTGATAATTTAAGATTCTCTTTCTTGGAGAGTCTTGACGATTCCAGCCAAGGTGCCACCACTAGACTTAAGTCCAGAGATTACATTCTTAGCAGGAGATTGGAGCAACATGATGATATCACCGATCAGCTCCTCTTTAGACTTCAGTGCAGCTAGCATGTCCAACGAAGCATCACCTATGTATACTCCTTCTTCTATGTAAGCTCCTTTCAGAAGTGGCTTTTGCGACTTCTTTCTGAACTCTTTGATAAGTTTAGCAGGCGTACTGCCTACCTCTGCGATCATGATACCTGTGTTTCCCTTGAGAACACTTTGAAGCTCACCAAAATTCTTGCCTTCAACACGCTCCATCGCTTTTTGGAGCAGCGTGTTTTTAACAACTTGCAGTTGCACCTGTCGCTGGAAGCACAGTCGGCGCAATTTGCTTGAATCTTCGGCGTTGAGCTCCGCGATGTCCGTGAGGTACACTACATCGGAGTTACCCAATCGATCAGCAAGATCACTGATTAAAGAATCTTTTTCTTGACGTGTCATCTTACTTAATGATTAAGTGGATTATAAGCTAGTAGACTTTGTGTCCACAGCGATGCTAGGGCTCATGGTGCTTGACATGAAGATGCTCTTCATGTAAGTACCTTTTGACGAAGCAGGCTTCAGCTTAATAATTGTCTGTAACAGCTCACTCGCGTTTTCCGCGATTTTTTGTGCATCGAAGGAAACTTTTCCCACGGAAGCATGCACGATACCAAACTTATCGACTTTGAAATCGATCTTTCCGCCCTTTACGTCTTTGACGGCCTTTCCCACATCCATGGTAACGGTACCGGTCTTTGGGTTAGGCATCAAGCCACGAGGACCTAATACACGACCCAATGGACCGACCTTACCCATCACGCTAGGTGTGGTAATGATCACGTCGACGTCTGTCCAACCACCTTTAATCTTGTCGATAAACTCGTCAAGACCTACGTGGTCAGCACCGGCCTCTTTTGCCTCTTCCTCCTTGTCGGGAGTGCATAGAACAAGGACTCTCACATCTTTTCCTGTTCCATGAGGCAGGGTGACTACACCACGAACCATTTGGTTCGATTTACGTGGATCCACACCAAGGCGTACGCTAAGATCGACGGAAGCGTCGAATTTAGTTGTGGTAATTTCTTTGACTAGTGCACTGGCGTCTGCCAATGTGTAAGTTGAATCTTTGTCCAACTTCTCTAGTACTGCTTTTCTGTTTTTTGATAAAGTAGCCATGATCGTACTTATTTAACTGTTACACCCATAGCGCGAGCGGTGCCCGCTACCATACGCTCGGCAGATTCAACGGTGAAACAATTCAAGTCAACCATCTTGTCTTCAGCGATGGTGCGCACCTGAGCTTTGCTGATGCTTCCTACTTTGAGACGGTTAGGTTCAGCAGAACCAGACTTCAATTTGATTGCTTCTTTAATTTGTACGGCTACCGGTGGTGTCTTGATGATGAAGTCGAACGACTTATCAGCATAAACCGTAATGATCACAGGCAAAACCTTACCTGGCTTGTCTTGGGTTCTAGCATTGAACTGCTTACAGAACTCCATGATGTTGACCCCTTTTGCACCAAGTGCGGGACCAACGGGAGGAGATGGGTTTGCGGCGCCACCTCTAACTTGCAACTTAATCAGTGCACTTACTTCTTTGGCCATTGTATAAAATTTAGTTCAAGCGTCACGCATCAAAACGTGACTCCTAAAATTGATTGATTACTCTTTTTCTACTTGCATGTAGCTCAGTTCAAGCGGCGTCTTCCTTCCGAAGATTTTCACCATCACCTTGAGCTTCTTCTTGTCTTCGTTGATCTCTTCAATCACTCCAGAGAATGAATTGAAAGGACCGTCGATTACTTTCACATTCTCACCCACTACGAATGGAATGTTCAATTCTGCTTCGCTTTCGGCAAGCTCATCCACTTTACCGAGCATTCGGTTCACCTCATTCTGTCGCAATGGTATTGGGCTACCACCTTTCTTATCGGTGAGAAATCCAATCACATTGGTCAATCCTTTGATGATGTGAGGCACTTCACCTACCAAGTTTGCTTCAATGAAGACATAGCCCGGATAGAGGTTACGTTCCTTGGAAACCTTCTTGCCATTTCGGATTTGATAGACCTTCTCGATCGGGAGGAGGATCTGGGTAACGAACTCCTGCAGGCCGAGACGCTCGATCTCAATCTCCAAGTACTCCTTTACTTTCTTCTCCTTTCCGCTGATCGCGCGGACTACAAACCACTTATTAGCCGTTTTCGTTTCCGACATGTTATCCAAATATTTTAAGGTAGATCAAGTCCATGACTTGACCAAATGCGAGGTCCATCAGGTAGATCAATGCAGCGACGATGAAGGTTGCAACCAACACCACGATACCACTACTCTGTAGCTCAGACCAGGTAGGCCAGCTTACCTTATTGGTAAGTTCATCTACCGCTTCTTCTATATATGCACGAACTCCTGCCATTTCTCAAATTTGCACGGGTGGTAGGAATCGAACCCACAGCCCCTGGTTTTGGAGACCAGTGCTCTACC
>Ga0055584_100005096_pt1 | contig 12883 bp, 12 predicted proteins | sample OSDHelmetaG_FD_58716 | JGI IMG/M metagenome (GOLD analysis project Ga0055584, IMG submission 58716) | Pelagic marine sediment microbial communities from the LTER site Helgoland, North Sea, for post-phytoplankton bloom and carbon turnover... | ecosystem: Environmental > Aquatic > Marine >... | reverse complement strand
TACCAATTCTTCTGGCTCCTTTATTGCCGCTCTAAATCTAACTATAGAAAGTGCACCAACAAGCCCAAGAGATAATGCAAGTGAAGATTTGACTATGGTAATAATAAGCATAGTAGTCATTGCAATTGGTACGAATATATTACCAAAAATACTTCTATTTGATAATGCTTGGCCAAATCTCACATAAACTTTCTTAAGGATGAAGGCAGTTATTGCCGTTAAAGCTAAACTTAGAATAAATTCAGTTGAAGAGATTTGCGCATTTGCTTGAGTTAAGTAGTTTTCAAAATTAAAATTAATGCCTTCCATTGTGCCTCCTTTTAATGCATTTGTTTTTTAAGAATAATTGTGTTTTCATTAATTAAAGTAACTGGTCTTAGTTTCCATCTTGTCGAAAACTCAGAAAAATGAATAGTATTCTTAGTAATTGGAACTATTAGTGAATAAAGCGATGTATTTAATTGATCTATTTCAGTCATAATAAACGTATTAGGCGACTTCTTCTTATCAATTCTGCAAGTGCCATTTAACATTTCTTTTTCGCCCGATAATATATCATGAAACTGCAGGGAACACGTTTTATCTTTTTTCATTTCCAAAACTAAATTACTATTTTTATATATCCCTTTCCAATGACCATTCAAGCTCTGAATATTAAGTATTTTTGAAGAATTAATTGATGTGAGAAATAAAATAGATATCAAAAAACATATAGCCAAAATAAGAAGAAAATTAGTTTTAACTACTTCCAATTTCTTAACCTCTCAACCCCAATCACATATTTCGAGTTTTTTGTAACACGAAATGGGAGATTTGAAGTAATTCTTCTCGCACCATCAGCATGTTGCTTATTATATTTCAATTCAACAACCGTTTTTTCTTCATCAGAAAATGTTTCAAAATAATCACAAATTGGATTAATCGAATAAAATTCCATTTTGTTATCTAAAGTAAGTCTATATTTTTTATCAAAAGACATGTAGTATTTCCTTTCATAGCGATTAAGCAATGTTGGAGTCATAAACTGAAGGTCCAACTTAATTATGTCAAAATCCCGACCTTTATTTAAATGGTCAAAAATTTCCTTATAATCAATATGCTTTTTTTTATCTAAAGTGAAGTTTCTTAACTTATGTCTCTCTTTCCAACCCAAAAGACCAGTCTTATATTTAATTTCCAAGATTGGATCATTGCACTGACCAAACAAATCTCCATACCACCTTATCCTTATTTTTTTTCTATCTCTTTCACCTTCAATATTATCTATATAACTAGAAAAATCTGAATTGTCAAAATATATATTGTTAACATTCCTCTTATAATATATTTCATGGAACATAGCTGGATGAGTTTTTATAACATTTTCTATTTCATTTCTATTAAGGCTTGATACACTAAATTTAGTTTCATATCTTTGGTCAGTTTGCATTTTTTTTAGCTCTTTATGAACCCATTTTTTGATTTTATAATATTTTAATTAAAACATTTATCCAACATTAAACTAATTTCCTTTATAAATTATTAAATTTTCTTAGATCAAGAATCTGACACAAAAGCTTTTCACACCTAGCTCTTAATTTAATATATCTGATAGAAAAATTGAGGAAATTATTAATGATAATTTGTCAAAGTAAGTTTATAGCTGGCTCCTCCATTTTTTTTTCTTATATGGACTGGCATAAAATTATGATTCTTAGAAATATTAAAGATTAATCTTAATTTTGGACACGAAATTCTAGTTGTTTCGACTTCTTCATTATTGATTTTGATATTTTCTAAACCCTCGATGAAAAATTCTCTTTGATTTAGCCCTTTCTTGTCTACTATTTGATAAACAAATGTATTTCTATTTGGGTATTTTTGGATATCTCGTGAAATATGTAAATAAATACTTAATGCATCAACTATCTCATTAAAATTAATTTCCTTTAAAGACTTTGTAATTAGCTCAATCAACTCATCTCGATTTGCAAGATCTTTATCATAGCTGGGTATATCAGGATTATGGGCATCACTTCCTTTAAATTCAATTTTAGAATAATTTCCAGTCCCAATTGCTTTTATTATTAATTCGCTATCAGAAAGCTTTGAAATGCTATTTTTGCTATCATTTGAATTTAGTATTTCATTATTTAATGTAGCATATCGCTCATTAGGATAAATATTGATTTCATAGCTATCACTAAATGAGTCACCTTGATTTTCAACAATTTTATAATAATCGCTAATTAAATTATTATCTTCTATTAAGCCAATACTAGTCTCACTTATCATATAGTTATATATTGCACTCCAGAGTTTATCTGTCTTCGCATTACTTGTAAAAACATATGAGTTATTTGCCACAATTAATTCGTATTCAGCACTTCCAAGTCTAATGTTTCCTAAATCAGTTTTTCCATATAAATCATAGCTTGCTTTGAAGGATGAAATTGAATGAACAGGTAAAGCGCAAAATAGGAAGAAAATAAAAATACAAGATCTTTTCATATTGCCTTTTAAAAAAATATACCAATTAGTTTTGGTAAGCTAAAGGATACTATTATAAGAATATTGATCTTTGTCTCACCTGTATTATTGAAAAAATTCAAAAATGAAGTTTATTAAAAAATATCACTTCAATCCCAGTTTTCTAAATTAAAGGAAAATAATATTCATGTTTGATTAAGTTATCTATATTTAAAAGATAATAAAACGATCAATTTTCTTTTTATTTATAAGGATTATCTAATTTCTATATAATTCAAGTGAATTAATAGAATCGAGAACAAAAAATGTGTTATTTTTTGGTACATGTTCTAACTAGGGTTTATTATGATTAAAAAATGTCTATTTCCAGCTGCAGGATATGGAACTCGTTTCCTTCCTGCAACAAAATCAGTGCCCAAGGAAATGCTTCCAATTCTCACAAAACCTTTATTGCAATTTGGCGTGGAAGAAGCCCTAGATGCAGGCATAGATCATATGGCTATTGTAACTGGGAGAGGTAAGCGAGCAATTGAAGACCATTTTGACAATTCATACGAACTTGAATCACAACTGCATGGAACATCAAAAGAACATCTTCTAAAAGATATTAAAGCAATGATTGAGAAAGCCACTTTTACCTATATCCGTCAGCGCCAGATGCTCGGATTAGGTCATGCAATTCTTTCAGGTGAACCTCTAATTGGTGATGAACCTTTTTCTGTAATTCTAGCAGATGATTTATGTGATAGTATATCAAGTGGAGTTATTTCGCAAATGATTGAAATTTATAAGCAACACAAATGCTCAGTTATTGCTATTGAAGACACTTCATTTGCTGAAATAGAAAATTATGGAGTTGTTTTTGGCGATTTAATTAATGGGTCAAATAATACATATAGAGTGACTAATATGATGGAAAAACCCAATTCAAATGATCTAAGTAAACTTCTAGACGGTCAAGTTGATTACAAAAACACCTCAACTTTTAAATCAATTGTTGGAAGATATATTCTAACCCCAGATATTTTTAATTTACTAAGGAGAATTAAACCAAATAAAAATGGAGAAATTCAACTTACAGATGCTCTTCTTGCGCAAGCAAAGCAAGGAAAAGTTATTGCTTATAGATTCAAGGGAAAACGTTTTGATTGCGGAAGTGTAGAAGGCTTTGTAGAGGCAACTAACCACTTTGCGAAGAAACGCGGCATTATTTAGTATGTTAATTTAACTCTTATTGTTTACTTTGATTAAATTCTTTATTAAATTCTTGGATATTAGATTGAGGGTTAAACTGCGGTACAATTCGTAATAGCAATTTTCTAATTTTTTTGTGTTCAAAATTTAACGCGGCCTCTTCGAGCTCTTTTAACATAGGCTTTAATTTTTCCCAGACTATCATTTGCTCATTAGCACTCATTATCAATTTATTTTCAGTTTTAGTAATTTTATCGTCAACCAATAACTCTTCATAAAGCTTTTCACCAGGCCTTAAACCAGTGTAATTAATTTCTATATCTCCATCAGGATTATTATCATTAAACACCTGAAGGCCACTTAACTGAATCATTTTCACAGCTAAATCATAAATTTTTACAGGTTTACCCATATCAAGGACAAAAACATCTCCACCCTTACCCATAGCGCCTGCTTGTATAACTAACTCAACAGCTTCAGGAATAGTCATAAAATATCTAACCATATTGGCATCTGTAACTGTTACCGGACCACCTGCTTTAATCTGTTTTTTAAATAAAGGAATAACTGAACCACTAGAATCAAGAACATTGCCAAAACGAACCATTGTCAAACATGTCTTATTGGGCTGCGTTGCAAGAGCTTGTAACGCTAATTCAGCTACTCGCTTTGCTGCTCCCATTGTGCTAGTAGGTCTGACAGCTTTATCTGTTGAAATTAATACAAATGTTTCAACATTTTCAGCTATTGCTGCTTCAGCAGCTAACAATGTTCCTATGGAGTTATTTAACACACCTTGTGATGGATTATATTCAACTAATGGCACATGCTTATATGCAGCAGCATGATATATAGTTTCTACTTTATAGTTGCTAAAAATGTCTTTCATTCGCTTGAAATCTCTAACCGAACCTAATACTGAAAATATCTCTACATTATTCTTTATTCCAATTAACTCTTGCTGTATTTGATAAAGGGAAGATTCACTAACTTCAAAAAGAATCAGTTTTTTCGGTTTAAGATGTAGTATTTGCCGACAAAGTTCTGAGCCAATAGAGCCTCCTGCACCAGTAACCAAAACTACTTTATCAGTAATTTTTATTTTAAGGAGATTTTCATTTGGATGAACCAGCTCTCTACCCAATAAATCTCTAATATCAATTTCTAACAAATCATTAATTTTGACTTTCCCTTCAGCAAGTTCAGAAACACTCGGTAAACTTCTCACATGAACAGAAAATGGACTTAATTTTTGAATTATTTTATTTCTTTTATTTCGTGAAACTGAGGGTAGAGCAAGTAAGACCTCGCTAATTTTATTTTTTAATACGAGCTTTTCAAGATTTTCAGATGAAAAAACTGGAATATTATTTACATAAGCTCCAACCTTTACTGGATCATCGTCAATATATCCAACAGGCTCATATTCTTTTGATGATCGAAGAGCGTCTGCAAGCTGTCTTCCAGCTGACCCAGCTCCATAAATAATAACTTTAGTTTTTCTGATTCTTTCATAAAAGTCGTAATTATTTAGAAAGATTCTTGCAACTAATCTTGAACAACCAATTGTTATTAGTGCTAACATCCAGTTAATGAATATAACTGACCTTGATATACCCTCAAAAAAAACTCCACTTTTGGAAAATGGATCGGAGTCTATCATTAATAATTTCATTAGGACTGGATGATTGGACATCAAACTAAATAGCCCCCAAACAACAGCATATAAAGTCACTGCTTGAGCAACTAACCATAAAGTTCGCGTTCCTATGTAGCGAGTAACTGAATGGTACAATCTAAAACTAAAAAATATAGGTATGGCAACTACTGGAGCGATAAAAATAATCTGAAATAGATCATCTTTGGGGAAATACCAATAATTAAGACTTAAAGAAAAAGAACTTAATAGCACCCCTAATATCAAAACTGAATCAACAAAAACCATAATCAATTGCTTTGTTATTCGACTAAGTCTTGTTAGTTTATTAATTAGCTTTTTAATATCAGTTCCTTTTCATTAAATTTTATAAAATATTTTTTTAAAATTATAAAAAATACCGCGCTGATAATTTCTATGCATTTTACATGTTTTTCAAATTATTCTATATAGTTCAATTTGAAATATTACCCTGAAATACAAAAGAAGAATAGTACTAACGATAATTATTCTAAATTTTTATTCGCTTAAGAAACTTAAACGAATAAATAAATCTCTTATCAAAAGTCTCGCTTGCATACCTTAAGTAGATCCTTTAAAGCGCTTGAACCTTTAAAAAACATCATTTTCATCATTTCAGTTTTTTAAGAAAGGCTTGAAAATTTCTTGTGGCACATGGTCACGTCCATGCACAGCATCAAAAAAATCTTCATTTGAAAAGTTGTACTTGTTTGGATTATAAGAGCCCATAATATTAATATCATTTAGCTTAGCAAAATCAATTAAATATTTTTCTGCGATTAATATGTGCTTATATTTTTCATTTTCTATGAGCAAATCATAAGCGATTGGATTATAGGGTGGTAAGAATAATACAACATCTACGTTTTTTAATTTCAAATACATAACAAAGTCTTCAAATAATTCTATATTGCTTAAACTATCAAAATTTCCAAGAGAATAGGGATTTTTAGATTTTGCAAAAGCGATAGCATGCTGTTTAACTTGTTCATGATTTAGATCTTTAATCTCATTTGGATAATATATTGAACCATCCTCTATTCTAATGAAATCATCAATTTCAATTGAATCTACAATATAAAACTTAGGAGGATTAGCACTATCTTTTTTTACTAAAGTTCTAATAAAAAACTTTATATTCGAAACTGTATAGTCAAAATTAATTAACTGCAGCCATTTAATAGCATTAATACTATTATTATTGATGTCGCTATTATTAGTTAGCGTTTCAAAATATATTTTATCTATTTGATAATCATAAAATTTCTTTAAACTTTTCCATCTTCCTCCTTGGCCATTATTAATATTAAAAACCCAAGGATCAATACCCAATATAATAGTTGAGGGAAGATACCCATGTATTTCCTCATAAACCCCTGTAATAGAAATATAGTCTTCTAAACTTGCCCCATTTACTGCATGATTAAAGAAATTTGTACTGTCTTTTGAAACAATACTTTTTCTTAGATGCATTGTTGTTGATGAACCGATAGCAATTACATCATTTTGAACACGTAAGTTTCTTATTATTAATTCTTGGAATAACCTATCATCAATGTTCTGAAGCCCTGCTATCATTTTCCCAGTTGTTAGGGCTTTTGCTGCTTTTGATAAATAGTTAGAATGTCCAAAAATACCAACACTATCTACTTTGAAATTAAAGAAGGCAATTAACGAGATTATTAATAAAATTAATCCAATTGAATATTGCAACCAGTTTATGCTACTTTTCATTGTTAAAACCTAAAGTATAAGAACTCAGAATAACCACTGAGTTTATAAAATGAAGTTGTAAACACAAATATTAAAATAAAACTATTCAATAAATTAAATTTAAAATTATGCAGTTTTTTATTAGAGTTTTCAAAAAACAAAACTAAAATAAACCCCATAATCAAGAAAATAGGTGTGAAAGATCTTCCCTGTATATTTTGAATAAAAGCTCCAAACTCAATGCCATAATTATTTAAAAATGGCATTAAACCTTCTAATCTAGCTGGAAGCATAATATTATCTAAACTAAACATGCCACTTAAAACTTTATTAGCAGCCTTCAGATCTTCAGCCCTAAAAAAAACCATAGTAAAGTTTACAAAGTTAAAAGTTATAAACCAGGCTACAATTTTATTAAGTTTAATTTTTGTCTTTCTCCAATAGTTATTTATAACCAGACCTAACCCATGCAAACCGCCAAATATTACGAACATCCAAGAGGCTCCATGCCAAAGACCTGCAATTAAAAATGTAATGAAAGTTGCCAACATAGCCTTATGATAAGTTAATTCTTGAAATGACCTAACTAAGGGAGTATAGATATACACGGTTATAAAATTAGAAAGGGTTATATGCCACCTTTGCCAAAAATCAATTATTCCTGTTGCTTTGTAGGGGCTATTAAAATTTAATGGTAATTTAATATTAAAAAGTAATGCCGCACCTATAGCCATATCAGTGTAACCTGAAAAGTCGAAATATAACTGAAAAGTATATGATAGGCTTGTAATCCAAGCCTCTATCAAGTTTAGTTGCGTAGCTGAATCAAAACCTGCTGTTGCCCAGAGAGCAAATGTATCTGCAATAACAAGTTTTTTGAATAACCCTATGCTGAAAATAAAAAAACCCAAAGCAATATTATTATAGTTTTTTACTTTATTTTTAATGCTGACGAATTGTGGCATCATTTCTTTATGATGAACAATTGGGCCAGCAATTAACTGCGGAAAAAATGTAACAAAAATTGTGTAATTTAATAAGTTTTTCTCTTTTGCTAATCCCTCATAACTATCGATTAAAAATGCAATCTGCTGAAGTGTAAAAAAACTTATTGCTAATGGTAAAGCTAGATTTAATATTGCAATCTCTGTATTAAAAATATTATTAGTATTTGATATAAAGAAATCAGCATATTTAAAATATGCGAGCAAGCCAATATTAAAAATTAAACCAATTATTAGTATTGTTTTTTTATCGAAATATTTTTTGTTTAATTCATCAAATTCAATTATTAAACTAGCTATGGCAAAATTAAATAATACTGAAGTAACAATTAAAGGTAGATATATAATATTCCACCAGCTATAGAAGAATAAACTTGAAAATACAAGCCAAACCTTTGAAGCAATAATTAACCTTTTATAATTAAAATAAAAATAGCCAAATAAAGATAATGGCAAAAAGAGAAAGATAAATTCATAACTATTAAACAGCACTTTATTGTGATTCTAGTAATTCTAATATACCAATACTAGTATATAAAAATGCAACCTTTCGGTTATTGAATAAAAGCGATGGGGTTGGCTCTAAAATTAAAACAGAGTTATTACTAACAAAACTTTTAATTGATGCATCAATGTCATCAACCTCCCAACAACTATGATAAAGGAATTGTTTTTTTTTGACGAAACTATCAATATTTTTTCCAGATACTAGCTCTATATTTGCTCCATCAGAACTTGTAAGCAGGCACGCATCAACTGCTTGAATCTCATGCCAGATAATTTTTGATTTTTTTACAATATTAAAGGTAGATTCTAAAAAAACTATTACCTCTTCAATGTTTTCACATGCAATACCAATATGGTGGAACTTCATCATTATTTTTTTTTCAAGACCATAAAAATATTACTACTCGAAGACAGCCCATTCATTATATACTCATGGTTAATCTCTTTTTCATATTCAACTTCTAATCCGAAAATATCTATATTTCTTAAGAACAAATTCATATCATTGAAGTTATACACATGATCAAATTGGGGTATGTTAACAGCAAGTGTAATAATTATTCTCCCTTGAGGTATCAAGACGGCTGCTGCATCCTTTATAAGTGAATAAGGCTCCCTAATATGCTCTAATAATTCAATTATAAAAATATCATTGTATCTTTGAATATTATTGCTTTTAAATTCTTTTTCAAAAAAGTTAACTTGCGGTTGGCTGTTGAAACAAAATTTATCCAACTCTATATCATAAGCATCAATTAACTTATAATTTTCTTTAATTAATTCAATCTCTAAACCTATACCAGAACCTATCACTAAGGCATTTTCTGATACTAATAATGATTGATCTATTTCAGACATAATGTCATATCTATGTTGTGTTAAAACAGTCGATAATAATAAAAATATATCATATTCTTCTCGTGAAATAGAGTGATTAAAATCAGAACTTAACGCAGGATATTTACTACTTTTCAGATAGGTATCTGCATCCTTAGCATACTGCTTCAAAAAAGATTCATAATTCCTTCTTAGCTCATAAGAAGAAATATTTTTATACTTAATGTATTTATCTATATAGTTCAGGAGGGTTTGCCTAACACCTTCATTATAAAAATCTAAATCTTCATAAAGAATTTGAAATAATCTTACGTCATTAATGTATTGAAGTATCACTCAGTTTTAAGTTTTTCAATTATTAAATCTAACATAGAGCCAACATTATTTAAAGTTGACAATTCTCCTAATGCGAATTTAATTTTAAATTCTTTCTCAGCTGCACTTATAATACCAATATGATTCAAACTATCCCAGCCTTGAATATCATTAGAGGTTGTTGAATCATTTATTACTAAATCTTCTTTATCAAAAATATCTCTAAATATTTCTTGGACATTACCATGCACATCATTTCTAGTCATTAATTAACCTCTATTAAATTATTTTTATTTTTATAATTTGAAATATCAAGACTCCAAATAGTGTCTTTACCATTTAAATCATTCAATGTAAAACCAAATTTTTCATATAAATCACATACCATATTATTTTTTTTACTTTCATAATAGTAACCAATGATTTCTATCAAACCTTTTTCTTTACAATGCCTCACCAATTCATCTAGCATAGCAAATTCCATGTCCCGTTTCAAAACTCTACAGCTCATAATCCACAAATCAATATGGCATTTATTTGCCTTTATGCTTCCAATAATTAAGGATATTAGTCCATTATCGCCATATTTGTCAGTAAGTTTTCCATAAATCTTAATGTAATTAGCACTGATTGCAATATTTTCAATCTCAGCGAACGTATATCTTTTAGTTGTTAAATTAAATTGATTAGTTTTATTGGTAAGCTGAGTTATTCTGTCTATATAAACTGAAGAAAAAGTTTTAATTTCAGCGTTCATTTTGAGAGAAGCTAAAAAATCTGCATAGGATTTAAAAACTGACTGTTCTTTAGTTCTTTTTTTGTTATCTTCATAATATTTGTTTCTTTCGATGTCATCTACAAGAAGTGATGTTGGCTCAAAGTAGCCATTTCTATCTATATGTTCTATGAAATCTATTACATCATCTCCAATATTTGGGACAATTACACCAGCAATTTGAGATGAAACCAAATCTCGTTCAACTGGATTATCATCAATAAATACTAGGCTATCAACTCCAATATTTATCTCTGATGCAATATCTAATATATTTAAATGTTTAGGATCCCAATTTGACTTAAATGCTGCAAAGTCTTCAAACTTTAGAACACTATCAGGATGCATAAAGCCCTCCTTTGCATTATTCAAATCATTTTTTGAGCATACTGCAAGAATTACTCCTCTATTTTTTAGCTCTTTTAAGTATTTTTGAAATGAAGTATACGATTCAGCAATTGCATTATCTAAACCAATAGAAATTGAATTTAAACCATCATCACCAATAACTCCACCCCAGCATGTATTATCAAGATCTACAACTAAACATTTTTTTGAAATGCCAAGAATTGAATTTATAATTTTGCTGATATTAAAAGCCAGTTCAGGAATACTACTCATACTAAGAGCATATTTTGCTTGGTACCAAAGAGATTTATCAAACCAATTTTTAAGCCCAATATATGAAGATAAATAGTTGATATCACTAATATAAAGCTGATTATTGAGTTTAGCTTCTTGTGAAAATCTCTTGTTTAATTGATTTAGAAAAAAAGTTTTGCCGCGGGTATCATATGAGTCTAAATTCCCTAAACTTCTATTAACTGGATACTCAAAATTATTTTGAATAATGGGGCAATTATATTTTGAAAGGGAGGTCCAAATTGATTTATACCTATCAATTTCAATATCTAATAAAGAGGAAATTTTATCTTCATCATCATTGAATTCTGGAAATTCAATGATATTTTTATTTGATGTATGGATATATATTAATTCTGGATTAAAATTATCCAATACTTCATTTCCAAACAAAGCATCTTCATAATACTTATTGTACTCAGACTCATAAAAATTAGGCTTTATACCACTATCCAATAAAAATAATTCTAAAATATTTTTTACTTCAGCAGTTGTTGACCCACCTAGAATTGCTATATTCTTTTCTTTTAGGTCATTTTTATTTAATAAATCTCTTTTTATTGATTTCTTTTTTCTTAAAATATAATCAACATCTAATGGATACTTTAAGTTCATGTTCATTTTTATTGTTCCAATTCTTTATGTTAAATTCACAAGAGGAAAGCTTTCAAGAAGTTCATTTTAGTTTAAATACTGCAATATTGATCTAACAATAAGGGTTTAAAATAAATATAGATTAAGGGCAAAATAACTTAATTGCAAGTCAATGGCTTACCCCATCTCTATTTATAACCTTTAAAAAAGTTTTACATAAAATCTTCAAATCAAATAAAAAAGATTTACGATTCATGTATTCTGAGTCTAGGACAACTTTATCAGAAATAGATAATTCGTCACGGCCATTAATCTGAGCCCAACCCGTGATACCTGGCTTTAATTGATCTATGCCTTTTTCTGTCCTTAAAGCAATCAAATCTTCTTGATTAAATAAAGCTGGTCTAGGACCAACAAAGCTCATATCTCCTTTTAATACAGAAAATAATTGAGGAAATTCATCAAAACTAGTAGCACGTAAAAAACCACCAACTGGTGTTAAATAAGAATCAGGATTGCCTAGTAAATGAGTTGCAACAGGCGGAGTATTAACCAACATTGTTCTAAACTTTGGCATCTTAAAAATTATATTATTTTTTCCTATTCTGTCAGACCAATATAAGCCTGGTCCTTTTGACGTAAGAATAATAGTCACAAAAATTAATAAAATTGGGATTAATAAAAATGCTAGAACTAAAATCCCAAATATTAAATCAAAAATCCGTTTCATTCATTTCCTTCAGAGTTTTTCTTACCTCAAATCCAAGAGCTTCTAGTTTGTCAGAAGAATAAAACTCATTCCCTAATAATTTATTAATTTTATATTTTAAGTTAGGACTTAATTTACTCAAAAAATCAAAAAATATTTTTGGCATACTCCATTTTGGTATTGATTTACCTGTCAAATACCGCATAGTATTGTATATGTCACGTGAAGAATAAGGCACTCCATCTGTTGCAATATATATCTCTCCATTACTACGATTATCTTGGGTAACTAGTAAAATTGCTCTAACCAAGTCATCAACATGAATCATTGATCTTTTATTACAATTATCAGGCAAAGGTGGAAACCAACCTTTTTTTATTCCTGATAACATTATTTCGAGATTTCCCTTAATATTTGGACCATAAACTAAAGCTGGGCGAATAATA
>Ga0055584_100005095_pt1 | contig 12885 bp, 12 predicted proteins | sample OSDHelmetaG_FD_58716 | JGI IMG/M metagenome (GOLD analysis project Ga0055584, IMG submission 58716) | Pelagic marine sediment microbial communities from the LTER site Helgoland, North Sea, for post-phytoplankton bloom and carbon turnover... | ecosystem: Environmental > Aquatic > Marine >... | reverse complement strand
GGTAGAGCAGTTGGCTTTTAACCAATTGGTCGGGCGTTCGAGTCGCCCACGACCCACCATATAAAACAACCCCCGTATCGAAAGATACGGGGGTTTTTTTATGAATTGGAAATATGTTTTTGGCAGGTGGTGGCATAGTGCTCTTGTCTTAAGCGTGACGGGACAGGCACTTTTGCTGCGCAAAAAAGCCAGTCCCTGATAGGTAGGGGGCTGGCTCTTTTTTAGCCGCGTAGCGGACAAAAAGTGCCTGTACCTTAAGCACTGATGAGTATAGGCAAGCACTTTGATGGGACAGGCACTTTTGCTGCGCAAAAAAGCCAGTCCCTGGACTATCTTTGGTGAGCTATAAATAGTCTACAAAAGCTATTACAATGAAATGACTTTGCTAGGGAGGGTTCTATGGCTGCCCGTTTGCGTATCTACTTGATTGGTCTATTGGTTTGCATGGCGTGCAATTTGCGTGCAGCCGATGAGACTGTGCCTGCTTGGTTGCAAGTCGGGCGTTCGACTCGCCCACGACCCACCATATAAAATAACCCTCGTGTCGTCAGGCACGGGAGTTTTTTTATATGGCAAACGAACAGTTTGTCTGCTCTAGCGGCGGTTTTAGTTGACAAAGTTTGTGCCACCAACTAGTTGTAGTTGAATTAGGCTACAGTATTCCTGACCTTCGTGACCCTTTATCAGCATTTCCAAAGCAGCCAACTCTCGAACTCCCAAGGTATTTAATTCTGCTTTGCTTAAGTCATTCTTTGGATCCTGTTTGAAAGTGTGTTTAATATAGCTTTTATCAAACCCTGCAAGGTGCTGATAGTCTGCACAAAGGAGTGCCAGGTGGTAGTTGGTCAGGACTTCTTTAACGTGTTGCTTGCGTTGTTCTGCTGCTGGTATCACCGCAGGAGGTGTTATTAGTTGCATAACCCGTTGATAGGCCACCTCGCCCCAGTTTTGGGTAATACTTTCCTCTGGGTGCACCATAAAGAAGCCTCCTTTGAATTCCGTGTTCTGACGGAATCCTTGGATATGGCTGTTACCTAATGTTTTTAATAGGTCATCTACCAGAGCTTGATTTGAGGTGTTGTTAGAAAGCTGGTGCTCGCTTCCATCTATGACTACCGCTTCATCAATTATTTTCTCGATTTTTGTTATTTGAGTAAGGGGTAATTCCCTGTGCCAGTAACTTGGTAAGAAATGGATGGCGCCGCTCACTTGAATTAAATCCAAATCATGCAGAGATGGATTAATTTGATCTAAAAGGTCATAGTGGAATTTAAAAGAAACTCGAGTCATTTCCTCATTGCCTTGTCCATTGCGGTAAACCCATTGCAGATGGCAGTGTTGTTGGTAGTAGATGCAGTCTATGTTTTCAAAGGTAATGGGTTGTTCTGGTACTACAAGATAATCTTCACAGTTGCGTAAACGCTTATCGGCGAACTCCAAGTCTGCCGGTACTATTGCCTTTTTGGCTTTGACAATCATTTGTAATTTTGGCCAGCCCAAAACATTTGGATATTCAGTTATGCATAAGAGTTTGCCGTTGGCCTGGCTAATGGTATTTTGTAGTTGGCGACGTTGTTTTTTGCTGTAGTCATTACGATAGCCTGTGCGCACGTGTTCAAGGGCATCCATGTAGGTGATCATCTTTTGGGCAGGATGCCATACCTTTTGCTCGAATAAAGTTTTGTCATAACTGGTAAGCCACAGTGCCCAATCGGTTTGGCTGAGCCTATCGTTGTTTAGGATATTCTCTGCAGTGGTGTTTTCAGCATGGGCTTGCATGGCACCAGCGAGCAAAAAGGTAATGATAAAGTAGCGAAAAAGCATGGCCTTTCCTTATTTAAGATTATGTGTTTAATTAATAAGAACGCGTTTGCAACGATTTCGCTTTTTAGGTTAACCCGAGGGTCTTCGTTTGTCGATATTGGGTAAAGGACAGTAATATGAATATTAGAACCAGTCTGTTGGTTTTGATGTTGTTAAGTAATATACCTTCAGCTCATGGCATAGAGGAGGCGAAACCTAGTTGGTTGCAGGTGGTGCGTGACACTCCCTATGTCTATAGCCATAATTGGTTTCGTAATCTCACCCATATCCGCACCTGGGTACTGACTGAGTCCGGTTATTGTAGTGATACGGATCGCCATTTGTTGTTTGATATTCGTGCTGATTTTCTAGCCTATCAGGCTGATAGTCTGTTTAGAGAGACCACGCAACAAGCATTAAACTCAACTCGCCAGCGCCTAGCTAGGGAAAAAAAAGTACATACCTGGGTGCCCGGTTCAGCCAGCCAATTGGGTTATCCTTTTGCTTTGGCTTGTAATCAACCACACGTCGATTTGAATTCGGCTCTAGCGCGCCTTTTAGGTTGGCACGATGATTTTAAAGTATGGGGTAGTTGGAATGGTGTCAAAGTGGGAAGCCCTAAGCAGCCGGTGGCATTGATAGACATGGCGAAGGCGGTATTTGATAAACAGAGCCGCTTACAAAAACTGCCTTTTCCGGAACAATTATGGCCCTTGTTTGCCGGCCAAATTGTTATAGAAAGTGGCGCTGTGCAATACACCCGTTCGTCAGCCCAAGCCTTGGGCATGATGCAGTTAATGCCGGATGTATTAGCCGACTGTGGTATTGAAGGCCGCTTTCAGCAACACCGCATGGCGCAATTGGAATGTGCCGCCAAACTGTATGGGCAGAATCATCGCCGGCTTAGCCCGATTTTTGTCGAACGCTTTGGACACTTACCTGCTGCTAAACAAGAACGTTTGTATTTGTTGTTGCTGGTGCAAGCCTATCACGGTGGTGTGGGGCGTATTACTAGCTTATTAGCGGTGCCTGAAACTGCCGATGAGAATTCCCTAAGCCGGGCAGCTGACTACTTCGCAGTTTACCATGAGCGCTTTAGTGCCGAAGACATCGCTTTGGGGCTTGTCTATCACAACATGGGGCGTAAACAGCTAGCCATGGCGTCTTTGTATTACCTTGTTGACGTCAATATTGTCGCCAACAAGGTTGCTTCGCGTTAGTTGCTAATCCTCAGGCTGGTTTAGCTAAATCTAGCTTTTGTAGGTTGCTAACCAGTTTGCTGACATCGTCTCTGGTTTTGGTCATGCTCTTCTGACGTATGAGTCCATAGCCACGAACCTGATCAAACAGCATGACAATGTCTTTCCAGTCGTCATAATTGCTGTCGTTTATCTGTGCGCATAGCTGCTGCATGAGTTGTTTATAATAGTTTATAAATTCTGCTTCGGCTTTGCGTTCTGGGTGACGAGCGTAGATATCAAATACACCGCCACGTAGTTTGCGCATGCTCGATAAAACCGGCATTAGCTTTAGTAACCAAGCGCCCAATACGTATTTCTTTGGTTGCTGTAGCCATTTGTTCCAACTTGCTAGGCCTAGAGGCGATAGGTTTAGCTTGATCTTGGTGGTGCCATCAAAGCTGTCGGTTAGCTGATTTTTCCACTCTGGTTGGCTAAATAGGCGCGCCACTTCGTACTCATCCTTGTTGCGTAGCAAGCGAGAGTATTGGTTTAGCATTGGCTTGAGAAGGCTGTCGCTATTGGTTTTTGAAAGGTGCTTGTCAAGTTGTGCCTGCCAGTCTGCAACCTGTTGTTTGAAGTGGTTAGCAAGTTCCTGTCCTTGATAGGCCGTTAGCTTGTCTAATTCGCTACCAAGGCAATCGTCTACACTTTCAAGGGCAGAGATGTTAACTACCTCGGTCGCTGTTTCTGGGGCTCCGTGGTGAGCCAGATAGCGGCCTAATTCCAAGGCCTGGAGGTTGTGATCAATACTCACGCCGTTGAGTTCAATAGCTTGCTCTATGGCAGCTAGATTGACGGGTAGTAGTCCTTTTTGCAGGGCGAACCCCATCATCATTGTGTTGGCATAGATGGCATCACCTAGGTAGTCCACGGCTAGCTTATGGAAATCCATAAAGGTGCTGTCCGTATGGGTGTGCTCGGCAATCAATTGCAAGCATTCTTGGTGCTTAGAGTCAGCCCTTGGTTGTTTGATGAAGCTGGCTGTGGGGATCAAATGGTTACTCATAACGGCCTGTGTCTCTGGCGTGCATAGACTCATGACATGATCACCTGCGGTGACCACCGCATCGGCACCGATGATGGTGTGAGCGCGACCACTAATGATACGTGCTGTAGTGACTTGTTCTGGCTTCGCACCAATGCGTATGTGGCTGACAACTGCGCCACCTTTTTGTGCGAGACCGGAAAAGTCTAGAGTCATAAAGGCCTTATTGCTCAAGTGAGCAGCCATGCCTAAGACGGCACCAATGGTGACGACACCCATGCCGCCGACACCGGTGACGGCAATGTTGCATGGGCCTTCGCTAATATCAAATACCTGTGGTTCAGGTAACGTGGTTTTGGGTAGTGCGCTAGTGCTAGGGTGTTTAAGTAGGGCGCCTTCGACGCTAATTAATGCCGGGCAGAAGCCCTTGAGGCAAGTTAGATCGCTGTTGCACATGGACTGATTAATTTGTCGCTTGCGCCCGTCAGCAGTTTCTAATGGCTCAATGGCAATGCAATTGGACTGTTGCGAGCAATGTCCGCAGCCATCGCAAATTTCTGGATGAATCCAAATGCGTTGTTCGGCTTGTGGGCGCAAGCCGCGACGGCGTTGGCGGCGCTTTTCTGTGGCACAGGCCTGATGATAAATGATGACACTAACGCCTTGTTGTTGGCGTAGTTTGAGCATGGTTTGGTCAATTTCGTCGCGATAACCGATATAAATGCCCGTGGCTAAGTTTTGACCTTTGTATTGGTCAGGATCATCGCTCAATAGGTAGATGTGTTCCACGCCTTCAGCTTGTAGTTGACGGCTTAGGCGAGGCACGCTTAGATGTCCATCAATCTGCTGTCCGCCAGTCATGGCTACGGCTTCGTTATACAATATTTTGTAGGTGATATTGGCTTTACTTGCTAGAGCTTGGCGAATGGCTAATGAGCCAGAATGGAAATAGGTACCATCACCCAAGTTAACGAACTGGTGAGGCTCATTAGTAAAGCGGCTACAGGCCAACCAGGGTACACCTTCGCCCCCCATCTGGGTAAAGGTCTCGGTGTTGCGGTCCATCCAGGTGACCATGTAATGGCAGCCAATGCCCGCGCTGGCACGGCTACCTTCAGGTACCTTAGTAGAAGCGTTATGTGGGCAGCCAGCACAAAAATACGGAGTGCGTACATTAGGGGCTTGCACGACTTGTTTTTGCTGTTCCGTTAAGCGCTTTATTTGCTGGGTTAGATGTAAGTGGGTATCCTCATCCAGCTTTAACTTCAATAAGCGATGGGCTAGGGCCAGGGCAATGTTGGCGACATTTAGTTCGGCAGCTAAAGGTAAAATAGGTTGGTCCAAATCGTCAAACTTACCGGTGATACGAGGGCGTTCTGATCCCCAGTTGAATAGGTGTTGTTTGATCTGGTTTTCGATTACCTCTCGACGCTCTTCGATGACCATGATTTCTTGCATATTACGTGAAAATTCACGCACGCCTTCTGGCTCTAGGGGCCATGGCATGGCGACCTTAAATACGCTGATACCTAGTTTTGCTGCTTGGGCGTTATTGAATCCTAATTCGTGCAGTGCTTGGCGCGTATCTTCATAGGACTTACCAGAGGTAATAATACCAAACCGCGGCTGGGGCGAACGCAGGGTAATGCGGTCTAACTTGTTGGCGCGGGCAAAGGCCATTGCGGCATAGGCTTTGTGTTGCTGTAAGCGTTCATCTTGCTGCCAGCGGTCATCGGGCCAGCGTAGGTTCAGTCCACCGTCTGGTAGTTGAAAATTTTCTGGTAGGACGAACTGGCTTGTTAAGTGATGCAGGTCCACAGAGGCCGTGGTTTCCACGGTTTCGGAGATGACTTTGAAGCCTACCCAGCAGCCACTGTAACGAGACATGGCAATACCGGCCAAGCCTAGCCACAAATATTCATGAATAGAAGAGGGGTAAAGCATCGGCATGAGGGCCGACATAAAGGCATGGTCAGACTGGTGAGGTACCGTCGAAGATTTGGCGCCATGGTCATCGCCAGCAACACAAAGTACACCACCATGAGTCGATGTGCCTGCTGCGTTTGCGTGTTTGAATACATCACCACAACGGTCTACGCCGGGCCCTTTGCCATACCACATGCCCACTACGCCATCGGTGTTAGCTTGAGGGGATAGCTGGCTTTGTTGGCTGCCCCAGATCATGGTGGCAGCGAGATCTTCGTTTACTGCTGGATGAAAATGAATGTTGAGTGGGTCAAAAAAACTCTTGGCTTGATGTAAGGTGTTGTCGATGTTGCCTAATGGTGAGCCCCGGTAGCCGCTCACCATGGCGCCAGTATTTAGCTTCTGTTCTCGGTCTAGGCGCATTTGCTCAATGAGTATGCGCGCCAACGCTTGTTGGCCATTCATATACACGCGACCATCACCCTGGCGATAGCATTCGTAAAGGTCGGTAACTAGGGGTAAGGTTTTATCAAGCATGGCAGACTCCGTTGTTTCAAATAGTATGACGGATTGCTGAGGGATGATGGTTGCCATATAATCTTGATTAGGTAATTTATCAGAATACACATTCTAAATTTTTTAAAAATTTAGAATGTGTATATTGAAGTAGAGGGTTCTAATGAAGTTAGATGCATTTGATATCAAGATTCTTCAAGCTTTGCAGCAGCAGGCAGATATGTCGGTGCAAGCTTTGTCTGAGCAAGTTGGTCTGTCCCATACCCCTTGTTGGCGGCGTATAAAGCGTTTGCGAGAGGCTGGTGTGTTGGGTGCCAATGTGGCCCTGGTTAATGCCAAGAAAGTAGGCCTAGGTGTCACGGTTTTTGTGCATGCCAAGCTGAACAATCACGACGAGCAGTTGTTGGCAGAATTTGAGGCCGCTGCTACAGCCATGGATGAAGTGAGCCAGTGTTACATTATGTCCGGTGATATGGACTATCTATTGCGCGTGGTGGTGCCATCTATTGAGCAATATGAATTGACGCTAAAGCGTAAGCTGGTACGTTTGCCTGGTGTGCAGTCATTGAATTCTAGCTTTGCTTTGCGCGAGCTAAAAAACAATCACCAGCTGCCTCTGCAGCTGGTACACGCCAACGAAGCGGACTAGTTGTGCAAGCTAGCCTTTGGCAAAGCCTAGTTTGAGGGCCATTAGGCCGCCGCAAGTCATGGCTAGCAGGGTGATGGCTGCTTGGCCTGCTAGTACGCTAGTACCGCTTAAACCGGCGCCAATGGAGCAGCCGCCAGCTAACACAGCTCCAATACCCATCATGCTACCTGCCAGTAGGTAGCGGCTTAGGGGGCGCTGCTCATCAAAGGCTTCTAAGCGCCAGTCGCGGCGCCAGATGCTGACACAGAATGAGCCGATTAAGGTGCCTAAGATCATGCCTATGCCTAGGCGTAACAGACTTTGTTCTGCGGTTAAAAGGGTGCTTATGGTTTCCGCCATAGGTGCTGTGAAGCTGATGCTTTGCGGCATGATTTCACCAAATGTGTGGAAACTTACAAAGGCCGTGCTCGCCCAGCCAACGGCAACGGCCAAGCCGACTAAAACGGCACCGATGATTTTGCTCCATGCGTGGCGTCTGGCCAACACATAAGTGCAAGTTAGGAGAGTGGCTAGGGCAATGGTGGTAAACACGATACTGGGTATGGTGAGCAACTCGGGTAAGAGCATGCTGTCACCACTAAAGCGCCACCAACTTTGTATGTACAAGCGTGTCTGTGCTAACTGGCCACCATAAATGAGTTGCGCGCTCAAGGCGAAAGCCAGCAGAGTGACCGGGGCGCGCATATTGCCGTGGGCCGTGAGGATGAGTAAGCGTGAACTACAGCCGCGGCTAACAATCATGCCCATGCCAAATAATAGGCCACCAATAATGGGGCCGCTAATGCTGGCATCGCTGGCTAGGCTGGCGGCTTCACTAATGTCGGTAGCCTCTGTACCTAGTAATAAAGCTGCAAATAGGTAAGCAGAGGAAGCGCCTAGTATCCAGGTAGTGCTGGCTCGGCCTATTTGACGGTGACTAACTTCATTTACCATGTTGCGAATGCAAAACTGGCTAAGGGCGGCACCTAAGCCAAAGATGATGCCAATGCCAAGGCCCATTACTAGTTGTAGTGGGGCGATGCCAAAGTCGGCAAAGAGTTGATCGTATTCCATTGATATGATTCCGAAACTTAGCCGGCGTCATATCAAGAATAGTTTGCCGAGCTAGGGTCTAACGTAAAAGTAGCCCTGTTGTTGTAGGGCGATAATGCCGGGTATACCGGCTTGTACCACATCGTCTGCTACTACGTCGTAGAGGTCGTCGATGGTACGGTGATAACCATTTAAGGTATTTCCGCAAATAAGAAACTGTACGTTTTGAAAACGTAGGCTATCTAGCATCATTTGCTTGTCGTCGCTGTCATTTGCATCAATAAAGTATTCCAATGCAGCGCCGTGAATCATGACCTTCAAATCAAGGTTGTCTTCACCTACTGCAACAATATGATTGCTGATGTTACCGAAGGTTGCATGAATGCGGCTGACATCACCGTAGTTTACATGGTAGACCACTTTCTGAGGAGCGTATCCATCGGCTTGAGCTAGATTAGTTAGTGCTAAGCTTATGAGTAGCAAGAGTGTTGGCAAGGGGTGTAAGGTCATGATGGTAAATCTCTTGTGATAATAGGTGTCGAAGTCATAGTTTAAACCAAAATTAAGCGTGCGTACGGTAATAATTGAGCGCCGTCAATATATTCAAATCCGCTTTTATATAAATATTTCATATAAGCATATGCCCTTTAGTTTTTATTCGTATATGCTACCTTAGTTGCTTGTTGTTAATGATATTAGTCAATAAGCTATGCAGGTTGGCTCAACCAAAAGCTTAGTGAGCCCAATCGAAGGACTAATCAATGACAACTCCATCTACTAAAGAGCTCCTGCAAACCATGCAGGATGCGGCAGAGAATCTGAGTCAGAATGATCGCCGTGAATTTTTGCGTAAAGGGGTAAGTTATGTTGCTGGTGCAGCCGCTGTGGGAACAGCTGGTACTGCCGCCGCGGCAAGCTTCTCCACTAACTTGCCACCTAATGAGCCCCAGTGGGGCAAACAGTTAGGTCGCGGTGTAGTCGCTAACCCCTATGGCGTGCCATCACGCTTTGAAGAGCACGTAGTGCGTCGTACTGTGCCGTGGTTAACTGCTGAATCTATTTCTTCTATCAGTATGAGCCCGATCCATGACCTAAAGGGTATTATTACCCCTAACGGCTTGGTATTTGAGCGCTACCATGCTGGTGTTCCTGACGTAAACCCTGATGAGCATCGTTTGATGATTCACGGTTTGGTGGATAACCCTCTTATCTTCACCATGGAAGATTTGATGCGTTTCCCGTCTGTGTCAGAAATCAAGTTTATCGAATGTCCAGCCAACGGTGGTATGGAATGGCGCGGTCCGCAGATGGAAGCGCTGCAGTTTACTCACGGCATGCTTAGTTGCTGCGAATGGACTGGTGTGCCCCTGAAGGTATTGCTAGAAGAAGCGGGTATCCGCCCTGAAGGCAAGTGGATTTTGGCCGAAGGTGCTGACGGTGCTCACATGAGTCGTTCTATTCCAATCGAAAAGATTTTGGATGACACCTTGGTTGTATACGCCCAAAACGGCGAAATGCTACGTCCTGAACAGGGCTACCCACTGCGTCTATTGAACCCAGGTTGGGAGGGTAACACGTCTATCAAGTGGTTGCGTCGTATCGAAGTCGGTGACAAGCCTTGGCATCACCGCGAAGAAACGTCCAAGTATACTGACTTGTTGGCTGACGGTACTGCGCGTCGCTTTACCTTTGTACAAGAGTGTAACTCTGTTATTACTAACCCTTGCCCAGAAAATCCAATCAAAAAGCCTGGCTTTATTGAAATTGAAGGTTTGGCATGGACTGGTCGCGGCAAAATTAAGGGCGTGGATGTGTCCTTTGATGGTGGTGTAAGCTGGCAGCCGGCCCAGTTGAAGGGTTTGGTTTTGGACAAGGCATTAACCCGCTTTAGCTTCCAGACCAAGTGGTCTGGTGAGCCGTGGTTGCTACAAAGTCGTGCTTACGATGAAACGGGTTATGTACAGCCTACTTTAGCGCAGTTGCGCGAACAGCGTGGCGTTAACTCCATTTACCACAAAAACTCTATTCATACTTGGCAAGTACAACCAACAGGAGAGGTGAAGAATGTTCAAATTACCTAATATCTTCGCTGTTACCTTGTTGGGCGCAGCCTTAGTAGCTGGTTCTGCTCAAGCAGAAGGTAGCAAGTATAATTTTGGTGCTCCTGCTAGTGCTGAAGAAATCGCCGGTTGGGATATCGATATTCGTCCTGACGGCATGGGTTTGCCTGTAGGTAGCGGTAACGCTATGGACGGTGAAGCTGAGTACGAAGTACAGTGTGCAGCTTGTCACGGTGTATTTGGTGAAGGTGAAGGTCGCTGGCCAGTATTGGTAGGCGGCGAAGGTACCTTGGCTGATGAGCGTCCAGTAAAGACTGTTGGTAGCTACTGGCCTTACGCTAGTACCTTGTTCGATTATATTCGTCGTGCCATGCCATTTACGGCACCGATGAGTTTGTCTGATCAACAAGTGTATGACATTACGGCATACGTACTTTACATGAACGAAATCATCGAAGAAGACTTTGAACTGTCCAATGAAAACTTGGCCGGCGTCAAAATGCCTAACGAAGCTAACTTCTTTGTTGATGATCGTCCAGACGTGAAGAACCCACGTTGCATGGCTGATTGTGCTGATCCTAGCACTATGATGTTAGCTAGCTCTCTAGCTGGTGTGACACCAATCGGTCACTTTGTTGAAGGTGCAGATGCTCCAGCAGCATCGCACGAAGGTCAGCACGATCTAGAAGCACAAAAAGAAGCGGAACGTAAAGCCGATATTACTGGTGAAGAAGTAGCAGCAAGCCATGGGGCTGAACCTGCTGCTTTGAGCGCGCAAGCGCAAGCTGGTGAAGCGGTATATAAAGGCGCTTGTTTTGTATGTCACGATTCTGGTCTAGCGGGCGCGCCAAAAACTGGTGATGCCGCGGCTTGGGCCGATCGTGTCGGTCAAGGTATGGATCTGCTTGTCAGCCATGCATTGGAAGGGTACAGTGGTAGCACAGGTGTTATGCCGCCTAAGGGTGGTCGTATGGACCTGAGTGACAAAGCCGTCACCGACGCTGTACACTTTATGGTGGAATCATCCCACTAACGAATCATACTGCCGAGACATTTGTCTCGGCAGTGTTGATATTTTGAGTCCGCTCTATAGCCAATCGAGAGTTGGCGCTAATGAGGAAAAACTATGCGCAAAAACATAAGGATAAAGCACGCATTACTAGGTCTGCTTTTAGCTGGGGCTAGCACTATTGCTGCCGCAGACGCTGATTTAGAAGCGAAGGGCAAATCCCTTTATTTGAACAAGAAAAAGGGTAACTGTATCGCCTGTCATATGATTAATGACCCAGATGCAAAATTGCCTGGCATGCAAGGTCCACCAATCGTGGCTATGCAAGCACGTTTCCCAGACGTAAAGCAGCTACGTGCTCAAATCTGGGATGCGACAGTACGTAACCCAAACACCATTATGCCTCCATTCGGCCGTCACTGGATATTGTCTGAAGACGAAATTGACGCTGTTGTAGCTTACATTTATAAATTTTAGTACCACTACGGGATAACCAGAGGATAAACCGATGATTAGTAGAAGAAGTGTTTTAAAAGCCGTATTCACCGGCGGCGCAATTGCGGGCTTAGGCGTTATGATGCCTAAAGTGGCTCTTGCTGCATGGAACAAGACTGCATTTGATACCGATAACCAAGACACAGCAATGGGCGCCCTGTATGACAGTGCTCCTGCTGCGAGTGCTGAAGTAAACCTAAAAGCGCCAGATATCGCAGAAAACGGTGCTGTTGTACCAGTAACTGTATCTAGCTCTATGGCTGATGTTAAGAGCATCGCTGTATTTGTTGAAGGCAACCCTAACCCACTGGCTGCTCAGTTCATGATCCCTGCCGGCACTAAGGCCGAAGTATCTTGCCGTATTCGTATGGGTAAGACTTCTGCAGTAACTGCTGTAGTAGAAACTGCATCAGGTCTGTTTAGTGCTTCTAAGGAAGTGAAAGTCACCATCGGTGGCTGTGGCGGTTAATAGGAAATAGGAGAAAGAACAATGGCTAAAGGTATTATTCGCGCCAAAGCTAAGGCTAAGAATGGCAGCACTTCCGTAAAAATCATGGCAAAGCACGCTATGGAAACCGGAAACCGTAAAGACAAGAAAGGTCAAAAGATCCCTGCACAGTACATTCAGACTATGTCTGTAGCGTACAACGGTAAGCAGGTAATGGAAGCTCACATGGGTACTGCTGTATCCAAGAACCCATACTTGGCCTTCACGTTTGAAGGCGGCGCCAAGGGCGACGCTCTAGAAATCACCTGGACTGAGAACACAGGTACTTCTAGCACCGAAACAGCGAAAGTTCGCTAAATCGAAACTCTGAGCATGAGGCATCAGGTATGAAAATAATAACATCTTTACTGGTCGGCGCATCTATGGCGCTGGTAGCCGGTATGAGTAGTGCCGCAAGCACAGGCAATACATTGGCAACAGTTGATCCAGAAGCGGATCGCTTAGCTCTAGTCGCTTATTTCCAAAAGCGTTTTCCGCAAGTGGAAATGGACGATTATGCCAATGGTATTTATGCTTTGGATGCGGCCTCACGCGCTCAATGGGAAGAAATGGAAGAGTTTCCTCCTTACGAGTTTGATATTGAAGCTGGCGAAGAAATGTTTAATACGCCATTTGCAAACGGTAAGTCTTATGCTGACTGTTTTGACAATGGTGGTATTGG